>Ga0172380_10003346_pt1 | contig 22172 bp, 26 predicted proteins | sample Leawe162metaG_FD_119747 | JGI IMG/M metagenome (GOLD analysis project Ga0172380, IMG submission 119747) | Leachate microbial communities from a municipal landfill in Southern Ontario, Canada - Leachate well 162 metaG | ecosystem: Engineered > Solid waste > Landfill > Unclassified | place...
CCCGTTATATCGAAAGAAGCGTTTGAGCGTCTTCAAAAAGCATTTCCCGATGTTCCCTCATATCCCGTTGCGGAAGAAGGCTGTATTAAGATCCCCGTTGCTTGGATCATAGACCATGTGTTGGGCATGAGGGGATACAAAATTGGCACCGTTGGTTTTTTTGAGCAACACGCGCTTGTGCTTGTTGCATACAACGGCGCGACTGCGCGCGACATAGATGTATTCGCAAAAGATGTCGCACAACGTGTGTATGATGTGACGCACATCGTCATCGAACGAGAAGTGCGCGAATTGAAATAATTTTTCGTTGAAAAACTTATCCACACAAATATGTTTTTCATGTTGTGTTCGCGCATGACATGCACGATAATTTTTGTAGTAGACATTGCGGTCGACATTATAAAAACATCTTGTACGGAGATGAGCAGCAATGTTCATCGATGCACAAAACATATGGCAGCAAAAAAGAAGGCAGTTCGCAAGACAGCAAAGCGCAAGACAACTAAGAAGGTTGCAAAGCGCAAGACAGCAAAGAAGACTACGAAGAAGGCAACGAAGCGATCACGTCGCTAGTTCGCAATTCGAATTGTTCTTTGTCCCACTTTCAAAAGAGCCCCTCCGGGGGCTTTTTTGATTCTCGATTACTGTGGTATGACCATCGCACCCCCGCCATGGCGGGGTCCGCTCTGCGCCATAATCTACTAGAGTCAGATCCTATAGACAGGGTGACTCCCCATGCCTGCGGCAGGCAGGGAAAAACAGGCCGGTGACTGCGCTCCACGCCATATTTTTCGGGAAGACAAAAGCTAACAGTTAAAAGCCAAAAGCTGTATACTGTCCGCACGATGCGTTTCCTTAAGGCATTATTTGGCGATGACACAAGCCGTTTTCTCAGCGAGGCGGAGCCGCTCGTGCGCTCTATCAACGAACGAGAGCCGGCTTTCCAAGCTCTTTCGGATGCCGAGCTCCGTGGGAAGACTGCAGAGTTCAAAGAGCGCGTCACCGAAGGGGTAACGCTCGAAGGGCTTCTTCCTGATGCATTTGCTGCGGTTCGTGAAGCGGCGCGTCGCACACTTTCACAGCGACACTACGATGTTCAGCTCGTCGGTGGTATCGCGCTTCATAAAGGCAAGATTGCCGAGATGCGCACCGGAGAAGGAAAGACGCTCGTTGCGACGCTTCCGGCATATCTCAACGCGCTCAACGGTCGCGGTGTCCACATCGTGACCGTCAACGATTACCTCGCACGCCGTGACGCTGTGTGGATGGGACAAGTGCACGCATTTCTCGGTCTATCGGTTGCTGTCATCAACGGACAGAACCAATCGTTCATATATGATCCCTCCCACGTTGTTCCTAAGGCTACCGATGCCGATTTATCCGCCGAAGCTTTAGCGAAGGCGGACAAAGAGCGCGACGAAATGGGTTCATTCCGTATCGCGTACGAATTTCTCCGTCCATGTACTCGTCGCGAGGCATATGCCGCTGATATCACCTACGGAACCAACAGTGAATTCGGTTTTGACTATCTTCGCGATAATACGGTCTACCGTGCCGAAGATATGGCACAGCGTTCGCCTTCGATCGGGGGACATGCCTTTGCTATCGTCGACGAGATTGACTCAATCCTCATCGATGAGGCCCGCACGCCGCTCATCATTTCGATGGCGACCCGCGAAGCAGAGGATTTGTACGGCAAATTTGCTCAAATCGCCTCAACACTCAACGAGGTAGATGACTACGAGCTTGATGAGAAAAAACACGCCGTTCTCCTCACGGGCGCCGGTATTGAAAAGGCCGAAAAAGCCCTTGGTGTCGACAATATATATACTGATGCCGGTATCCGGTACGTCCATCACCTTGAAACCGCAGTAAAAGCAAAGGCGCTCTACAAGCGTGATCAGCAATACGTCATCCGCGAAGACAAGATTGTCATCGTCGATGAGTTCACGGGACGCATGCAGCCGTCGCGTCGCTGGTCCGAAGGTCTCCACCAGGCAATCGAAGCCAAAGAAGGTGTTTCGGTTCAAGAGGAATCACGTACGTTCGCTTCGGTGACGTACCAGAACTACTTCCGCATGTACACGAAGCTCGGCGGCATGACTGGTACTGCACGTACGAGCTCTGAAGAGTTCTACAAGGTATATGGCCTTGAAGTCATCCAAATCCCGACACACCGTGACAACAAGCGTGATGACAAGAACGATCTCATCTTCCAAACAGAGAAGGGCAAATTTGCCGCGCTTGCAAAGACCGTCAAAGAGCTTCAGCAAAAAGGCCAGCCGGTGCTCATTGGTACTGTTTCGGTCGAAAAAAACGAAGTGCTCGGACTCTATCTCAAAAGCGAAGGTGTCCCTCATGTGATGCTGAACGCCAAGAACCACGAACAAGAAGGAGAAATCGTGGCACAAGCCGGATCGAAGGGGACAGTTACCGTCGCAACCAACATGGCGGGTCGTGGTGTCGACATCAAGCTCGGTGGTGCGCTCGCAACCCCAGAGCAGTCCGAGGAAGTCCGTACGCTCGGTGGTCTCTTTGTTATCGGTACCGAACGTCACGAGGCGCGTCGCATCGATGATCAGCTCCGCGGTCGTTCCGGCCGTCAGGGTGACCCAGGCGAGACGCAATTCTTTGTCTCCCTTGAGGACTCGCTCATGCGCGTCTTCGCTTCTGACACTATCAAGACCATGATGGGCCGTTTCGGCATTCCTGACGATATGCCAATCGAAAATAAGCTCCTCAATCGCTCACTCGAGGCCGCACAGCAAAAGATCGAGGGCTTCCATTTTGATTCGCGAAAACACGTGCTCGACTACGATGACGTGCTCAATACACAGCGTTCGAGCATCTACGGCATGCGCCGCGAGATTCTCACTGGTGGCGGCACAGCTATTGCTGCTGCACTCGACGAAATGATTGAAGGCAATGCAGATATCACTGACATGGTGGAGAAGAAACGTCTCGAACTCGGCGAAGAAATATTTGATGAGGCTGCGAAGCGCCTTATGCTCCAGACCGTCGACATGTTCTGGGTCGAACACCTCGAATTGATGGACTACACGCGTTCGAGCGTTGGTCTGCGTGCCTACGGTCAGCGCGATCCACTCGTCGAATACCAGCGTGAGGGTCTGCGTCTTTTCCGTGACATGCAGGCAGCAATTCGCGAACGTGTCGCCTCGCTCATCCCGCACATCGGGGCAAATGCCTTTGCTGCTGACGAAGCCCGTCTGCGCAAACAACGTGAGACGCTCAAGGCGCTCGGCGGCGGGACATCAGACGCGGCTCCTATTCCAGTAAGGGCTTCTCAGGACGATAAGCGGGGTCGCAATGATGTGGTCACTATTACAAACGGCACTGAGACCAAAGAGATCAAATACAAAAAAGCAGAACCACTCATCGAAAGCGGGGAGTGGAAAATCATCGACGGACAAGCGGTAGAACAACAGCGCCGCGAACTTAAAGGATAAGCAGTATGTTCGAAAGCCTTTTTGTATGGCTTCAGGGGATAGCACTTGCCGGTGGTGCAAAGGGCGTATTTTTTCTTGCCTTCCTCCAAGAGATCATCCCACCAATCCCATCAACGCTTGTCACGGTGGCGAGTGGCGGGCTTTTCTTGTCGGGGAGTGCCGTTACGCTCGAATCATTCGGTAGACTCATTGGGTTGGTCGCTTTGCCGATTGCTCTTGGAATGACCCTTGGTTCGGTCATCATATATGGATTGGTCTACTGGGGCGGTGCGCCACTGATAAAGCGCTTCGGACACCTCGTTGGCACGTCATGGGATGACATAGAGCGGCTTCAAGGTCGTCTGAGCGGTACCGCCGTGGATGAGATCGCTTTCTTTGCGCTCCGATCCTTTCCACTTACACCGAGCATTCTGCTCAATGTGGTGTGTGGTCTCGTTCGATGGAACCCGATTTCTTTCATCATTTCAACATTTTTCGGTACGCTCATTCGAGCCGCTTGGTCCGGTTTCATTGGATGGCAACTTGGAAGTGCCCTTTCCTCATATTCAAGCTTCGTTGAACGAGCCAACTGGGTTGTTCTTCTCGGGTTCGCCCTCGTTGTTATCGGATTTTTTGGTTATCGACGCTATAAGACGAAGAAAAAGGCGGCAGTTCAAGAGACAATAGAGCCTTAGTCGAGGCTGCGCTATACTGAGGTATTACCTGTTAGCTATAGCCTTGTATGAAACTTCTCATTCGTCTTCTCATCAACGCACTCGCAATCCTCTTGATTGCGTATCTCGTCCCTGGTGTCGCAGTCACCGGTTTCTATACGGCACTTATCGTGGCGGTCGTGCTCGGTCTTTTGAACCTCGTCATCAAGCCACTCATCCTCCTTTTGACGCTCCCGATCACAATCATCACGCTGGGGCTCTTCACGTTCGTCATCAACGCACTTCTTTTCTGGTTTGTTGGCACAGTGGTCAAGGGCTTCTCTGTCGAAGGATTCGTTCCTGCATTCCTCGGTGCGCTCATCCTCACGGTCGTCGGTTGGATCGGTCACAGCATCACTTCGAATGACTAAGATCCGTATCGTTACACATAATGCGGGCTTCCACGCTGACGATGTCTTCGGCGTCGCGACGCTCATGCTTTTGCTTGGAGAAGAGAATGTCGAAGTTTTTCGCACACGTGATCCAGAGGTGATAGCTGCGGGCGACTATGTGCTCGATGTGGGAGATGTCTATGATCCCGTGCACAACAGATTCGACCATCACCAGCGGGGCGGTGCAGCTATTCGAGAGAACGGCATCCCATATGCTGCATTCGGACTGGTCTGGAAAAAATTTGGCGCAGATGTCGCAGGCTCAGCGGAGCTCGCAGAGATCATTGATACAGAATTGGTTCAGCCGATTGATGCGGGCGATAACGGTGTGAATCTTTTTGATACTGTTCATCCTTCTAAGATCCGTCCAGTGCTCATCGGCAGTGCAATCGCATCATTCGAGCCTGCGTGGGGCGAAGAGAGAGATTATGACCCAGCATTCATGGAAGCAGTGGCGTTCATCAAGCAATTCCTAGTCCGCAAAATCTCTCATGCAAAGGCGAATGTGCTCGCAGCGGATATCGTGCGGAAAGCCTACGAAACAGCTCCTCGAAAAGAGCTCATCATCATCGAGGCTCCTTCTCCGATCTCCCGTGCGCTTATCACAAATGTTCTTTCGGACTACACCGACACACTCATGTTCGTTCGTCAGCACGAGAACGGGAGCTGGCAGGCAGTGTGCGTGAGTGAACGCGATAATTATTTCTCGCGTAGAAAAGCTCTACCTGAAAGCTGGGCAGGGAAGCGCGATGAAGCACTTGTCGAGGCCACTGGTGTCGTGGATGCGATCTTCGCTCACAATGGCCGCTTCATGGCTGTTGCTCAATCGAAAGAAGGTGCATTAGAATTAGCCCGTCTCGCACTAGAAGCCAAAAGTTAGAAGCTAAAACCTATCCCATGTCCTCATTCGTTGACGAACTCACACTCCATCTCAAAGCGGGCAAAGGTGGTAACGGCGTAGTCCGTTGGCTTCACGTCAAAGGCAAAGACCTCTCAGGTCCTGCAGGTGGCGATGGTGGTCGCGGTGGAAACGTGTACGCGCGCGGTGTACGAGATATCACTATTCTCGAGCACTACATGCACGACAAGAAATACAGCGCCGAGAACGGTGGGAGCGGTTCGGGTCGTAGCAAAGAAGGAAAGAACGGCGAAGACTTCACGCTCGATGTTCCGGTCGGTTCAGTGCTCGTCAACATGGAGACCGATGAAGAGTTCGAGATCCTCACTGAGGGCGAACAAATCATGATTCTCAAAGGCGGTTCTGGTGGTCGTGGTAATGAGCACTTCAAGGGTTCTGAGAACCGTAGCCCTGAGCAATCGACCGATGGTAAGTCGGGTGAAGAGGCAGATTTTCATATCGAGCTCAAACTCGTCGTTGATGCAGGTCTCATTGGACTTCCGAACGCAGGCAAGTCGAGCCTTCTCAACGCGATCACCGGTGCACATGCCAAGGTGGGGAACTACGAATTCACGACGCTCAACCCAAACCTCGGTGTGCTCTACGGTTTCATTCTCGCTGACATCCCTGGACTCATCGAAGGCGCATCAGAAGGTCGCGGCTTGGGACACAAGTTCCTCCGCCACGTCACGCGCACAAAGATGATTATCCATTGTGTCTCTGCCGAGAACGAAGATGTCGCTGTCGCATACCGCACGGTCCGTGATGAGCTCGATCGTTACTCGCACGAGCTTTCATCAAAACCTGAGCTCATCCTCATCACCAAGGCAGACCTCCTTACTCCCGAGGAGCTCGATGCCAAAAAGGAGGCACTTGCTCGCGCGGCGGACAATCAAACTGATTTTCTTTCGGTTTCTATCTATGACGATCAGTCGCTCAAGGTGTTCTCAGATGCTTTGGCGAAGCGATTCGGTGGGGAGGCCAAAAGCTAAAAGCTCTTGTATACTGCCCCCATGTCGGACTACAAACCTACCATCGGCCTCGAGATTCACGTCGAGCTCAAGACGCAGACGAAGATGTTCTGCGACTCTAAGAACGACCCCGACGAAAAACGGCCCAACCAGAACGTTTGCCCTGTTTGTATGGGCCACCCGGGCACGCTGCCGACCATCAACAAAGAGGCGGTCAAACATGTACTCCGCGTTGGTATGGCGGTAGGCGGCACGCTTGCTGACTTTACCGAATTCGATCGAAAGAACTATTTCTACCCGGACATTCCTAAGGGCTACCAGATCAGCCAATTCGCATATCCGTTGGTGAAAGGCGGTTCGGTCAATGGTATCGAACTCACACGCATCCATCTCGAAGAAGACACCGCGCGTAATCAGCACGAAGGCAGTCACTCGCTCGTCGACTTCAACCGCGCCGGCGTTCCACTCATGGAGCTCGTCACCGAACCGGTAATCCATTCTGCAAAAGAAGCAGGTGACTTCGGTCGCGAATTTCAATTGCTTCTCCGCACGCTCGGCGTCTCGGATGCAGACATGGAAAAGGGTCACCTTCGCATGGAGGTGAACTTGTCGGTGAGCAAAGACGACACGCTCGGCACAAAAACCGAGGTGAAGAACATCAACTCATTCAGCTATGCTGAGAAGGCCATCGAATACGAGATCGCACGACAGATTGCTGTGCTTGAAGCGGGGGAGGAAGTCGTTCAAGAAACCCGCGGATGGGATTCGGTGAAGAATCAAACGTACTCACAGCGCAAGAAAGAATCGTCACACGACTATCGTTATTTCCCTGAACCGGATCTTCCTAAGCTCAAGATTAGTGAGATCCCAGAATTCTCGAATGAAGCGCTCAAAGCGAGCTTGCCTGAGCTTCCACAAGAGAAGCGCGCTCGCTACATGGCAATGGGTCTCAAAGAAGAAGATGCTCGCATGTTCTCGTCTGGCGGTATTTTTGGTTCGTTCTTCGAATCTGTTTTGGGTATCGTCGGTGACAACGCGGGCCTCGTGAAGCTTTCGACCAACTATATCGCCGCAGACCTCGCAGGTCTTGTTGAAGCGGATGCTCCTATCACGCTCGACCCGACAGACTTTGCTGATCTTATGAAGATGATCGATGAGAACCTCATCTCATCCCGAGGAGCAAAAGACATCCTCAAGATGATGGTGGAGAAGGGCGGTGCGCCTGCTGACATCGCTGAAAAAGAGGGATTGCTCCAACAGAGCGATGAAGGTACGCTTACCACAATCGTTGATCAGATTATCGCTGACAATCCGAAAGTTGTCGCTGACTACAAGGGTGGCAAAGAGAACCTCCTCCAATTTTTCGTAGGACAGGGAATGAAAGCATCAAAAGGTTCTGCAAATCCGGCACTTCTCCAAGAACTTTTCAAAAAGGCGCTCACGTAGGGTGATATACTGATAGCCATAATCTAATCGCAATCGCATGACAAAGATCGCAATCAATGGCTTCGGACGAATCGGACGGGCATTCTTCAAGAAAACACTCGCGCACAAAGAGCTCGAGGTCGTCGCGGTGAATGATCTTGGTGATGTTGCCAACTTGGCATACCTCCTTCGGCACGACACCGCATACGGTCCAAGCGGGCTTGAAATCGTGGCAGCTGACGGCATGCTCATCGTCAACGGCAAAAAGATCAAAGTCTTTGCCGAAAAGGATCCGGTAACGCTTCCATGGAAAGATTTGGATATCGACATCGTCGTCGAATCAACAGGATTCTTCACCAATGCAGCTGACGCCAAGAAGCACATCGATGCCGGTGCGAAGCGTGTGGTCATTACCGCACCAATGAAGGGTGAGGCAGAAGGCATCGAGAGCGGCACGGTACTCATGGGCATCAACGAAGACAAGCTTGAGACATGCCAGATTACATCGAACGCATCGTGTACCACCAACGCAGCAAGCCCGGTGATTCAAGTGCTTCACGAGACGATCGGCATCGAGAAGGCCATCCTCAACACTGTTCACGCATACACCCAATCACAGAGCATCCAAGACGGTCCCAACAAAAAAGATTGGCGTGAAGGTCGCGCAGCTGCAGCGAACATTGTTCCAACATCAACCGGTGCTGCAATCGCTGTTACCAAAGCAATCACCGATCTCGAAGGCAAGTTCGATGGTATCTCGATTCGCGTTCCGGTCACTGTTGGTTCGATCGCTGATATCACATTCATCACCAAGCGCGACACCACAGTAGAAGAAGTGAATGATATTCTCCGCAAAGCAGCAGGGGAGAAGCGCTGGGAAGGCATTCTCAAGGTTACCGACGAAGAATTGGTATCATCCGACATCATCGGTGAACCATTCGGCGCCATCGTCGATAGCAAACTCACGCGCGTGGTCGGCGGCAACCTCGTCAAAGTTCTTTCGTGGTATGACAACGAAGGAGGGTACACGCACACGCTCGTTGAGCATGTTCGCAGGATGGCTAAGCATATTTAAATTTTATGAAGATCGTCTTCATCTGCGGGCCACTCACGACAGGTGGAGATGGTAGCCGCGAATACGTAGAGAAGAATGTTCGAATTGCAGAAAAATACCAGATTGCTCTTGCTTCTGCAGGAGTAGGAGCTTTTTGTCCCCATACACATACGTATCTGCATAACGAAAAAGGCAGCACGTCTCCCGAATCCTACTACTACGACTTAGACATGGAGTTTTTGCGTCGTACCGCCGATGCGGTGCTTGCTGTTCCTGGGTGGGAGAAGTCGCGGGGCGCTACAGGAGAGGTTGCAATGGCAAAAGAGCTCGGTTTACCGGTCTTTTATCCCACATCTCCTGATGCTATCGAGGATGTTGTACAATGGGCACAATCATGAAAATAGCACTCGCCGCAGACCACGCAGGATTTCAGCTCAAAGAAGCACTTAAGGTTTTTTTGGTGTCAGAAGGACACGAGGTGATTGATTGCGGGGCAACTGTTGAAGATCCCAACGACGACTATCCTGACTTCATTCGCCCAGCGGCAATGGCTGTTGCACGCGGAGATGCAGAACGCGCAATTGTCATCGGCAGCTCGGGGCAAGGAGAAGCGATGACTGCGAACAAGGTCCATGGAGCTCGCGCTGTTGTTTATTATGGAACGGCAGAACGTCTCGCTGACAGTCACAAGGTTGGTCATGAACAAGGCATCATTGAGGCGTCGAGAAAAGATAACGATTCGAACGTGCTCGCGCTCGGTGCATCGTTTGTCTCGGTTGAAGATGCGAAACGCGTGGTCACCGAATGGCTTTCATTACAATTCTCCGGCGAAGAGCGCCATGTTCGCCGCATAGCAAAGCTCGAAGCATGATCACCGTCGTACCAGCCGTCATTCCTGAATCATTCGAAGATTTCGAGGCCCACGCTGCTCGCGTAAAGAGCCATGTCAGTCGAATGCAGATTGATGTGGCGGACGGTTCATATGCACCGTCACGAACCTGGCCATACACATCGTCGGAACATTTTTCAGAACTCGTTGCACAAGACGAGGGTCTCCCATATTGGGAAGATTTGGAATACGAAGTAGACCTTTTGATGCGAAAGCCAGAAGCAGCTCTTGCTGATTGGATTAAAGCGGGTGTCTCTGGTGCGGTGGTTCACATCGAGAGCACTGACGATCATGGAGCCATCGTCGATATGTCACAGAATGCGGGCATCGACTTGGGATGGGGGATCAAACCATCGACACCAAATGAGAAACTTTTTGAAATCATCGACACGCTCGGCATGCCGGGATTCGTTCAGGTGATGGGAAGCGACAGTATCGGTCATGCCGGTGAAGACCTCGATGAATCGGTCTTCGACAAGATTGTTGAAATCAAAGAACGCTATCCTGACCTTACCGTCGCTGTTGATATCGGTGTTAACGACGAAACCGCACAGGATCTCACAGATGCGGGCGCGACCAAGCTTGTTTCGGGCTCATTCATCTTCGAATCAGCCGACATTGCTGAAGCAATCGAACAGCTCAGCGCCTGATATTTTTATGAAAGAATCGCTTCTCATCACACTCTTTGGTCCTGCTGGTTCAGGAAAGGGCACGGTCGGGAAGCATCTTGCGGAAACGTTCGACTGTCGGCACGTCGATATGGGTGACATGCGTCGTGAGATGGCACATGAACACGGTCTTACGCTGGAAGAACTACACGAGCGAGCACTTCATGACAGAAAGTATGATGATATCCAGGATGCTCGCGTGCGTGGATTGCCCGATGAATATGCACGTGTCTTTGTGTGTTCGCGGACCGCGTGGTTTCTCCTTCCGCAGAGCATCAAGGTGCTCCTCACGTGTCGGCCTGAGATATCTGCACAGCGCGTTGCAAAGCGCCAAGGTATATCGGCTGATGAGGCACTGAGATTAAATACTGAGCGCGATATCCAAGATGGCGATCGCTACAAGCGATATCTCGGCATCCCGAGCTATCCTCCGATCAAAGAACAGTTCGATATCGTGGTCGATTCTTCGGATATAGACCCCGATACGGTGCTCGCTAAGCTTGTTGAAGGCATCAAAAAAGAGATAGAACGGAGAGCTTGACACATGTCCTTTTGAAGCGGATACTGCCGGCAGAGGCAGAGAGCGCAGGGGTAGGAAAACAACGGGTTTTGACATTTAGTCATGGTTCGATGCTCGTCACATTGAACCAAAAACCCATAGTTTTCATACACTATGCGTATACGTTCTTCGATCGGACTCGGGATTTTCTTCCTCGTCTTGTCGATTGCGATGCCTAGCGTTTTCTCGGCTTTTGAATCTTTGCTCCTGTCGGTCGTGCATACAGCACAAACCACAGTCGAGCATGCCGAGACGCTTACCGCCTCGCCTTCGTTCTCTTTACCAGTTCCATCAGTCTCTGGTCTCAGTCAACTCGACTGATGCCACGATGACACCCCCACCACAACACGGTGGGGGTTGTTCGTTGTTAAGCAGCAATATAATCGTTACTATTGTTTTATGAAGAGAGGTATCAAATTGTTTTTTGTATTGGCATTTCTGGCGATAGCAACTCTTGCTGTTCCGATTCTATTTGCTTCAACTCCGTTTATCGCCGTAGCTTTGCTTGTTGCTATCACACTTGGATTCTTTGCTCTCACTGGTTTGAATGTTGAGAATGTAATCGTCTATTTGGTTGCTATACTGGGAGGACCGATTGCAGAAGCAGTAGCGATCCATTTTGGTCTTTGGATGTATGCAGACCCCGCTTTCTTGGGTTTTCCTATCTGGTTGCCATTCGTATGGGGTAATGCTGCACTCTATGTGCTTAGTTGGAAAACACGAATAATTCCAGCCTTTTCATAACACCATGCTCACCGACGACGTAATCAAAGAACTTGAGCTCAAAGCGAACGACATCCGCATCTCGCTCATCGACATGCTTGAAGATGCGGGGAGCGGACACACTGCCGGACCGCTTGGCATGGCCGACATCTTCACACTTTTCTATTTCCATATCCTTAACCACGACCCCAAAGACCCGAGTTGGTCTGAACGCGATCGTCTCATCCTTTCTAACGGTCATATTACGCCTATTCGCTACGCCACAATGGCACATGCGGGGTATTTTCCTCTCGAAGAATTAAAGACACTGCGTAAGTTCGGCTCACGTCTCCAAGGTCACCCAGAACGTGAGCGTTTGCCGGGTCTCGAGAACACCTCCGGTCCGCTCGGCTCGGGTCTTTCGCAGGCGGCCGGCATGGCGTACGCCGCTCGCATGGACAGCAAGAAGTTCCGCACCTACTGCTTTATGTCTGATGGGGAACAGCAGGCGGGAAACGTGTGGGAGGGGGCGATGTTCGCAGGTAACAACAAACTCTCAAATCTCACTGCTGTCATCGATCGCAACAATATCCAGATTGATGGGATGACCGAGAACGTGATGCCTGTCGAACCGCTTGCCGACAAGTGGCGCGCATTCAACTGGCACGTCATCGAAGTTGATGGACACAATATGCGTGCTGTTGATGATGCGGTGAATGAAGCAAAAGCGATTTTCGAAAAGCCAACGCTCATCATCGCGCACACAATCCCTGGCAAAGGCATCAAAGAGATTGAGTTTGATTACACGTGGCACGGCAAGCCACCGACAAAGGAAGAAGAGGTGAAGTTCTTAAAAGAGTTGAGAACGTTGAAGGGGAAGATAGAAGCAAGTCATAATGATTAAACAAGACCAAAAACTTTCACCCGATATCTTTGGTGATATCAAAAAAGCGCCAACGCGTGATGGCTTTGGTCATGGTCTTGTTGAAGCCGCGAAAGCAGATGAGCGTATCGTTGCAGTGTGTGCTGACTTGGTAGAATCAACGCGCGTCGAATGGTTCAAAAAAGAATTCCCGACACGTTTCATCGAGATGGGTGTCGCTGAACAAAACCTTGCTACCGTTGGCTCGGGTTTGGCGAACTACGGCAAGATTCCGTTCATCACGAGCTATGCGACATTCTCACCGGGGCGTAACAACGAACAGATCCGCACAACAATCGCACTCAACAATGTTCCGGTAAAAATCATCGGTAGTCACGCAGGTCTTTCTGTCGGTCCCGATGGAGCAACACACCAAGCGCTCGAAGACATCGGCCTCATGCGTATGCTCCCGCACATGACAGTCATTGTTCCTGCTGATGCCGAAGAGGCCCGCAAAGCAACGCTTGCTATCGCAAAGACAGCCGACCCGTCGTATCTTCGTCTTGGTCGTTCTGGGACTCCATCGTTTACCACAGCTGAAACACCTTTTGAGATAGGGAAGGCAAACGTAATCTGGGAGTCCGAAAATCCTCAGGTCGCATTCATTGCTTGTGGCTACATGGTCTACAACGCGCTTCTGGCAGCAAAAAAACTGCAGGATGTAGGTATTGGTTCGATTGTTGTCGACAACCACACCATCAAGCCAATGGACGAGAAAACTATCGTCTCCGTTGCACAAAAGTGTGGTGCAGTCGTGACATGTGAAGAACACCAAGTCGCTGGTGGCATGGGAAGTGCTGTTGCAGAGGTTCTCGCACGAACAAATCCTGTTCCAATGGAGTTCATCGGCGTTCACGATCAGTTCGGACAGTCAGGCGAACCCGAGGAGCTTTTTGCTCACTACAAGATGGATGTGAAGTCGATTGTTGAGGCAGGGAAGAAGGTAATAACAAGAAAATAAGAGTGAGTTGAGATAAAAAGAAGCCGGTTCCCGCGCGAACGGAAACCGGTCGCAGGCTTACGGGGCCTGCTTATCTGAAACCGTGACGGACGCAGTCTCGGTCGCTTGGTAGCAACCGGCGGGGTGTCGTGGGCGCCTCCTCTTTTGGTGGTGGCAGAACAAAGACGTGGAAATTGAGGACATGCATCTCCTCGATTACCAGTATTCGTCCCAATATCACCATGTCGGCAAGCTCTTTGCGCATCCAGCGCACGTGGCTTGGCGGGAGTTTGAGTTTGGAGATGTCGAGCGCCGCACCAGTAAGGTGGGCCGTTGGTACGGTCCGGGCCGCGTTCGGCTCAAAGCGTTGAAGTTGTGCGTGGCGTCTCTCTGTGCGTACGAGTGAGGTAATCTTGATTGGCTGACCGAATTCCGCGTGGAATCGACCCGCAAATTCATCGATCCAATCCCGTACCCACGGGCGCGCGTAATACATGAGAGCGCGTTGCGGGTAACCGAGCCCGAGGTCCTTGTCGAGATAGTACGTCCCAGTGTCGCTCATCGACACGAGTCGTCCTGCCTCGATCTCTACGCGAACATCATCGTCGGTTCTCACGGACTCGATCTTGTGTGCCGTTGCAAGCTCATGCTGGCTCTGCTGCTTCTCGATACCGCCGTGAAATTCGGCCGGTCTCGATTCGAACATCTCCGCGTGTGTCGTCGCGGTTGTGAAGATCAGTGCCATGGAGGCACCGATGATGCGCACATAACGCATGACCGCGTCTCCTAGGTTGGTGGTCTGTTGGAAGTATACCTTATCCAACTTTCTCAGCCGTGTAGTTCGCAGGAGCGTTTTTGAGGTATTCCTCAAGCTTTTCGCGGGAAAGAAGGCCTGTTTGTGAACCAATCTGCTGTGTTTCTGACATGGAATTGATTGGAGCGGCCAAAAGTGCATCTTCTACGCTAAGACCAAGGGCTAGCATGGCTGTGAAGGTCGATGCAAAGGCATCTCCAGCACCGGTGCGGTCGGCAGGCTGATTTTGATCCGGGAACATGGGGACTTTTAATATTGTTCCTGTCTCTGCCTCGTATGCATATGCACCGTTGGGTCCGTCGGTGATACAGACGATTTTTGGACCAAGCGCTGCGATGCCTTCCGAGAGAGTTCGGATATTGGTTGTCTCGATTTTGAGGATGCGTGCCGCTTCCTCTTTGTTACAGAAAAAGACATGAGACGCGGCATAAAAATCTTTGAGGGGTTCGACTCCCATATTGATCTCGAAGATGCCGGGTTGGAAGGCTAGCTTTGTCTCTGGATGAGCATGAACGTAGGCAGCGACTTCGTTGTGATAGGGGATGCTGTCACCGCGTACCGAACTGAAATAAATCCATTTCGGCGGGGCAAATGAAGGAAGATGATACTCATATTCTTCATGTTTGATGAGAATGGTCCGCTCAACATTGTAGAGAAGCACAAAATGGTGGTTGCTCAGTTTGTCCTCGTGCACGTGTATAAGTGATGTATCAACACTCTCATTGGCGAGATGGTCAATCATCTTTTGACCGAGATCATCGCCTCCAACATTACTCACGAACGCCACGTTCAATCCGAGACGTGCCGCACTGACTGCAGCATTAGAGGCATTGCCTGCAGCGTATACGGTGAGAAGCGATTCATAGGGGATCTTATCCCCGAAGCGCATACAGAGCTCGCATGCGGTATTGTCGATACGGCAGTTCACATGTGCATCCTGAAGAGAGATGAACTCATCGGTCACGACGTCACCGATGGCGACGAAATCATATGTTTTCATGGCAAAAGTATAACAGATACAGACGGAGCAGGGAGTGAAGTATCTGTCGTGCTACACTTTTGAGCATGAAAACATTTCGTGAAGCCCTTGCTGATGTGACAGAAAAGCGCGTCGCATTGGCGCATTTCAACGTCGCTAATCTCGACATGCTCCACGCTGTTGTGCGCGCGGCTGATGCGGTGGGAGAGCCGGTCATCGTCGGTGTGTCCGAAGGTGAGCGTGATGCCATTGGTATCAAAGAGCTTGTCGTTCTCATGAAAGAGATGCAACTTGGTGTTGATGTGCCGCTTTTTCTCAATGCTGATCACACCTATTCGGTCGAACGCGTAAAGGAAGCGATTGATGCGGGCTTTGACGCGGTCATCTATGACGGTGCGAAGCTTCCGATTGATGAGAATATCGCGAACACCAAGGAATGTGTCGAGTATGCACGCGCATCTGGAAGAGACGTCCTTGTTGAAGGCGAGCTTGGCTTCATTGGCTCAGGCTCACAAGTGTTTGATGCGGTTCCCGAAGGTGCGATCATCACGAGCGAGATGATGACAACCGTCGAGGAGGCTGTGCGATTCGTCACTGAGACCAGTGTTGATCTTTTTGCACCGGCGGTTGGCAATGTTCACGGCATCATTCTGCCTGCGCTAAGGCTTCGGCAGACAGGCCTGCCCTCCGAAGCCCTGCCGAGCGGGGCGAAGGAGGGAGCTGATGTGTTGAACATCGGACGCATCCAAGCCATTTCTGAAGCGACAGGGAAGCCACTCGTATTGCATGGCGGTTCGGGTGTCTCTGATGAAGACTTCACTGCTGCCATCAAGGCGGGTATCCGTATCGTTCACATCAGCACCGAGCTTCGTCGAGCATACCGCCAAGGTCTTGAGCATGACATGGCAGGCAGTCCAAAAGAACTCGCGCCATACAAATATATGGATGAGGCAGCTGCGGGAGTCCAAGCTCTCGCAGAAGGCCGAGCAAGGCTATTCAGCGGGCAATAGGGTTGATTTCTCTCTGAGGATATGACATTATGACTCCGCCTTTTGGCGTCCCTATATCTATTTATGACATCTCTCGACATCACACTTCGCGACGGTTCAGTATCAGCCGAGGCGCTCCGCGCCTCAGGTAAGGTTCCTGCCGTCTTCTACGGTCCCAAGGATGAAGCAACGTCTATCTCTTTTGATAAGCTCGTATTCGATAAAGTCTTCAAGCAGGCCGGCGAATCAACCGTCATCACCCTCAAGGGTGTTGGTGAAGACCGCGACACGCTCATTCACGATATCGATTTCCACCCGGTAACCGGCATGCCAGTCCACGTTGACTTCTACGTCATGGAAAAGGGTAAGAAGGTCCGCACACACGTTGCACTCGAATTCGTTGGTGAGGCAGAAGCACTTGCCATCAAGTCGCTCGGCGGAACACTCGTCAAATCAATTCACGAGATCGAAGTTGAGGCGATGCCAAAGGATCTTCCACACAGTATCGAAATCGATGTTTCTATTCTCGACACGTTCGATAAGCAGATTTCCATCAAAGACATCAAGCTTCCAGCAGGTGTTGAAATTGTTGATATGAACCTTGATGACGCGGTTGCTTCGGTTTCGGCACCTCGCGAAGAAGTCATCGACGAACCAGTCGTTGCAATCGACATGGATGCAATCGGAGTCTCCGAAGAGCGCGGCAAGAAGGAAGAAGAGGGTGCCGAAGGAGCAGAAGGAGACGCAGAAGCAAAATAAATTCAAATCTTTTACATCAAAACACCTCGTCGAAAGACGGGGTGTTTTGTATGTATAGTAAGACTTTCGCTCCGCAGCCTTATTTCTAAAGGCGGATTCTCATTCTGATATACTATCCGCATGTCTCGATCGAAGATCTTTCTAGCGTTCCTGCTTGTAGCGCTCCTCGCGGTCTCTATTGCGCCGTCTTCTGCACTCTATGCCGCTCGTCGCGACAACGATGATGATGAAGAAGAGCAGAAACTGGCGGAGGATGATGCGATTGCTGCACGCGAACGTCAGCTCCAGAAAGAGCTGGCAGCGAAGATGCAGGAGATCGCCGAAATCTCGGTCTATGCCGACCAAAAGAGCCAAGAACGTGCATCTCTCGAGCGCGACGTCGCACTGCTTGAGGCTGACATCAAAAAGACCCAGCTCCAGATTCAGGCCCGCAATATCAATATTAAACAGATTGGCGGTGAAATCACCGAGCGCAGCACCACGATTGTCGCGCTCTCAGAGAAGTACGCTCGCCAGAAGGAGTCGCTCGCGAAGCTTATCCGTACGACAAACGAGCTCGACGATAACTCGGTTATCGAACTTGCGCTCTCACATGAGAACATTTCTGATTTTTTTGAGGATCTCGATGCGTTTGATTCCATCAACACAGCTCTTCAGGACTCGTTCCGCGACATCGAAGTGACTAAGGCGGACACTGAGACCGAGAAAGAGTCGCTCGAAGTTGCACATACCAAAGAGGTCGACCTCAAATATCAGCAAGAGATCGAACGTCAGAAGATCGAGGCACGTGAGGCCGAGAAGGAATATGTCTTGGGCGTCACCAAAGGGCAGGAGAATGTCTACAAACAGATTCTTGAACAAAAGCGAGCAGAGGCTGCACGTATCAGCGCTCAAATCTTCTCACTCCGTGATACCGAAGGTATCCAGTTCGGTGACGCACTTGAATACGCGCGTGAAGCATCAAAGCTGACCGGAGTCCGCACGGCGTTCTTGCTCGGTATCCTCAAACAAGAGACGAACATCGGTAACAATCTCGGCTCGTGTGTCGTCAGTGATCTTGATTCCGGAGAGACGCGGAGCGTAACCAGTGGAACCACGTTCGCAAACGGTATTCACCCAACGCGCGACTTGCCGGTGTTTCAAGCGCTCATGAAGGAGCTTGGACGAGAGCCGCTTTCGACAAAGGTTTCGTGTCCATTGGCGAGCGGTGGTTATGGTGGTGCCATGGGTCCCTCACAGTTCATCCCTTCAACATGGAACGGCTATATCAACAGGCTTGAGGGGATTCTTGGAATCTATCCAGACCCATGGAATCCTCGCCATGCTTTCATCGCATCTGCAGTGTTCCTCGCTGACCTCGGCGCCGCTGCCGGAGGATATAGCGCTGAACACGAGGCCGCCGCACGCTACTACGCCGGAGGAAACTGGGCCTCATTGGGTCAGGGATATGCGAATAGCGTCATGAATCACGCCCAGACCATCCAGACGACCATGATCGATCCGATCGAAGATGCTGAAGACGGAGATTAGACGAAGCCCCTTCTTGCCAATGCCTGTCTCGCGTGCTATCATCCGTGGGCCTAAATAAATCATATGAAGACAGATATCCACCCAACATACAACTCAAAGGCGACCGTCAAATGCGCTTGTGGCGCGACCTTCACCGTGGGTTCTACCAAGGAAGCACTCGACATCGAAGTCTGTTCAACCTGCCACCCGTTCTACGTCGGTGACGACAGCAAGAAGATCCTCGCTGGTCGCCTCGAGAAGTTCAAGAACCGTCAGGCAACTGTCACGGCAGCTCGTGATGCTGCCAAGGCAACCGCTACAAAGCGCGCAGCAAAGAAGGTCACGAAGGTAGAAGAAGACAAGGTAACGAGCGTTGCACCTGAAGTTCAGTCGGAGAATTAGATACTCGCAAGGGCCCTCCGGAATTTCCGTGGGGGCCTTTTGTGTTGGGTGTATGATGAGACAACAACTATGGATATCGAAGAACTAAAAAAGAATCCTCGCACCGCCTATCATGCCGCTGAGCTTGAGCGATTGAACGCCAAGAAGGCAGAGCTTATGACGATGGCGGAAGATCCCTCCTTGGCCGACATGGCACAGGAGGATATTGCCGCTGCCGAAAAAGAAATCGCAGTCGTGACCGCGCAAATCGAGGAGATTCTCAAGGGAGAAGAAGAGGAAGAAGAATCGCCCAATGAGATCATCCTCGAAGTGCGCGCCGGAGCGGGCGGGGAAGAGGCCGCGCTTTTTGCCGAACAGCTTGCGATTATGTATTCCAAGTATGCCGAGATAAAAGGCTGGCAGGTCGAGACTGTCGACGAAGCACGCGCTGCGATGGGCGGTTACAAGGACGCGTCGTTTGAGATCAAAGGAAAGGGCGTCTACAAAGCGTTTCGATTTGAGACCGGCGTGCACCGCGTGCAACGCATTCCTGCAACAGAAAAGATGGGGCGCATTCACACGTCCACAGCTTCGGTCGTCGTCTTGCCGATTCGTAAAAAGTCGACGGTTGAAATCAATATGGCCGATGTCGACATGCAGTTCACCCGTTCGGGCGGCGCAGGAGGACAGAACGTCAACAAAGTTGAGACCGCCGTGCGTCTTCTCCACAAGCCGACGGGTATCATGATCCGCTCGCAGTCAGAGCGCACACAGCAGCGTAACCGCGACAAGGCAATGCTCATCCTCCAAGCCAAGCTCGAAGAGATCGAGATTGCAAAGACTGCGGCCAAGCTCTCAGTCGACCGAAGGGCGCAGATCGGTACTGGTGATCGCTCGGAGAAGATTCGTACCTACAACTTCCCGCAGGACCGCGTCACCGACCACCGCATCAAAGAGAGCTGGTCAAACATCCCAGGGCTTCTCAACGGCAATATCGAAAAGATCCTCAGTGCCCTCGAGGCGGCTGATGCGGCTCTCTAAGCCCTGGACCCTTCTTGCGACTTCCTCGCTCGTCTGGTAGAATCCCCATACGCCCAAACGGGCTTTTCTAATGCCTACAACTCAAACCACAGAATCAAAAGGACTTATCGACGAGCTCTTCGCAGCAGGAGCCCACTACGCCTATGCCAAGTCGCGTCGTCACCCTTCGACCCGTGCATCCATTTTTGGTGCACAGGGCCGCACCGACATCTTTGACCTCGAACACACCGCAGCAGCTATCGCCAAAGCGGCTCTTCTTCTTGAGAAGCTCGGCAAGGATGGCAAGCAGATTGTAATCGCAAGCAGCAAGCACGAAGCTCGCGTTGCAGTTCGCGAAGCAGCAGAAAAGATCGGCGTCCAGTACGTCTCAGGACGATGGGTCGGCGGTACGTTCTCGAACTTCTCTCTCATCAAGAAGCGCATCGACCACCTCGAAAAGCTCATCAAAGACCGTGACGAAGGTGCACTCGGAAAATACACCAAGAAGGAACGTCTCATGATCGACCGCGAGATCAAGCGTCTCGAAGAAACATTTGGTGGTCTCCGTGGCCTCCGCTCACTTCCAGCAGCACTCATCATCGTTGACCCTAAGCACGAGAAGAACGCAATCGCCGAAGCAGCTATGCTCCGCATCCCAGTTATTGCCATCGCAAACTCAGACTGTGATGTCTCGAAGATTTTGTGCCCAATTCCAGCGAACGATTCGAACCACACAAGCATCTCAGCAATCCTCGGCAAACTCACTGACGCCTACGCAAAGGGCAAGAAAGAAGCTCCAGTTCCAGTTGGAACACCTGCAGAAGTGCGATAATATTGAGCCATGACTGTAAGCGCTCAGGATATCAAACAGCTTCGCGACAAGACTGGCGTCTCTATGATGCAGTGCCGTGAGGCGCTTATGGAGGCGAATGGCGACATGGATAAGGCACTCGAAGTGCTCCGCGCAAGTGGCGCAGCGACCGCTTCCAAGAAATCGGGTCGCGATCTCGGTTCTGGTACGGTCCAGGCATACATCCACGGTCAGGGTTCAGTGGGCTCAATGGTTGAGCTCTTGTGCGAGACAGACTTCGTTGCTCGCAACGAAGAGTTTCAGACTATCGCCAAGGATATCGCGATGCAGATTGCAGCGACCGACGACGAACTTCTTGCGGGAGGTGCAGAAGTGCTTCTCAAGGAAGTTTTCTTCAAGGATCCCGCACAGACAATCGGGGGTCTCATCGAGGGTGCTGTTCAGAAGTTTGGTGAGCGCACAGAATTGGGACGGTTCGTTAAGTACACGATCTAGGTAAACGTAAGCACGAAATCCGAAATACGAAGCACGAAATAAATCCAAAACCCTAAATTCAAATGTTTAAAACATTAGAATTTCTGATTTAGATATTGTTTCGGATTTCGAATTTAGTGCTTCGTGCTTCATCACCTATGCCCCTTCCCACCATCCTATTCGCCTCGAGCTTGCTTCTCATCGCGCTCTTTTTTGCGCTCAAAGAGCGCGAGGTGTATGCCGGAGAAGCGACGCGATTCACACGCTTCTTGGTGAAGCATTCTCCTGCGGTTGAGAGCGTCTGGCGTCGATGTGGAGCATGGCTTAGTCGCACGTACCATATGTTTTTTGCTCGCGTTGTCGCGTTCATCACGAACATCGGAGCACGTATCTCGGTGACATTTCGCTATATCGTCGTTCTCCTTGCCGATAAGATGATCAAGGCGGTGCGGGGAGAGAAGTTCCTCGAGATGACCGGCGCGCCATCGATGTATCTCAAGCACCTCAAAGAAGCACGAGATACAGAGAAAAAATAGAAGAAATTTTTGGATATAAAAAGCCCCCAGTACGCGTCGCGTACCGGGGGCGATATTCATGCTTAGCTGCAGCCAGTGGTGTTGCCACAACTGGGGCAGGAATAGCACGATCCCGCGCGCGTCATGATGCTTCCGCATCGTGAGCACCCGGGGGCGTCAGACTTGTGACCACGATTCGAAGGGGTGGGGGACGTGAGCAACTGCTCGCTCACCTCGTTGGTATCGTGGTTGTTGTGCACACCAGCATCTGCAGCAGCGGCGGGTGACAGGAACTCCCCTGCCAACCACCGGAAGATATAGTCCGCGACCGACTTGGCAATC
>Ga0172380_10003347_pt1 | contig 22171 bp, 20 predicted proteins | sample Leawe162metaG_FD_119747 | JGI IMG/M metagenome (GOLD analysis project Ga0172380, IMG submission 119747) | Leachate microbial communities from a municipal landfill in Southern Ontario, Canada - Leachate well 162 metaG | ecosystem: Engineered > Solid waste > Landfill > Unclassified | place...
CATCCGCAATCCGTCGGACGCCGACGGCCGCGCCGACATCTACGCGCTGGGAGCCGTCGGCTTTTTCCTGCTCACCGGCAAGCGCCTGTTCGAGACGGAGACCGAGCACGACCTGACGTACCAGGTGCTGCACACGCTGCCGCGGCTGGCCTCGGAATGCTCACCCTTCGCCGTGCCGGCCGAGCTGGATGCCCTCATCGGGCGCTGCCTGGAGAAGGATCCGGCGGCACGGCCGCAGAGCATCGCCGAGGTGGCCAGCGCGCTCGACGGACTGCTGGTGCACATGCCGTGGACGCGCGGCCAGGCCAACGCCTGGTGGGACAGGCACTGGGTCGCAACGGATCACCCGGAGCGGCGCTTCTCGGTGGAACAACAGCCGTAGCCGACCTGCCGAAGCGTCAGTCTCCGCCGACAATGACGATGTGCACGCGGTAGGGGCCGTGTGCGCCGAGGACCAAAGTCTGCTCGATGTCGCCGGTGCGCGACGGTCCCGAGATGAAGTTGACCGCGCGCGGCAGTTCGCCGCATTCCAGGCGGACCAGATCGAAGGCATCCTCCATGCCGCGCACGATGCGCGAGGCGGACACCACGGCAATGTGCGTTTCCGGCAGCAGACTCGCTGTGGCTGGCGTGTCGGGACCGGAGAGCAGCGCCAGCGTGCCGGTCTCTGCCACGGCGCAAAAGACGCCGGTGATGCCGACCAGGTCGTCGCCGCGTGCCGCACGCCCATCCACCTGCAGGCCGGCGCCGGCCCAGTCGAGACCGGCCAGTTGCGGCCAGGCGACGGCGGTGCGGGGCAGGTCATGCGCGGCGAGGTAGCGGGCCACCGCCGCCGGCGTATCCTCAAGACGCGCCACTTCCTCGACGGTGCTGGAGAGGGCTTCCGAGCGGGCGCGAAATCGGGCGACAAGATCGCTCTCGACCTCCGGCCGGGGCCCCTGCTCGCGACGCTCAAGACAGGCTTCGATATCGGCGCGAGCCGGGACGGCGTTCTCCGCCGTACGACCCAACCGGCTGCGGATGCGGCCGAGGATGTCTGAGCGTGAATCCAGAGTGGTCATGCTCAAGCCACCCTGTTGCGCGGTTCGCCGCGTGCGAAAGCTTCGATGTTGCCGGTCAGCTGGTCGAGCAGCGTCTGCATCGCCCGCGCCGAGGCCCAGGCGACGTGCGGCGTCAGGATGAAGTTGGGCTGGTCGATCTCCAGCAGCGGATTGCCCTCGCGCGGCGGCTCTTTCGACAGCACGTCGAAGCCAGCGCCGCCGATCCAGCCCTCCTTCAGTGCGTGCGCCAGCGCCGCCTCGTCGACCAGGCCGCCGCGTGCGGTGTTGATGAGCACGGCATCGCGCTTCATCTGCTTCAGTTCCGTCTCGCCGATCATGCCGCGCGTGGCGTCGTTGAGCGGACAGTGCAGCGAAATCACGTCGGCCTCGCGCAACACCGCTTCGAACGCCGTCCTGCCGGGCCTGACTTTTGTTTCGCCCACGCCCTTGTGCTCCCCCCACAGCACGCGCATGCCGAAGGCCTCGGCAAGGCGCGCCACACCCTCGCCGAGCGAACCACGCCCGAAGATGCCCAGCGTCGCGCCGTTGAGGTCGCCGATCGGGTGGTCGAAGAAGCAGAACATCGGCGCCTGCTGCCACTTGCCGGCCTGCACGTCGCGCCGGTAGGAGAGCAGGTTGCGCCTGAGCGCCATGGTCAGGGCGATAACGTGCTCCGGCACGGTGTTCACCGCATAGCCGCGGATGTTGGAAGCGACGATGCCGTGCTCGCGGCACCAGGCCAGGTCGACGTTGTCGGTGCCGGTGGCGGCGCAGGCGATCATCTTCAGGTTCGGCAGCTTCGACAGCAGCTCGCCGCGCAGTTGCACCTTGTTCACGATGATGATGGAAGCGTCGCCGACGCGCTGCGCCAGTTCCTCAGGCTTGGTCAGTGGATATTCGTCGTAGTCGTGCGGAAAATCCGGGCGGCGGAACTCGCCGCGGATCGATTCGCGCTCCAGGAACACGATGCGGTGCTTCATGGCTTGTGCCTCCGCGCATACAGTTCACGGAAAGTGCGGCCTTGCGGCGCGGGGAAATCCCGGCCGGCCGTCCATGCCGGCGCGATACCCATTACGCGGATGCGATCCCCGCCTTCCGCCAGCCAGTTCAGGTAGCGCACGCCGAATTTTGCGGCGAGCGCATACAGATTAGGATGCCGCGCCAGCCAGGCCCACAGGGTCAGCGCGGCGCGCTCGCCCCAGGGCCGCAGGCCGCGCTCGAGCTGCTGCTCACGCAGCGTGCGCATCAACCCGGGCAGCGGGATCTTCACCGGGCAGACGACGCCGCACTGGTTGCACAAGGTGGCGGCGTGCGGCAAGTCGAGGGCATTCTCCATGCCGACGAACAGCGGCGTCAGCACCGCACCCATCGGCCCTGGATAGACCCAGCCATAGGCATGGCCGCCGATGGTCTGGTAGACGGGGCAATGGTTCATGCAGGCGGCGCAGCGGATGCAGCGCAGCATGTCCTGGAATTCGCTGCCAAGGAGATCGACACGGCCGTTGTCGACCAGGATGAAATAGAGGTGCTCGGGGCCATCCGTGTCTTCGGGCCGTTTCACCCCGGTCAGCACGGAAAAATAGTTGGAGATCGACTGGCCGGTGGCGGAGCGCGGCAGGATGCGCATCAGCGTGGCGAGGTCCTCCAGGGTCGGGATCACCTTCTCGACGCCGGTGATGACGACGTGCACCTTGGGCAGGGTCGTCACCATGCGGCCGTTGCCCTCGTTGGTGACCAATGCCACCGAGCCGGTCTCGGCGACGAGGAAGTTGCCGCCGGAGATGCCCATGTCAGCAGAAAGAAAGTGCGCACGCAGCATCTCGCGCGCCTCGCGCGTCATCTCGCCGATGTCGGTCTTGCGCGGCTTGTGGTGCACGCGCTCGAACAGCTCTGCCACCTCTTCCTTGGTCTTGTGGATGGCGGGCGCGATGATGTGCGAGGGCAGCTCGTTGTCGTTGATCTGCAGGATGTACTCGCCGAGGTCGGTTTCCACCGGCTGCACGTCGGCGGCTTCCAGCGCGGCGTTGAGGCCGGCCTCTTCCGAGAGCATGGACTTCGACTTTATGGCCTTCTTCACGCCGTGGCGGCGGGCGATATCGACCGCCAGGCGGCAGATCTCGGCGCCGTCGCGCGCCCACATCACCTGCGCACCGCGTTTCGTTGCCTCCTGCTCGAAGCGCTCCAGCCACAGGTCGAGGTTGTCGATGCAGGTGTCGCGGATGGCCTGCGAAACCGCGCGCGTCGCCTCCAGGTCGATCTCGGCGACTGCGCGCTTCCGGCCGTCGACGAACAGCGCCTTGGCCGTGCCGAGCTTGGCCTGCAGCGCGCGATCGGCGGCGGAAGTGGAAGCGCGCGCCTTGAAGTGCATGGAGCGGACTTCCATTACGTCTCTCCAGCCAATACTTCTGCGATGTGCAGCACCTTCGTTTTCTCGTCGCCCAGGCGCCGCAGCTTGCCCTCAATGTTGAGCATGCAGCCGAGGTCGCCCAGCACCACGGCATCGGCACCGCTGGCGCGGACGTTCTCGCACTTCTTCTCGGCCAGGCGCGCGGAGATGTCGCCGAACTTCACTGAGAAGGTGCCGCCGAAGCCGCAGCACTCTTCCGCGCCATTCATCTCCGTGAGGATCACGCCGGGCAGCCTCGCCAGCAGCGCGCGCGGCTGCGCCTTCACACCAAGCTCGCGCAGGCCGGAGCAGGCGTCATGGTAGGTCACCGTGCCCCTGAAATCGCCCGGCAGCTTGTCGAGCTTCGCCACGGTGACGAGGAAATCGGTAAGCTCGTAGGTGCGCGTGCCCAGCGCGGCGGCGCGCGCCAACCATGCCGGATCGTCGGCGAACAGGTCGGGATAGTGCGCGCGGACCATGCCGGCGCAGGAGCCGGAGGGCGCCACGACGTAGTCGCAGCCCGCGAATTCGGCGATCAGCTTTTCCGCCAGCAGGCGGGCGGCGCGGCGGTCGCCCGAGTTCCAGGCCGGCTGGCCGCAACAGGTCTGGCTCGCCGGGACGACGACCTCGCAGCCGGCCGCTTCCAGCAGGCGCAGCGCGGCGAAGCCGATGCGCGGCCGCATCAGGTCGACCAGGCAGGTGACGAACAGGCCTACTTTCATGCTTCGCTCCGTAGCAGATCGGGTTTTCACGATCTGATATAGTATTCCGCCATTTGATTCCACGGAAGCCGATCTTGCCCCAGCCCGAAGCAAAAAGCTCCATCCAGGTCATCGAACGCATGGTGACACTGCTCGACGTGCTGGCGCACCATCAGGATGCCGTCAGTCTTAAGCAGTTGTCGCGGGAAACCAGCCTGCATCCATCCACCGCGCATCGCATTCTCGGCGCTATGGCGAACAGCGGTTTCGTCGAACGCGCCGAGCCGGGCGCCTATCGCCTCGGCATCCGCCTGCTGGAACTGGGCAACATCGTCAAGTCGCGCATCAACATCCGCCAGGTGGCGCTGCCCTTCATGCAGGCCCTGCACGGCCAGATCGGCGAAAGCGTCAACCTCGGCGTACGCCACGACGACGAGATCATCTACGTCGAGCGCACCTCCAGCGGCCGTTCCTCGGTGCGGGTGGTGCACCTCGTCGGCGCCCGCGCCCCGCTGCACGCCACCGCCGTCGGCAAGCTATTCCTCGTCGAGGATGGCCTGCAGAAACTGCGCGAATACGCCAGGCGCACCGGCCTGCCCGGCTTCACGCCGACCTCGCTCACCACCCTGCCCTCGCTGGAAAAGGAACTCGACCGCGTGCGCCGCCATGGCGTCGCCTTCGACAACGAGGAAATCGAGCAGGGCCTGCGCTGCGTCGCCGCGCCGGTGCGCGACGATTCCGGCGAACTGGTCGCCGGCCTGTCCGTCTCGGCGCCCGCCGAACGCTATGACGCCGAGTGGATCCCGCTCATCAAGCAGGCGGCCGATAACATCTCTCACGCGCTGGGTTACATGCCAAAAAAATAGGCCGGCGATCTGGCCGGCCTGTTGATCCTGTCGAAGCCGTCTAGCCGGCCGTACGGCGGCCCAGCGCGGCGCTCGGCCGTCCCGCACCGGCCGAGGCATTCTCGATCCAGCGCTTGATGCGGTTGGCGTCGCCGATGCGCGTCAGCCGGCCCCATGAATCCAGCAACACGATGACCACCGGCCGGTTGTTGAGCCAGGCCTGCATCACCAGACACTTCCCCGCCTCGCGAATGTAGCCGGTTTTCGACACGGCGATTTCCCAGCCGGAGGCCGGACTGCGCACCAGGGTGTTGGTGTTATGGAAGGAAACCGGACGCCCGCCCACCAGCATGGTTCGCGCGCTGGTGGTGGACAGTTCGCGGATGAGCGGATAGTGGGAAGCCGCGGCCACCATCTTGGTCAGGTCGCGCGCGCTCGAAACATTGGCTGCAGTCAATCCGGTCGGATCGGAGAAACGGGTGTCCTTCAAGCCGATCGCGGCAGCCTTGTGATTCATGGCCTCGATGAACGCCGCGGCCCCGCCTGGGTAGTGACGGGACAGGGCGGAGGCGGCGCGATTCTCGGAAGCCATCAGCGCCAGCAGCAGCATGTCCTCACGGGAAAGTTGCGCGCCAACCTTCAGGCGCGAACGGGTTCCCTTGAGGGTGTCTACGTCCTCTTGCCCGATGTTGAGCGATTCCGTAAGGGAGAGCTGGGCGTCCAGCACCACCATCGCCGTCATCAGCTTGGTGATGGAAGCGATCGGCAGCACGGCGTCAGAATTTTTCTCGAAGAGGACATCTCCTGAGGATTGGTCCTGCACCAGCACGGAGGACGACTTCAGCAGCAGGTTGTCGGAATCACGCACTTCCACACGATTCTCGACTTTCTTCACGGGCTTGGCCTTGCGCTTGGCTGCCGGTTTCTTGGTCGTGGCTGCCTCGGCCGGAATGGCCGCGCCCAAGGTGCCAATGGCCAAGGCCGCACAGATCGCCAGCAGGGTCGTCAGCTTGAATTTCACGCACTCATCCTCTTATAGGATTAGGGTTATTCGAGTTTAGCATCAAAAACAAAAAATACAATATAAATAGTCTATTAGCCATTATTTCTAAAGTTGCTTCGATATTTGAAGCCTAGGGAATTCTAAGAAAAGTGCGTACTTCCTCCCGGCGCGCCATCGTATCGGTATAGCCGAGTTCGATCAAGGCGCGGGTATAGGGTTGCTCGAAGAGCAGGTAGCTCGCCAACGCCGAGCCGGCTTTGCTGGTCGCACCGATGCCGCGCAGCATGGCCCGCACCGGCCAGGGCAGGCTCTTTACATGCCGCGCGGCCATGTAGTCCAGGCGTTGCGAGGGCGAGATCACCAGCGTCTCTATCTTGCGCAGCGGCAAGCCGGCTTTCTCACGCAGTTCCGGCGGAATGATCGAGACCGTGTTGTTGATGCGCTGCAGGCGCTCCAGGTCGACGTGCAGGCTGTCGAGGAAAATCGACGACAGGGCATGGCCGGCGATCTGAGCCAGCGGCGGATAGCCGTCGCCGCGCTTCCTGCCCTTCTCGTCCTCCATGCGGCCGGAACCCACCACGAGGATGCGCTCGGCGCCGAGATGAATGGCGGGAGAAACGGGCGCCAGTTGCCTCATCGAACCGTCGCCGAAGTATTCGCGGTGGATCTTGATGGCCGGAAAGATGAAGGGGATGGCGCTGGAGGCGAGCAGGTGCTCCACGCCGATGCGCGCCCGCGCGCCTGCCCGATGGGTGCGCTTCCAGGTATCTGCCATGGCGGCGGATTGAAAGAAACTGATGCTATGCCCGGTCAGGTAGCCCGAGGCGGTGATGGAGACAGCGTACAGGGAGCCATTCTCGATGGCCGCGTCGATCCTGCTGAAATCCAGGCTGCGCTCGAGCAGGTGCCGCAACGGCGTGTTGTCGAGCAGTGAACGCGGGCTGTGCTTAAAAAGCCAGCCGAACATGAAGGCCGACAGCCAGTTCAGTCCGCTAGCGCCGATCCCCAGGGCATCGGCCCGATAGACCTGTTCGGCATGGAAATTTCCCCAGACATCCTGCAGGTAGCGCACCCCTTCGCCGAAGTCCCCGGCGAAGCAGGCCAGCGAGGCCGCGTTGATGGCGCCCGCCGAAGTGCCGCATATGATCGGAAAGGGGTTGCGGCGAGGATCCGGCAGCAGTTCGCTGACAGCACCCAGCACGCCGACCTGATAGGCGGCGCGCGCGCCGCCCCCGGTCAGAACCAAAGCCGCCTTTCCCTCGCCGTATTCCATTTACCGTTAACGGTCGCCGCCGTTCAGCCTTGAAGCATTTGATCAGCCGCGGGCAGCGGCCTCGACCACGGTCACCGCCGTAAGGTTGATGATGCGCCGGACAGTGGCCGTCGGCGTCAGGATGTTCACCGGCGCGCGGGTGCCCAGCAGGATCGGACCGATGGTGACGCCGTCGCCGGCGGCCTGCTTGAGGAGGTTGAAGGCGATATTGGCGGCATCCAGTGTCGGCATGATGAGCAGATTGGCCTCCCCTTTCAGGCGGGAATTGGGAAAGACCGGGTTGCGCACTTCCCCCGAGAGGGCGGCATCGCCATGCATCTCGCCTTCCACCTCAAGCTCCGGCGAACGTTCCCACAGGAGCTGCGTGGCACGCTGCATCTTTCTCGCACTGGGCGTATCGTAACTGCCGAAACTGGAATGCGACAGCAGCGCCACCTTGGGCGTCAGGCCGAAGCGGCGCACCTCCTCGGCAGCGAGGATGGTCATCTCGACCAGCTGCTCGGCGGTGGGGTCATAATTGACGTAGGTGTCGCAGATGAAGACCGTCTGCTTGGGCAGCATGAGACCGTTCATGGCGTAGTAGGCCGAGATACACTCGCGCCGGCCGATCACCTGGTCGACGTACTTCAGGTGCAGGGCGTGCGTGCCGAAGGTGCCGCAGAGCATGCCGTCGGCATCGCCCTTGTGGATCATCATGGCGCCGATCAGGGTATGGCGGCGGCGCATCTCGATCTGCGCATAGTCGGGCGAGACGCCCTTGCGCTCGGTGAGTTGAAGATAGGTCTGCCAGAAATCCTTGTAGCGCGGATCCTTCTGCGGGTTGCACAATTCAAAATCCACACCGGACTGAAGGCGCAGGCCGCATTTCTGAATGCGGTGCTCGATCACCTCGGGCCGTCCGATCAGGATGGGCTTGGCCAGGTGCTCGTCCACCACCACCTGCACGGCGCGCAATACGCGCTCGTCTTCGCCCTCCGCGTAAACAATGCGCTTGTCAATCTTCTTGGCCGCAGCGAACACCGGCTTCATGATGATGCCGGAGTGGTATACGAACTGCTGCAACTGCTCGCGGTAGGCGTCGAAGTCGTCGATCGGCCGTGTCGCCACACCAGAATCCATGGCTGCTTTCGCCACCGCCGGCGCGATTTTCACGATCAGGCGCGGGTCGAACGGCTTGGGGATGAGGTATTCCGGCCCGAAACGCAGGTCGGAATCGGCATAGGCGGCCGCCACCACGTCGGACTGTTCGGCATGCGCCAGGTCGGCGATGGCGCGTACTGCCGCCAGCTCCATTTCCTGCGTGATGGTGGTGGCGCCGGTGTCCAGCGCGCCGCGGAAGATGAAGGGAAAGCAGAGGACGTTGTTGACCTGATTGGGGTAGTCCGAGCGGCCGGTGGCGATGATGCAGTCGGGCCGCGCCGCCTTGGCGTCTTCCGGCAGGATTTCAGGCATTGGGTTGGCCAGCGCCAGGATGAGCGGCTTGTCCGCCATGGTCTTGACCATCTCCGGCTTGAGCACGCCTGCCGTCGACAGGCCAAGGAAGATGTCTGCACCGGCGACGACCTCGCCCAACGTCGTCGCACTGGTGTCCTGGGCGAATTGCGCCTTGCTCGGGTCGAGGTCGGCTAGCCGTTTCCTGCTCACCACGCCCTTGGAGTCGGTCATCCAGACATTCTCGCGGCGCAGGCCGAGGGCGATCATGAGATCGACGCAGGCGATCGCCGCCGCGCCCGCGCCGGAACATACCAGCTTCACCTCCTCGATCTTCTTGCCCACCACGCGCAGGCCGTTCAGCACCGCGGCGGTGGAAATGATGGCCGTGCCGTGCTGGTCGTCGTGAAAGACGGGGATGCGCATGCGCTCGCGCAGTTTCTTCTCGATGTAAAAGCACTCGGGCGCCTTGATGTCCTCCAGGTTGATGCCGCCGAAGGTCGGCTCGAGCGAGGCAATGATATCGATCAGCTTGTCGGGGTCGAGTTCGTCCACCTCGATATCGAAGACGTCGACGCCGGCGAACTTCTTGAACAACACGCCCTTGCCTTCCATCACCGGCTTGCCGGCCAATGGGCCGATATTGCCCAAGCCAAGCACTGCGGTGCCATTGGTGATGACCGCCACCAGATTGCCACGCGAGGTCAGGTTGTAGGCTTCCGCCGGATTGGCGACGATCTCCTCGCAGGCAGCGGCGACGCCGGGCGAGTAGGCCAATGCCAGGTCGCGCTGGGTGATCAACTGCTTGGTGGGTGTGACGGCAATCTTGCCGGGATGGGGCTTGCGGTGGTATTCGAGGGCTGCAGCGCGGATTGCTTCGTCCATCTTCATCGATCCTTGTCTTCGAGGGGGCCGGCCAGAAAGGCCGGGCAAATAGCGGAGTTTATCGGGTCATAGGGGTTGTGGCATAATATTGCATTGCACCTTCCGTCTCAAATCGCCTACATCCCGTCCAAACTTGCTGCCGCGATCGCTCGTCAATCCCGGCCAGCCGCAAACCGACTACACGCAACGATTCGTCCTGGAGATTCAGCACCATGAACCAGCGCTTTTCCGATCCCGCCGCAATGAACGCTCCCGCTTACGTCCGCCATGCCCGCCTCAAGGCCTGGGTTGCGGAAGTGGCAGCCCTTACCCAGCCCGACCGCATCGTCTGGGCCGACGGATCCGAGGAGGAGTACGACCGCCTGTGCGGCGAGATGGTTGCGGCCGGCAGCCTGATCAAGCTCAACCCGGAAAAGCGCCCGAACTCCTACCTCGCCTGGTCCGATCCCTCGGACGTGGCGCGCGTCGAGGACCGCACCTTCATCTGCTCGCAACACAAGGACGATGCCGGCCCAAATAACAACTGGGAAGATCCGGCCAAGATGAAGGAGACGCTCAAGGGCCTCTTCAGCGGCTGCATGCGCGGCCGCACCATGTATGTCATCCCCTTCAGCATGGGGCCGCTGGGCAGTCCGATCGCCCACATCGGCGTGGAGATATCCGATTCGCCCTACGTCGTCACCAACATGCGCATCATGACGCGCATGGGCAAGGCGGTCTATGACGTGCTGGGTGCAGACGGCGAGTTCGTGCCCTGCCTGCACTCGGTCGGCCACCCGGTCGAACCGGGCCAGCAGGACATGCGCTGGCCCTGCAACAAGGACACCAAGTACATCGTGCATTTCCCCGAAACGCGGGAGATCTGGTCCTACGGCTCCGGCTACGGCGGCAACGCCCTGCTCGGCAAGAAGTGCTTCGCCCTGCGCATTGCCTCGACCATGGCGCGCGACCAAGGCTGGCTGGCCGAGCACATGTTGATCCTCGGCGTCGAGTCCCCGGACGGCGACAAGAGCTATGTCGCGGCGGCCTTTCCCAGCGCCTGCGGCAAGACCAACTTCGCCATGTTGATTCCGCCGAAGACCCTCGGCGGCTGGAAGGTCACCACGGTGGGCGACGACATTGCATGGATCAAACCGGGCAAGGACGGCCGCCTCTACGCCATCAACCCGGAAGCCGGCTACTTCGGCGTCGCCCCCGGCACCTCGGAAAAGTCCAACTTCAACGCCATGGCGACGCTCCACGCCAACATCATCTACACCAACGTGGCGCTCACCCCGGACGGCGACGTCTGGTGGGAAGGCATGAGCAAGCAGCCGCCGGAGAAGCTCACCGACTGGACCGGCAAGGAGTGGGCACCTGGTTGCGGCCGCCCGGCGGCGCACCCGAACGCGCGCTTCACCGCGCCCGCCAGCCAGTGCCCCTCGCTTGACCCGAACTGGGAAGATCCGGCTGGCGTGCCCATCTCCGCCTTCATCTTCGGCGGCCGCCGTTCCACCACTGTACCGCTGGTGTTCGAGGCCTTCAACTGGAACTACGGTGTCTACATGGCTGCCACGCTGGGATCGGAGACCACCGCCGCCGCCGCCGGTAAGGTCGGCCAGGTGCGGCGCGACCCCTTCGCCATGCTGCCTTTCTGCGGCTACCATATGGGCGACTACTTCAACCACTGGCTGCGCATGGGCCATGTGGTCGACAATCCGCCGCGCATCTTCACGGTCAACTGGTTCCGCCAGGACGAGAAGGGCAATTTCATGTGGCCCGGCTTCGGCGAGAACATGCGCGTCCTGAAGTGGATCGTGGATCGCGTCAAGGGCCGCGTCGGTGCGCAGCAGACCCCGCTCGGCTGGATGCCGCGCTTCGAGGATCTCGACTGGGGCGGCCTGAATGATGTCAGCGAGGCGCAGTTCCAGGAACTCACCCGTGTCGACACGCAGATGTGGCAGGAGGAGCTGGACCTGCACGGTGAACTGTTCGACAAGCTGAAGGAGCGCCTGCCGAAGCAACTGGTGCTCAAGCGCGAGCTCTTTCGCATGAATTTCGGCGCGCTCGAATAGCAGCAATCTCGCCTTCGCGGAAGAGACGATGAAGCCATCCGCCGCCCGGCGCATGGCCGACATCGCGCCCTTCCATGTGATGGAACTGCTCACCCGCGCTAGGCAGCTCGAAGCAGAAGGCCGCAGCATCATCCACATGGAAGTGGGCGAGCCAGACTTTCCCACGCCGCCACAGGTGATCGAGGCAGCAAGCGATTTCATACGAGGCGGCCAGGTCTTCTACACGCCAGCCCTCGGCATTCCTGCACTGCGCGAGGCGATTGCCCGCTTCTATGCCGACCGTTACGGCATCGACATCTCCCCGGAGCGAATCGCCGTCACCGCCGGCGCTTCCGGCGCCTTGCTGCTTGCCCTGGGTGTGCTGCTCGACCCTGGCGACGAGTTGCTGCTGCCCGACCCCGGCTACCCCTGCAACCGCCACTTCGTGCGCATGCTGGAAGGTGTGCCGCGCAGCCTCGCCGTCGGACCGGAAACCGGCTATCAGCCGACAGCAGAACAGGCCGCGCAGCACTGGACGGCGCGCAGCAAGGGGCTTCTGGTGGCCTCGCCGGCCAACCCGACCGGCACCATGATTTCTCCGGGGGCGATGGCCGGACTGGCGGCCTGCGTCACCGAACTCGGTGGCGCGCTGCTGGTCGATGAGATCTACCACGGACTAACGTATGGCTGCGATGCGATAACGGCCCTATCGTTGTCCGACGAGATTTTCGTCATCAACAGCTTCTCAAAGTATTTCGGCATGACGGGCTGGCGACTAGGTTGGCTGGTGGCCCCACCGCGCCACATACGCGACATCGAAAAACTGGCGCAGAACCTGTTCATCTCGCCCTCGACCCCGGCACAGCACGCCGCTTTGGCCGCCTTCCGGCCGGATACAATTGACCTGCTGGAAGCGCGACGTACTGAGTTCCTGGCGCGGCGGGACTTCCTGCTGCCGGCGCTTCGTCATCTGGGCTTTCGCATCGCCGCCGAGCCCCGTGGTGCCTTTTATCTATACGCGGATAGTTCGCCTATCGCACCCGACAGCGACGCATTGGCACGCGAACTGATCGAGCAGGCCGGCTTGGCGATCACGCCCGGGCTGGACTTCGGGGAAAACGCTCCGCAACGCCATGTCCGTTTCGCCTACACGATCGCGCGGGACAAACTGGAGGAAGGCGTGGCGCGTCTGGCGCGCCACCTGGGAAGATAGAACTTGCTCAGGCGCTGCCTTGGCGGCCGCGCTTGGCTGCGGCTTCGATGCGCAGCTTCTCAGCCAGCACTTTCGCCGCATACTGCCCCTCATCGTCGCTGACCGCGCCCGCATACTGCTGGAGGCCGGCCTCCAGCGAACCGGTGCGTCGGATATATTCCTTCAGCACAAGCGCGCCAACTTGGATGTTCACCATGGGGTCGAGGAGGTTGTTGTTGCCCGATATCGCATCCAGCTTGTCCTGGTGGAATCGCGGGATCACTTGCATCAGGCCTTGCGCGCCCATCGGGCTTTCGGCGATCGGATTGAATCCTGACTCGATCGCCATGACGGCAACGAGCAGCATCGGATCGAGGCCTGCCCGCTCACCTGCCGCCTGGGCAGCCAGCACGAGCGGCTCGATTGCCGCAGCCGCCACGCGGTACTTGCGCGAAAGGTATTCAACAGTAGTGCGAACTCCCGATGTCGATGCGACCGGCTCGAAAGAAGGGGATGCCGTCTTGTAGGCGCGTCCCTCGGCGATCATCTCGCCCAGATCCTGAAAGCCGCGTTCATGGCTCTCTGACGATCCGACGTATGCGAACAGGAAAGCCGTGACAATAATGCCGGCCACCAACAGTCCGCCATGGGCGAAGTGCATCACGAAAGATGCCGCTTCCTGCATGAACTTCTTCAGCTCTGTAGCGTTCATCATGCTTGCTCCTTTCATGTCCGGACCATCTGCCCCGCACCAATTCGCCATGACGCTGGGCACCATGGCAGGAACTCGGGGGATGAAATACGGCGCGGGAAATTCGCGCACTTGATCTCGGTTGCCGGAAGAACCGATCTGATCTGCGATTTATATTAAGTCGGCTATTGCCTCAAAGCTTGGCATTTACCTCTAAATATGGCGACGCAATAATATATAGTCTATTGATTAATAGAATAATTGTCAATATATTTGAGTGTATTTTGTGCGGCGCACAGAAAAGCTCTTCCACTTGAAATTAAAGTGAAAACCGGATCGAAAAAAGAATTAGCGGGAATAAACCGCGGATGGGCGGCCAGGTCACGATGTGGCCAGGCCGCCCATCCGGGCGGTCCGCACGAGCTCAGGAAGGACGCGAGCCGGTCGGAAAGGGCCACGCGGCCGCCGGGTTGAGCGACGACTTCAGGCCGGGAGCTGCAGCGGTTGACGGCGCTGCAGCGGCGGGCGGGGGGGCTGCCGCCGGTTTTGCTGCGGGCTTTGCAGCTTTCTTTGCCGCAGGCTTCTTCTTGGCCGCCTTTTTTGCCGCAGGTTTTTTCGCAGCTTTCTTTGCTGCAGGCTTTTTCTTGGCTGCTTTTTTCGCCGCAGGCTTTTTCTTAGCCGCAGGCTTTTTCTTAGCCGCTTTTTTTGCCGCAGGCTTCTTTTTCGCCGCTTTTTTCGCCGCGGGCTTCTTCTTCGCGACTTTCTTGGCGGCCGGCTTCTTTTTCGCCGCCGGCTTCTTCGCAGCCTTCTTAGCCGCCGGCTTCTTCGCTGCCGGCTTCTTGGCAGCAACCTTCTTCGCTGCCGGCCTCTTGGCAGCAGCCTTCTTCGCCGCCGGCCTCTTGGCAGCAGCCTTCTTCGCCGCCGGCTTCTTGGCAGCGGCCTTCTTCACCGCCGGTTTTCTGGCGGCAGGCTTCTTGGCTTTAGAAGCGGGTTTCTTAGCAGTAGCCATCTCAAACCTCCTATATGAAGTAACAGGAAAAAAACACCATCAACTACAGCCCGTCTCGACAAGCATGGGCTATCCAGCGGTGCGGCAATGCCGCGCCGATTGAATTCAAAATGCCGCTTCCCACCACCGCGCCCGGCGTAGGCGTACGCAGCAATCCGCACATCTGGCGCGCCGGTTGCTTTTCGGGTTTTGGCGCCGACAGCAATGCCGCTGCGGCAAAAGAAGGGAAAAGAAGAAGGGAAAAGAAAGAGAAAGGGAAAAGAGGGGCGCCGGAACTGGCGGGAGGTCGCGGCCTGTGGCCGACGAATATCGCAATCTGCATCAAGCGGGCTCCGTATTTCTCCTGCTGCCTGGTTCGTTGGACTGCCTCATTCCCTTCGCAGCCTGCCATAACTGCTCCGTACTTGGCACTGCCACAACCTACTAGATCTAGTACCCCGGCAAAGACTTCGACCTAATTCTAGTAGCTTGACTTTTCGGATGCAAGTGTTTTTTGCATTTTTTGTCATATCCCGAAAACAGTGTCGCAAAAAAACCGCGCAATGTGCCTCGCGCATCAGCAGCCGCAAGCATACGGAAATTTTTTACGCCTCGCGGCGGGCGAGAAGTCGATGGAAATGTGCCCAGTCGAAATGCGGCCCAGGATCCGCCTTGCGATCGGGCGCGATGTCGGCATGGCCGGCGATATCTTCGATGGGATAGTGCTGTTGCAGGATGCGGATAAGTCGCGCCAGGGCTGGATATTGCTGCGGCTCGAAGGGCGACTCGCCGCCCCCCTCCAACTCGATGCCGATCGAAAAATCGTTGCAGCGTTCGGCGCCGCGCCAGCTCGATGCGCCGGCATGCCAGGCGCGCAGACGGCAGGGCACGAACTGTACGATTCCGCCATCGCGCCGGATAAGGAAATGAGCGGAAACTCGCAGGCACTGGATCTCGCGGTAATAGGGATGAGCCTTGGGATCCAGCGTATTGGTGAACAAGCGCTCGATGCCGTCGCCACCGAATTCGCCGGGAGGCAAGGAAATGGCATGAACGACGATCAACTGAACCGGCGCCCCGGCAGGCCGCTCATCGCAATTGGGGGATGGCACGCGCCGCGCCTCAGTCAGCCAACCCTCGGCGTCGAGTTCGTCACTCATTCAACCCGAGCCGCTCCATGCGATAGCGAAGTGAGCGGAAGGTGACCCCGAGCAACTTTGCGGCCGCCGTCCGGTTGAAGCGCGTTTTCTGCAAGGCTTCGAGAATGGCCTGTTTTTCGACCCTGTCCAGATAATCCTGAAGCGATGCATCCCCCTCTCCATGCGCCGATGCAGAACGCTCTCCGGCCTGCACCAGCGGAGCCAAATGAAGATCCTCAACGCCAATCTCGCTGCCGCTGATCAGAGCCATGGCGCGCTCCAGGATGTTCTCCAGCTCGCGCACGTTGCCAGGAAACGGGTATTCGCCCAGCGACTTGAGCGCCCCTGCAGTCAGGCGCGGCAGCGACATGGCGGATTCGCGCGCGAGGCGCGCCAGGATACTCCCGGCCAGGAGGGGGATGTCCTCGCGGCATTCGTGCAATGACGGCATCTTCAGCTCTATCACGTCGAGCCGGTAGAACAGGTCCTGGCGGAAACGGGCCGCCGCTACCAGCTCCTTCAGGTTCTGGTGGGTGGCACTGATGATGCGAACGTCTACCGGATCCTCGGCGGGTGCGCCGACCTTGCGCACGCGCTTCTCCTGGATGGCACGCAACAGCTTGACCTGCATGGTCAGGGGAAGGTCGGCTACCTCGTCGAGGAACAGGGTGCCGCCATGGGCCGCCTGAAAGAAGCCGTCACGATCGGCATCCGCCCCGGTGAAGGCGCCTTTCCTGTAGCCGAAGAACTCGCTCTCCATGAGGCTCTCAGGAATGGCCCCGCAATTCACCGCAACGAAAGCCTGGCCCCGCCGCGCCCCCTGTTCGTGGATGAGTCGCGCCGCCAGTTCCTTGCCGCTACCCGACTCTCCACTGATGTATACGGGCGCCTGACTGCGCGCCACCTTTTCGATCATGGCGCGGGCCTGACTAATGGCCTGCGATTCACCGAGCAGGATGCTGCTCGCCGTTTTGTCCCGGGCCGCATCCCCGCTGGGCAGATTGAGCACCGACTTCACAAGGGCACGCAATTGCTCCAGGGAAACCGGCTTCGGCACGTAGTCGAATGCCCCCGCCTTGAGGGCGGACACGGCATTTTCCATGCTGCCGTGTGCGGTAATAACCGCCACGGGCAGGTCGCGGCACTGCTCGCCGATGAAGCGCACCAGTTCCAGCCCATCGCCGTCGGGCAGGCGCATGTCGGTTAGGCAAAGCTGGTAGGCGTTTTCCGAAAGCAGTCGGCGCGCCTCGGCCACATTCGACGCACAGTCGGCATCCAGTCCCATGCGCGACAGCGTCATGTCGAGTAGCTCGCGGATGTCGTCCTCATCGTCGACGACAAGCACCCGGCCTAGTCCTGGCTTTTCTCGACGTTCCTGTTTTCCTGCCACTGCTGGTTTCTCCCGATTATCCGGAAATGCGCCCCCGGCTCGTTGCCGACCCACTCGAGCAACGCATCATTCGCCTCGCACAACTCACGGGCAATATACAGCCCGAGCCCCGTCCCTTTGCCATAAGTGGTGAAAAACGGCTCGAAAATCTTGCCGCGCGCCTCCTCGTCCACCCCGGCACCGTCGTCCATGACATGCAATTCGACACGTCCCGAGGAGGACAGGTCGCGCGCCTCGATTCTCACTGCACCCGGCCTGCCGCTGCAATAGCGTCGCGCATTGGACAACAGGTTCCACATTACCTGGTTCAGGTGGGTGCGATCGAAGTGCAGCGTCGTGTCGCCGACTGCCTTCAGAGAGAAAATGGCCCTGTCCGTCTGCTCGTGCATGGACAGTTCATCGAGAAACCTGTCCAGGAAACCGGCCAGCCGGATCGCCTCCCGCGAGGCCCGGTCGCGCCGCCCCAGTTCCAGCACATCGCGCACCAGGCGCTCAAGGCGCTGGGCATTGTCGTTGATGATGCGCGACAGACGCGCCTGCCCCTCGGAGCGCTTTTCCTCGCGCAGCAATTCGGCGGCATGGCTGATGGCGGAAAGCGGATTGCGAATCTCGTGCGCGATGTTCGCCGTCAGCCTGCCGAGCGCCGCCAGCTTGATCTGCTGGGCCTGCTGCTCGATGCGGCCCATGTCCTCGAGGTAGATGAGGACATCGCCACTTTCCCCGGCATGAACGAAACGCGCGCGCAGCAGCGCCCCGCTGCCCGGCACGCGAAGCGACGACACCCGCTCCCTTGCATCGCCCTTGCAGATGCGGTATTGCCCGGCCAGTTCAACCGAGAAAGAGGCCAGATCCGGCTGAGCCGGCGCATGTACCCCTAGCAGCGCCTCGGCCTGCGGGTTCCACTGCCGCACCTTCTCGCCGGAATCCACCACCATCAAGCCGTCCTGCATATCACGGATCACCCGCTCGCTGACGGACAATTGGTTGGCTAGGTCAATGCCGCGCTGGCGCGCCAGTTCCTCGTTGGCGATGACCCGACGGGCGAGCAGACGGGCAGAAATCGCCGTGGCGAAGAAGCCGATGCACAGGATGCCGGTCTGCACGAAATCGGCCAGGTCAGCGCCGGAATCGAGCACCCGCACGCCCTGTTCCATGAGCACGGCCACCGTCGCCAGGGCCGCATAAAACAGGGTCAGGCGTCCCTGCCCGACGAGACCGGCCCCGGCCAGCACTACCAGTAGCATCACGGCCAGACCGCTCTTCCCCCCGCCGCTGGCATACATCATCAGGGTGATCGCCAGAATATCCGCCGACACCTGTAGGGTCAGCAGCCTGTTGAAGCCGATGCGCAGACGTTTCAGGGCACCATAGAAGAACATGGCCAGCAGCCAGTAGGCCAGGCTGGTCCATACGAACAGCGGAAGGTTCTGCGAGCCAAGGCCGCTCGTCCTCGGATAAAAGGCGACGGCGAGCAGGAATACGCTCGAGACGATCAGGCGGTAGATGTTGTAATAGTGAAGCGAGGTCCAGACCGAAACCGGACGCCCGGCCGTATAGGGAATGTCGGGCTGGCCTGAAGTCATGCGGCGCCGAGCTGGCGGTGCTCTTCACTGCAGAAGCGCCCGCCGTCCCCTTCGAGGGCCTCGCTCTCGGGCAGATGCACTCCGCAACGGGCGCAGGTCACCATGCGCTCAGGTACTCGCGTCCTGCCCGCATCGCTCCTGCGACGGGAGGCGGTACGCTGAAAACCCTTGAAAACAAGATAGGCGAGAAGCCCGAGAAAGAGCAGCAGGATCAGTTTGGACATGCCTGGCTCCGTCGCCGCCAAAAATGGGCGGACGATATATGGGTTGGTCGGGGTGAGAGGATTTGAACCTCCGACTCCTGCGTCCCGAACGCAGTACTCTACCAGGCTGAGCTACACCCCGACGTCTTGGCCGGCGCAATGGACAACTGCGCCCGCCGAAACGAATGCAGCCGCGACCGCGCCCTCAAAACTCAGAAGTCACGTGCGACTGCGAACGATGTCAATTGTACCAGAGAATCCTTGAATGGCGAATCCGGCAGCGGTGCGACGGACTCGAGTGCAAGCCGCGCTTCCGCTTCCGCGTGGCGACGCGTTTCGTCCAGCGCGCCGGTGGCGCGAATCGCCGCCAGCACGCCTGGCAAGGCATCGCGTCCGCCGGTCTCGATGGCGTGACGCACGCACTCGGATTGTTCGATGCTGCCATGCTTCATGGCGTGAATCAGCGGCAGGGTCGGCTTGCCTTCGGCCAAGTCGTCGCCGAGGTGCTTGCCGGTGGCCGCCTCGTCGCCTGAATAATCCAGCACGTCGTCGACCAACTGAAAAGCCGTACCCAAGTGCATGCCATAGCGCGCCATGCCCTCCTCGACGTCCTCCGGCACGCCGGAGAGAATAGCTCCCAGCCGCGAAGCCGCCTCGAACAACTTGGCCGTCTTGTAACGGATTACCCGCAGGTACTGCGGAATGTCGACGTCGGCGTCGTGGCAATTCAACAGTTGCAAAACCTCTCCCTCGGCGATGGTGTTGGTGGCATCGGCCAGAACCTGCTGGATGCGCATGCTGCCCACCGACACCATCATCTGGAAGGCGCGCGAATAGAGGAAATCGCCGACCAGCACCGAAGCGGCGTTGCCAAAGAGGGCATTGGCAGTCTGGTTGCCGCGGCGCAGCTCGGACTCGTCCACCACGTCGTCGTGCAATAGCGTTGCGGTGTGGATGAACTCCACCACTGCCGCGAGTTCCTGATGATGTCGGCCGTGGTAGCCGAGCGCCCCTGCGGAAAACAGCACCAGCGCCGGACGCAGGCGCTTGCCGCCGGCGCCGATGATATATTCGGCGACCTGGCGGATCAGCACCACGTCGGAATGCAGCCGCTCGCGGATGACCGCGTCTACCGCCAGCATGTCGTCTGCGATCGGCGCGTAAAGGACTTCGAGGCTCAAAGGGTAATCCCGGCAAATGCGGCATGGTAGGGGCCGGATTCCGGGCCGTCAAGGAGGCTTTGACTGGAATCAATCACTTAAGTATAATGCGCGGTTCTGTTGCAACACGAACATAAACCACGGAGTTTCCATCATGTATGCGGTCATAAAAACCGGCGGCAAGCAATATCGCGTCGCAGCCGGCGAGAAACTGAAAATAGAACAGATACCGGCAGAAGTGGGCGCTGAAATCACCCTCGACCAAGTTCTCATGGTCGGCGATGGCGAGTCGGTGAACGTCGGTGCGCCGCTGGTGCAGGGCGCTTCTGTCCAGGCAAAGGTCCTCGCCCAGGGCCGGCATAAAAAAGTGAAAATCTTCAAGATGCGCCGGCGCAAGCACTACCAGAAGCATCAGGGCCACCGGCAGAACTACACGGAGATCCAGATCTCCGGAATTTCGGCGTAACGGGAGCAGACACATGGCACACAAAAAAGCAGGCGGCAGCTCGCGCAACGGCCGCGACTCGCAATCCAAGCGCCTCGGCGTGAAGCGCTACGGCGGCCAGTTGATCAACGCCGGCAGCATCATCGTGCGCCAGCGCGGCACCCAGTTCCACGCCGGCGACAATGTCGGCATGGGACGCGACCACACACTCTTCGCCAAGGCCACTGGTACGGTCGAATTCACCGTCAAGGGCGCCGAGAGGCGTAAGATGGTGAACATCGTTCCGGCCGCCTGAGCACCCTGGTCGCCGCGACAAAAAGCCCTGCCGTCGCGGCAGGGCTTTTTTTATTTAAGGCGCCTTCATGAAGTTTGTCGGCGAAGCCAAGATCGAAGTCATTGCCGGCGACGGCGCGGATAACGATTGCCGCCGTTGCTGAGCGAATAAGCCCTGCATCCATGAAATTCTTCGACGAAGCCAAGATTGAGGTCATCGCCGGCGACGGCGGCAATGGCGCGGCCACCTTCCGGCGCGAGAAATACGTGCCGAAGGGCGGGCCGTCCGGCGGCGACGGCGGGCGTGGCGGCAGCATTTATGCCATCGCCGACCGCAACCTCAACACGCTCATCGATTTCCGCTACACGCGCATCTTCCGTGCCGAACGCGGCGAGAACGGCATGCGCGCGGATTGCTACGGCCGCGGCGGCGAGGACATGGTCCTGCGCATGCCGGTCGGCACCATCATCAGCGACCTTGAGACCGGCGAGCCTATAGCCGACCTCGATCACGACGGCAAAAAGGTGCTCATCGCCCAGGGCGGCCAGGGCGGCCTCGGCAACATCCACTTCAAATCCAGCATCAACCGCGCGCCGAAACAGTGCACGCCGGGCACGCCGGGCGTGCGGCGCGACCTCAAGCTCGACCTGAAGGTGCTGGCCGACGTCGGCCTGCTCGGCCTGCCGAATGCCGGCAAGTCCACCTTCATCCGCGCCGTCTCCTCGGCGCGGCCGAAGGTCGCGGACTATCCCTTTACCACCCTGCACCCGAATCTCGGCGTAGTGCGCGTCGATACCAACCGCAGCTTCGTCGTAGCCGACATTCCCGGCCTCATCGAAGGAGCGGCGGAAGGCGCCGGCCTCGGCCACCAGTTCCTGCGCCACCTGCAGCGCACCCGCCTGTTGCTGCACATCGTCGACATCGCCCCCTTCGATACGGGCGCCGACCCGGTACATGACGCCCACGCCATTCTTGACGAACTGAAGAAGTATGATCCCGGGCTTTTTGACAAGCCGCGCTGGCTGGTCGCCAACAAGATTGACCTGCTGCCGGAAGACGAGCGCGCGGCGCGCCTTGCCGCGCTGATCGAAGGCTACGGCCCGGTGAACAGGCACTTCGCCATCTCCGCCATCAACGGCGCCGGCTGCCGCGAGCTGACTTTCGCTATCATGGAGCACATCGAAAGCCAGAAGAGTGCGGCGGAGGCCGCCGAGCCAAGCGGGACGCAAGACGATGAGACTGAAAATTAGCCAGGCGCGCCGCCTTGTCGTCAAGGTCGGCAGCGCGCTGGTCACCAATAACGGCGCCGGTCTCGCCAGCGAATTCATCGAGGAACTGGCGCGGCAGATCGCCCGCCTGCGCGAGGACGGCCGCGAGGTACTGCTGGTCTCCAGCGGCGCCATCGCCGCCGGCATGCAGCGGCTCGGCTGGGCCGTGCGCCCGCACGCCATGCATGAATTGCAGGCCGCCGCCGCCGTCGGCCAGATGGGCCTGGCCCAGTCCTACGAA
>Ga0172380_10003348_pt1 | contig 22167 bp, 12 predicted proteins | sample Leawe162metaG_FD_119747 | JGI IMG/M metagenome (GOLD analysis project Ga0172380, IMG submission 119747) | Leachate microbial communities from a municipal landfill in Southern Ontario, Canada - Leachate well 162 metaG | ecosystem: Engineered > Solid waste > Landfill > Unclassified | place...
GATTTTGATGAGAATGCAATTACTTCAATTTCTCTGGAAGAAGTTATCGATAGTTTTAATCTAATTACAAAAAGACAGGTTGCAAATGCTTAAGCCAAGTGATTATGAAAAAAAACTTCAAGAATATTTCAACAACAATCAATATGATGATGCGTTAATATATCTTGAAGGGCTCAATTCAAGTGGAAATTTAGATACAGATTTTAAAAAAGAAGTTATCTCCCAAATAGGGAAAATACATTTTTATAGTGATAGAATTAAAGAAGCAAGAAAAAGCTGTATGGATATATTAGATATTGATCCCACTGATTTTTATGCAAGAATATTCTTAGCTCGAATTTTGGAAAAAGAGGGAAAACCAAAATCCGCAATGAAGTTATTAAAGAATGTTTATAACTCAAATAAGAATAGAGAGCATCTCATTTATTTTATTAAAGAACTAATCTCAGAATTAAAACATGATGACAATGAAATAGAAGAATTAATATTTCATAATAATGAACACGTTAAAGAGACAGAAAATAGTCCTTTAGTTTCAGTTATTATATTATGCTATAATAAAATCGAATTCACCGAGAAGTGTTTAGTAGCATTATTTAAGAATACAAATAATGATAACTATGAAGTAATTGTAGTAGATAATGCATCAATTGATGATACTTCCGGATTATTAGAGAGTTATGGCGATAGAATTAAATTTATTAAATCAAAAATAAATTTAGGATTTGTTGGAGGTAATAATTATGCAGCAAATAGTGCAAAAGGAGAATACTTAGTTTTTCTAAACAACGATACAGAGGTAGAGGAAAATTGGCTTGAAAATTTATTATTAGTTTTTCGATATTATCCAAAAGCAGGCGCAGTTGGTTCAATGTTAGTATATCCGGATGGGAAACTTCAAGAAGCCGGGGGTGTAATATTTAATGATGCAAGCGGATGGAATTATGGCAAGAATGATAGTCAATTAGATTCTAAGTACAGATATGTAAGGGAAGTAGATTATTGCAGTGGAGCTGCATTAATGGTTAAGAAAAATCTATTTGATAAATTAGGTGGATTCGATGATAGATACGCACCGGCATATTACGAAGATACCGATTTATGTTTCGGGATAAGAAAACTTGGGTATAAGGTTTATTATACTCCATTTTCTAAGGTAACTCATTTTGAGGGTGCTACTTCAGGAACAGATCTAAACTCGGGATTTAAGAAATTTCAAGTAATAAATGGTCCTAAATTCATTGACAAATGGGAAAATGAATTAAAGCTACAATGTCCAAACAATGCGGATTTAATGTACCATTTTACGGATAGGAATAAAGGGAAACGGGTACTTATTATAGATGACATACCCCCATTACCAGATAGAGCGGCAGGTGCTCTAAGGCATTATCATACTTTAAATCAAATGTTAGAACTCGGTTATAAAGTTACTTATGTGCATTTAATGGGTAAACAATTCTCGGATAGCAATGCAAAAAAATATCTAACCTATTTCAGAATGAAGGGGGTAGAATTTATTTGGTTTAATTATGAATCATGGTGGAACATGAGGAATAGTCCAAACCTACCAGAAATTACAAATTCTTTAATCGAAAGTTTAGATCTCGAAAAGCGTGGATTTGATTTAGTGTATATTGCTTTTTGGCACATAGCTGAATATTTTGTTGAAATAATTAGAAGAAAAATACCGGAAATCCCAATTCTTGTTGATACTATGGATATTCATTATTTGCGTGAATTACGTCAAGCAGAAATGAGCGGAAAACCTGAATTAAAAAAGAGTGCCGAACTAAATAAGAAGAAAGAAATAGCTTTATATAAGAAAGTTGACTGTGTAACTACTGTAACAGAAAACGACCGATTGGAATTAAGAAAATATCTACCAGAGAAATCGATTTTAATATTAACAGATGTTCATGATCCCAAAGAAACAAAGACAAAATTTGAGGAGAGAAGAGATTTTGTTTTTGTTGGAAATTTCAATCATAATCCAAATGAAGACGCTGTGCTATATTTTGTTGATGAAATATTCCCATTGATAAAAGCCAAACTGCCTGATGCAAAATTTTTAGTAGTAGGTAATAATCCCTCCGAAAAAATTAAAGCTCTCGAATCCGAAAACATTATTGTTACTGGCTGGGTTCCAGAAGTAGAACCCTATTTAGAAAAAAGCAGAGTATCGGTTGTACCATTAAGATATGGTGCAGGCAATAAAGGAAAAGTTGGTGAGACACTATCTCATGGTTTGCCAATGGTTTCAACTACAATTGGCGCTGAAGGAATGAATATTATTGATGGTGAACATTCTTTTGTTACTGATGACCCAAAGGAATTTGCGGAAAGAGCAATAAAATTATATAATGATAAATCTCTTTGGGAAACATTTTCTATTTCCGGTAAGGAATTAATCGCCAGTATATATTCAAGCGAATTAATGAGAAAGAGATTAGATTATATTCTTAGCTTTAATAGTCGTGCAAAATTTAATTCGAAATTTGCGATCGAATTTCCAAATCCACCAAAAGTTTCAATTATTATTGTCACCTACAATCAATACGAATTTACTGCTAAATGTATATCTTCGCTTTTTAAATACACTCATGAGAGTTTTGAAATTATTGTTGTTGATAACGCTTCAAAAGATGATTCGGCTAATAAAATCATTAAAGATTTTAATGGCGTATGTGTTATTTCTAATAATGAAAATCTCGGTTTTCCGAAGGCAGTTAATCAAGGTATTGCGGAGGCGAAGGGAGATTACTTACTTATATTAAATAATGATACCGTAGTAACAGATGGTTGGTTGGAGCGAATGATTGAAGCCGCAGGATCTGATCCTAACATTGGAATTGTAGGACCGATTTCAAATGAAGTAAGCGGTTTGCAAAAAGATAATGAAGCGAAGTATGAGACTATCGAAGCGATGCATCAATATGCAATCAAGGTAAAAGAAAAGAATGCCGGAGAGCAATTTAATTTTCCTCGTGTTGCATTCCTTTGCACACTCATCAAAAGAAAAGTTATTAAAGAAATAGGCGGACTTGATGAGCGATTCTCTCCGGGTAATTATGAGGATGACGATTTCTGTCTACGTGCTCAAATGGCAGGATATAAAACGATAATTGCGAAAGATGTTTTTATTCATCATTATGGATCAAAGAGTTTTAAAGCTAATGGAATTGAAGCATATAGAGAAAGACTAAATATTAATAAAGAGATCTTTGTCGAAAAATGGGGAGCAACCCCTGATGAGATTTGGATCCAAAATAAAGAAGTTAAACCACATCAAAGGTATTATCCAGTGAATAAAAATTTATTTATACAATATTTTGAGCGGGCGAAAATACATCTTTCGGATAACGAACCCCTCCTTGCAGAAGAAGCAATTAAATCTGCAATAGAAAATTATACAAATGAAGTTGAAGAAATAACATTAGCAGAGCTATATAATCTTTCGGGTAACTTGGCATTTGCGAATAATAATTTAGAGTCTGCAAAAGAATTTTTTGAAAAAGAATTGAATGAAAATCCTAATTCATCAGGCGCATGTTTTGGATTAGGACAGGTATTTATTGCATCCGATGAACTTGAAGGTGCGAAGGTTATGCTTGAATGGGCAGTTAAGAATGACAAAAGCAATTTTCAAGCGACAGAATTGCTCGAAAAAGTTAATGCAGCGTTGATATAAAAATAGAAAAAAATTCAGATGTATTTGCCTTGTATTAATTATTTTCTTTATCATTCAATTTCTAAAATAGGTACACTATGGAATGGTTAGTTCTGATACTATGGCTCTCTATAATTAATGGGGCATTAGGCGGGCAATATATACTAAATTGGATGGGCAATCAGCCCAAATACACAGGCGGTCAGCCGGTAGATGTATCTCCGGGTGTAATGACGTTCTGGCGTGAAGTTTCTAAATTCGTTTGGGCAGCAATTGCTGTTACAGTAGAATTAATAAAAGGGAAACCAGCAAAATATTTATGGCCAGGTGCTCTATCGATGATTACAATTGTAATCGCAGCGTTCACCGGCGTTATCGAAAATATTGGTTTCTTTTATTTGCCACGATATTACTCACCTCATATTTATGCTCCTTATGTAAATATTTATTTAGCATTTCTTCCTTTTTTAGGGAAATTTTTATTTGATGCTAAGGTACGCAAAGAGCATTGGATCGGTATTACGCTTGTTATCATTGGTCTTGCAACTCCTCACTTACCTGTTATGTTGGGAAAAGAGTATGATCCAAAAGCTGTTCTTGATTTTACTGGAATTATTTGGATTATAATAATTAATCTTTGCTTATGCTCACAACAGATATTGAATAATAAAACAGTGCAAACCGTATTACCAAATGTAGGACCAAACGCATTAGTAGTATGGCGTGAAATCTGGAAAATGCTATTTATTTCCATTGCACTTTTTTCAATTCCGATTATCGGGAAGCTGGTTGGTGCTGGCGAAGAGAACAGATTCTTTTCATTATTCTCAGGAAGCATATTCCCGAATAATTGGTTGCCGATATTTTTCGTTGTTCTAGCGGGATTAACCGGATATATATATAGTTTCGGATTCTTTAAATTATCAAAATTTGCTGCACATTTCTGGGTGCCTTATACAAATATTTATTTAGCGCTTCTTCCATTTATTATGTTCTTATTCGGTAAGAACGTTACAGGTTATCAGATAGCCGGTGCGGTAATCGTAACAGCTGGTTTGATGGTAGGTGTTTCTGATTACAGCAAAAATAAAGTAGAAGAGATTGAAAAGAAGTATAAAGATTTAGCGTAAGGCTTTAATAAGAGAATAAATTTCAAAGAAAAACCCCGCAATTGCGGGGTTTTTTGTTTATAATTAGTTCAGTCCGTTCCTTTCGATAAGCGGTTCAACTTTTGGTTCTCTACCTCTGAAGTTTTTGAATAGTGTCATTGGTTCATCAGTTGCTCCACGTGAAAGAATATTTTTTCTGAATGAAGCTGAAAGAACCGGATTAAAAAGATCACCACTTTCTTTGAATGCACTAAATGCATCTGCATCTAAAACCGCGGCCCAGATATAGCTGTAATACCCTGATGCATAACCGCCGGTAAAAACATGTCCATTCTGTGTACTCGGATAAGGAGATGATAATTCATAAGGTACATGATATTTTGCAAGCGCAGCATTATCAAATTCATTTACGTCAAAAGGTGAATCCTGTGTGCGCTCATGAAATTCCATATCGATAAGTGCCGGGAATAAGTAACTGCTAACATGAAGAATCCCGGTATTATATAGGTCAGCTTTCTTAATTTTTGCTAAAAGTTCGTCAGGAATAACTTCACCTGTCGTATAGTGTTTAGCAAACATTTTTAATACGGTAGGATCTTTAGCCCAGTTTTCCATTATCTGCGAAGGAAGCTCTACAAAATCCCATGCAACATTAAAACCTGTTAGACGAGGATAAGAAACGTTTGTGAATAAAGCATGAAGGCCATGACCAAATTCATGGAAAATAGTTTCTACTTCACCCAAGCTAAGTAATGCGGGTTTATCGGAAGTCGGTTTAGAAAAATTACCGCAATTGATAATTATAGGCGAAACAAAATTTCCATCAATATTGTTTTGATCGCGGATTACGTTACACCAAGCACCACCTTGTTTCGTTTCACGAGGAAAATAATCTGCATAAAGCAAACCAAGATGCTTTCCATCAGCTTCTTTTATTTCAATAACTTTCACGTCCGGATGATATGTGGGAATATCTTTCCTTTCCTCGAATTTCAAACCGTACAATTTATTCACAACTGTAAAAAGGCCATCGAGAACATTATCGAGTTTGAAATATGGTTTCACCATTTCGTCATCAAGAGAATATTTTGCCACTTTCAGCTTTTGAGCATAGTAAGACATATCCCACGGTTGGAATTTATCGGTCATTCCTTCGGAGCGGGCTAATTCTTTCAAAGCATCAATTTCGGTATTAGCTTTTTTTACAGTCGGTTTCCATAATTTGATTAGAAAATCATCGACCGTCTTGCTGTCCTTTGCCATATAATCTTCAAGTGTCATATCAGCGAGGGATTTATAACCAAGAAGATTAGCTTTTTGGAGACGAAGCGAAACTATTTTTTCTACAATTTTTTTATTATCATTTTCATTATTGTTATTTGCAATATTCTTTGATGCGTTATAAATTTTTTCTCTTAGTGAGCGGTTATCTGCATATCGAATAAAAGCGCGGTAGCTTGGTGCGTGAAGAGTAAAGGGCCACTTGTCATCATAACCTTTGCTCTCGGCGGCTTCTTTTGCTGCTGCTATTGCGGAAGCCGGAAGTCCCGATAAATCCTCTTCATTATCAATTACTAATTCAAAAGCATTGGTTTCTTTTAAATCGTTTTCATCGAACTTAATTGTAAGTAAAGAAAGATCTTCATTTATTTTGCGAAGTTTATCTTTATCTGCATCCGATAAATTTGCACCACGTTTTACGAAATCTTTGTAATATTTATCGAGCAATACTTTTTGTTCAGGATTCAGTTTTTTTGCATCAGGCGAATCGTGAACAAATTTAATCCGTGCGAATAATTTTTCGTTTAGATTAATATCGTCGTAATGTTTTGAGAGAAGCGGAGAAAGTTCTTGCGAAATTTTCTGCATCTCTTCGTCGGCATTTGCCTGCATAAGATTATTAAATACACCACCTACTCTGGTAAGAAGTTCGCCGCTTTTTTCGAGTGCCACTAATGTGTTTTCAAAAGTAGGCTGATCCGTATTCGATGTAATTGCTTCAATCTCAGCATTCTGTTTTTTCATTCCTTTGATATAAGCGGGTTTGTAATGCTCATTTTTAATTTTATCAAAAGGCGGAGCTTTAAATGGAGTAGTCCATTCAGTAAAGAATGGGTTATCGGATTGTGCATTCATAGATTCATTCATAAATAGGACACTTAGTAAAATTAGTAAAGAAGTAAAGATAAGTTTTTTCATCTTTTTTCCCCCAAGGAAAATTGGTAAAAAGTTGTTTAATAAAAAATTAGACTCCCGACATAAGCCTGAAGTTGCATACTAAAATATTGAGCCAAAGTTAATATTCTTTTTTCTTAAGAAATAGAGAATTTTGACAACCGGCTATGATTTAATTACTTGACATTCATATCCTATATATGAATTTTTGAAGATAATCTTTTCATTATATCAGGGTCCGCTATGAAACAGTTATTATCTATTCTATTTTTATCCTTTTCGGTCTCATTCGCGCAGGTGAATGTATCTAATAATCAAGGTTGGGGTGAACTTGGAGTACGCACATCTGTCGAAAAAAATATCCTCTCGATCGGAAATAAAAAATATGAAAGAGGAATTGGGACACATTCACCTTCGGCAATAAAGTTAGAAGGGACGAAAGATTTTCAAAGATTCTATGCAGAAGTGGGAATCGATTCCGAGACCGGAAAATCGGGTTCAGCACGATTTATAATTATGGGTAATGGAAAAGAGATTTATCGCAGTCCGATTATGAGAGGTGGAACCCCACCGCACATCATTGACCTGATATTAGAAAAAAATAAAACGATTGAACTACTAACTGACGATGGTGATGACGGAATGAATAGCGATCACGCTGATTGGGCTGATGCTTATTTTATCGATCAATACAATAAGAAAATTTATATAGATGATTTTTTTGGTACAAAAGAATTAATAAATATTGCAGTAAAAGATTATAATTTAATAATGGGTGTTAATCAAAATAAAAAATTATTTACTTATTATTTAGGAGCAGATTTAGGTGAGGGGAATCAATTAAATCGGCTTAATCCGCAATTTTTAGAATATGCAGCTTATGGCGTAAAAGGAATAACTGATCCCGCAATAAAAGCGGTTCATTCGGATGGTAATAGGAGTATCGATCTTTATTATGTATCTCACGAAGTGAAACTGATCGATAAAAATATCACAGAATATATTTTCTCACTGATAGATGGCGTTTTTTCATTCGAAGTAAAACTTCACTATAAAGCATACTTCGATGAAAATATTATTGAAACTTATACTGAAATAACAAATAATGAAGAGGATGTTGTAAGACTGCAAAATTTTGCTTCATCGCAAATCAGTTTTAATAAAAATGAATATTGGCTTACAAGTTTATATGGTGCGTGGGGCAATGAATTTCATGCGGAAGATAATAGACTGCCGGTTGGTACAACTGTTTTAGATTCGAGAGTGGGACATACATCAAGTCTCGCAAGTCCATCATTTATGATCTCATTCGATAAACCCGCAACGGAAACCGAGGGAGAAATATTGATTGGTTCAATCGCATGGAGTGGAAACTGGAAACTTAATTTCAATCAGAATAATGCAAAGCGTTTGACTGTTACATCGGGCATAAATGATTTCGATACAGAGTACTTATTAGACCCGGGCAAAACATTCACTACACCAAAGTTTTATTTCAGCATTACAAATAAAGGTAAAGGCGAGGCATCGAGGATATTGCATCGATTCGCTCGAAGATATATAGTTCCGAAATCTGATGAAGTACGTCCGGTAGTATTGAATTCATGGGAAGCAGCGTATTTTGATTTTACCAATCCGAAGCTTATGACTATGGTGGATGCTGCGGCTGAGATTGGCGTTGAAATGTTTGTACTTGATGATGGTTGGTTTGCACGTAAGTATCCACGCAATAATGATAGAGCAGGTTTGGGGGATTGGATAGTTAATTACGATAAGCTCGAAGGCGGTTTACAAAAAATTATTGATTATACTAATTCAAAAGGATTGAAGTTCGGACTTTGGATTGAGGCAGAGATGGTAAATCCCAAAAGTGAGCTTTATGAAGCGCATCCTGATTGGGTAATTTCTGTTCCGGAAAGAGAGCGTACACTCGGAAGAACTCAATTGATACTCGATTTCTCTAATCCTGCAGTTGTAGAGAATATTTACAATCAGTTAGATAAAATCCTGACTGAGAATAAAGGGATTGAATATATAAAATGGGATTATAATCGATCCGTTACCGAACCGGGCTCGCCATATCTATCAGTAGAAAGACAGAGTGAATTTTGGGTTAGACAAATTGAAGGATATTACAGATTATTCGATCAGCTTCGTGCAAAATATCCAAATATTTTATGGCAGTCATGTTCATCAGGTGGTGGAAGAACTGATTATGGAGCACTTAGCCGGGCAAGTGAATTTTGGACGAGCGATAATACAGATGCGTATCAAAGACTATTTATTCAATATGGTGCATCCTTGTTTTATCCTGCAAATACAATGGCTTGCCATGTATCAGCATCTCCTAATCATCAGACGAGTAGGATCACGCCACTCAAATTTCGTTTCGATGTAGCACTTAGTGGTCGGCTTGGTCTTGAACTCGATCCTTCAAAAATGACTTCTGAAGAAAAAGCTTATTCTAAAACAAAGTTAGAATTTTATAAAAGTGTAAGAGAGATTACGCAATTTGGCGATCTCTATCGATTAGCTTCTCCTTATGATGGTTATTTTATTTCTAATCAATACTTAAGTGAAGATAAATCAAAAGGTTTAGTAACAGCATATCTCGTAAATTATTTTATGGGAATGAATGCACAATCAGTAAAACTTCAGGGACTTAATTTCGATAAAAAATATAAAATTTATGAACCTGATGATAAGAGTGGAAACACAGCGCACTTAGTAGAAAATTTGGGTGTATTTACTGGAGAGTATCTTATGAATAAAGGAATTACATTAAAAATGAATAAAAATTATGACAGTGCGATAATATTACTTGAGGAAGCAAAATAGGAAATAATATAGTTGAAAAAGAGGTTAGTGAAGAAAGTAACTAAAGGGAAAAGGTAGTAAATGATGAAAGGAAGTAGATGAAGAAAGTAAAATTAATCAGTGCGGGGATACTATTCTTTGCATTACAATTTTCGGTATGGGTCTCGGGGCAAACCACAGGGATAAATTACCTCTCAAATTTGAATGCTGACAAAGATTCTCCTTTGTTTACCGTATATGCCGCACCTATGCAACGCACTGAATATAAAATCGATCAGGGATATCAATTGCTATGGTACAATCCGATTAAAGGAATTGGTTTTGATTCTAAAGATGCAGGAAGATTAGAAATCGCCTTTAATATCGGTGGCAAAAAAATCAGTTCTGTGAATGAATACTTTAAAGAGCCGATAATCACTTTGTCATATAGTGATATAGTCAAATTTTATTTTTATCCTATTGATAGCCTCCGGGTTGATGCTTTTTATTCGGTTTATTCTTCTTCATCTGCATTCCAAGATTATACGATTACAAATGAAAGCGATAAAGAAATTTCATTCAATGTAATAAATAAATTAGTATCTGATAAAAAAATCGATAATGGAAGAAATAGAGGTAAATTCTTTTTCTTTGAACATCTTCGCAAACGTGATAACTGGATGGTTTCTCACGATATACCTCTTGTAGAAAATTTTAAGAATTTATTTTCCACATCGGCTATTCCCGATACAATTATTGCTGATGCAAAACGCATTGATTACATACAAAATATCACCTTAAAGCCTGATGAGTCTTTTAATTTTCGGACAGTTCGGATCCTGAATGATATATCGATAAGTGATGATTCTCTAAAAGTAGTTTTCAATAATCTACTCAACGTTGATAAAAATGAATTAATAACTGCCGATGAAAAAGTATATTCACAAATTCCGAAATTGGAATTCGACAATAAAGATAAGGAGATGCTCTTTTATAGTGCGTTCTCTTTAATGAGGCAATGTATGATGCCGCCCGAAGGTGAATGCAGTTATAATTATTATGTTTTTTCGCGAGAGCCGAAATGGGGATGGGGTTATGGGGGACAGGTATTCCACGAATCACTTACGATGCTTGCATATGCTTATATGGATCCGGAGGGAGCACTTAATTCGCAGAGAGTTTATTTCAATAGACAGTATCCAAATGGATATATCAATTACAGAACCGGTCCCTATCTTAATGAAAAAATTGAACATAATAGTGCGCTTACAAGTTCTGCCCCTTGGTTCAATTATGAGAACTACGAGCTCTTTATGATTACAAAGGATATGAAATTCCTTCAAGATGCGTACGAATCGGGCACAAAATTCTATAACTTTTATACTGTAGTCCGGGATTCGAATAATAATGGTCTGTATTCTTGGGGTGGACATGCGGAACTTGAAAGTGTGCGCGATGCCCTCGTTGCTGTTTGGGATAATGTTGGATGGGCTTCAAATTTTGAAGGACCGGATGTTAATTCAATGCTTGTTAAAGAGGCTCAATCATTGAGTAAAATGGCACTTATGCTTGGTAAATTTGTGGAGGCTCACGAATGGACAGATAAAGCAAATAAGTTAACTAAACTAATTGATAAGAATTTATGGGATAGCAAACAGAATTTTTATTTCAATATAAATAAGAAAACAGGGAAATTCAGCTACAAGAAAAATGATGATCTTAAAATAAAGGAGATAATCGGTTTTCTGCCTATGTGGGCTGGAGTGCCGAATGCTAAACGTGCCAAAGTTTTAACAAAATCATTATTCAATAAAGCAGAATTTTGGCGAAAGAACGGTGTGCCTACTCTTTCAGCAAAAGATAAATATTATAATCCACTCGGATATTGGAATGGACCAATTTGGGTTCCGTGGCAGTACTTGATCTTTCAGGGACTACTTGATTACGGTTATAAGAAAGAGGCAATTCAATTAAGCGATAAGGTACTTAACGCAGTGTCAGGTCAATTAAAAAGAGATCACTATTTCTGGGAATTTTATTCGGCGGATGATGCACGTGCGGGCAGGAATAAAACATATATCTGGAGTGGTATGGTAGCAAAGTTCCTTATTGATATAGATAATATGAAAAATGGGGAGTAATTGCAGAACGGATAAAAATCGAACTACAGAAGAATATTTATGAATTAAGTATTCGATTGAATTTAAAAAATTATTAGGTCTATTTATGAGAAATAAATTACTCATGATATATATGTTCGTACCCCTTATTTTCATTTCTGCTCAAAGATTAACGGTTTTTGATGACTATCTAAAAATCAGTGCAAAAGGAAATGACCCTTTATATACTACATATACTGCCTCAATGGAACGCTCCCGACTTTATGGAGATAAAGGTTACAAAATGGATTACTATTCTGATTGTTCACCTATTACATATAGTGGAGACCAGGCGGGGAAATTTTACTCGTTGTGGAAAATCGATCAAGTAGTAGTAAAAAATATCGGTGAATATTATGAGAAGCCGGTAGTAACTGCATCATTCCCGGATATGGCAATAATAGAATACTCTCCTTTTAGAGGAATTAAAATTCAAGAAACATTTTTTGTTTATAGCTCTTCAATTGTGGTAGTAAGCATCAATATTAAAAATGAAGACAAAATAAAACATGATATAGAAATATACCCGGTACTCGAATTAGGAAATGATTCACTTGTCATTAAAAATTTCGATAAACAAAATAGTGCTTATGTCGCGGAGCATCATGAATCAAAATACAGATTAATTAGTGGACTATATAAAAATGCACCATATCCAACAGATACAAGAGATATTTTTGCATCGAATTTTAATCTATATTCTTTCGGTGGTTATAATGGTGATATGAATGATTTTTATAATACAATAAAAACTGATTTCTATTCCGAGAATCGAAATGATTCTTTGAATCACTCCAAGGAAGGGAATAAAGATTTTATTTCTCTACACGGTAAAATATCGATCCAACCGGATGAAGAAAAAAATATAAAATACTTTAGAGGATGGCAGGACGAGAAAGAAAGCGGAGAAGAATTAATAAGTCAGATAAATAAATTAAAACCGGAATCACTCCAAAAATATCTTGATGCTAATATTAAATTATTTTCACGCATACCAAGAATAAAATTCAAAAGTGATGGAGAAAAACTAATTTATCTCGGCGCATTTAATTTAGTTAGAGGATGTATACTGCCGCCCGAAGGTAAAACAAAATATAATTATTATGTGTTCTCTCGTGAGCCGCTTTGGGGTTGGGGGCACGGTCATCAAGTGCTTCATGAGTCTCTTAGTATGCTCGCTTATGCTTATCTCGATCCCGTTTCTGCGCAAGGTTCCCAATATGTTTATATGGAACAGCAAAGGGAAGATGGATTGATTGCCTATCGGCATGGACCGAGGGGAATGCAGGATTATCCTCATTTTTCTAAAGCTCTTAATCGGGACATGTCGTCCACCTCTGCACCATTTTTTAATTGGATAAATTGGGAAATCTATTCGGTAAGTAAAGATAAAAAGTTTCTAAATGATGCTTATAAATCAGGCAGAAAATATATCAATTGGCTTTTTGAAAACCGGGATTTGGATCACGATGGCACTTTTGAATGGGGACCGTATGGCCTCATTGAAAATGTACGTGATTGGTATAACGCAGTTTTTCAAGTATCTGCTGAGCGTTATCTCGATGTGGATAAAGAAGATATTTCGGATGAACTCGAGTGCCTCGATTTAACTGTTATGATAATTAAGGAGCTTCGCTCTCTTAGCAAAATTGCCGGCGAACTTTCGATGCCCGAAGAAGCAAAAAATTATCAAGAAAAAGCAGATACAATAAGTCAATTAGTCAATGAACGAATGTGGGATAATGAAAAAATTTTTTTCTTCTCGATTAATAAAGAGGATCAAAGTTTTAAATTTATGAGCCGTGATCTCAGACGCGAAGAGATAATCGGATTCCTTCCATTATGGGCTGAGGCAGTAGATAAAGAGAGAGCCGCATTACTTATAGATAAACTTACCGATACAACAAAGTTTTGGCGAAAATATGGAGTGCCGACTTTAGCCGCTGATGATGAGTGGTTTACTCCTTATGTGGATTATTGCTGTAAATGGAATGGACCAGTGTGGCTATTATGGGATTATATGGTCTATGATGGTTTACGAAATTACGGGTATGAAGATATTGCGAATCAACTAGCTGATAGAATGATAAATGCGGCAGCGGTGCAATTAAGGAAGAACCATAATTTTTGGGAATCATATAGTCCCGATAATGAAGTACTAAATTCACCACCGAATTATATTTGGGATTCTATATTAGCGAAATTGCTAATTGATAAATATATGAGGTTACAATGAAATCACTAAATATATTACTACTATTGCTAATCATAAGTTTCTCATTTCAGGAGTTAAATTTTGCTCAAGAGAAAGGACTTATCAAAAAGTTTGATCTTATCGAAAATGATTTAGAACTTAGCCGCACTGCATCCGCAAATCAATATATGGATAAGATTGGACTTAAAGCAGCACTCATGGGTAATGAAAGCGGAAATTTTGAAATGTGGATTTGGGAATGGAAAGTCCTCCGTGGCTTCGATCTACAATTTTTTCTTGGCACATCCACTACTCCAATATCTAGTAAAAATATAGTAAGAGATATTTCAGTTACGCCCGAAGCGACAACGATAACGTTCGTATATGAATCATTCACTGTAAAAGAGATAATTTTTGTCCCTTATGAAGAAGAGGGAGCGGTAATATTATTAGATGTTTATTCCACAACTCCACTTTCAATTGTTCCGGGTTTTATTCCTGTTATGCAGCCGCAATGGCCCGCTGGTATCGGTGGGCAGTATAGCTTTTGGGATGCTAAAGCAAATGCTTATCTCATTTCCGAATCACAGCGCCGAGCAAGTTTTTATGTCGGCTCTCCGATAGCAAAACAGATGGCAGCACCACCTGCTCACATGTTTGCCGATAGTCCTATTCAATTCAAGATCGACATTTCTCCAAATCAAGCTAACGAAAATTTTATTCCGATTGTAATAGCCGGAGGCAATGGTTTGAGCCGAGATTCCGCTTATGAGTTATATTATAGATTATTGAGTGATGCAGAAAAACTTTATAAAAAGAATTATGAATACTATAATAATCTTCGTCATAATACTATGGAGATAATTTCACCCGATAAAAAATTCAACTTAGCTTATGAATGGGGGAAAGTTGCGCTCAATAATTTGATGGTAGAAAATCCGAAACTTGGAAAAGGATTAGTTGCAGGATACGGTTTATCAGGTGGCGGTGGGCGACCCGGATTTGCATGGTACTTCGGAGGTGATGCTTTTATTAATGCTCTCTCTATTATTGGCTACGGTGATTATAGTGCAGCAAAAGATTTATTATCATTCGCACAAAAATGGCAGCGACAGGAAAATTTCCCGATTCGCAAAAAATCGCCTGATGAAATAAATAATGATATTGGAAAGATGTCGCACGAACTTTCCCAAAGCGATGGACTTATCGATTGGTGGAATGATTATCATTATGGATATAATCATGCTGATACCACCCCTTGGTATCTAGTTGCAATAGGCGAATATTATAGAAGAAGCGGCGATTTAGATTTTATTCATAAGAGCTGGACTTCCATTATGCAGGCATATCAATGGTGTATGAGCAAGGATAGCAATAATGATGGATTGATGGATTTGAAAGGTGCGGGACTTGGTGTTCTCGAATTTGGTGCTTTAGTAAAAATTCATAATGATATTTATACACAAGGGCTTTGGGTACAAGCGATTAAGGAAGTAAATAACTTAGCTCGTGCAATTGATGACCCGGCATTAAGAAAAAAAACAGAAAAACAATTTCCACTTGCAGCAGCGGCATTAGAAAAAATATATTGGATGAATGATCTTGGCTTTTATAGTTTCGGTGCGAATGAAGCCGGCGAACAGGTAAAAGAAAAATCTCTTTTCCCTACTGCTGTTATGTTATTCGATTTTCTTAATCAAGAAAGAGTTTTGAGCACGCTAAAAAACTTCAATCATTCTGATATGGTTACCGATTGGGGAGTAAGAAATCTCTCGAAAGATTCAAAGTATTACGATCCTGTTAATTATAATTATGGCACTGTTTGGGGATTCAATTCCAATTTTGCAGGTACTGCATTATTCAATAATCATTTTAATTTGCAGGGGTTTGAAGTCATTCGCAATACGTATCAACATGCGTTTAATTACGGTCTCGGCGTTTGTCCCGAAGTTTATTCGGGCGATATAAATAATAAACTCGGCGAAGCATATCATAATCAAGGCTTTAGCACGAGTGGATATATGCTGCCGATAATTCGGGGTCTTGCAGGTATTGATGTAAATTCGGAAGAAAAAACTATTATATTTGCACCGAAGATTCCTGCCGATTGGGATTCGCTAATTGTAAAAAATGTAAAATATAGAGGATTTTCTTCGGGCAAAAATGCTTCGGTTGATTTCTATTATTATAAAAGTGATAGCGAAATTAAATTGATTACAGTAAATAACAATGGGGATAAAGTTAAAGTTATTTTTAAACCCGATGCGGCACTTGGTACTGTGCTCGTTTCCGAAGATGCTGAGTTAATCCAAAACGATCAATCTGTAACAATCAGCAAATCATTTGAATTATCTGATCGATATGAAACAGTAATTAAATATAAATCAGGACCGGAAATATATCTGTTGGCGAATAAAACAAAGGTCGGCAGCACAAACGAAGGAATAAAAATAATTTCGCAAAAATTATCTTTAGGAAAATTGATTATCGAAGCAGAGGGACTTGCAGGTAGAGATTATGAAATCGGAATTAGAGGTGGCAAGAAGATGACACTTCATTTCGAAGGCAAAGGTAATAATTTTATAAAAAAGGAGTTTGTAATTGAGTAATGGAAAAAATTTCTGTCTGCTTTCCACAGACAATCTCGAAAATTTTGTAGTTGATGATGAACTCGTTTATGAATCAATTAAAGAAAAAAATTGGAACTTGGATGTAAAGTCATGGCACGATAAAACTGTTGATTGGAATATTTATGATGCAGTAATGATACGCACAACATGGGATTATCAGCAGTATCCCGAAGAGTTTTTCAGTGTTCTCGAGACTATCGATCGCTCGAAGGCATTACTTATAAATCCGCTCGAAATAGTTCGCTGGAATATCAATAAAAAATATCTACTTGATTTGGCTGAAAAGGGAGTGAAGATTCCTCCGACTATTCATGGATTTCAAATTGATGAAATTAATTTTGATACGATATTTGAAGTTGAAGGATCGGAATCACTTATAATAAAGCCGACCGTTAGTGCAAATGCCGATCATACATATTGGTTTACACCGGAAAATATAAATGAGCTTCTCCCAAAGATTAAAGAGAGTTTCCGGAATCGTGAATTTTTTATTCAACCGTTTTTAGAAAATGTTATCAAAGAGGGTGAGTATTCGCTAATCCATTTCGGTGGCAAATTAAGTCATACTGTACTTAAAACTCCAAAGACGAATGATTTCAGAGTTCAGGAAGAGCATGGTGGAATTATTACAGCTGTTGAGCCATCGGAAGATATAATAAAAACAGCCGAAAACGTTATTGCCGCTCTTGATGTAATACCGTTTCAAGCACGTGTGGATTTAGTGCGAAATAAAAATAATGAATTTGAGCTAATGGAATTAGAGATGATTGAGCCATCACTTTATTTTAGGACTAATCCAAATTCAGTCAAAAATTTCGTGGAAGGGTTAGAAAAACTGCTTGTGGGATAGTTGAGATTTTGTTATTGAGTTAGTAAAATATTACTATGGCGGAAGTGATTATTCCGGTTTAATGCCGGTTATTACTAAATCTTTGGAGGTTTCGATATTAAAACGATTTCTATCAAGTCCGCCGAAGAATTCCAATTCTGCGAAACCGGAATTAAGGAGATACTGTTCCATTTCACCTTTTCGATGTGGGAATATCGATGAAGAAAATTCTGAAACATTTTCCGAAGATGAATCCGGATTATTCTTAGATAAAAGATCTTCCCTATTTTGTAGAGAGTGTTCTGCCGAATCCCCAGAAACAATATTTTCCTGTGGTTTTGAATTTTCACGAGGTTGTCTCTTTACATTGAATTGCATATCATCTTCGCCGTAAGTATATCCTCGTATTATTTCGTCATTTGCAATATTCGTACGTGCGAATGTTTGAGTTTTTTCTTTAAGCATCTTGTCATAATTTAGGAGCTGAATGATAAATTTTCCGTTCGGTTTTAATATTCGATAAAAATTATCGAGCACTAACTGAATTTTATCGAATGGGATATTGGCGGGAGTATTGGAAGAGGAAATAATTAAATCGAAATTTTCATTAAATTCGGGTGCAATATCGGCAAGATCGGTTTTAACTGCATTTAATTTAATGCGGAATTTTTCGGCATTAGTTTTCGCTTTCTTAATCATCTCACCCGAAATATCGAAAGAGGTTACTTCTAATCCGAGTTGAGATAAAGCAATAGAATCAATGCCGGTAGCGCAACCCAGATCAGCTGCATAAAGTCTTCGCCAATAAAAATTTGCTTTAGCTATATCGTGAGATAAAAATCCGGCGAGTAGTTCCTTCCTTCTAATAAGTGCTTTATCGAAATCGATCATCTCGTTATAAAATTGCGATATAGAATCGTAGAATTTCTCTTTATCCATTTCGGCTAATTTAGCATAATATCATTTAATATTCCACCGTCAATTCCTATAACTATAACTCTTACAGGGATTTCTCGATTTGCAAATTCTACTGCCTGTTGAGCCAATTTTACTAGTCCATTACAGCATGGGACTTGCATTACCAATGTTGTAATTGATCTGATATTAGATGAATCGATCATAGCGATTAGTTTATCGAGATAGACTTGTTTATTGGTATCAAGTTTAGGACAAGCGATAGCGAGAGTTTTCTCTTTAAGGAAATCGGTATGGAAGTTCGGATAAGAGAAGCCACAGCAATCGGCGGCAAGGAGAAGATCGGAATTTTGGAAATGTCCGGCAGCTGGATTAATAAGATGAAGCTGAATAGGCCAGTGAGTAAGCTCGGTTTCTATCCGTGCGGGTTCACTATTTGTGCCGGCATTTTTCTTTTCTATTGTTTGAGACTCCATACCACATGAGGATTGAGAATTAATTTCATCCTTTCCTTTTTCTATGATGTGAGACTGCCCACTCTTAAAGTGTTGATTGTTCACTTCACCATTTTTCTTTTCTATTATAATAGACTGCTCTCCGCAAGCGTGTTTCTCTTTTCCTCTAATATCGTAATGAGGTATTGCTATCTCCATTGCTGTAAGGTAAGCTTTTGCTTCGGCAAGAAAAGCAAATTCACCGTGTTCGGCGAGATGCTGAAGATGAGCTTTAATTACGTTTTCGCCCCCTTTTACTATATAATCCATTACTTTTGTTTCATTGTATGGTTCGGCTTCTCTTTCAATAACTGTAAGCGCACCTTCGGGGCAGTAACCGAGACAAGCACCGAGACCATCGCAAAATAGGTCGCTGATTAAGCGTACTTTGCCATCGATTACCTGCAAAGCACCTTCATGGCATTCCGGCACGCAATCGCCGCATCCGGTACATTTATCTTCATTTATTTCTATAATTTTTCTTAACATACTACTCTCTAATCAGATTAAAAACTCTGATTAAAATATATAAATATTCTCTCTGCCTTGCAAATCAAAAAAGAGAAAAATTTTTACCCTACAACTCTATTGACTTCTATATCTATATTTCTTAGAATTCAAATAAGATTTATATCTCCATTAAAAAAGCATTTCATTTTTGAAATTATTTAGTTGAAGCAGGTAAAAATAAAAATATGAAAAATGGTAAAGGATATGATGTGCCTGGTTTTATAAACCTGAAATATAAAGAACAATGTAGCAGTAGCAGTGGGTTGGAGAGATTCTAAAGCTCTAATAACAATTGGAAGAAGAAATTAATGAATTATCAAACTTAAAAGGAAAAAAGAAACTTTTCCCGGCGGTAAAATAATTGAATTAAGGTGGATTGATAAAAACGGTATGCCGGTTTTTTATTCTACATATAATGTAAAATGAATGGAAACAATATCCAGACTTCTTGCTCCCTTTATGGTGGTTTGTAAAATTATTTTTTTGTAAAAATTATAGGTGAAGAATTATGAAAAAATTAATTATTATTATTATGGTTATCGCATTATCAACTATTATTTCGGCTCAAAGCGGTTATTCAGATGCCCCGTTTTCAAATACGGGAATTGGATTATATGGAGGGATAAATGCTGTAACGGGTTCGGAAACGGGATGGGCTGTTCTTCTTAATTTTCACGCAAATCTGATATCAAATCTAAATTTGGAACTTAGTGCCGGCTACTCAAAGATTTTTGAGAAAATTAATTATACCAGCAAAGGTTTTTCAGTTGTTAAAATAAATAGCATGACTTTTTATGTTACAAATGAGAGTAACAAATATCAGAAAATGTACAACGTAATACCATTAAGTGCCGGTTTGCAATATATGCTCATCAGAGATACATTCACTCCATATCTTTTAGCGAATGTAAGTTATAATTGGGTTATTGAAGAGAAAGAATTTGGAACAGGGGGTATTCAACGGACATATCCTTCTGTAGAATCAATCCCCGCCGAATATAAAATGCCACGAAACTATAAAGAACTTACTCATTCCACCGGAATTAATGCCGGATTCGGTGTGCTTTATAACCTATCCTCAAAAATTAATTTAGACTTCCGTTATCTCTATAAATCGGATAACAAAATAATTAATACGCATCAATTTTTATTAGGAATTACTATCTAATTCTGCCCATTCTTTTTAATTTGACATTCAGGGGTTATTTTGATAATTTTATAATCAGAATATTAGTTCTGATTAAACCCGCTCTCTGCAATTCGAATGGTGTGAGACACGAGGCGGGCTTACGAATTTTATAATAATATTATTGAAAGTAATTCTGTTATGGAAAAGAAAAAAATTATAAAGAATTTAGAAAAACCGATTCAAAAATATAGATTTTATATTCAGACTGCATTTGCATTGCTTTGCATCTGGATAGGAATAGAGTTTTATCTCTTCATCAATTATATAAATAGCGGCGATGCGGTTAATTATTTCGGACGTCCCGCAGGTGTGGAAGGATTTTTACCAATTAGCGCACTTATGAGTGTCTATTATTTCTTTTTAACCGGAGAGATTCATCCCGCTCATCCTGCCGGATTTTTTATACTGCTCGGAATTATTGCCGTGTCACTCGTTTTCGGGAAAGCATTCTGCAGTTGGATGTGCCCGATCGGTTATATATCGGAGATGATTGGTGATTTCGGAGAAAAGATTTATTACAAACTTTTCAAAAGAAGAATAAAGATGCCTCGCTGGTTAGATTATCCATTGAGAAGTTTGAAATACTTATTAATGGGTTTCTTCGTTTATGCAATATTTTTTACTATGTCAGCGGCAGCTCTCCGATTTTTCTTAGATGGCGATTATAATGTAATGGCGGACGTAAAGATGTATCATTTCTTTGCTAATATGAGTCAATTCGCATTAATTGTAATTGCCGCTATATTTGTTCTTTCGATCGTAATACGCAATTTCTGGTGTAGATATCTTTGTCCTTATGGTGCATTCCTCGGTATCATATCATTTTTTAGTCCGACCAAAATTAAAAGAAATCTCGATAGCTGTATCGATTGCGGATTGTGTGCCAAAGCGTGTCCATCTTTCATAAAAGTGGATAAAGTAAAAACCGTAAGAAGCGATGAATGTTCATCATGTTTTAGCTGTGTGGATGCTTGTCCGGTAAAAGACACGCTTGAAGTGAAAACGGTTTGGTTTGACAAGACAATAAATAAGAAATATATTGCAGTAGGAATAGTCCTAATATATATATCAGTGATAAGTATTGGAATATTAAGCGGTAATTGGAAAAATAAAGTACCTGATTCATATTATATCGAGCAGTATAAAAATATAGATAATCTTGGTCATCCGACCTCGACAAGTGACATTAAAAAACTGAACGAAGAAACTCAAACCGGAGAGTAATATGGAGAAAGAAAAACCGGAGAAACGGAACCGCACTTATAAAATACTTCACCATCTTATACCTCCCGATAAGTGGAGATTGCCGGTAATAATATTATTAGGCATTTTCTTCGGAATTGCATTTCATGTGTTTTATATATCTAATGCTATCTCTTATGTATCAGATGACCCTAAGACCTGTATCAATTGCCATGTAATGAATCCACAGTATGTAACATGGCAGAGAGGAAGTCATGGAAGAGTGGCTACATGTAATGATTGCCACGTACCGCA
>Ga0172380_10003349_pt1 | contig 22162 bp, 44 predicted proteins | sample Leawe162metaG_FD_119747 | JGI IMG/M metagenome (GOLD analysis project Ga0172380, IMG submission 119747) | Leachate microbial communities from a municipal landfill in Southern Ontario, Canada - Leachate well 162 metaG | ecosystem: Engineered > Solid waste > Landfill > Unclassified | place...
AGCCGATAAGACAGAGGATGGATACCGGATGATATGTATACTCCCAACAACCGACGTGGTCGAGTATCCACAGGAGGGCAAGGTGCACCCAACCAAGGCGAGCGTCTATGCTGATGCGGCCATAATGTATGGCCGGTAGTTGACATGGCTGTATAACGAGCGCAACCATACGATCAAAATAGACTAACTCATGCCCCCCCGCCCGTGGGTTAACGGGCAAAGGAGAAGACATGAAAAAAGTAAAAGACCGGTATTTTGGAGCAAGGCAAAACAGCGTAAGGTTTCTTGAGCATGCTTTCGAGAATGATATCAAAAAAGCAGAAGAGAGAGAGGCTGAGCGCATCAATATCAATCTTAAATACCAGGGCTTGTCGTTTGAGGACAGGGTAAAACTGCTGATTAGAGAGGAGGCCACTCATGGCTGACACCCGCATCGTCACCGGAGGCACTGAGCACGCATACCTCGACCAGGAAACCCGCTCCCAGTTGTGGGACTGGGCCGATAAACTGGAGATATCGCGGAACGAGTTGACCAAGACCGCCATTCGGTTTTACCTGGAATGGCTGGAGAATACGAAGGAGGAAAAAAGCAAATGACCGTCAAGATAGCTATCCAATGTAAAGATGCTCGAACACGACAAACCGGGACGTTCGGCTATCTCAAACAGGTTGAAATATTCGACGGGTCTAAGGGGTTTTATAGTGTAACTCCGGTTTTTCCGGACATGGTTGGGCTCTTTGAATATTGCAACCAGAATGACATACAGCACGACTAACCGTGAGTCCTGCCCTTAACCGGGCAGTAAACGCCATACCCGGTGACAAGGCCGGGTAAATACCAGGAGGGTAAGGACAATGCTTATTACGAAGGAATTAGAGCGAAGGGTCATCGAAGGAAATAAGCCGAAAACGTTAGTGAACATAAAACAAGCTCTTGCTAATATCGGGTATGAGTTAGAGCCATTTTCAAGATGTCATTTTAACGCACGCTGGCTATCTGGGCCTAATGCTGGCGAATCTTATCCCGCTATCAGCACAGGGATACGAGAATCAGACACAAAGTTATCCTTTGCCCACTACGAGGCCAGAAGAGACAAGAGATTCCATGAGCTACAGTCTATGAGATTTTCCGGCGAATGGTACGCAGTCATAAAAAACAGCATTTTTGAAATATAAGGAGGGCCTAACCCATGCTATACAACATCAACTTCTCAACCGGCAAGCTCGAAGCTAAGCCCATACCGACGAATGAGAAAAACACGCTACCTGTCGGCACAATCCTACACCTTCACGGCTACAATGAGCCCGATTTTGTGATAGTCGCCAATCTTGGCCTTGATCCGAAGTACAACTATTACGGCGCCCGCTATCAGTGTGTGAACATGGACACGTTCGAGGAATGCCAGAAAGACGTGCACGGTCTATACTACGCATCCGAGCAAACGCGGGGCATACATATCGAGATAACAGACCGGGCCATACCAGCGGGCCATACCCCATACCAGGGATAACCTAAAGGAGGCCATACCATGCACCATACCGCATTACTGGCTATCGTCGTAGCTATCTGTTTAACGTCGTGCTCCACTCTTGATACCCGGCTTCAGGGCACCTATACCCCGCCTGATGACATACCGGGACGAAGCTGCACGCTCCAATGCAAACAAATTCAGAACCAATGTCTCGACCAACAGCGAGAGATTGCCAAGGGCTTTGTTGTCGGTAGAGACCCAAGCGGCTGGCAATTATACTATAACCGGTGGCCCTGTGATAAGGAGTATCACGGGTGCTTTGTGGGCTGTGGAGGAACGGTTACACAACCGCCGAAGGAGGCGTTGAAACGGCCTCCAAAACCCGGAGTGTCGATATTGGGGATCGTTTTTCAGGGGTTGGTGTCAGCGCTATTGTTCTTGTAGTGCCATACCAAGACGGAAGCTGAGGCGAGGGAGATATACGACAAACTGTGACTATTCCTTCCCGAATAGGTCAGCATACCAGGCTATCGCCTTCCCCACGGGTCGGGGGGGTTTTCTGACGATCTTGGCAATATACCGGGCTGAGTAGCCAGCAATATGGAGGACACATACCAGCCTGTCGGCCTCGTTTCGGCTGTCGAGGTATTCCCTGATCTCGCGGGCTCGCATACCGGGCGCGAGATCCTCCCGATAGTCGCCGCACCATACCCATACCAAGGCTTCTCTTTTGGTTCGGGCTCTTCGAGCATGAGGGCCATTTCGGGGCATACCGAGGTGCATACCGGGCGCGAGGGACAGGATGAGCAGGTCATTATGAAACCGTCCGGGCTATTCTTCGATTTAACACCCATTAAACATCGCTATAATCCGCTTGCTCGTAGCCTTAACCACGGTCCCCTGACATCTTTCCATATTGTCTCTCTCTGCCGCACCCTCGCCGAACCGCCACACGCGATAGACGAGGTGAGGGTCGCCATGCGTGCTCATGGTTTGCTCGATAAACACCTGATGGCCAAGGGCCACGAGGGAGTTGTACCACTTTATTGCCATATCATATTGTGTCTTTGAAATGTCGCCAGTTACTCTGAAATAGTCGTGTCTTGGCATTGGTACGCTCCTTCAAAAATATTTTCAAAATAAGCTGTTTTGTGCTTGACATCTATGCTTAGCTCTGATAATCTATTGGTATGATTAAGGTACGACAAAATAAAAACTTGGAGGGTGCTATGAGAGGAAAACGAATTATTGTGGGGACCGACGGTGCGAAAATGAGCGTATCCGATTTTGATGATCTGGCCGACTATTCTGCCCAGGAGGACTGGTGTCATGGACACGGACTGGCGCCATATACGGCCGATCTGTCCCGCTATGCGAGTGGCGTTCCCGGTGTATTTGACCATCTGTTCAGGGCTGAGGTTTTGACCCATGGCTAGCACAACCCCGGTCCTCGTTCGGCTCTCACCCGAAAAGTACGCCTTCGTCGCATCAGAAGCAGAGCGTCTCGGGGTCCCAGTGGCAACAGTGCTGCAAATGTGGATCAGCGAGAAGATGACACGCAAAACCGCAGCCTGCCGCGCCAATGGCAGCCGGCCGAAGACCAAGAAGGAGGTAAAGTAATTATGAAAAGTTATGTTGGAGGCGACATTACCACCGCGATCAACGAAGCACTGAAAGATGCCACCTGGAACACCGCAGAAAAGCGAGTCCTCACGAAAATCCGCGACAATGATGTTCGTTCTGGCGTCACCAGTCGCGAACATGGCAGCGGAAGAATATACGGGTTCAAGGGGGAGAGAATCAGTTTCCTTTTCCATGAGTCCACTGTGGGATACAACATCGGCAGGATTTAGCCCCATACCCCTTCACCCTCATCAGCCCCGCTTCGGCGGGCTTTTCTTTGCCCATACCACCCCCGTTCTCCTCCTTGTATTTTTCTATAATCAGGTAGCCGCAGGCTTGCGGAAATAGGCAAAACTCGCGATTGCATGGCGCCGTGGGTGGCTTGTCGCAGTGGTCAGGTTGTAACATGCTAGACCTCCCTTACGTCTGGTAATCTCTTTCTGTCTCGCCATCTGTGCAAAAGCTTTCGACAGTTTCCTGGACACCGAAAAAGCGTGATATTCTCCATCTCTTCTTTTCTCGGCCAAGCGTTGCTTTTGACTTGAACGAGCACGATGTCTGTTGGGGAGATCCCGATAAGATCGAACACCCCGAGGGATGCACCGGCCTTCGTTACAGCATACCCGGCAGCTTCCAGAATGGCCTTAGATCGTAGTTCCTGACGGGCGCCCTTGGCTTTACAATTCATCTCTTACCTCACTGTAGTCTTTTTACCGCGTCCCTGAAAGACAATCCGTCCTTTTCCTTCACTGCTCTTTCTTTATTCGCCTGTCTTTACCGTTCATCTTGAATATCTTACACATTTCAGCAATACGCGAAGAAATACGGTCATCGAGCTTAGCGGCTAATTCATTAAGCGTAAGGTTTGAAGTGATGATGGTTGGTTTGCACTTCCGATAGCGCCGATCTATAAGTAAATAAAGGGTTTCAGCTACCCATTCAGAAGGTTTCTCCGCTCCAAGGTCATCTAAAACTAACAAGGGGGTATCGGAATGATCATCCATTATTTTTACTTGAGACTCATCTGATCCTGCATCAAACGTCCCTTTTATGCGAAACAAAAATTCAGGAACAGAGACTAAAACAGGGAAGGTATTTGGTCTAATCCATTGAGTGGGAGGGATTTTGAGTATTTCATATCGAATAATGGCTGATACAAAATGGGTTTTACCCACACCCCTTGGCCCAGTAATGAATAACCCTTCCTGCCGTTCTTTTGCCACCTTCTGATATTCTGCCGGGAAATCCTTCAATTTTGCCTGCCTAAACCGCTTTGCTACCCCTCTATCGCCTAAATATTTGTCGATGTTTTCTTCGAGTTCTTTCCTTGCGTTGAGAATTTGGCAATTAGGGCATGGAGCATTATTGTGCCATCTCAAATCAAGCAGCCATAGTTCGCCATTTTTATCAGCCCCGCATACATCGCATTTTAACTTAGGCGGATATTGCAGAAATAACTCGGTATAATCGCTTTTATCCCTCCAATCGGTTTCCACTAATTCTCTTGCTTTTTCATAATCCCCCACCTCAAGGCAGTTCTTCACCAATTCCATCATATTTGTTTGTGACCGTTCCTCTATTTGATCCACCACTGTTTCTAAAACCGACGTTATTCTTTCCATTAGCCCCCTCCTGTTTTTGTTTATGTTCCCATGTTATAATCGCCGCCTTCCAGTCCTTCATAGGGTTTAACCCTACTTTCCAGCCATTGGAATTATAATGAGCCATGAACGCTTCTTCGTTTATCCCGTTTTTACGTTCAAGACAATAGGTTCGAACATCTTCAATATTAGGAGGTATAGATATATTCTTTTTATTCTTTATCTTTCTTTTCTCTGTAACTGAACCTGAAACAGAAACTGAAACTGAAGGGGTTGGCTTTTGCTCTTCATTTTGGATAAGCAAAACTTCGTCTATTTTAGGTTGTTTTAATGCGGGATTTCCGCCTTGCTTACCTGCGTTTCTCCTTACATTTCGTATATGTTCATCTCTAACCATCCTCCGGGAGGTTAAGGTTATGCTTCCATTTTGGTTAAGCAAATCACAGATGTTTTTTGATGAAAAATACTCGAAAATTTTCTCAGTTTCTCTTGTTTTTTTTCTTAAAATCCTGCTCCATTCTTCTATGGTTTTTGTTGCTGTACCCCCCGTCCAAAATAGACGGTTACATATCCTAATCCAAGCGCCTTCAATTTCTAACGGATGGTCGTCGAGGTCTCTTTGCCAATCGGAAGGGTACATCAGATATGCCGGATTTTTCCCCACTAGCCCCTCTTAAAATACAAGAATAGGCGCAGCCGGGGGCTATACGGGCAAGGATTACCGTAAAAGGTTTTACCTTTCCAACTGCGCCTAATCAGATTGACTTTCATTGATACCCTTGTAAATCATAGCCCTACCAAATATTACTATATGCAATAATCCAAAGCAAGATATTTTATCTCCTTCCTCTCACCCTTCGGCGCATCGTCCACAAAACACACCCGACAAAGTCCCCGCCGCCATGCCTTCCGAAGCCCGCAGTTGCCGCATACCTTCTTTTCAGATTCAGGGTTTGGCGGTCGACCGACTCTCCCGGTTGAAATTGGGGTAGACGCCGGTTTGGTCGCCTCCCCCTTTTGGGGTTTCTTTTTTGATAAACCAGGGGCAGGAGTTGCACCTGCATCGGCTTGCACCGCATCCGCTACGCCGGCTGTTCGGGTGCCCTGGCCTAAACTTTCATTTGCCGTCTGGCTTGCCACTTTTAGGGGGGCTGACGCTTGTTTCGGGCTACCCCCTGCCGGATTGCCCACGTCCCCCTCTTTTGACGCCTCTGACGCCTGTTTTTGGATGTCAGCTAAAATGCTCAACATGCCCGGCTTGCGGTCAGTCATTCCAGTGTCTCCAGACCACATTCCCGAGCCATGATGGTTGCCGCCGATTCCCCGATTGACCTGCTCGGCGGCGGGGACAGGCATAAGGAGGACAGCTTCCGTAGATTTACACGACAGCGACGGAAGTTGACGGGCATCGAGAATAACCCAGGGATATGGATTCGCTGCCGGGGTGTCGGCTTATTCAAAATCATCAATCTCCAATCTCGGTATGCCCAACCGTTGAGCTTCAGCCCATTCAGCGCGGGTACCTTCTGACTGCTCCCAATTTGGGAGGAGGTAGATCATGTCACAGCGACGGAGCATCTCAATATCACCTTCAAGCCAAACTTCATCTGGAGCGAGCCCGTCAAAGTTGGCCGTATTCATGTGGGGGCAGATGCACGCGAAACCCATCTGCCACAGATGAATAGAATGTTTACGCGCCTCGTCGATATTTAGTTGACGTAAATACTCAGTTTTGGCACGATAAGGCCCTGAGATAAATACTAATTTCATGATTGAACCTTGAATAAGGGGGCTTGTTCTTTCCATCTGTCTTTGACGGTTGCGAGGTTTTTTATTGATTGGCGGTAGTAGCTCGGTTTAAGCTCAATTCCTACACCCCTTCGCGCCTGGCTGACAGCGCAGTAGACCTCGGACCCAACCCCCATGAACGGCGTAAGAACGGTCTCGCCGGGGTTTGACCAAAGGACCAAACACCGATCTATTACGTCAAGTTGCAATGGGTGTACGTGTTTCTCATCGTCATCATCTTTGGATTCTTTAAAAGGTAAAACGTGGCCGATCCGTATATCATCCCAAAATGCCGAAGCATATTGCCGCCAAATCCAGTGGGAATATCTGTTTTGAATCTGGTTTCCCCTATACCCCTTGTACGGAAGTAAATCGGCTGGAATCTGCCTCTTCCCGGCGTATTCTGTTAATCCGTGAGGATGAGAAATGACAACTGGGTTCGCTCCTCTTTTGCGAAACACAAGGAGGTAATCAGCAGACGCGACGGAACACCGTGAACTATCATCAACGATGGTCTTGTGCGCGAGGTTTTTAGCCATAGTCCGATTACGGACGCCAAGCGGCTCCTTCCATATGGAATAGCGGGCTATGTACTCAAACTTAAACTCTTTGTGAAGCCGTATGATATCCCCTGGAAAGTCAACAAGGGTATCTATCCCTGAATTGCCGGAAGGCACGTCCATGCAATGAACGGCGGTAATCCTTCCTGGCATGGTTAGCCTTGAAATCTCAGAGACTACGAACCTGTAATGGTCAAAAAACTCCGCGTAATCCTTGCAGTTAGACAGGTCTCTCTCGGACGATGAATAGTGGTAGAGCCCCCCAAAAGGGGGCGAGTATACGGAAAGGTGTATCTTCTCGGAAGGGTACGTCGGCATGACCTCTAAACAATCACCGAGGTAAATTGCATACTGGTCTGTAATTTCTTGTTCTGTTATAGCCATGATGGTAAACGCTCCTTTGTTGTGTATTCTCTTGACCGATCTATTTTGACCGCCTCATTCATGTGTTTTACGAGTTCCGAAAACATCCTGTCGGCTTGGTCCGACTTCCGCTGTAGGTTCTTCAATACCGTTTCTTCCCCCTTCGTCGTTATTACATCGACTATCACTGGCTGGGTCTGCCCGAATCGCCAACAGCGTCTAACGCCCTGATAATAGGCTTCAAACGAATGAGACGTAAAGACAGTCATGTGGGCGCAATGTTGCCAATTTAGGCCCCATCCGGCTATTTTCTGTTTTGTAACTAATACCCGAAAATCGCCCTTGCTGAAACCTAAAAGGGCCTCTTCTTTTTTCTCGTCTGAATCAGAACCGGCAACTTGAACCGAACCAGGAATAAGCTTCTCGAGCAAATCGCCTTCGGGGTTCAAGTGACACCACACAACGGCGGGATGATGGTCGTTGACAAGTTCGGCGGCCTTCTCGCACCTGGCTTCAAGGGTTATTCTCCGTTCCTGTCTTTGTTCCTCAAGCCCTATCGCAGCCCTGACAAATAGCTCTCCTTCTAATGGACTTGTATTCTCTATAAGCGTTTGATTCTCGACTAAAGGGGGTAAGACAAAGGCGCCATCATCAAATCCCAGGTCTGAAGGTTTTCTAATCGCCCTGGCCCACGAGCAAACCCATCGCCAAAAAGGAATCTCGGCGTGCTTCTTGAACCGCCAAGCCGACCTTTCAGAAAGAGCCTGGAAATTGGCCCCCTTGTGTCTGTAAAGCACGGGTTTTATCGTGTTTTGTTCGTTTCTGAAAAACCTGTTGAGCATATCCAGATATCCGAGCTCACCAAGAGATTCAGACATAGTGCCAAGCTCGATATAATCATTAGGCGCAGCCGTAGCAGTCCCGAGAAGCCGGTACTTCATCTTTCGCATAAAGTCAGTAATAAGCTGCCGAAAAACACCGTCAAAGTTCTTGAGGATACTGGCCTCGTCACAAATGAACCCCTCATAGTCTGTCGGGTTGAAAAGGTGCAGTCGTTCATAGTTGGTAACGGTGATTTTTCCAGCCGGGGTTCCGTCGATAGATCGCTTGACTTCTATCCCGAATTTTTCCCCTTCTTTGATAAACTGGTATGATACAGCCAAAGGACAGGCTATCAAAACACGGCCATTTGTTTGAAGGATCACGTTTTGAGCGAAGACGAGCTCCATTGGAGTCTTGCCCATACCGCAATCAGCTATGATCGCCGACTTTCCTTTTCGTATGGCCCACTCAGTTATAGCTCGCTGAAAAGGGAATAGAAAATTAGGGAGCCAGAGCGGTTCAAATCCATCAAACGTCCCCAGTTGAGATTTACGGTTAAGGAACGCTTCATAGGTTGCTCCGGCTGGAAGAGGTAGGAGATCACCAGCCGGAGTATTTGTGCCGCGTTCTGAAGCAGCGGAAGTAGTCATAACCCTGCCACGACCTTTTTTGCTATCGCCCTTAAGTCCGGTCGGAGCTTCACGGCCTTTATCCGACCAGCACTGATTTCCTCCAAAGCGACGGCCATTGGAATACTGCATCGCTGTTTACCATCAATTACGGCAGCGATGTATTTCTCGTGTTTGCCCAACTTGGCCGCCCACTTTAATCTGGTTTCTCGATCTGGGTATTTGGTCATACCGAGACGGTATCAGGGCGCGGTTGTGATGTCAAGAAGAATTTGTCTTACATAGCTACTTTAGTTGTGCCGCAATGATTTGATAGAAAATCTTATTTTGATAGAAGAATTTAGTTGACATCCTGAGGGGCATGATTTAGAATTGCCACAGGATGAGAAAAGATGATGAGGAGACCACATGAACGATATGAAAATAGACGACATCCTACGAAACTGCGTTGAGGACTTGACGAAGGCCCTCAATGAAAGCCGGGGGAAGATAGAGCGGTTGGAGGCTGAGAACGTTCAGCTACAAAAGCAGCTCAAGGGGTATGAGGAGACCAGGTGCTCGGAGCCATACGATATCGTCAAGAGCGCAAATGATCTGTTAGCAACCGTAGGGGGGTTTCAAAGATGAGCACCAACGGCGCTTTCTACCACGGCCAGGAAGTGATTTGGAACCGGCAAAACCCGAAGAACCCGCCCTATACCATTCCAACTCCAGCCACGTATTTGGAACCCCGCGGCGCGTTTTCAGCCCGGATACAAATCGGGTATGTGACGAAAACCGTCCGGCTTGACAGCCTGGAACCAGCCAAGACCAGGCCGAGCCTGGTCCGGTCGGGGGTGTTTATATGACCCCCCTTCTTCTCCTTCTCTGTGCCGCCGCCCTGCAGAAAGAGGCCGCCCGCAAAGCCGCCTGGTACGCGGCCAACCGCGACGCTATCCTTGCCCGGCAGAAGAAGGCCAAGAGCAAGAAGCGGAAGGTGGTCCGCCTCAAGTCGCTCCTCTACTACTACGAGCACCAGGAGGAGCGCCAGGAATATCAGCGGGATTACGAGAAGGGGATCAGGAGGAGGGCTACGGCGTGAACAAAGATGAAGTCAACCGGACGATACACGAGGATTATGATTCAGTACGGGTTATTAACTTGTGGGAGCCTACCACAGAATGTGGCATCTGCGGACAAGAAACAAGGCTGGCATGGGCTGTGGCGTGGTATGAGCGCCCCGTTTCTGATGATTATCCTGATGCCTGTATGATGCCAGTATGTGAAAAGTGCTATCAAAAGCATTATAGACTCGATGAGGTACCCAATGGATAAAGACACGGTGAACAAAATCATACACGAGGCTAGGGGGCTGTGCTGGCATGAGCCTACTCCAAACACTCTTAGCGGTGGAGCCTTCGATATATACCATCCTGACGGAGTGTATCTGTGTAGGAAGTGCGGGTTAAAGAGTGATTTCATCTTTAAGTTCGAAAATCCCGACTATCACACCCCTGAAGGTTTTTTCTCCTGTTGGGATTGGGCGAAGGAACAGGAATTCTTTGATCGGTTCCTTGATGCAATAGAATGGGGATCTTTTTATGATGATGGAATGGGTGCATATAAGCACAATGTATCAATGGTCAACCAAACAATATTCGCCCTAATCCTGGCCGAGTGGTTGAAAGAGGCCCAGGCGTGAAACGATACCGCCATTTTCAGTGTTCAGCAAAAGACATCTGCCCGGCCCTGAGCTGCTTCAAGCGAGACTTCTACCGGTCGGCAGCGTACTGGGCGCACAGTGGCCCCTGTGAGTTTTTCGGGCAGGACGTGCGGGATATCGAGATCATGGAAGCGACCACGAGCGCGGGGTTATTCAGAATTCTGATGATCGCCGTGTTCCTGTTCTGCCTGGCCGGGATTACGCTGTGCTCGGCCAAACGGACAACCCCGGCAGAGGTCAATGAGGCTCACCGGGTTCGCGTGCTCCAGCAGTGGGCGTTCGCTCATGACCGGGAAGCTGCGATGATGAGGGGGGAATACAACAGATGACACCTAAATTCGGGCAGTGGGTAACGTGTACGGCAAAGCTATACCGGGCAAGTAGAACTGAATTCTACAAAGCTCCTGCCGGTTATATTGATCGCAGACACTTGAAATATTGGGCGCGGCTACCCGTTAAGACCGAAGGTCTTTTTATAGGCTTTCGAACTCTCTACGACGGGGTAAATAAATGGGACGAGGATTGTGGCAACACCTTTTACCCCAAATCCCATTTCACCGCCGCTCTGGTCGTCCCCGGGCCGCGTAGAAAACCGATCCTCGTCCCGATGGACGCAGTGAAAATTAAATCAACAGAGTTTGAAGTGGTGGAACCCTGTAAACAAAAAAACTGTTTTGATTGTGACGGAAATGAATGGAAGGGAAGAGAATGCATCAAATGTACTGGTACCATTACCCGCCCCCTCACTCCAGACGAGATCAACCTTAAGTTCAATCAGTGGTGGGAGTACATCACTGAATACTGCACTCCTTGTGGAGAAAAAGGTCCGTGTATGAGAGAGGGCTGTGACCTGTGGCCGTATGTTTCCATCAACAGTCATCCAATCAGGAAGGTGAAGCCATGATCTACAACACTGAAACTATGGATCGGATATATCTTGAGTGGTCACAATTTACGAAGGCAGAAACTCACAAGCAGAAGGTGCTTCTACACGCGGTCAAGGAGGCGTATAAGAAGCATCATCTTGGGATAGATGACATTGGATGGGATGAACTTTCCGAAACCCTTCTTAACGCGCTATGTGAAGCGATGGGCGATGATGGATATCTAAGTTGGCTGGAGGGGGTAAAGCCATGAAAAAGGGTGGGATGAAAAGGTGCGAAGGAATACGAGGCCTCCATTGCTGTGTCACCTGTCTCCGTTTCACCACTACGCATCACATATTGGTTCGTGCAAACGAGATCGAACCTAACACTTATTACGGGCGGCACGGGTGGAGATGCAAAAATAGGAAGGTGAAGCCATGAGTACCAACAGTAACCAAATTCCTATTTCGAAGTATCAAGATCAGATGCCAGTGGTGTACGCCGGGGACCGGACTTTCAACATCCCCGCTCTGCTTGTCGGGCTGATGGGGACAGTGTTCGCAGCCGTCTTTGTGGCGGCGCTCATCACAGCGGCGGTGTTCGTGTGGGCGGTGCTGCTATGATTCGCTTCAAGCTTTTCTTGATTAAACTGTTACTTCCCGATGGCTACCACCTCGCCAAAAACCCGCCGAAAGGGGCGCAGAAGCAGCGGAAGCTGAAGCCGTTGCCACTACTGGAGGACGTAAAATGACCAGACTGGAATGGTTGCAGCAACAAAAGCGGGAACTGGGAAAAGAGGCCCGGCGGTTGGAGAAGAAGAAGAACCGGATTGATCTCTCCATTGTCCGGGAACTCAACAAGCTGAATGCCTCGCCGGACGTTGAGCGGGAACGGCGGGTGGCGGTAAGGGAGAGGGCGATTAACTACTAAGGAGGGGAATGTGAAAATATTACACACGGCAGACTTGCATTTCAACAACAAGCCAAAAGTCCTCAACGACATCATCAAATGCTCGGACTTTCTGCTTCAGAGGGCTGAGCAAGAGCAACCTGACCTCGCGGTTCTCGCGGGCGATCTTTTTGATGAAGGTATGCAGCTTGGGACACCGGGGACGCTCGCAGCCATTGATTTCGTTCATCGTCTCGCCAACATCGCCCCGGTCATTATCATCAGGGGAACCAGCACGCACGACGCTGAAGGCGCGGTTGCCCCGCTCGACAAACTCAAGGCAGCATACCCAATATACGTTACCGACCGTCTTGAACAAGTTTGTTACTGCCCTGACGATGGTTTTGTCGGGATCGGAAGTAGCTATGGTCTTTGCTGTGAAAAAGCTCAAGTGCTGATTTCCTGTCTGCCTTCCATCACCAAAGCCGGTCTTATAGCATCTATAGCGGGAACCGTAGACGACACCAACAGAGAGACGGCGCAGCTTATGCGGAACGTTCTTCAAGCGTGGGGTGTGATCAATGAACAGGCGTGGGATAACGATGTCATCCCCATTATCGTTGGTCACTGCACCATCACGGGTTCGCAGTTTTCCAGTGGTCAGACGGCTACCGGGAAGGACCTGGAGTATTCAGTCAGTGATATTCAACTCGCCCGTGCAGCCTTAACCTGCTTAGGCCATATTCATAAGCCGCAAGTTTTTGCCGAGAACATTTTCTATTCCGGATCTATTACGCGCCTCAACTTCGGGGAGCCAGAGGAGAAAGGTTTTTACATCCACAAGAGCGATGTCCCCGAATACGGTTGGGTTCACACTTTCATCAATACCCCTGCCCGGGAGATGGTGACTAAGAAGACTGAAGGTTTGCCCACTGTCGAGGCCGCCATGGATGTGCAGCAGGGCGACTTTTTCAGGCTGGTTTACGAAGTAGCCGAAGAGGACGTGGGCAAGGTTGACGAGGCAGCCATTGAGGCTGAAGCCTTCGCCAGGGGAGCATCCGAGGTAAAGATAGAAAAGCGGATAATACCGAAAGTCAGGGTTAGAGCGGAAGGAATCAGCCAAGAGTCATCTTTGGCCGGGAAACTCACTCGATGGGGAGAAACAGTAGAAACCAAAGTTGATCACCTGTTTGACAAGCTCGCCATGCTCGAGACAATGGAGGTCGACGACATCATTTACAATCTGTATTCTGACCCTCATCCCTTGCTAAAAGAGCTTGCTGAACATCCTGAAGAATGGAGGGAAGCAGTATGAGACACCTATATTTGAGGTTACAAGGATTCAAGGGTATCAGGGCGGGCATGGGGCTCGAAGAGATCGAACTGCATGCTGACGAGCTCCCCAACGGCATCATTGTTTTTGACGCTCCCACAGGCACAGGGAAAACCACCATCGTCGACAATTTGCACCCGTATCGAGTCATGCCGTTCAACGCCGGGAGTAGCTACCGACCGACAGCCTTCTCTTTTTATGACCACGTTTACGGGAACGCGCAGAAAGAGTATTGGTGCAAAATGGATGGTGTGACATATAGATCGATACTCAGTATCGACAGCGAGCGCCGGAAACAGGAAGCGTTCCTGTACTCCATGGGAGAAGACGAAAGATGGCATCCATGCCCAGGGATAGACGGCAAGCTTGAAGCCTACGACAGAGTGGTTGAAGCCATATTCGGCAGTCCTGAACTCTTCTTCACTGCACAGTTCAAAGCCCAGAATGCCAAGCAATTGAGCGACTACACCAAGGGCGATATGAAAGAAATCCTCGCGGAGCTTCTCGGTATCGACCATATCAAGGCGAAAGGGGAAAAGGCGCGTAAACTCAAACAGCATCTTTCGGGCAAGGTCGAAGCCCTACAGATCGAGCGTAGCCGCTTAAAAGCGCAGATAGGGACGGAGGATGACTACAAAAAACAGTCAGGTCAGATCATTGTTGACCAAGCCAGCAACGACTACGAGATAGGCCGGCTGACCAATGGCACCACTGATATCCAAGCACAAATCAACGACTGTGACGTTAAGATTGCCACCCAGGAAGCGGCGATAGGCGGAAAGGCCGAGATCGAGAGGGACCTTGCATTAAAACGCACCAAACTCTCGGAGACCAGGACGGCGCGGTCAACCAAGGAAAGCAATCTGTCTTCCAGAATCATCGGCCTCGAAAGCAAGGTCAGGCTTACAGAGGCGAACATCAAAGACATTCCCCGTCTCAGGAACATGCAGGTCGAGAAATCCGATACCGAGAAGCGTATTGAGGATGTCAAGGCCAGCGCCAAAGTCTTCGATGATCGGCAGCGGGCTACCAATCAGAGTATCAACAACCTGCTTGTGATTGACGGTCAGATAAAAGAGAAGGAAAAGGAACTACAAGGGATAGTTCAGCGACGCAAGCACGAAGCCGAACTGTGCAAGCTGCTACTGGATGAGGCGAAGAAACAGGCGGCGAAACTCGGTACCGTGCCATGTTCCGAAGCTACGGCGGCAAGATGTCGTTTCGTCAAAGACGCAGTGTTAGCCAAGGAGTCTATCCCTGAACTTGAAAAGAAATATGCCGACGCTCAGATTGAAGACCCTCGCATAGCCGCTCTGAAGGTCGAAATAGAGGATAAAAAGACCGGTCTCAGGGATCTACCGAGCCTCCGCAAAAACCTTGCCGACATCGAGAATAGCCAACGGAATATAAGATCAGACCTTGACCGCTATGAAAAACTGCTATCGCAGATCATCAAATCTCTCGAAGCCCTTCCCTGGCTGGAACTGGAAGAACAGAAGTTGCCGGAGATCAAGACCGAATTGAAACAGGCCAAAGAAGAGAAAGACAATGCTCTAGCCATGCTCGATTTTGAGATGGGCGAGATCGAAGCTGATGTTCAGGCCCTGGAAGACAGGGGTTCACTCATTGAGGTTGACCCCGAGATACAGCAGCAAAAGGAACAGCTTCAGACGGTCCTACGGGAAACCAACGAAGCTATCGAGACCAAGCACATCGAACAGGTAGAACTGTCCAAGAGAATCGGTGCCATTGAGGAATCATTACGGCAGATCGAGACGGCCAAAGCCTCTATGATAACTACCAACCAACGTATCGAATACCTAAATGACGAGGTATCGCAGTGGACGTTACTCGAAAGGGGGCTCGGCAATGAGGGGATTATAGGCCTTGAAATAGACGACGGTGGGCCTCAAATATCTGCTCTCACAAACTCGCTCCTGAAGATATCAAGCGACGGCAGATACTCGGTAAAAATCGAGACCCAAGGCATGAAGTCTGATGGTAAGGGGGTTAAGGAAACTCTTGAAATCATGGTGTTCGACTCCTCGGCAAATGAATGGAAGCCATTCAGGGTGACGAGCGGCGGCCAGAGAGCCCTTGTTGACGACGCCGTGAGCAAAGCCATCAGCATTTATAATAAGAACGCCAGCGGGAAGGACCTTAAAACCATTGTCACGGACGAGAAGGATTCAGCGCTCGACATGGATCTACGGAAGGAATTTTTCAACATGAAACGTGAGGTCCTTCGACTTGGCCGCTTCGACCAAGAATTCTGCGTAACGCACACGCCAGAGCTTAAGGCTTTGGCTGATGCGGTAATCAAGCTCCGAAGGGGCTCGATTGAAATAATCACAAACTAAGGAGGACCACATGGTCAACGATTATAGGACAGACTTACTCGGTGGCCGCGACCAGCAGCTTAGGCTTCCAGTTCTGGGCAATATCCGCCCCGGCATAAAGCGATTAAAGAAAGACTGCACCGATACCGACAAGGCCATCTATGAATCGATGGTGAAGCAAGGTGCCATGTGGCACGAGATAGACGCCAGGCTCGGATTAGACGCAAGGGGCAAGACGAAGCTGATACCAGGGAATGAAGACTATTTCACAGTGCGTCCGGCTGACTGTCGGACGAACCCCGATAACGCTCGAATACTGCATGAGCTTTACCAAGACGAAGACGGGCAGATAAGGCACTTTCCGCTTGTCTTTCTATCAAACGACTGGTTCGAGTGCATCCCACATGAGCTTACATGCTGGACCGCTCGAGAATTGAAGTACCGCAGCAAATATAAGCCCGTGGTTGACCGCGAGACCGGAGAAACCGGTTTCGTCCGCGTCTGCATGTCGCCAGTTCCGTACAAAAAAGGCGTGCGCCCCTTCGGAGGCCGAGACTATACCGAAACAAGGCCCTGCGATCCTCAAACATGCACCGACTATCAGAAGGGCTTCTGCAAAATCCGCGGACATGTTCAGTGCATTATTCCCGGTACCCGTGGCGCCGGCGTCTGGAACATTGAGACAGGCTCCGTCTATTCCTTCCTCCAGATGAAATCTCAAATGGAGATGGTACAGAGGATCACACACCGGTTACAGGGGCTCATCAACGAGAAGACGGGCCAGCCGGTCTTTTGGCTTCGCAAGGTCACAGACAGCATCAGCCGCGTTGATGTTGACAAAGGCGAATCCACCAGAACTGAACAGGACCTTATTTACCTCGAAGCCGACATCGATATGTACGAATTGATCACCAATTACCAGCCCCAAGCCGTTCTCGCCCGTGGCAAGGAAGCCCAAGCCATCCTGAACAATAACCCCCCACACCCCGACGACCGAGAGAAAAAGCCCTACGGAATCCGGCACGACCCGCCTCCCGCCAAAGAGGAACCGGCGCAGCAGCAGACCGGGCAAGATACAGAAGAAGAGGAACTATGGCCGGGCGAGATTGACCCCTCAAACGGTGCCGAAGTCGGAGACATAGGCGGAGCGCAGGCCGACGCAGAGCCTGTACCAGAAGATGACATGACCAAGCGTGCCCGGCTAATCAAACGCATCAACGCGGCCCGGCCCAAGGTGTCAAACGCAGACTACCAAAGATACAAAAACGACAATCAGATCAACGTCAACACGTCGCCTATCGATGCCATCGAGTTGTACGCTGCCGGCCTTGAGAATTTGGCGGCTGGTTCACTCGTTTAAGACACCGTAAGGGCTGCCAGGGTTGAGAGCCTGACAGCCTTAAAGCCTGACCCCCGGCAGGCAAACCAGTCCGGGGGAAAGCGAGGGATAAGATGCCCAAAGACAAAATGATTCTCACGACATCGGACGAAGCCGCAACCTACAAGACTGTTACGGGATGGGTGAGCAGGGACGGGTACTTCTTCGGCAACGACGAACGCTCGGCGCGGTATTCAGGCGCAACGCATAGACCCTGCGAGGAGTGCGGGAAACCCATCGAGAAATCGAGGGTCAGGTGTTCCGAGTGCCAGGAGAAGAAGAGTAGGGCACTATTTCTTGCTATGTCCACAAAGGAATGGGATAGGGAAACCCCTCTTTATTCACGCCATGTTGAGGAATTTTTCTTTGATGAAGAATCCCTGCTCGATTATTGCGACGAGGAACTTTGCCACACAATCGAGGAAATGGAACTTATCATATGCGAACCTCGCTATGCCCGGCAGTTGGACGTCGATGATTTCTGCGACGAACTTCCGGAAGACAGAGACGAGGCCCCTGAAGCCCTCATGGTGGCCATTGATGAATTCAATGAGCGCGTTAAGGGGCTTGGCCCGCTGTCGTGGACGCCGGGGAAGTATAGGGCGATTGTGAACCTGAGCACGATTGCTTGAGGAACTCCCCATGGTACGGTATTGTGCCTACCGCTACGCATGTGCCATGACCTACTTAGGTTCACTCCCATCCGTGCACTTTCCTATCGGCGGGGGGTTCTGCCGGATATAGCCGAAGAACTGCAACAGCATTGGGAAAATGGCAATGGCGCATAGTTCCCAAATGGCCGGACGCTGCTTGAGCACCATTAATGCGCCTATGGCGATCATGCAGCCATTCGAGAATGCAGATATCAGGCCGCTAAGCCAGCCCCCCCAGTTAAGGTTGTTCATGTGCCCCCCCTACTTCGCCGCTGCGCCCAGGATGCCCAACAGGGCGTTCAAAGTGCTGGCATCGATCTTCTGCCCCCCCACCTTAATCTTGGCCGTCCCCACGGTGCCCTCGATGGAATCTGCGGTCGTAAACAGTCGGGAGTATGTCACCTTCGTCCCGTCAGCGGTCTCATACTTCAGAGACGCGCACCCAGCCAGTGCTAATATACATACTGCGATAACAAGTGTTTTCATGGTGCCTCCTTGATTTGCGCTTCGGCGCCTTCCGGTCTACAGAAAAACTTCCCGAAAGTTTTCAGCCCTTGGTAATAGATATTAGCCGCCGCCTTGGACATCCCGTTCTCGATGCAGAGAACATAAAACAGTCTGTCCGCAGCTTCCTTGCATGCTAACGGGACCATCCCCTCTCGCATCATCTGGTACAGCGCATCGTGATAAAGGCTTGGCTTAAGAGCCTCAGGCGTATCAGGAGCGCATGTCACCCCATCCCAAGCGTAGCCAGCGCGAGCGCCAAGCATCCCGTTCGGCTTGAGGTAAAAGAAAGGCTGACTTACGTCAAACTCTGTGATATCAGTCTGTCGCATGGCATCTTCAACCAACTGGTATTTGTACCTGCGCTCCCTGTATTTTATGCTCATACGGATTCCCCTGCCGTCCGATAGCCCAAAACATCAGCCTTTTTATAATTGGACACCTTTACACAATCGCTTTGATTCCCGCCCAACACTTTGATGTAGTCTGTTCCCAGGTCACGCACGTAAAAACCGACATGCCCGTGAGCAGGGCCTCCTCGCTGAAGGACGACGACACACCCTACCTCCGGGTCACACTTTTTGCCCCACGTCAGAAACGATCTGGCCGCTGCGCTCCCGGTGCCTTTTACGCCGACTTCGCGGAGTACCCAATTTACGAAGGCGGAGCACCAGGGGATGCTATCTGCCCCTGCTCTTAATGCTGTTGCGGTATGATACTGAACAATTCTTGGATTGTTGCCGGTGCCGTCAATCTCTTTGACGCCTACCTCTGCCGTGGCTATCTCAAGACAGCGTTTGCGGATCTCTGATGGAGTCATGGTGCCCCCTGTATCATTCCCCTAATAGCTTGTCCAACTTTTTGTCTATGCGCTCCATCCATGCTCTTGTGTCCTGAGCACAGGTGTCGCACTTTTCCTTACCGACCTTCCCCTCAATGTCTTTTTCGAGCCGGGATATTCTCCAGGAGATCCCGAAAAAGGTTCCAATGGCACCGATCATGCCACCTATGCCGCCGCTGATACCAGGTTCGAGTAGTGATTGTGGGGCCATTCAAGTCTCCTTTTGCGCTGTAGTGGTAATAATCATGGTGTTTTCCCCTATATCCCACCTGATCGGTGCCAGAGCTTTTCAGCCTGGCCCGTCAGTCCGAATTCCTGTCGAACTTTCGTGATGATTTTTTTGAGGCGCATGGACACTGCGGCCTCGGTGATGCCCATCAAAAATGCAATCTCGGCCATGGTCTTGTCGTGAAAACAATAGAGGCCAATCACGCGCCGATCACCGTCGTTGCAGACATCGAATGCCACGCGCATAATCATGTATCCCTCAATCTGCGCATGGATGTCATCGGTATCGTCGTACCCCACATCTTCGCAGTCATCGAGACAAACGTGGTCCCGGCCTTTTCTCAGGGCTTCGCGTCTGATATCATCGATGATTGCGTATTTTATGATGCTGTAGACGTAGTTTTTAGCCTTTCTCTCATCCTCAAAATTAGGCTCCTGCCTCGTAAACCGCTCTACCACGGCCAGAGACCCTACGCCGATCATGTCATCGGTCAAATGCTCGCGGTCAAACAGGTAGCAGCACCGTTTCGCGACGCCCCGGATATAAGGATAGAGGGCCGCCACGAACTCCTGGGTGGCAGGAGCGAGAGGGGCATCAGTGTCAGGACTGCCGATAGTGCGTTTTCGTGCCATGTCTATTTCATCCCCAAACTAAACGTACTTGCTCCCGCCTTGATCGTCATGTCCGCATTGCCCTGGCCTACTATGCCGGGGGTGAAGGTGTCCACCGTGACGGTGGTTGTTACCTCGTTTGCCGCGCGGCTTCTATTGCCGCCGTGGCGGACCAACGCGGCCCTGATACTCTCCGCCATGATGCTGTCCAAATCCTCAAAGCTATCACCCTTGGTTGAGCTATCAGGCCTATCAGGTCGGTCGGCCCGGCCGAACTCAACCCCATGCTGGTATGCTGCGATTTTGGCCCGCCTGATATTCCAGGCCCGCGCGATCCTGTACAAATCCCTGGCCCACCAACGCGGGTCGGTCAGATCCCCAATCTCACAGACGGGGATAACGGGCGAGGCGTCAAAAAGCCATTTTGGTCCATCATCCTCGTCCTTCAAAATCGCATTAATCCCTGACACCAAACCCTCCAGACGCTACACCGGTACGCATGTTAACGACACTGCAAGACACTCCCGCGTTTCTTTTGCCCCCCCCAAGAGGGTCTTGTCGGACAAATACTGCTACTGCGTAGTAGACCCCTACAGTCAGAATAGTTACCGAAACAGTAGTCGCAGGTCTATCAATACTGGCTGTAGGTGTCGTATATGATTGACTCGTCTGTGACAGGTATAAGAGAGTGCCGTCAATATCCCCAGTGGCGGGGTCCCACTCAAATGTAATAGTTTGATTCGGCTCTGTGGTTTCAAACGTGACCTCATTGCTGTAGTCACTCTGTAGATGATATGCCCATAATGGCTGACAGATCATCAACATCAACAAAAGTGCCTGTATTAAAAGACCCAAGCTCCCCCCCCTGACGAGCCGCCACCGGCATCGTAAATCAACCCCGGCCCACCGTCCATCCATCGTACCGTTGGGGTAGTGTATCCTGTCCCGGTAGGAATGGGCCACACGTATACCTCGTTGCCGCTTTCGTACTCCATTAGGTCAACCTGGACTGTTACCCAGCCTTCTTGGGTCGGGGTAAATGTCACCGCGAGGGTTTGTGTCCAATCGGTATCGTCTGATCGTTGAGCTATCGCGGGAGCATTCGTTATGTCAGTAAGCGCCCCGTCAGTCCCGATGTATTTCACGGTCAGTTTGAGGTTCCCTGCCGTGATTCCGGCGTAAGTCGTCTGGACCTTATACGTCAATGTGTGGGCTGCCGCCGTTAACCATATTTTCTGGCCCTCGACGATAGTCAATTTATTATTGGCATCAGTGCAATTGCTCTGAATCTCTGACGCTGCTACGCAATCCCCACTGCCGCCATCAGGGTCTACGCTGGGGGCATCCCCCGTTCCGTCACAGGCCGTTTTTGTCAGATTCCCATAATTGTCGAAAATTTTGTGTGCTCCGGCTACACGGGCTAAATTTTCGCATTTGACGCGGTTGACTGTATTCACGGTATTGAGGCCATATAGGATTATGTATTCAGATGTATTTGCGCTTTGAAAAACATTAGAACAAAATCCCAGTGAGCGGGACTCATAGCTACACCCTGAGATCGTCCCGGAAACGGTGTTGTTGTTGCTGTCGTAGAGGCCGTAGGTACACCCTGAGATCGTCCCGGTAACGGTGTTGTTGTTGCTGTAGTAGTAGAGGCCGTAGCTACACCCTGAGATCGTCCCGGAAACGGTGTTGTTGTCGCTGCCGTTGTAGAGGCCGTAGCTACACCCTGAGATCGTCCCGGAAACGGTGTTGTTGTCGCTGCCGTAGAGGCCGTAGCTACACCCTGAGATCGTCCCGGTAACGGTGTTGTTGTTGCTGTAGTAGAGGCCGTAGGTACACCCTGAGATCGTCCCGGAAACGGTGTTGTTGTCGCTGCCGTAGAGGCCGTAGGTACACCCTGAGATCGTCCCGGAAACGGTGTTGTTGTTGCTGTCGTAGAGGCCGTAGCCATTAAACG
>Ga0172380_10003350_pt1 | contig 22158 bp, 38 predicted proteins | sample Leawe162metaG_FD_119747 | JGI IMG/M metagenome (GOLD analysis project Ga0172380, IMG submission 119747) | Leachate microbial communities from a municipal landfill in Southern Ontario, Canada - Leachate well 162 metaG | ecosystem: Engineered > Solid waste > Landfill > Unclassified | place...
ACTCGCGATAGCAGGCGGCTGTATGGCATTGATTGCCATCGCTCCACGGGGCATCCTAGAGCCTCACAGCTCGATTCGAAGTGGATCAGGCGCTTTTCGTAGCCGATGGCTTGGGATATCAGCTCCCGGCCTGCGTAGCGCGTATCGAGGGACGCCAGGATCGCCCGCAATACATCACCATCGCTGCCCAAAACCAGGACCATGCAGGGCTCCCCAGCTTCGGCCATGCTCAGATATTGCTGGTAGAGATGGCCGTCCTTCCCGAGAACGGAAGAAACGTAATCGGCTGGCTCTTTTAGCTCCGCCATATAGCGTTTTGTCATGGATGTGGATGGGAAAGCCTGGCATCCTATGCTATCCTCGACGCATATCGTTTTTTCGACTTCAAGCGAAAATTCCACATCTACCTCCAGCTCCGCAAAGACCGGCTCGGAGAAGCGAGGATCGTGGGCAGCGGCCAGGATCAGGCCATTGGCCCGGTCGCTGCCCCGCTCGTTGCTATCGATTTGAATGGCAATCTTTTCATTGACGATCATTCTTCCTCCTGATCGAAATAGCGGATCTCATCGCATGCGAAATAGGCCCGATGCTTCAGCCATCTGCACATATTTTCGAAAGTGGGGTTGGCCTGGTAGGCATCCCACAGACAGGAAGGCATCACTGCCCCTCTGCTAGCTGCTTTTCGACCTTCTCCAATTCTGCCCGCCTTGTGATTTCGTGGTCGTACATCGCGTGGAGCCTCCGGGGGGTGAGACGCTCGGTGCATATCGTTTTCATGTCAGCAGCGATGTTCCTGAGAAGGTAGAGCCGTCTCGCTTCCAGCTCTTCCTTTCCGCCTTTCCGCTTGCGTTTTTCGGCTTCTTCCGATTCATGGTGGATGGCAGAGGCAATGCCCGCCGGAATCGGACCAAACATCCCAATGGCCGCTATAGCTCCTATATCAGTCAGTTCCGCATTTTCTTTTGATAGCGATTCCAGGAAGGAGAGACGCTTCCCAATTTCGTGGAATCGCTCGCAGTTGACGCGGGCGTGATCCTGGAGGGCTTCTTCCAGTTTGTTCTTTTCCGATTTGACTTTCTCAATGGATTTCAAAAGTTGTGCCAGGGCCGACCCGATTTCTTCCAGGCGGCTATCCATGCCCCGCGAGTAGAAGTCTCGGAGGGCATTGGCTGCCAATCTCGCTTTCGCGGCGCTCTCCGGGATAGATTGGCCGGGGATCTCGGACGGGGCGAGATTGCGCAGGGAACTGGCTGGATATATCCACGCGGATGTGCCGTAATTTCCATCGAGAGTAATTTCCGAGATTCGCAGCTTTGCCCCAATCGGTTTTTTTTCGAGGCCACACGGCTGGCCGATCACCTCGACCCAATCGCCCACCTTCAGCTCTTTCACCAATCGCAGGGAGCTGGCAGGATACCAGGGGAAGCCGATAGCAGAGCATCGTTCACCGTCTTGATCTACATGATATTGAGATATCTTGGATCGGTTGCCTGTAAGTTCGGCTTGCCCATCGCATCTTACGCCAATGATTTCCACTTCATCTCCTAGGCAGAAAATGGGGGGAGTCATGCCACCACCTCGCGTGATGGATCGACGCCAGCTTGCGCCATCTCGGAATAGTCATACATGCCACCCAGGTTGGCCGGGAAAGCCTCGCGGAGGGCCTGCACCAGGGCCACCTTCCTGATCATGGTGGCGGGCATCTTCTGCCATAGATTTTTCTTGGAGTCGTAGTCCTCCCTGGGGATCATCGATTTTGAGGGAAGTTTCCTGTCCTTTCGATGGACGTTGGCCCATCCACCCACCAGGAGTTCTGTTTTTGGCATCCAGAAAGTGCCTTCGCGATATTCCAGGGGGCCGCCTTCCACCGGTACTACGATTATTCCCGCCTCAAAACCGTCGAACTGTGGGTGGGATTCTGCCTTTTCGGTGAAATATTCTTTTCCGGCTATGAAATTGGCCTGCCTCCCATTTTGACCTTCGTAGATGATCAAATACACTTGTTTGGTCATGGGATCGGCCCCTTTCCTTCTGCAGAATTCGCAGAAGAGGAAGGCTTCCGCTTCCGTGGCCTTGGGGTTGATGTAGTCTATGATGTCCTTCGGGGTCAGGCTTCCGGGGGCGATCATGGGGGCAACACCGGGCGTTGTCCGGGCTGGTACATTCGTGCCTTGCCGGGGGCGGTCCTCGCTCTGGCGCGGTTTGGCGGGCTCCTCGCCCATATCTGCTATGATCATGGAGAGGGCCTCCCAGGTTGGCCGATCGGGGCATATCAGCTTGCCGCCCTCCTGGTAGACGACGATGTCTCCGGGTTGGATGGTCCGGGCGCGTAGCCCGCCGTGCTCGCCTTCTGAGAATTCTTTTCCTGTGGACTCACAATGGGCAGCGATGGCCTGCCCCAAGACCTCATTGGTCAGATTGACTTTTGCCATTTCAGGCCACTCCATATTCTTTTTCTAGCTTCGCTTTGGCATCTGCGATGATCGCGAGGATGCTATCCACACTTTCGCCGGATACTGATATCTCATAGTTGAAGCCCTTCGTATTTTTCTCCAACTTGATTTTTACGGGCTCCATAGATCCATGCATAACGGTTTCCATTTCTTCAAGCCTCCTGTTTTGCTATTCTTTTCATCTCGCGATCTATGGCCGCCCTCGCCAGTTCCGGGAATCTGATTTCTGGATGGGCATTCAGGAACGCCTCCCGTTCCGGTCCGATAGTCGCGGACCTGATATAGCTAGTTGCCATGCTGCTTTATGTGGTTGTATTCCTATATATAGTTTGCGTTTATTCGATTCGACCATAACATATATATAGTAGCAAAACCTAGTGGGGTATGTGCGAGGCGAGAGGCCGCGCAGGAGATTGAGAAAAATGGAAAATAAGGGATGCATGACAAGGGCGGACTGGAACGAGGAACTGTGCGGCGGATGCGAATTCGTGGGCGAGTGCCCGCGAGTCGCTGAAGAGCAGGAGGTGGCCTAGATGGCCATCAAACAGATCCGCCTGCCCATCGGGTTTCAGTTCTCCCTGAAAAATGGGGAAACTGGAGAAATGGCGCATGCACCATGCGCCTTCCGAGGATATGAATGGAGGGAATGGCCATCCATCCCGGTAGGGATAGAATATGAAGTGGAAGGGGGGAAACTTCCACAACGATTCGATTACACCGTTGGGCCCGCCGCGAAAATCATCAGATGGGATGCTTCCAAGTGGGAAGCAGACGAAGAAACATGGCTGGGATCTGGATGGGAAGTCGAGGAGGTGGCCTAGATGGTCCGTTGTACTGAATGTGTGTTTTGTGATCCGCAGATAGGCGAGGATCTAAGCGCCCAGGCAATGGCCGTATGTGGTCTGCGCCCGGAAAATGGCAGACATATTCTGCATGGGAACGGCTGCGAGGACGGGCAGGAGGTGGCCTAGGATGGCCGTAATTGATTCAGTGATACGAGGTCTGTCAGAGGCCCTTGATCCGGTAGGATACGTCCCGGATTGGCCTGAATTCGCAATTGAAAAATCTCTGTGCATCGGAGGGATGGTTATCGATGCCGGGCACATCGATGGCTGGAATACCATACAATTTTCCCGGCACGGTGTGGTGCTGGGGGTCCTCATCGCGGCCTACTCCGATGAGTGGTTTGCCCTCCGTCAGTGGGGGGCGGAGTTGTCCGATTTGGGAGGAATTATGAGAAAAATACACATGAGAAAAATAAACGGGGTGGCCTAGATGGCCCTCTCCAAGCTCTTCTGCCCGTACCTGAGTGGGGCGGAGCATATGGAGCATTGCCTGGCGGAATTGTGCCAGATGTGGGACGCCGGGGTGCTCGTAGGCGATCTGGTGGTGTACCGGGCCGGATGTGGCCTGGTACCGAGGGAGAGCAGGAGGGAGGGGGCATGAGGCCGCAATCCATCCGGCTGGAGGGGATCTATGCCGGGCAGGGTTACGAGAAACCTCATCATCTTTTTACGGATGTGGTGCAGATTGCCCGCCTCTACAACGAGGCAGCCGGGCGATATGAGACGGCGCGGCTGCCCTATCGCGACGGCCATGCCTGGCTCAATGCAGAGCATGGCGGCTTTCCTGATGGTATCAGGCACGGCACCCGCGTGCGGTTTTGGTGCAGCTTCCACAACCGGCCAGGCGGCGCGAGGCTGACCGATTGCAGACAGGTTGAAATTTTGGAGGTATCAGAAATGGCAGAAAAGGCAGAAAATCATTGCGATCGCTGCACGGATGAGTGCGGCGCGGATCGAGAGAAGGAACGCATGCGGGCGATGCTGGCAGGGGATGCAGAGCCCGCCCACAGACATCATGCGGGGCGGTGCCAATGAGGGCCAAGATCGTGACCGAGAAGGTCGTCGTTCGCGGCGAGCGAATGAAAAAGATCATCCGGATCGAGGGCGTGGCATTCGAAAGGGATTTGCCACGTGCGTACACATCTACGGGTCCGAGGTTTGCCCGCTACGAAAACGGCGGAATTTACGGGGCAGTTCCGGCAAATGTCGGGGGATTGAAGCCGGCCATGACCCTCGCGGACGGATGGAAAGAATTCCGATACTTCGCGGGGGATACTATTCCTTCCACCGAGTTCGACGCTCTCATCGCGTGGATGCGGGTAGCCGGGGTCCGCCTGGCGAAAATCAATCGGCATCTCGCGGCGGAGAACGTGGACTGGCACGGCGAGGAAACGGTGGAGATATGAGCGAGCTCCTCATACCTCTTCGGCATGCCCTCTGTGGCCTGCTCGCGACCAGGCTGAGAAGCTGGCAATGAAAATGAGAGCAGATCTAATCGGCTGGTGGGACATTCGGGCAGAGTACGAGCCGTCCGATACTTTTCCAATGGAGGAATGATGCTTTCGGAGGAGAAAGAATGAAAGAAAAATTCGATATGCAGAAGGCCCGGTCGTACGCTGCGGCGTACCGCGACGGCTACGCGAAGGAGCTGCTGATATCTGCCCTGGATCGCATAGAGGAGCTGGAAAAGGCGTTGACCGAGGAACGGGCGATGAATCCGGCGAAAATGGAATGGTGCAAACACGCATCAGACGACTATGTGTGCGATGAACTGGACGGGAACTGCGATGGATGGGATGGCTGCCCATGCAAGGACGAATTGCTCGTCGATGCCCGCGAGCAGCTACATGCAGAGGGATTGCTATGATTTACCAGACGCCATTATCGGTTCTGATTTATATTTATTACAGGATGGGAATAGCATGAAAGACGGCGAATTTGTCATTCCAGAGTCGCTTTTGAAAAAAACGATCCTGGCGGATCGCGGCAGGCTGCTAGAGGAGATCTATGCCCTTCGCGCGAAAGTTGCCGAGCTGGAGCGAGCCGTGGCGCTGGGAAAGAGCATGGTAGAATGCATGGAGGCCAACCCATGAAACTGTCTGAAGAAGAAGCGAGCGCGTTTTTCGCGAAATTCTATCGGGGCGAACACCACTTTCCCGGAAAATTGAAGCCGTTTGGGGAGGGATGGGCAATGAGCCATTTTGGCGGGATGGCCACGTATGACGGAAACGAGCTTACGCGACTCGTTTTGCTCGCACATTCCGAATGCATCCGGGTAGAAATCGATAGCGGTGGACCCAACCGGCTCAGAATCGCTATCTGGAAAAGGCAACGGGAAGGCAGGATGGCAGAGAGGCATCCGACTATTCAGGAGGCCAACCCATGAAACTAATCGAGAAAGTGGGAGAGCTGAAGGAATTGGAGAAGAAAGCGTCGGCAGAATCATTGCCCGGACCACAGGCCAACAGCACCCGATTCTGTTTGAAGATCCGCAATGCCGCCCCATGCATGCTGGCGGTCCTGGGCCAATTCCGAGAAGGCGATGCCGAAAAGATGCAATTCGCTATTGGGTGGCTTGAGACTACCAATATCCATTCGTCTGTATTTGAGATGCTAAATCGCTTGCAAGAGGCAGCTCGCTTGATGGAGGCGGAATGCGAAAAGTAAGGCCCTGGCCGCCGCGACATATCGAGCTACCCAGGCATCCGAGGATATGGAGAGCGCAACGGGACGCGGGCAGACGATGGCTCAGGGGCCGGGCATGATGAGAGTTCTCGATCTTTTTTCGGGCATAGGCGGCTTCTCGTTGGGGCTGGAAATGACCAAAGGATTTGAGACGGTGGCCTTTTGCGAGATTGATCCGTTTTGCCGGAAAGTTTTGGCAAAGCATTGGCCAGGGATACCGATATTCGAGGACATAACCAAATTGGAAAAAGAGGAATTGGATGGCATTGGCACAATCGATGTTATTTGCGGAGGATTCCCCTGTCAGGATATCTCCTGTGCCGGGAAGGGAGCAGGTATCCATGCCACGAGAAGTGGCCTCTGGTGGGAAATGCTCAGGATCATTCGCCTGGTACGACCCCGATACGTCCTTGTGGAGAACGTGGCAGCGTTGCTTAACCGGGGGCTTGATGAAGTACTTGGATCGTTGGCCGAAAGCGGGTATGATGCGGAATGGACGTGCCTACGAGCTTCTGACTTTGGAGCACCGCATAGAAGAGAGCGAATCTTTATCATGGCCCACGCCGCGAAGCTCAAAAATAGCGGCGAGTGCATCAATGAAAACAGTGTCAAACATCGCTTGCCCGCGCGGAAATCTGGAAGAAGTTGTTTGGGAAAGAGAGGGGAATCCAGAAAATGGATACCTGAACCCAGCATTCGTCGAGTGGTTGATGGGTTTCCCGCCAGAGTGGACCGACTTAGAGGCTTAGGCAATGCCATTGTGCCACAGTGCGCTTCCTCCGTTGGGGAATGCGTTCTGGCATTCGAGGAACGCGAGGGAAGAGCCTATGAAGAGCCCGCTTGAGAGCCTGCCCTTCCATAGCTGCGCCAGGTGCTACTGGAAAGTCAACCGGCCAACCTGCAAGGACAAAATGGGCTGCGTGTGTGTGGATTTCAGGCCCGCCAAGACAACCAGGGCCAAGCGATAAGCTTAAATAGCAATACTTATAACTTATAAGCCATGCCTGTAAAAAAGGTTTTGCTGAGCTTCTCGGACGAGGAGCATGAGAGGCTTTTCGCTATGAAAAAAGCGAAGGCTCAGACATGGGAAGAGTTTTTTTTGGCTCTGGCAGATAGGCCGAAAAAGAAATTTCGGTGCTTCAAAAAAATCGATAACGGGAAACAAGTAAAAATCGAGGGAGAATAAAAATGCAATGTAAAATTTGCGAAAGAGAGCGACAAGTCCGCAAGTACTTCAAAACCGATACCAAGAACCGCATATGCGACGGATGTCTGGATGATATGGGATATGGAAAATCGATAGCCAACGAGGTATATTCATCCATCGAATCTGATATAATTTCAAAACTAAATGAGAAAGTAGAGCGCGCTGTGAATCGGGAACTGCCCAAACTGATTGAAAAATTGCTAGTAGAATCTGGAATGGAATTTGAATTGACGGTGAAATGAATGTTTAAAATCGTTATCAGTCAGCCAAATCTAGCCGCGATCGTGACCGCCGTTACCGGCCTGGTCAATGAGGCGGTTGTGCAGATTTCTGAGAAAGATATCCGAATCGAGGCCGTGGACCCGGCGGATGTGGCAATGGTATTTCTGACCGCAGAGGCGGCAGCTTTCGATTTCTACCAGGCAACTCCTGGAAAGATCGCGATGGATTTTGGCCGGCTGGCTGCACTGGCTGGCGGGAAGGAATCGATATCAATCGAGCTAGACGAAGAAAACCACAAGCTGAAGATCGCGCAGGGCAGGGCAAAATACAGCATGAGCCTGATCGATCCGACCGCCATCAATGGAAGTCCGAGGATACCGGCTATAGATCTGCCGTGCTCGATTACGATGCGCGGGGCGGACCTGTCCGAGGCCGTCAAGAACGCCGGGAAGGTATCCGATCACGTCATCATGGAGCAACATGAGGACGCATTTTCGATATTGGCGAAGGGAGACATTGATAGCTTTTCCATGAAGTTCCCGCTCTCCGAGCTAACCGGAATCAGGCAGGGCGAAAGCCGGGCGCTGTTCTCGCTTGATTATCTGGAGGATATATCCAAAGTTTCTAAGGGAGTGGACGTGACGATCGAGACCGGCATCGATTATCCGGCGAAGATCTCATGCAGTCCCGCGCCTGGTATCGATGTGCTCTACCTGCTGGCCCCGCGGATTGAGCAGGAATGAGCGACCGGATCATTTGCGGAGACTGTCGGGAAGAGATGAAGCGGTTTCCCGATAAACATTTTGATCTTTGTTTGACAGATCCGCCGTATGGGATAGGAGAGGCAGCGGGGAAAACAAGAGTCGCGGCGGCCGAGATCCGCATAACCCGCGTAGAAAAATAAAAGCGAACGATTACGGCAACGCTTCCTGGGACGATGCACCGCCATCTCCAGAGGTCTTTGCCGAGATCTTTCGGGTATCCAAGAACTCGATAATCTTTGGCGGGAATTACTTTGGCCTTCCGGCTTCGCCGTGCTGGATTGTGTGGGACAAAGACAATTCAGGAGATTTCGCGGACTGTGAATTGGCTTGGACATCGTTTTCAACCGCAGTTAGAAAATTCAAGTCCCGATGGAATGGAATGCTGCAGGAAGACATGAAGCACAAAGAAAAGCGATACCATCCGACACAAAAGCCGGTCAAGCTTTTCATGTGGATTCTGGAGAAATATTCCAAGCCAGGCGATCTCATCTTAGATCCATTTTTGGGATCGGGCACTACCGTCATTGCCTGCCAGAAGACCGGACGGCATTGCGTCGGAATCGAGCAGATACCGGAATATGTAGAGATCGCCCGCGCCCGCTTGGCCGCGCTGCCGGCCAGACTGGATCGGTGGTTCTAGGCTCTTTTATTCTTTTTTGGTTAAGCTTTTATATGATGAAGTACTAAGTACTTAGCATGGCTTACAAGAGAGTCCTGTGGACTTTGGAAGAGTCTGAGCATGACCGACTCAATGAAGAACGGAAGAAAGAAAAGCTAACATGGGACGAATTTTTGAGGCTCAGAACGGGGTTGGTAGAAGCAGCGAGGCCTTAGAATGCTCGCGGCTCCCTTCCAGGACGTGAAATTCCGATATATAAAGGTTCGGAAAAGTGACAAGAAGGCCGTCGAGGACGACTGGCAAAACGTCGCTGCATATCGATTCAATGATTCAAAATTGTTGGAGTGGGTGGCACGGGGAGGAAACGTAGGAATCCGAGGAGGAGACGGGAATGCGCTGATCCTGGACATAGACGCGGTTGATATGGTTTTGGATAAGGAACTTGTTTTTCCTGACTCGACTACATGGGAAACCAGGCCCGGCAGGCAACAACGGCTCTATATTTGCACCGATTGGAAGCCGGAAATTTTAGAGAAGTATGCCGGGAAAGACAAGGATCAGATCAAGTTTTTCGATAATGAAAAAAAGGATGACAAGGGGCATTATGTCCATCTCGGAGAAATGCAAGGGGCCCGCCACTATGGGGTGATTCCGCCTTCGGTGAAAATCATAGACGGGGAGGCGGTTTCTTACAAAATGCTCAATGAAATGCTGCCCACTGCGATCTCATTGGAATGGCTGCTTGAAACCCTGGTCGAGCACGGGTGCCGATTTTCAGATCGCGATAAGACCAGATTGGAGCGAAATGCTGAAAAACTTGAGGCGGTTGGTGTCGAAAGCAAAAAGAGAAAAGTGCTATATGATGGCATCGAAGAGGGGAAAAAGAAGTATGCGAAGGCGGCATTTGAAGACGAACTAAAAAATGTTAGGAGTGCTTCGGAGGGAAACAGAAACGACCAGCTCAATATTTCGGCTCTCAAGATAGGGACTCTGGTAGGATCTGGATATATCAGCCGGTTTGAGGCAGAAAGGGAATTATCCAGAGCGGCGCGGGACGCCGGATTAGATGAGGAAGAAATAGAGCGAACGATAGAAAGCGGCATGAACGCTGGTATCCAGGAACCCAGGGCAATACCAGAGCCGGAAGAGCGCTTTCCGTTGCCGAAAGGCGAAATGCAAATATCGCCGTTGCTGATAGAATCCGATGCTCCGAAAAAAGAAGCGATTGCCAATTTGCTTGTTAAACTGGCTAAAAAAAACAGTTTTGAGATTTGGCACACGCCAAACAGCGTCGGATACATAACGGTGTTAATTAATTCTCACAAGGAACATTATAAACTTTCTTCAAAATATATGAGGATGTGGTTGGGAAAACTCGGACACGAGCTTATGGGCAAGACGGTGGGCATTTCCGCTATCAAGGACGCTATTAATGTACTTGAAAGCATTGCCGTTTATGATGGAAAGGAGTACCAATTTCATGTCAGGAAGGCAGAACACGAAGGAAAAATTTACATAGACGTTGGTGATTCGGCCTGGAATATCATAGAGGTGTCAAAGGAAGGCTGGAAGGTAATAAAGGATTGCCCGATACGGTTTAGGCGGGCCGGAAATTCCCTTCCGTTACCAATACCAGAACGAGGCGGCAAGATTGAAGACCTTCGGCCATTGATAAACGCTTCCAGCGACGCGAATTGGATTTTGATAAAGGCGTGGCTGTCGCAGGCGTTTTGGTGCCGGGGCCCGTATGCGCATATGTATTTCCGTGGCACGCAGGGCACGGCGAAGTCCTACATGATGGCTTGCCTGAAGGCTATTTCTGATCCAAGTGCCGCGATAAAGAGGAGAGTGCCAAAAAGTGAAAGGGACGTAGCTATCGCGTTGGGCTCTGAGGCTATACCATGCTTCGACAATATGAGCGGCGTTTCTGATCATATTGCCGATTTATTTTGCGTGGCGTCAACGGGCGGAGTGTCCACACAGCGGGCACTTTTCACGGATGATGAGGAAGCGATAATACCAATCCATTGCCCAATTATTTACAATGGGATCGATGATCTGGGGCAGCGTGGGGATCTGTTGGATCGAACGATAGTGATCGATTTAGAGCCCATTCCCGAATCGGACCGCAAACCAGAGAAAGAAATCGAAAAGGAGATTGGGGAAAAGAAATCTTCCATATTAGGCGCATTATTGGACCTCACCGTCGCGGGGATTAACGGGGAAGGCGTGGTTTGCCTATCGGACCTTCCTAGAATGGCAGATTTTGCTGAATGGGCGTATTCTTGCCTAGGAGAAGACAGTGAAAAGTTTTTAGAGATTTATGCAGGATCAAGGAATGATACAAAATACGATCTGGTAGAGGGCAACAAATTTCCGAAGGCCATATATCAGCTATCAGTGGACACCGCGCCGGATACGTGGAAAGGGAGTGCGTCAGAACTCCTAACTTTATTAAATACCAGAGAGCATATAATAAGCGGATACGAACCAGGAAATTGGCCTTCTGTTCCCGAAAAGGTTGGCTCGGAACTAAGGCGTTTTACCCCGGCACTTATCGCATTAAACGTGGAAGTATCATACTCACGGAGCGGTAAGGAAGGGCGAAAAATTTCGATAAGACTCCTTCCGGGCGCCGACACTCTGACACCAACTGACACCCCAAAAACCGCTAACAAGAGACAGGTGACAGCTAGTGACAGTACTTTTGTTAAAGGTGAATCTAAAGAAAAGATAAGGGAGCTGACAGAGAAAGAAGAGAAAAATATTGTAATGAAGGGCAAATTAGCTGACACCGCTGACACCACGCCAGCTGATAACGAAAATGAGGCAAAACGACCTGACACCGCTGACACTTCGCCTGACACCAAAAGAATCCAGTTAGCCGCCCGGCAAGAATACGGTATCAATGGATGGGTAGATTGCCGAAAGATCATGGCAAAGCTACAGCTTTCGGAGGAAGTCGTCAGATCCTGGCTGGATGCCAATTATGTACGCACCGATCACGAATTTGGGTATAGACAAGGCAAGCGCAATCTATAACTACTACTAGAACGTATAGGTGAGCATGGAAACAAGAAAGCGGCTGTTCCTGATTTTCGTCAGGGCATGCCATACGGCGGGATTGATTTGATCAAAAACCCGAATCGGCAAGTGCAGAAGCAGGGACCGAAGGGAGGACTGGCATTGACCCTCCCGGCTGATTGGTGCAGGGCAAATGACGTGCAGCCCGGACAGATGATCCGGCTGGAGGAAGTGGTCGATGCGACGACCGAGAACCGCACAGGATTGATTTTAAGGCTGGTTAAATGGTCCGACGTGGGAAATGCTCAGCCACCCACAGAAAAGGCCAAGAGCAAGCCCACAGCGACCCATGGAGGCAAAGGATGAAGGCAATCATAGGAATAGGAGCATTCGCCCTGGCGATCTGGATGGCACTGTGCCTGATGGATGCTCAGGCAGTCTGCCTGGAAGAAACCGGAAATGCCACCGGGCAAGGCATCCATACTATGGAGTTGGTCCCCGGTCCCTGGAATCCGACGACCGAGGAGGGCATCTATCTCCTCGGCCCGGCTTATGGATACAACGTCAGCCGATCCGGGTTAGTGACCTTCGAAAATGGCAGCACATGGCAGGTGATAAAATGCGAAAGATAATATTATATTCCAAATCGCGATGCTCGTCATGTGCCAATCTGAAGCGGTACCTAGGGGTAAGGGGCATAGAATATGAGGAAGTATCCGGCGATACAGCCGAAGGGAAGACCAGGATGCTGACAGAGGGAATTTTTCTGGCATATTTTCCGGCACTTGCTGTGGATGGCAGGCTCTACCAGTATGCCGATCTCTTCGGAGAATCCGGGGAAGTGCTCGACCTTTCGGAGATCCTATCATGAGAGGCATCGAAAAGAAGACTGGCAGGAAAGCGGGCAGGGGTGGAATCTGCGTCCCAAAATCCGCCTATCCTGAGATCTACCGGCTCCATCAGAGCGGGCAGATTTGTGCGGCTGACATTGGAAAGAAATTCGATCTGTCACCACAGGGCGTCCGGTGCCTGGTGCAGAGATGCAAGCACACTCCGGCGCTCCTGGAGGGCTAAATGCATCGAGCCTTGAGCGATGAAGGCTATGCCGCCCTGATCCTGATGGTGGATCTAGGCGTGCGGGTTTTGACCGTGGCTGAATGGTTTGGCCTGCCCAGGAGCACAGTGAGAAATATTTTGTACCGTAAGCGAAATGGCAACGATTATGTAGGGCTCTCAGAAGCGGGCAGCCGTGGTGCCAGGCAACTGGCTAAATATAGGGCGGATGTAGAAAAGAAAGATTTAGCGGAAGTTAAAGCCTATCTGGATAGCCACCCCGGGGCGGGCGTATCGGATGTCATGATGGAATGCAATCATGGCTACAAAACCGCTATCAGGCTAATGAAAATAGCGAAGGAGGGCAAATGACATCTCGGGGATATTATGCCAGAAATATTGAAAAGTGCGGGGAGCAAACCCGAAAATATAGAGAGTCTCATCGATTAGAAAAAAACCGCGTCACCGCGGCTCGCACCGCGCTGATATACGCAGCGGCGAAGCGTGTTCGTGACAGGCTCGCGGAACTCGAAGAATGCGGCATGGCTGATATTCTCTTCGGGGAATGCAAATGAAAAAAGCTGGTTGGCCGAAGGCTGCCCTGGTGCATAGCCCGGAAAACCGCGTCGGGCAGTCCTGGAAGGAGCGAACCATAAAAAAGCAGATTGAAGCCGGAAACGGAAAAATCAAGACGATAGAAGTTTCCGATGGCCATTTCAAATGCCGCTGCAATGCGATTGTGCGAATAGACGAACATGGATATGCCGCCTGCGTGGGTTGTGGTGCGATATATAACTCTAATATTATATGCATACAAATGAGCAACCGGGCGCGAAAGCGGGGCATAGAAAAACATAAATATGATTGCTGTCATAAAGAAGGGTAGCGTGGGCGTTCCATGCTTTTTACATTCTTTATCTAGTTTTTTCCGAGGTCTTTCCATGCTGCCCAAAACCGCCATGCAGAAAACTTCATACAGTGGCCTGAAAAGCCCGAACTTCGTTCATCTTCGCGATCGCGAGCAAGACCCGGAAAAACTGTTTAAAAAATATCATGTAGGCTCTTCCGAAACCAAGCCTTAATGGCCTTAGTTTTTAACCTTAACCCTTAGCTGATGCTTATTTGTGATGTGATCGATTGCCACCCGCCGGATATTCTGCCCAATGCAAAACATGCAATTCTGCCCGAAGGCTGGAGATTGAGGCATGGCACGAAGACGGCAAGGACTATAATGAGATCGCGACAATTCTAAAGTCGTTAGGCGAATCAATATCCAGTATAGCCATAAGAAACCATTTTATTTCTCATTATAATATTCAATCCGCTGCAAAAGAGAGGTATATCCAAAGCCAGATGGTAATGGAAGTTGCCGTTGAAAAGCGGTTATCTGACATCGAAATATTAGACAGTCTCATCCAAGACAATAACATCATCCATACCGGACTTCGCAAACAAATCGCGGACCTGGGCAATAAGTTCTCAGTGCCGATGCCAGCGGTCACAATGCTCAACGGCGTGGCAACTGAAATTTGCAGAGCCATGAAAACGAAGCAGGAACTCCTGGGCGAATCGGCAATAGACAAAGTTGCCAGTGCGATAGAATCGCTATCAGAAGATGAACTCAATGCCAGAATTGCAAAGCTTATCCCGATCGCAAAAGATTGAGGCCCTTGCTCTTCTGGAAGAAAAAACCAAACGGAGAGCGGCAAAAGATCCTGTAATCTTTGCAAAGTACTATCTACAGTTCGAGCCTGACCCTTGGCAGGCTGCCTTCCTCCGATCCAAGGCGCAACGGATCATCCTCAATTGCTCCAGGCAGTCCGGCAAGTCGACCACCACTGCCATCCTGGCCCTGTGGGAGGCCATACATAAGCCAAAATCTGTTATAGTCCTGGACTCTCCGAGCCTCCGACAGTCTCAAGAATTGATGCTCAAGTTCTCAGAGTTTCTGTCTCAAATAGATCAGAGTGTTAAGCTGGATAGCGATACTAAGCTATCAGTGCGATTCGCCAACCGCTCCAGAGTTCTTGCCCTGCCCGGTAGCGAAAAAACCATCCGGGGCATATCCGCCGTTACCCTCCTGATCCTGGATGAGGCGGCGGGCATTCCGGATGAGCTATACGGCGCCGTTCGGCCCATGCTGGCCGTCTCAAAAGGCCGCCTGGTGCTGATGTCAACCCCACGAGGCGAACAGGGCTTCTTCTATGAGACTTGGGCCAAAAGTTTAGAATGGGAAAAGATCGAAGTCCCCTGGTCAGACTGCCCGCGCATAGCGCCTTCGTTTGTGGAAGAGGAAAAACACGAGCGGGGAGGCGCATGGGTGGCTCAGGAATATGAATGTCAATTTGTCGCAGCCGGCTCTACCAGAATCCAGCGGGCATGGCTGAAGTATGAGGATCGCGCTCCATCAGATCTTACAATTTCTATGGGAGTTGACCTTGCAATCTCAACGAAGGAAACCGCCGATTATACCGCCGGCGCGGTCATAGGTCGCGATTCTGAGGGAAATATTCATGTCCTAGACATCGCGAGAATCCGGGGGTCGTTCTCCGAGCAAATCAAATTCATAGACCAGTTAGCCGCCAAATGGCAACCGGCTATAGTAGGCATCGAGGACGTGGCCTACCAGAAAGCGCTGATCCAACAGGTAGCCGCTCAGACATCGCTCAATGTCCGAGGCATAAAACCGATAGCAGACAAGGTAAGCCGCTTCGCTCCGCTGGAAGGCCGGTACGAAATGGGGCAGGTAATCCATGCCAGAACCCTCGATCCTGCCTTCGAGAACGAGCTACTGAGCTTCCCGGTAGCGGAACACGACGATATGGTGGACGCCCTGGCATACGCCTGGATGGCTCTGGATGAAATAGTTTCTCCAGTTGGATGGGGCGTTTCGCGGCTGAAAGGAAAGAGATCATGAAATTCTTCGATCAGATCCGATCTGTAATCTATCGCAGCGAAGCGGCCCCTCTCCAGACAGCCGGGAGGCCCGTGGTTCGCTTGCAATCGCCCTACGGCTATGTAGATCGATCTGTTGCCGTATCGGCTGGTCGCATAGCAGCGAATCGCTCTATTCCTATAGTATTGGAGAGCCTGAGCGGGCTATCCTCCCTCTGCTTCTCGGGCTTCGATCATAACCTACATCCTCTGGATTCTTCTGATGATACCAAAGGTCCGCTCATCGAGAAGGCTATGGAGCAAATTCGCATACAGGAGAAGCGAATAGGGCGCATAGGCAAGGCCCGGCGATGTGGTACTATTGGCCTGGTCAGAGCCGCGGCCCTGGATGGATGGTCTTTCCGGCAAGCACTGGCAGAGTTCGCCACAATTCGCGAAGGCAACTGGCTCAATTTCGCAGAGATCCAGGCCCTTCCGGCGCAGTCTTTCGCGAGCACTCCGACGCTTTCCGGTACCGATTACCTGCCTGACAAGATCCTGCCAGGCATAATCTACGATGGCAAGGACGACAGTACAAGATTTTTTCAGAACCAGGGGACCGTGGGTGGCGGCCAGGCCAAAGAGATCGATGCTACCAACATACTGTATATAGAAGATTCTACAGTTCCCGATGATCTGAGCTTCCTGAAGGTCCTCAATCCCATCATGGAACAGTGGAAAGAAATTCGCAAGTATTCCATGACAGCCGAGCGGCGCGTTGCCGTTCCCAACGAGACTGAAAGGATCGATGCCAATGACGTAGTCAAAATGATACTGGCAAAAGTTCCTGTCAAAGTCCAAGACCTGATAGACCACTGTGACGACCTGGCAGAAAACCAGAGCTACCAAAATAAGAAGGTCGCTCTCGCAGGAACCCGCATCGAGTACCCGAATATCTCAATGCCTCTCGATCCCTGGCAGGCTGACCAATACCTGAAGGATGAGATATGCGATTTCTTCTTCCACAGGAACGTCATAAAAAGAGTGCAACAGTCCATCAGCTCAAACGACAACGCCGTCCGGGGCCTGCTTGATATCCATACCGCGAGCGAACGAGAGCTTTGGGGCAGGCCATTTGAGGGCCTCTGGAACTCCTGGCTTGAATGGAATGGCTTCGACCTGGTAGATTCCTTTGAATGGTGGGAATGGACGCCCCAAGACCAGGATGCTGAACATAAGAAGAATCTTGAGAATTACCGTTCGCATTCCATAACGATCAATGAATACCGCAAGCTGGAAGGCTTGCCACCTCTGACTGATGCCGAAATAAAGAGCCTGGCTGAAGAGGTTGCCCTCATCTGGGGCAAGCCAACTGGCCAAAATGCTTTGAACACTTCCAATGTGACGGTGTAGATGTCGCTTGCTGACGATTTGCTGAAGGCCCAGGATAAGACCGCCGCTCAGATCGAAAAGGATTTCCTGCAGTCCATCAAGGCAACCGTCCGAGAGACAGATTGGGAGAAGCTGGAACGCGATCTCGCTGCCTACCAGCACGGCGACGCGATCATAGACGGCATTGCATGGGAGGACTTCGACCCCAAAGAACGGCTCAAGAAACTGTTTGAAGTATCCCTGGAAGCGAACGGCGAAGAGATCGGCAAGATAACCGGCGGCGCCAAATTCGACTTCGTGGATCCGAGGGCAGTAGAATGGATAGATAAATATTGTGCTGATCTAATAGTAGGCATAGACGACAAAACGAGGGCCGGGGTAAAGGCCATCGTCAAGAACGGCTATGCAAATGGCGTCACTCCTCGGAATCAAGCCAAACAGATCAAAGAAATTGTGGGCCTGGATGAGCGCCGGGCTCTCTCACTTCGGAAATATTCTGACAACCTATTCGCCAAAGGCTACTCTGAAGAGAAAGTTTGGAAGCTCATGGAGAAGAAGGGGCAGCAACTTCTCAACGCCCGCGCAAGAACGATAGCAGTAAACGAATGCTCCGAGGCAAGCGCCAATGCGTCATATTGGAATATCAAAAGCGCATGCGAGCGCGGCATTCTGAGCAAGGATGAGTACGAGGCATATCGAATTGTCGCGGCGGATGAACGGCTCTGCAAGAAGTGCGGGCCGATATCAGGCGAATCCAGGGAGATACCCGACGGCGCGTATGCGTCCACTGGCAGCGTTACGGTGAAGGTCCATATTTCCTGTCGATGCACTGAGAGTCTTAGGAGCATCAGTATGAAGAAAAAGAAAGAGATGAAAGAGTCTGGCAGGGTAACGACCGATGTCGTTTTCGAGGCCAAGGCACTCAAGCGCAAGGACGGCGTTATCTATTGTCCTACCGTGCCCTTGGTGGAGGGGGTCTTCAATGGCCTGGGCATCCCGGTCCTGCGACTGTATGAAGAGTTCTCGAAAGACGCTAAGTGGCTCAATGGGCTCACAGTCCTGACAAATCACGAGGAGCTAAATCCCAATGCCCGGCGCGTGGGCCAGCTCTCCGATACTCAGGCCCGGCCCGAAAGAAAAGACGTAGCCGCCACCACGCAGTTCTTTGAGATCGATCTCACGCAGCGCGAAATAGAAGCGATCACCAGCAGGCAGCCCATCAATGGCTCGCTTTCACTTTCATACACGCTTGAGCAGACTGCCGGGGACTGGAACGGCACCCACTACGAGGCCATCGAGCGCGGCCCATACGTATTCTATGAATACAGCATGGTAAGGGAAGGCGTTGTGACGCCTGAAGACGGGGCCGGTTTCAATATGGAATGCAAACATTGCCAATCTAAACAATCACGATCATCCGCTCCAGGAGGAGCCGATATGGAAGTTGACGAAGTTAAGGAAATGATATCCGAGGCTCTTAAGCCTCATCAGGAAAAGATAGCTATCCTGGAGCAGAGCAATACCAAGCTACAGGAAGAGCTGAAACAGTTTAAAGAATCAGCAGAAGCCAAGCAGGAAGAGGCACAGAAGGCCCTGTTCACCGGCAAGCTCAAGCCTGCCCACCTGGAGAAGGCCCCCGAACTCTGGCAGGAATGCAAGAAGGTTGGCTTCCTGGCATTTGAGGCTGCCCATCCTGAGATGATAATTCAGGCAGTTGCTGAAAGGAAGCTGAAGGGATCCGCTATTGCAGGAGAGGGAGGCGCTCAGCCAGCCACCGTCGAAGAGGCGAACCTGGCACATCAGAAGAAAATGAGGGAGCTTAACCAGGAGGCTTAAGAAATGTCAGCACTCAAGGATACTTTAGTTCAGGCAACTCAGATTGTTCCTTACGTTGCCGGGGATAACATCGGTTTTGGCGTGGCGCTCATCCGAACTGCCTCTAAAACCTGCAAGGGCAGCATGGCAGATAATGCCGCCAACCTCATAGGCTTCAGCGTGCAGCCCCAAAATGGTGTCACGCTCGATAAGGACGGATTCTATCAGTTGGTCAATAATTCTGACAAGCCCGACATCGTCAGAGTCGCGAGGAGAGGAAGCGTCATAAGGGCTCTCTGCATCACGAAAGCAGACACTAGCATAGTGGACGGGGACTTCATGGAGGCCGCGCCTCTTGGAGATGCTTCTTGCTACATCGGAGTACTGAATGAAGCCGGTGGCGACGCAGGCGAAACCAAGATCGCCGGGGCTTGTTTCCAGGCATGGGAAGATTGCGTCATGCTGGATGAGTCCTATCAGTCTCCAGATGCCGTGAATGTTGCCGTTGGCGATTCAACGATTACTTTCGTAGCCGCAACTATGGCCAAGATGGCACTGTCGGTAGGAGATTACATAGTACTGGAAGACCTGAATGGCGATGCTCAGCTCAACCGCGTCAAGGCCCTTACCGCTACTGTAATTACTCTGGAACTGCCCTCTACCGTGGCTCTGACCGCAACGACCGATTACGTGCGAAAATGCTACCAGATACTGGGGCAGATAATTTAGGAAGTGATAAGAAATGGTAGGCGAAATGAACTACGGCTCCAGTATCCCACTGGAGCAAATTCTGAATATCCAGAAGACTATTGAGATCTTCAGAGCAAAGTACAAGGACGGCTACATTGGCCGCTCTCTGATCGATCAGCGGCCCGGAGTGGCTCGGACTGTCAGAAAAGATATCGTCAGAAAGATCGACAAGACCGCCGCAAATGATGGCATTTCCACAGCCCGGATCAGCCTGGGCGGAACTTCCCCCGATATTGTTGGGAGCAAGGGCAAGGATGTCCTGCATTCCATCTACAGGATCGATGCCGCTATCCAGCGGAACGAGGCCGAGCTGGAGCTTGACCCGGCCATCTGGACCAGGGATACATCTATGGCCATGCTGGAATGTCTGCGCAGGGAGAACTACACGATCATCAACGGCGACAGCACCACGGGCATTGTGGGCCTGACCGGGGCAGCTTCCGCCAATTCCAGGGGAAGTATCACCGCTGGAACCAACGCCGGTGCGTGGGACGGCTCCGAGGTCGACAAGGTCATGGACCCGTACGACGATCTCCGCAAGGCTCTGGAGTACCTGGACCCCAACCTGGTAGGCCCGCTGTACCTGGCAGGCAGGCCGGCGTACCTCAATTACCTACTGCAAGAGGATGACCTGGGCAAGGTCTTCTCCGACAAGATCGGCACCAGGCTCATGGGCAAGCAGGCAACCGATCTGAGCTGGATGATCAAGAGCGATTACTTCCCGGCCAACACTGTATATCTCGTACAGAAGAGCATGGAAGCAGCTGAGCTGATCATCCCCGAGGATTACAATGTGGACGCTAACTATCCAAGAGAAAAGGGACAGAACGTCTATGCTGAGATCGGTGGCTGGATCGGTATTGAGATCCATAACAATGATTTCATTGTACCGATAGCCATTAACTGAGGAGGGGCAGAAATGGCAAATAGACCCAGGGCGGTGAAGCGCCAAATCCGGGCGCAATTCATCACAGGCGAAGTCCCAACGGGGTCGGGTGACACATTCACCCTGGCCCATACTCCTCGGACCGGTACTCTTCAATTTTCTGTGAACGGTATGATCCTGACGGATGGAGCGGTATCAGGCGGATATACGAGGTCCGGCGTCACGATCACAACCACAGAGACCTATGACGCGGACGCAGAGCCGCTGGCAAACTACCAGAAGACGGAGGGAACATGAGAGGCGTCTCCATTTTCGTGGCCCTGATGATACTGATAGGCATGGCCGGGGCGGCGCAGATCGATCCGGCGAAGCAGATCGATTGGAGCAAAACGATAACAGCCGATATAACGGTGATCGGAAATGTAAATTCCGACACATCCACGGCCACCCTAACAAACGAAACCGCTATCAATGCCACGCTTGCAAATCTCGCGTTGGGCCAAACTGCACAAAATGGTAGCATAAGTAATCTTGGAGCAGCCAACGCTGCCCAAAACTCCACTCTCTCAAATATTGCATTAGGCCAGACCTATCAGAACACAACCCTAACCAATCTTGGATTGGGTCAAGCTGCCCAAAATGCGACTGCCGCTAACGTCGCTCTCGGGCAGACGGCACAGAACAATAGCATATCGGCACTGGCTGGCTATGTCCAGCACATGACGACCATCACAGGTGGCCTGGCTGGAAACTTTACGCTAACCGGCGCGGCTGCTGGTGATGCGGTTGCTGGTGTGGCTTATTTCGACAACTCTACCGGAAATCTTGCAGGGATAACCGATCTCTCCGCGGAGTTCAACATCCCAGATACCAACATCCTGAACCAGACCTACGGCGGTACTAGCTCGTTGAATGGGTATCTCCTGGTCAGTTGGACAGACAAAACCGCATAGGGGGTAGGAAATGGCTACAGATCCCTATACCCTTTTGGCATTGGCCGCCCGGACGGTCTCAGATGTCGGGTCTTCAATCACACTTCCTAAGAATCTGAAGGCTCTGCTCTTCCTGCTGAAGTGCACCGTCGCAGATACCGACGCAAACGACACCCTAAATATCTATATACAGGAATCGTTAGACGGCGGCACAACCTGGAACGACAGGGTAAGCTTCACTCAGATTGTGGGAACGGATGCAGCGAGCGCAATCAAGGCGGCCATCAACTGTGAGGTTGCCCCGGAAACGGAGTTAGGAGCGCAGGCGGATGCCTCTCTTGCCGCGGGCGGAGTCCTGCAGGGCCCGATTGCCCCACTGATCCGGGCGAAATGGGTAATCGTTGACGGCGGGGCGGATGCTGACCAGTCCTTTACCTTCGGCATTCAGGTGCTGGCTATCCGCTAATTATTTTTTGGAGATAATAAAATGTACGATAATCGCTATTCCCGGACCGACATAATCCCCATGCTGGAAGATGACGGTGTTGCCACCACACTTGCGCCGCTGATTGAAAAGAATCATTCCGAAGAATATTTGCAAGAGACAATCGTCGCCGATCATGGTATAGCCCTCCTG
>Ga0172380_10003351_pt1 | contig 22155 bp, 12 predicted proteins | sample Leawe162metaG_FD_119747 | JGI IMG/M metagenome (GOLD analysis project Ga0172380, IMG submission 119747) | Leachate microbial communities from a municipal landfill in Southern Ontario, Canada - Leachate well 162 metaG | ecosystem: Engineered > Solid waste > Landfill > Unclassified | place...
ACAGCCTCAGGGTACGCGCGACTTCCTCCGCTATCCTCCCGATGATCAGTCGGGGATTCTGGCTCTTTGAGGGGACAGAATCAAGATATAAGGGTACGCATCGCGTACCTTTTGCATTGATTTATATCATCATTCTATCGAGGTACGCGATGCGTACCCTACATAAGAAAAACCGAAAACTTGGCCGTTCAGAGAATAGCGATAGTGCGCTAATGATCTTAAAAAGGCATTATTCCGGAACAGGGCCGAATTATTCAACCCGACCCGAACGTTTGAATTTCGGGGCAATTCCCAACATGCCGCCATGCCTAAAACATTGCAACGGGGTGAATACCCCGTCGCGCCCAACGTTCTTTGTAGGCGGTTAGGGTGTTTTCGTCTGGCATAGCTGTGTCCTCTTAATTGGGGATGTTTGAGAGTGTCTCCTGAGTTTTGTGTAAATGGTGCAGAAAGTTGAAGTTAGACCGCAGTTAAGATTGCAATACGGCGCGTTATTTCGGCGGAACGAAGTAAATTTGAGGACATCTCAACATCCGTTTCCGCTCGTTGCAGAAGATACCGTAGTTTGCCCGTGTGCTGCGGCTTTATCAGTGGTCAACGTTTGTCCATCGGCAGCCAGCTTGTGTACTTGGAGTACGGGTGCGAATGAATGAACCGAACCGCCACCTACTTTGTACTCGTGCGGTATACTCCCCAAAACCGAGCCTTGCGCAAACGGCGGTGGTGTGCCGCAGTGGCCTGAATAGGCGCAATCATCCTGTACCGTTTCGGTACCTTTGCCGCCGGCGACATTATTGGTAACCGATAGATCGGGACAAGGCACCCCGCCACCGCCAGCTCCGCAGTGACCATTTTTGCCTGGATTACATGAATATACGCCGGGCGTGGCGACAAATGTCACATCCATCTCGTGATAAATCACGTTATAAAAATTGACGGTATCGGGTAGTAAATAAGGTCTCATCCTAACCCCTGAATCCGGCTGGTTAACCGTGTGTTTCATTGCTCCGCGACGTTCCATGAACACACCGGACGGCGCGATTACGGAGAAGCCGATAGTCGCGGTTCCGGCGGTCACGGTCACCGATCCGGCAACATCCGGAGCGGTCAGCCAGGTGGTTGAGCCGCTGACCGGAGAGATTATTCCACTTGTGGTAGACCACGTGGTGCTGCCCCCCGTGTAAGTCAAGTGCACCTCTTCCCCAACGCCAATCGAAGTTCGCGTCCGTGGACTAGGCTTTGCTTGTTTGGTTTTACTGATGATTTTTTCAGGCTTTTTAGGTTTTTTCCTCCGGAAAATGCGATAAAGCAGGTAAATCAATAACAGCAGCAGCAATAGTGCGACCACCACTACAATAATCACGAGCGTCGTGGTGCTAACGAAGATTACGGTTCCGCCGATGATGATCATGACGGTGCCGCCGATCACGATTACGGAGCCGCCGAGCCAGACCACGATGGCGGTGACTATGGCGATGACTACCGGAATCACAGGACCCACGTATGCGGGAGCCGGTACAAGCGAAGGGCGCGAAGAAAATCTTCCGGTGATGGGTGATGACAAGGGAACTGCGCCGGTGATCATGTTAATCGCAGTCCGGACTAGACGGCCCATAAAGTCGAACATCCGATCCAGAATACCCTGGGCAAAGCGGACGAGCGCATCCACTGGATTTTCCACCAGAATGCGTACATACGCGACCACTCTGGTCAAAGTATCGGTTACGGCCTGCACGACTGATTGAATGAAGCTTCTGATGGCTTGCAAGATTTGGTTTAGTCTGGAAATCGCCTCCTGGACTTTGCCGGCGATCAGCTGGAACACTTGGCTGACCGATTGGGTGATCCGTTGGACGATTTGGGAGACCCCGGACGAAATACGTTCAAAAATTAAGCCGATGATACTAGAAGTGCGTTCCTGAAATGTTTCCACAATCATGCGGTTTGTCTTAATGGATTCGGCGACGGGAGAGTCTGAATCGGAATCGGCAGGCGCAGCTTCCAGGCTTTGATCGCGGTTGTCCCGTATCGCGGCAATAGCTTGGTCTTGGGCTTTTCCGAGGGCTTGCAGAACCATACCCTCAAGCCGGTTCAACAACGGTATCACGGTGGCGTTGAACGCCTGACGCAGAAGCGAAATAATCAACCCTGCCATCCGGCTCAGCATTTGGAAGACCATCTGGAGGATTCGCTGGATCATGGCGGAGACTTGGGCAAGCAGCGCCGTTGCCAGTTGTTGGGCGGTATTGATTACCGATTGGATCACCGTCATGCCTAAATTAAGCGCGGAATTGATCAAGGAATGTGCTTGGCTTAGACCGCTTGTGACCGCTCCGCTTGCTTGTCTTAAGATATTGGCCGCGAAGGTGCGTAGCTGGGCGACACCCGGAATATTAGGTAGCGGAAAACGGGTGATGGTGTTGGCAATTTGGTCGGCAATACCTTGAACCCTCTGCTGCAGGGACGCGACGATGCCTTGGACGAGGCCGGTTATCGTTTGCCGGATACGGTTGGCAAGTATTTCGATCGCCCTAGACATATTCAGCATAAGCGTTTGCGCCGTTGTTAACATTCCGGCAGCCGTTGCCGCCAACTGTGCTTGCTTAAGAGCCAGGAATGCCGTCACCCAAACGGATGTTTGGGTCAAAAAACCGGAGAAATTGCTGCGTAAGCCACCGAAGACGCGGTTTACCCGTTGCCGATTGGCCGAGCCTATTTGCATAATCTGTGCTTCACTACGTAAGCTATCGGCTTTGATCAGTTGGGCATTGCCGCCGCCTTCTCTGCCTGAAGTGGCGGCTACGCTAGTAGCGATTGTATCGGCAGAAGGGATTGTAGGGGTATCGGTTGCAGGACGGCCCAAGTTTTCGTTTACGGGGTTGCCGTGTAGACCAGGAAGGGTTTGTGGGATCGGAACATTATGGTCGGGAGTCCGATTGACCGGCCCGGCTACATTAAGATGGCTCTGGGGTTTGAATGCCGAGGCGGTATCCGTTGCTACTTGGCTGTCTGTCTTAACGGACTCTGCATTGTTAATCTCCCCGCCCCGTGATTCGCGCTGGTCTTTCAGCGATGGCTTGCCGGTCATTTCCGGTGAATGGCCTTGTTGCACGACATGGGTCAATTCGTGGGCAATAAGCCGCTTTCCTGCGTTTGTGTCAGGAGCATATTCTCCCGATCCGAATACGATATCCGGGCCGTAGGTGTAAGCCTTGGCCTGGATAGCCTGTGCCGATTTCGCAGCCGACTCGCCGGTATGTACCCGAACCTTACTAAAATCCCTGCCAAATCTTGGTTCGAAGAACCCCCGCAAGGACGGTGACAACGCTTGTCCAGCGCCGCGAACCGGGGTTAGTTTGGGCTGTACAGAAGGGTTGGCTTGGAGGGTGCTGTCATTTTTTTCCTTGCGTTGGACGGGTTGTTTTTCAGCGCAATCTTGGCAAGTCGCTTGGGTTGTTTCACAAGCAGCGCATTTGCGCTGGACTATGCCGGATGCCGGGCTGAAAGGTGCCGGATTTTCCATCCGCATAACGTTGTCCGCTGTTCTGTCCGCTTCCTGCTCAAACTTGTCGCCGGGTTTATTGACCGCCATTTTCATTTGTATCGCGGGTGCGAAAAAACCACCGCCACCCGCCTTGGCGAAAAAGGCGGGGTTCGCCGACCGGCTTACCGTCTTCGATGTCGTGCTGGATGATTTTTCCGCGCTCGTTTTCATCTTTACCTTCTCAACAGCGTGAGCTTGAATCCCATTCCACCCAAAGCATGCGTTGCATCCAGGGCAGTTTTATCATGCCTATGCCCCAGGGCAGTTGTTCCAGCAAAATATCGTAGGCTTTGCCTTCAACCTGTAAGCGCCAGTCACCGTCGCCACGTAGGCTGATTTTTCCGGCGCGTAGCAGGAAAGTGCCGCGCAAGCCGTCGATGCCGGTATTTTTCAGCACCTCCCAGTGCCGGATAACGGCTCCCAGCAGGGCTATCGCTTCTTCGATCTCTGCATCCGTCAATTCGACATCCGCTTCGACAGGCATCGATAAAGGGATATTGCAAAGCAACTTAGGCAATACCAATTCGTATTCCGGCACAGTCAATTGTCCGCTTGTTAAAAAATACAGCAGGGATAATGCACGTCCGGCTTCAACGATAGCGTCTTCGGCGGCGATATTTAACGCGTTGAAAAATTGCGGCAGGAACGGGTGCAGCAGGATGAGTCCGGCATTTTCGATATAAATGCCTTCGCCGGTCTCGGCGTATTCGTCAGCTTGCTTATCAGCGCGGACTGTCTCAGCACTATTGCCTGGTTTAATGCCTGAAGAATAAATGCCTGCTTTCGTTTGAGAATCTGGCCGGCCATTTTTGGGGACGCTATCATCAACAGGAACGGAGGGCTTATCAGCTAAATTTTCAGCGCCAGGCACGGTAACCTGGCCTAGTTGGATGGGCGTGAAAAACCGCCGTGATGCATCGGTTGTTTTTCCGGGCTGTTGCGAAGTCCGCCGCGCTTCTGCATCGCCTGTCGCTCCCGGCCAGTGCTGTTCCAGCAGGCTGGTCAAAAGGCTTTGTTGCGCCACTGTAAGCGGCAGGCCTTGCCAGGCAGTGCGAATGATCCGGGTTTCTGTGCAATCGCCGCTTATTGGCAGCAATGCAAATGCCGTTTCCCACAGTTGTTTTTTTAATAACTTGATGACAGGAACAGGTATTTCGGAATGGTTTAGCCATTGCAAAATAGCGGTTATGGTTTTTTTGAGGCCGGGGGCAAATTGCTCCAGCAAGTTTGCCAAAAACTCATCCGAAAACTGTTGAACCAAGCGTTTTCTGGCACTGGACAGCGCCAATACGGAAGAGACGGCGCCGGGAACATCCAATGGATAGGTTTGCCAGGATTCAACCAGGATGTGCTCCAGGTTTTCGCCTTTCGGTACCCGGAATGACCAAGGCAATCTGCCGTAGCTTAAAAAATAAACAAAGGCATCCAAACAGGATTGCCGTGCTGTCTTAAGCTGTACAGCCCCCACCGCTGGCAGCTCTTGACCCGGTAGCGACAGGTCGCGAAGTATTTTTTCAAGCGCCTGTGTCACCGTGTCCACCAGCTCATGTTCCAGGCGGTCAAAGCGCAATACTCCGACATCAATATCCAGCCGGTCTATTGCCAGGTGTCCATTAAGCGGCGCATAGCGTTCCAATACCTGTTCCAACGCAGGGCTTAACCACGTATTGCATATCCCGGACAACCTGGCCTGCAATGCCAATCCGTCAGGCTCGCCGCCCTTCAGTTTGACGTGTAAATGCTGCTGCTGGATCTTGTGAGTTCTAGGCATAAAAAATAGTTGTCAAGCGCCAAAAGATAGACTAGAGTTAAACCACTGGAAGTAGCGATAAACGTAAATTGCCGGGTACTTAAGTGTACTTTTTTGGGCTCTGGGAAAAGTCTCAGAGCTGCTTCCCTTTCTGGGCATCTTTCTTGCCTAAGAATATATTAACGGCATACCCGTTGCCGCCAATCACCCCGTTATCTTTCAGCATCTCCAAAATCTCCCCCGATGTAATGGATTTATCCTCGCTATAAACGAGCAGGTCAATGTCGCTATGCCCGGTTTTCCCCGTTACTTTTTGCCGCAATGATAAGAATCCTTCAGGGAAATGGTTTTCTGAGGCGTTAAGCGACACCCAACTGCCGTTGGCCCAATGACCTATCAAGACAAGCCGTACAACATCGCCGCCCACGTTGTAGGTCTCGTCGATTGCATGCCTTATCTCCCTAAGGATATCGCTTATGGCTTTGGGCAATTCCGTAGCCGCTCTTTTCCGGATCATATTTTCCCAGTCAATAAGCTCTTTTGCTGTAGCCATTATTGCCGGCGTTGGATATTTGGCTTCATAGTCACTATCTTCATGCAGCCATTTATACTCATCGGGACGATACTCATCGCGTAAGCGGCAGACCGGTTGTTTACTGTCCAGCAACTCCCAGTCCTGGTTTTGCCAGCGATACACGCCGTCCGGGGTATAGGCGTAACGGATTTGGTTGCCTTGTAGTCCCCCCCATTCGAGACGGAACGATTGGTCGGCAAAATATCGAATGACCAGTTTATCGGTCAGCGGGTTGTGGTCGAATACCAGGCCGTTAGGGAACTTTTCATTTAATTTAGCGGCAATAGCCGATATTTGCCCGCTGATCAGTTCGTCAACTGCAATTTCAAGTTGCTCGGGGCTGTCGCCAATGAGCGCTTGCCCCTGGATTTCGTACCGGTAAACGACTACGACATAATTAGCCGACAACAAACTCCTCATGGCTTCTTTAGAAACGCCGTAATCCCTGCGGGCGAGATTGCTCAAATGTTGCCGGCTATCGAACCACTCGTACTCGCACTCTTTTACCGCAGTCCTGCAAATGCAATCCGAAGATTCTGTTTTTTCTATCCGGTAAGGCAGTGCGAAATCAGCCAGCACTAAATTTACCTGGGGTCCCGTCCCCCGGTACAAAACGACGAAGGTGCCGCCACGCACCACCCCGGCTTCATGTGCTATCGCCGTATGTTTTTCTAAAAAACTGCCCATGGCGTCGGCATTCAGGTACAGGATTGAAAGCGGTAATTGCCTGGCTTTGATGATGTCCCCTAAGGTCACGGTGACATCCAGGATGTTTTTACCGACATGCCCCTCAATCCTAAAAAAATTATAAGGCTCCAGGTCATATTGGAGCGGATTGCTTATATAGTCGGGACTACCGGCATCCTGATGCCAGGACAGGATTTCTTCGGAATCATCCCCCTTTCGTGCGGCATCCCATTGCTGCCGTAACGTATAGCTGTAATAAAACGGCAGGGCTTTGCCCGATAAATGTTTCAAGCCCCAAAGGCTGGGGGTAATTTTTATCGGTATTGCCGCAGCGGATGGAATCGCGAAACTTTGCACCATTTGCTTAAGCCGCTCGAATAAAAAGCGCAGTGCGCCTATTTTCTCCACCGCCGGCGAGGGGATAAAAACGCTTTTATAGCCTTTGGCGTCTGTATTGTTTGCCAGGCCTAAAAGCAGGTGTCGGGAAAACAAGCGGCTATCGGGCAGGCAAATTGCCGTTTGTTGCGATAGCGCTGAAAGCAGTTCATGGTATGCCGCCGTCAAGTCGCGCAGCAAATCATAATGGTATTGAATGGGAACCACGGCACTGTCATCCGGGAAGTTAAAATGCGCGGCCAGTTGGCTTAGCCATGAATCGTCCAAGTCCGGGATTAACGCGTTCAAGACTTGATAGGCTTGTCCAATCGCCTCGGCTAATCGCTGGACAAGCGTTTCTCCATTAAAGTCATGACTAAAAAAATCCCTATATACTTTTTCATAATCGCTTAAATCTCCAGGCGTTAAAAAGTAGATCCTGGGCAAGGGGATTGAAGCCAATTTAAGCGCGGCATTGCTGTTTAAATCTTTTTGCCTGATCAGTAAGCGCCGCACCGTAACGGTGATGGCCGCGCCCTTGTCGTCGCAGTTGTTGGGGCTGCAATTGCGTAAACCGGCTTTTTTGAGTTCCAGAAACAAGACAACGACTTTGTCGTCTAAAAAACCGCCTGGATTTTCCAAAGGGGTAGTATTCGGCTCGCCGGCCGGAAACAATTCCCAAAGCGGATACGGCTTAATCGTCCCGTTATCATTAAATTTAAACGCCGGATAGTCGATGTCTTTGGGTAGTTCGTAACTTCGATACGACACCAACGCCACATCGTCAGGCTCGACGACCAGGTAACCTTCGGAAGTGATGCCGCAACCTTTCGAGATATGGATCGCCGCTGGCGCGGCGGCAAATGTCAGCTCCAGGCCGCAAACAATGCCGATGCCGACCAAGTTGGCCCGCGTCAGGCGTTGCTGTTCGTCCAGGTAGTTGAAAAGCTGGTTTAGATGCGCGTTGGTCAGTACCTGGTTGGCTTCGAAAATCGGGTAGTTTTCTTGTAATGGTTGCATGGCTGGGTTACCGTTATCAGAGGGTGTCGGATGGCCGGCGAAAATGCAGCGAGCCCAGTGCGGTGCTGCCCAGGCGCACCGAGTTTTGGTCGCTGCCGTCGTCGCAATCGTGTAAGCTTGCGTCCGGGTAGGTGTTACGCAACGTTGCCAGCAGGGTCACGACCCGCCAGAGCCGAAACGAAACATCCTGGTAAGCGGCATAGCGTCCATCCAACAGGGCTTGTATGACTGCGGCTGTGCCGACTTTGAAAATAGAATCGATGCAAAAATTCGGCGATTGGCCGCTGCCTTCTTCACGCAAGGCAATCGTGACCGGCTGGAACGCATTAAGATTATCCAGCTCCCGGCCTTCCTTGATGTTGCCGGCCATCCACTCATAAAAAGCCGTGCCGTAAACGGCCAGGATCCCGGCGCTGCACCGGCACAAATCATCGCTTGCGCCTCCGGCAATATTGGCTTGCAAAATAGCTTGCAGTTGTTCTTGCAAATGCGCTTCCATCCAGTCGATTTTGGCGTCGGCGTCCAGCCATTGCCGCCAAGCCGCTTCGAAGCGTTCAAATTGCCGGCCGTTGAGGGCGATTTGCTGAAAATAGTCCAACATCAGCGTTTCCACGTCCTGCCATAAGCCGTTATCGACAACGGCTGCACAATCGAGCCCGTTACTGTCTAATACGCTGAACACCGTTTGCAATTCGGTCTTAAGGGCATCCGCTTGAAAATTGAGCAAGTCCCTGTCCTGGTACCATGTGCTGAAAGTTGCACTGAAACGGTTGTAAATGGCCGTCGCGCAAGCGCATACCTGCTTTCCATCCAACCGTTCACCATCGCCTGTCAAGGCTTGCGTAGCCAGCAATCCGGCCACGCCGCTCAGCACCGGGTCGCAAGGATTGGCGGCAAAACCGTCGTTACCGACCCAACAGGTTTTTACCAGCAGGTGCGCAGGCATTTCCTTGCGGATGCTACGGTCGGCAAAGCCGCGCATTTCCAGGTTGTCGTTATAGGGGGCCGTCCAGCCGGGCATGACCCAGGTCAGGCGAAATGAATACGGGTCCTCATCGCCGCAGGTCGTGCAGCCGCCACTGACGCAAGCCGGGTACAGCGCATCGCCGGGAAATTTAGGCCGCAACAGCAAATGTTCGACGATGATGGCGCGCTCGTTGGCGCTCCAACTCAGCAATTCGGCTTGCAGTGTTTCCGCGACGCTTTGGCTGCCAAGTCCGGCGGATTGGCCCAAGGGCTTGTCGTCGGTATCTTTCAGCGTAAGCAGGAAGGGATGGGCTACGGAAACCTCATAAGCATCCGGCCTGCTCATTTGCCGGACCAGGAGCCTGTAGGCTTGTTGTGCAGCCGCTTCAGGATCACCTGCGGAAATTGCCAGGCTGCCGCTAAACCAGAGCTTCAGGTGGGCGTCGTTCAACTGGTACGCCAAGGTATAGGAACCGGCATCAGGACCTGTCACTGCCCATTCGACAGCCAAGTCGGGAAAGCCCAACAACAGGCTAAGGCGCTTTTTTATGCCGGGCGAGTTATCCGCAGAAATCGGTATCTTATAGTTGAACGCCTTGCCGCGATTATGGCTGATAGCCGGATACGCATTAACAAAGGCTATCTTGTCGTCAATCAAGCGATCCAGTGCGGCCTGCCGGCCTTCAGTGCGCGTCAGCAACAGTGCGTACTCGCTAAATTGTTCGCCGAAACGAGCCATCAGGTGGTTTAAAAAGCGGTTGCGGCGCTCGTGAAATTCCGGCGGCGTTTCCGTCATCGCCTGCAATGCATCAGGACTGAGCGTATCCAGTAATTCGCCATAGCCTTTAATAGCGGACTCGCTTAATGCCTTGGCAAAATAAGTCCGGTCTATCGTGGTATCCAGCGAGAAAAGATCGGCGGTATGGGTGATTTGCGCCAGGGCATTGGCAATAAGCTGCTCGAAGACCATCAAATAGGCTTTAAGCTGCCGCGCTTGCGCTTTGCGTTGGCTTGACGCATGACTGGGCAGGCCGTCCATGCCGATACCGTAAGTCGATGGAAATCCATATTGCAGCGGAAAATAAGCGTCAGGGTCGCGAAAGACACCCTCAGGAATCGGCAAATCATTCGGCGTATTCTTGATTTTCGGCCGTTCCAGTTCGCCGCGTAGCTGTATCAGCGTGTTATAAGCCTCGTCTTTTCTCGGCAGGAACGGCAGGCCGTTTTTAAAAAACAAAAACCGTGACAATCCCCGATGGAAACGGGGCTGGTGCAAGGGGCTGACAAACAGCAGCCACGAAGCACTGGCCTTGCTGTTGTCGAATAAGGGGCTGCCGTTACCGGCCCAGCTTGGGTCGGCTGCGCCTTTAACAACATTCCCTTCGGCGTCGTATTTGTTCATCAGCAGCTGATTGACGGCGATGACGCCGTCAATGCCCATCAGGCTGTTGATGAGGTCGGAGCTGCGCAAAACGGTTTTCAGGTCGGATGCATTAAGGTCGACCGATTTGATAAAGCCGTTGCTTAATTCCGGCCCGTTAAAAATATCTTCCACGGGCATGTCGCTATCGAGCAGTTCCTGCAAGGTATAAAACGGTACCGGCGGATTGAAATACTGCTCGATGATTAACCAAATCTCGGCCTGCACACGCTCGATGTCGGCATCGGGCTTTACGTCGACATCGGCGCAGACACTGACCTCTTCAATATCGACGACCTTGATGCGGTAATAATCTTCGTCCAGGTTCCGGTATTGCTGCAATACGCCTTTGGCTTCGGCAAGCCGCTCGTTAATCCTTAGAAGCTTGTTACGGTAGCGCCGGATAAAACCGGTCGGCGTTTTATCTTCGAACAAGGCCTTCATGCCGGCGGCGGTGGCTGCGTTTTTAGCGATCGCATCGCCGTATAGGCGTAAGGCCGCATGCTCGATAAAAATTTTTTCCCCGCCCGGTTGCAGCGTTATCTCGAAACTCAGGTACCAGACAGTGCGCCAATGGTCGCGCAAGTATTTATCGCGTCCGGCATCGTCCTTCAGTGCCGGGTCGGTCAACATATCAAAGGTTTTGGTCGCACCGAACCGGGATACTTTTAAGTTGAACGTAGCACCGTTTTGGCTTGAAAAAGCATCGTTATTATCGAGAAACCGCATCCATTGCCCGGGATTCACCGATTCCCCGGCAGGAAAGCGCATTTCCAGCGTGACCCTGTGCGGCTTGCCTTCAGCATCGAAGACCGTGTACACCTGTTCGATTTTCCGGTCATTCAAGTCGCCCCATTCGGGGTCGCTGTCGAGTTCAAGCAAGACTTCATACAAACCCTCTGGACCGACTCGTTTAGCATCCGGTGCATCATCAGGTTTTTGATAGGAAAGCTGCAATTGGTCGTTTTGACACCAGGCGTAATAGCTGAAACCGCAAGCACAGTCCTTGCAGAATACCCAGGCATTGCGGACGGCTTCAAGGTCGATCAGCAGGCGGCGGAAATCGTCGGGCGTAACCGGGTTAACCGTTAAAATCTCCAACGCCGTAAAAAACGCCTGCTTTGGAAAAGGCTGTCCAGGATGCGCCGACGGTACCGCCGGCGTCAACAAGTCGGCTATTTGCCAGCCGCTACGGTAGGCTAAGTCGGTGAGTGCGTAACACAGGCTTTCGAGAATGGTGATGCCGGGATCGTGGCTGTTGTAATCCGTCCACAAAGCGCTGCCCATCTTCTCGATAAAGCCGATGCCTTCGCGGCGGAGGCGGTAATAGTCCTCGGCGGGCTTCAGCTCAGGCTGTTTCGGTATGCTGTCGGGTATTTTCTTCATACGGATGCACACGGACAGGCGGCGCCGGGCATTGCTTGCCCGGCGGGATTAATGGGCTCTATGACGTGGTGTTTGGCTGAAACCAACAGGGATATCGCTTTCGAGCCTTCTATTTCGCTAAGCTCTTGATCGACAATGCTTAGGTCTAAACCGGCGCTGCTGCTCCCGATATAGGTATGGGACAGTTTGAAATCCGTTACATAATCCACATAAGGCTGTTCCTCGACAAAATTGAGCAGTACGGATTGGTAAATTTTTCCGCCAAACGTCGGGCTGCCGCCGCCTGGAAAAGCCCAAGGCGAAAGAAAGCGGGTAATGGCTTCGTCCAATTTATGGGTGTAAAAGGTTTCATCAAAACCGGCATGGAAACAGACTTTAAATTGGACGGCAATTTCTTCAAACAACGGGTTCCTGACATGCAATTTGACGAAACAAGACAGGCGTTTCTGTAAAAATGCCTGGATGTCCGCCAATAGCCCCAGGCTGGTATAAGGCCGCAAAGGATCGCGCAGGTTGTGGAACTGCTGGTCCGGGATAGTCACGACGGTAATATGCCCCGGCGCCAGTTCGCGGTAAATACCTGCCCCGCCATTGGCGCCGGGTTCGTAATGGGTATGGTTCAGGCATTTTGCCTGGTAGATTTGCGGAAAGGCTTCCAGCAGCAAATGCTCATAATCCCATAACGCGATGGCCCTGTCCTTATGCCGCAAGCGTTCGCTGATGCGGGTATAGAAGGCATCGGCCTGTTCTATACCGCGGCCGCCAAAACTTGCGAACGGCTGGCTGATACTTTTGACGGCGGCATCGGGCGGTTCGAGCTTAGTGATCGATCCTGCCGTCAATGTTTTAGCCGTGAATGCCGGATCATTGCCGTTATCTTTGAAGGTAGCCGTCAGCACTTGCCCGGCCACCTTCTGCAAGCGGCATACCGCATCGCTTTCCACCGCAACGGCCGCCCTGATCCAGCATTGCCCGGCCGGCAGCAAGCTGTTGTTTGACGATACCTCTTCGGGCATTGCAAAAGTAATGATGCCGGAATGCAGCCATTCGCCGGTGCCGTCCTGTACGGTATTTTCAGCAAAGCCTATCCATTCGTTATTGCACAGGTAACTCCAATGGATATGCGACCTTGGTTTTAACGACAGCGGATCGGCGGTGCCGTCGGCAAACTGGAAAAACAGCGCAAGATTTTGCGGCGGTTTAAGCTCGCTGATGCCGATATAGCATTCCGCTTCATGGTGGACGGGGTGGCCTGCCGGTAATTGTTTATCCGCACTGTTCAGGTGCTTGAACTGCGGTAATAAATAGAGGGTTTCGTCCGCTACGCCGGTTTTTAAAAACCGGTGCTGCTCGGCATGACCGAACGGCGCAAGATGAAAAAACCGGGCGGGACGCCTGTCGAAATCCGCATGGGCCTCTTGTGAACCATCGGTACCGAGTGAAAGCGATTGGCTCGCCGTATAGGCCAGGCTAAGCCGACTTATGAATGGACCCGCCGGCGGGCTGGGTTTGGGGTTATCACCCGGCGTTCTATTAACGATTTTATTGATGTATTCGCTTAATGCCGTTTCATATTGCCCCTGTCCAAAGTCGGCGGTCGTTTTTAAGCGCAGATAGCCTTGTCGGGAGCGGGTATCAAACATCTCCTGTCCACTCAAATCTGGGACATCCAAAAATGGCTTTACCGCTTTTGCAAGACCGCTATCGAGCGCAAATACGCTTTGGTTTATCGCAAACGGCGTAATCCCGGCGCTTTGCCATTGGCCGTTTTGCAGAAATTCCGTATCGATAGCGACCGCGGCGCCGGGATAGGGCGCAGGTTCAGTCTGCCATTCTATGGAAACCGTACAGGCGGACAGTCGCTTTTGGAACGCTTCCCTGGAGCCGATAACCAGGCTACTGTGTTTAGCCGGTAAAGCGCCGAAAGGCTGGAAGGGTTTTGACGTGTCGACAGGGCCGAAGTCATTCGCAACCGCCAGGGATTGCAGGCCTTGGACGGCGACTTCCAGGTCGATATGCTGCACACGTATCCCTTGAAGCTCGGCATACAGAAAACCGGCATCATGACGATGCGCCAACTTCAGCAGCAAAACCGGCAAATCCGTCCCCAAACTGTAGCCGTGGATTTTGGCTGAATAAGGCGTGACAGCCGGCGCTGAGCCGTGCAGCTTGATGACCACCCGCAATGGGCTGCCGGGCGGTGCGATAAACTCAATGACTTCAGCCTGGAGCCAGCCTTTTTCGGCAGAAACCAGGCAGACGACATCGGCATGATGATCGGCGGCCAAGAGCGTGCCGTCGTCGATACTAAAGCGTAGCGTAATCGTGCGTTCGCCTTCCGCCAGCAATAAATAATGCGAGGCGACGGCAAAGCCGATTTCGGCCTTGGGCATCGTGATGCCGGTCAGCTCGCCTTGACTGTAACTTTTATTAAAGAAAGGTTGCCAGGATTGGTCGGTCGACCTGAGCTTTGCACCCAGGCCATCACCGGAATCGGCGACCGGCGAGGCAAATAATCGGCCATCATCGAACGCCAGGCTGTCATGCGCGGAATTCGTATGCCGATACACGGTTTTCAGCGCAGTGACTTTGCTCTTATTGGCGATAAAGGCCTGGTCATTGACAAAAAATACGTCAATTCCCAATGCATCCTTGCCGGCTTTAAACTGCGCATCCACGCTTATCTCGTGGCTATCGGCCTGCCTGGCAAGTTCCACCAGAAGATGGACATGACCCGGTTCGGCCGGTTTTTCTTTGAGCCTTAAAATATCCCGGTAATAAAAATCCAGATGCCGCCGGGTCAGGGTATTGGTCTCTGCGCGGACATAATCGAAGAGCTGCAGGAAAGACAGAAACAGCGCATAGTGGGGTTCATGGCTATTATTGTCGCTTAGGGTTTGTTGCAAAGCCTGCCGGGCATCGATGACGACTCTGGCATAGGCCTTCAGGAATTGATCAAAAATCCCGGTAAACCGGTTGTCGGTGGCAATAGGGTTCGTTTTGTCAAAGACACTGCCTAGCGGGTCGCCGTATATCGCGGTATTTGCGTTGATGCCCGCTTGATAAGCCGTCCAGTCGAGATCGCCACTCCAGTCGCCGGATAGGCCGCTTGAAAGCACTGAGGCAAAAGTAACGGCCGTACCTCCCAGAATATCGACTTGAAGGGCCGGGACGGCGTCGGCGTCGATCACGGCCAATTGCCGCCCTGCTTTGAAACAGGCAATCAGCCGCTTGAACGCAGTCGCCAGTTGGTTTTTTACCCGATTTTGCAGCACTGTTTTTAAGGCTGCCCCAGGCGGCAATTCATTTTTTAACGCGTCCAATTGTTTGGCGAGTGTCGCTATAAAGCTGAACAAATAACCCAGGTGTTTTGTTAATTCGCTTTCTTTTCCGGCGGCGGCATGGCTGCGGTTATTTAAAAAATCCAGCGAGGCCTTGACGTTATTTTTGTAATAATCGACATCCTGTATCGCCGCTATAGCCAGTTGCACCGAAACGTCACGGCTGAAAAAAGGCGTCCAGTCGCCGGTCACGGTGTTATTAACGCCATAAAATTTCAGGTATTGCGCGAACGTTTTTGCAAATACCAGCGCGTGTTCAAGTCTTCGTTCATCGACCGGCGCGTATGCCGGATTAAGCTCGACAGGGAAACGCAGGTCCTGGCGTGAGCCTTCGTGAACCTGTTTTAGAGGATCGGTGTTTTGCCTGCAATCGCTTGAAGTTGTCATCATCAAACTCCATCGGGCAAGAGGTTAACGGTTGTCGTGAGATTAATGTCGGTTCCCTCTAATTTGTAATAGGGATAGACGAAATTGAATCTTGAATTGGTGGCTTTGACCCGGTAAGTAATGGCTATCAGGACAAGGCCTTCAAACTCACGGCTTTCGTCCAGTTGCACGGTTTCCAGTTGGATGCGCGGTTCATGATACAAAATAGCCGATCCGACTTTATCGGCCATCAGCGTTTTCATGCGCATATCCAGGTTTTCGAATAACAGCTCATCCAGGTTGCAGCCGTACTGCGGCTGCATCACCCGCTCGCCCTGCCGGGTGCCTAGCAGTATTTCGAGGCTGGAGGCAATATCGGCTTCCTGCTCCAGCATCTCGACACGGGCGAAGCCGAGTTCGAAAGCAGGCGGAAAAGACCAGCCGCGACCAAGAAAGGGGCTGTCCATATCAGCCGCCGATTAACACGGTTAAAGCGCCGGGCGGCATGACGACACCGCCGCCGGCCGTCGGGTCGGCGATTCTCGCGGCCGGTAAACCGCCGATTAAAACGCTTGTCGAGCCTTTGATAATGGCGTCGACACCGCAGCTATCGCCCATGCGCGCGGCCGGGAGGCCGCCGATGAGCACATTGGCCGCACCGGGCGGCAGGATTGGCGTAGGGACGCCTAAGGTCGCCGTGCTGACAATCAGGTCGCTTACTCGTGCTGCTGGAAGCATGTTTGCACCTCGTGTTTAGTTGATTTGAACGATACCGCCCTGGATAACGGCGGTGGCACTACCTTTTATCGTAGTGCTGGCGCCTGAAATTTCGGCGCTGCCGCTGCCTGATGCCTTGAAGGCTGACTGCGCTTTCAATTCGGTGTTCATGCCTTCTATCTTTATATCTTTGGCTGCCTTCAGCACCAGGTCTTTACTGCTTTCGATCTTGATGCCGCTATCGTCCAGCGTGATTTTGTTACCATTCTGGTCTTCAAGGACAATGCCCTTGTCTTCTTCGGAAAATTTCATTTTGTTGCCGCCGGGCGTTTCCAGCGTGATGGTTTTTTTTTCATCATCAAAAACGAGCTTCAGTTTTTCGCGGCTGACATAACCTTTCCGGTGATTATCATCCTTGGCGGCTTCCGGCGAAGGCTTGGCGCTGCTGTGGCACATGCCCAGCACAACCGGGTGGCGGGGGTCGTCGTTAAGAAAGCCGACGACGACTTCATCGCCGATTTCGGGGCGGAAAAACATGCCGCGTTCTTTACCCGCATCCAGGGTTGCGATGCGCGCCCAACTACCATCTTCCGAGCTGCTGACCGTCGGCAGCCGTATTTTGATACGGTCTTCGCCATCGGGATCATTTTCCAGCACGGTTACGATACCGATGTGCAGGCCGCTGATAGCCGGCAATAACCCGCCGGCAGGCGGCGGACCCAAGGTATAGGCTTCGGCGAACAATCCGGGGTTCAAGCCCAACTGCACATCGGTCTCCCAGTTGCCTTGGGCAAAACTGTGGCGGACACCGGACACATACAGCTTGCCTTCAAAGCGTTCGCCGACCCCGCTAAGCTCAATGAGCTTGTCGGGCATGACGCCGGCAAAGCCTTGGAATTTTGCCCGTCCACGCACTTTAGCCATACGTTCTTTCAGCAAGCGCCCGTCAGCCCAGGCCTGTAGTTCGGGCTGGCTCAGTTTGCCGACATGCCTGAGAATATGCGCATCGCCGCCGAGCACCGCGGCAAGGCTGTCTGCGCCAAGATTGCCATGACTGTTTATGGCGGGTTCTTTGGCCTCTGCGGCCAGTAATTCCTGGTCGCTTGCATTCCAGCTCTGGGCAGTGATGCCTTTGCTTTGCCAACGGGCGTCGATTTCGGCATCGAGCTCCAAAAGGCTTGCCCCGTATTTAACGCTGAGCACGGATTTTTCGGCGACGGCCGGCCGCGCCACGATAATTTTGCCGTCTTCAACCCTGACTATCAGGCCGTTAGCTTCGGCGCGGCATAGCAAGAAATCCCAATCGCTGGCCTCGTATTGCACGATTTCTTTCAGTTGCACCTGGGTAGGGGCGATATCTTTCTGTAAACCGTAACGACCGATAATGTCTTCCATGATGTCGCTGTCCTTCTTGTCGCTGTAGTAGCGGCTGTTGGCGGCGGCGGTCATTTTTACCGCTTCGTCGCGGCATTCGATAATGAGTTGGGCACCGTTCTTGCGGATTTTGATGCTGTGCTTGATGATTATGCCTTTAAACACAGGCTCATTTTGCGAGCGATAACCGAGCTGGATTTCAATTTTTTTGCCTGGAATAAAATGACCGGTATTGCTCGCTTTGAACGTGGCTTTAGAGGCCTCGCCATCCTGTAAGCGGATCTCGGCGCTGGGAATCCGGTTTAATTCCCGGCTCACATAAATCGACAATATATTGAACTCGCCGGAAATTTGCGTCCCTTCGATAAAAATGCCGGCCGTGCAAACATCAGGTGTTGCCGGTGTTGGAATGGTCGATTCGCTGCTCACGATGATTTAACGGTTTTCGCCAGCGGTGGAAAAATTAAATCCGTTCCCGGAACCAGGAAGCGGAAATTGGCCAGGCCATTGGCTTCGGCTATTTGCAGGTAATATTTGGGCTCTCCATAAATCCGGTAACACATCAACGGCAAGGTATCGCCTGCCTTAACCCGGCGGACATGGCTTAGGTCGGGCGAACTTTTGTTTTCCTGTAAGGCGCGTTTTTTTTCTTCAATGCTGCCTTTAAACTTGACCTTGGCTACGGCGCGTATCGGTTGGCCGTTGGGATTGAACAATTTGTAGGTAATGCCGAGTTCGACAGCCCTGCCCTTGAAAACCAGGTTTCCCCAAACCAGCTTGAGATGATACGGTTCGTGTGACGAGCCTTGGTAGCCCGTCAGCAGTTGCCGGAAATGGTTGACATCATCAAACACGCCATCCGGCTTGGGCTTGCCGTCTATGATGCCGGTGTTATCGAATAAGAACTCAAAGCTGAGTTCTTCCGGCAAGGTATATTCGAATTTTGCCTGCGCCGAGCTGCTGCCCTGGCCCTGCTTTTCCGACGTTTTGACTTTATAGTCCAAGGTGTAGGTTTCCGGGTTGATCAAGGCTTCAAATTTGTCCTTGGCTTCTGATTGACCGCCGTTTTCGGCGTCTTCAGACTTTTCAAAGGCCAGGATGAGCATTTTTTCCAGTTGACCCGCCATCATCGCTCCTTTTTGCTTTGCAGTATTTGCAGGACCTGTTCGACACATTCGGCGATGATCGCGTCTTGCTCATCGCTTTGGGTTCCACGGCCACTTCCGCCTTGTTGCCCGGCCGGTGCCAACCTGTCCGGCGACGCATTGAGCTCGACATGGATATGCAGCTCTTTTATCTCGATGGGCATGGCCGGGCTACCGTTTCGTCTATCATAAGCGCTGTCCTCTACTGAATGCTGAAATAGCGATAAGTCAATTCCAGGGTTTCAATGACAAGCACGCTTTCGTTGGCGTTCAAATCACTGACCTGCCATTTTTTGGGGATGGCATAAGCGACTTTCCAGGTACGTAACGGCTCGCTTTTTTCGTTCATTAAAATCACGTTGATATCCGTCGGTTCAAACTTGCGGTCACGGAAAGCGTCGAGAAACCAGTTGAGCACCGTCGAGTCCGTCAACATGCCGCGTTTCAAGACCATATCGGCATATTTGGTGCGCACCGGCAATTTATGCTCAAAGCGGTTTTCGCCGCCTTCCTTGAAATTCTCGTAATCGTACTCGACCGACAAGCCCGACACGGACTGAAACCGCGCATCGTTTTTATCCTTGCTGATGCCGAATTCGACTTTGTAATAGAAGCCTAACGGCGGATAGTAATCAATCATCAGTCGAACCGACTCAGACTTTCATCAACTTCAGGCCTTCATGGGCGATTTCGATGCTTTCGACCGCGATTTCATTGGCATCGGATTTTAAATCGGACGCCGTGACTTTCACGGGAAAACAGCGGGTGGCCGACCATGCGGCGACGGGAACGTGCTTTTCGTTAAGCAGGCGGATAATCAAGTCCCGCCGGCCGTTAACACGTTCGTTGGCGATTTGTTCCAACCAGGTGTTGTAGTCGAAATCCCCTTCAAACTTACCGCGTTTCAGCGTGATATTGCCGTTCTTGACCATGCCCGGCAGGCTGATTTTGTTGAAATCCTTGCTGTCGCTATGCCGGTATTCTATTTTTTCCCTTTCCATCACCAAGCCGGTGACTTCGGTAAAGCTGATTTTTGCGCCGCCCCAGTCGACCTGGAAATGAAATCGGGGAATTGGATATTCTTGTGCCATGATATTTATCCTTGTTGCTTAATGAAGAATGGAGGGTTCCAGCGGACTGTTTAAGATTCAGCCATTTTGTGCGAGAACTTCAGGATAATGAATTCAGCAGGTCGCACAGCAGCCATGCCGATCTCAATAATCATGCGGCCTTCGAGGATGTCGAGCGGGGTCATCGTTTTGCCTAAGCCTACAGCCACATAAAACGCATGCTCGGGTTTAACGCCCTGCAACGCGCCCTGCCGCCACAGTACGGTAAGAAAGTTTTCTATCATCGCCTGCACCCTTACCCAGGTATTGGCATCGTTGGGTTCAAACACGAACTGCTCGGTGGCTTTTTTAACGGACTCTTCCACAAAAGAAAAAAAGCGCCGCACACTGACATATCGCCATTCGTTGTCATTGCCGGCCAGCGTGCGCGCCCCCCAGACCAGGGTGCCTTTGCCGATGAAAAAACGGATAATATTGATCGACTTTCCGGCGTTGACATCGACGTTATAAGCCTCTTGCTCTTCGTGCGAGACTTGCACGGCCGGAGCGATAACCGAACTCAGGCTGATATTGGCAGGCGCTTTCCAGACGCCCCGGTCACGGTCAACGGCGGCATAAATGCCCGCTATCAGCCCTGAGGGCGGAACCAGGTTGAGGCTGTCGGCGGCTTTGCCGGCCAATGTTTTGTAGGTTCCGAAGCTCTCAAGCAGGGCTTGGTTGAGTTTCAGTTCGTATTCGGAAAGTGTCCTGGCATAAAAGCGGAAATCCTCTAAAATGCCGGCGCTTGCTGCAGTCAAGGCGCTAAAGGCGATGTCCGCCCTGGCAATATCCGTCAGCCCATTTACCGTATAGCGCGAAGATAAATCCGGTACGCCGGCATCGGTCAGCAGATTTGCCGAGCCTAAATAGCTTGCCAGGTCGCTCAGGTCTGTTGTTCCAAACAGGGCCATCGCCGGGGGCGGGGTCGTCGTGTTGCCCACCAGCGCTTTATGATGCCCGGCGAGTAATTTGAGGCTGTCTATCAAACCCGAATTAAACCTGAATTTTTCCAGGTCGGTTTTAATCTTGAATAAACTGGCCGCAGGATCGGGGGCATTCGTCTCCGCCGTGCGGACATATAGGATGATGTCGAGATAAAATGCCGTTATATCCTGCAGGCAAGTTTGTAATGACGTTTCATTCGGAGCCGCTTTGCCGGCTTCTGCGCGGTAGGCATCCAACACCCCACTTAATTTGTCGCTGAGCTTTTTCTGGCTTGCGCTGCCATTATTGCTGAGCTTGCCTTCCTCGCCGACCAGGCCGTCCAGCGTTTTTTCAACGCCGACAAGCGCGGTAATCAGGCTTTTAATGCCGGCATCGGAAGTCAGCGACGGCAAAATATCCGTCCCTGGCGCCCCGCTACGCTCAATCGACATATTCCTGCGCAATATAAGGCGCGGCAACCCGGCTTGCACCCAAGGACCGTAAGCCGCGGCGTATTTTAGGTTGTTGATGCCTATTTTATCCCGGAAGTTACTGACGGCAGCGGCAAAAGCGGTCTTGCTCAAGGCCTTTTCGAGGTCGCAAATAACAAAACGATCCTTCAGTTTTCCGGACTGCGCGAGGGCATTTTGTTGAACGGTAAAAAGATTGTCGCCAAGATGAACGGCATCGGGCATGACAATAAGCGTCGGCTCGTCTTCATTTTCAAGGACTTTAAATGCCGACGCATAGGGGGCGGCATTCAGGTTCGATGTGCTGGCCGGGTATTCCCCTAGCGTAATGATGTAGCATTTACCGCCGCCATTGGCATAGAACATCCTAAGGCTGTCATAAAGAAAGAAAGCAACGGACGGCGTGGCTTTATTGAAATTATTGAAGGCATCAAGCTCAACCGTCACGGCTTGCCGGGGCACGACGCCAAATACCTCTTCATACTCGGCAACGGAAGCAATCGCGACGGCCTTGCCGGTAAGGGACTCGCCTTTTAACTTGCCATATTGCGTGTAACCTATGAATGCCGGTATCGCCGTTTCAACAGAAGCAATCGAGGGCGGGAATTTGGGAATTTCTTCGATGTAAACGCCGGGGGTCTTATAACTTGTTGCCATGTTTTTCACCGTATAGTTTAGCAATGTGAATGTTATACAAAGATTTCCGAGATCAATCGGGTGATTTTTTTGCCGCTTTTTTCCGCTGTTACCCAACGTTCGGACGGTTTTTGTTTTGTCTCTGTCGGGACCATGAAATAGGTTAACGGCAGCGGGTCAGGCTCCGTCAGTACGACGGCACCGGTGCGTGTATTGATATATCGTCGAATGGTTGAACGGTTTTTGAATCGAACCTGGAAAACCGGGTAATGCTTTTTAGCCAGGCCGTTGCCGTCAATGAAGCTGAAATCATTATCATCGGCCCTGAGCGCTGATAAGCGGATCAGCGCA
>Ga0172380_10003352_pt1 | contig 22154 bp, 14 predicted proteins | sample Leawe162metaG_FD_119747 | JGI IMG/M metagenome (GOLD analysis project Ga0172380, IMG submission 119747) | Leachate microbial communities from a municipal landfill in Southern Ontario, Canada - Leachate well 162 metaG | ecosystem: Engineered > Solid waste > Landfill > Unclassified | place...
ACGTTGGCAGATTTGAAGTGACAGATGTTGACAGAAAGATGATTGAGGTCAGGGATCATGATAGGGAACCGATCATTTTTCCCCGGGCCAACCTCCGGTATTTTGAGCCGAAAGAGAAACCAGTTGCTATGTTACGTGATGAGAAACAACTACAAATGACAAAGATATGAAAGAATCAACTTGCTGGAAATGTTACACCTGCGCTCTGGGTGTATTCCTAATTGTGGTTTACTTAATTGTGCCGGCTTTGTAGTCTGGCTCAGATGACACGAAATTAAACAAATGACACAACGAGAAAAAGTATATCAGAAATATGATGGTCATTGTGCTTACTGTGGTAGGGAAATAACCATAAAAGAAATGCAGGTTGACCACAAGCATCCGAAGCACCTTGCTAATTGGGTTAAGTCTGAAAATATGAGAAAACTCTATGAGATTGCTCCTGACATAAACGGGATCAATAATCTCATGCCGAGTTGTAGAAGATGCAACCATTATAAACGAGGTGAATTACTTGAGAACTTCCGTAAAATGATGCTAACGATCCATGAGCGACTTTTGAAAATTTATATCGTTAAGGTAGCAGTAGACTACGGGATAATAAAGATAACTCCATTTAGCGGTAAGTTTTATTTTGAAACAATCGTGTCATCTAATAGAGATGACAAAATAATTAAGAAACGAACTGACAACGAAGCGGGTCTTTAGCCTTGCAGTTAACGGACACTGGTAGGATTCGTGAGCGGTCCGGGTATGAGCGCAGGGAAGATGAAGCCTACCTGTAGTTAGGCAAGAGTGCAAACGGCAAGGGTGAATGGTTGTGCGGAAGGCGAGCGGTTAGAAAAAAATCACGGTTTAAACACAAATTAACAGATATGAAAATTGAATTTATTGACGAAACTTTTGAGCTCGAGCAATTCATCCAGCATGAAGAAATCAGGTATGCTCGAGGACTAAAATGTAATTGCGGAAAAGCCAGCTATTTGGATTCTGGCACCTATAAAGTCATTGGGTATGTTGATACTGATTATGGTTTTATGGTTGTCTGTGAGTGTCCAAGGTGCGGTGAAAAGTACAGGCATCATATCGGGATGGATAATGTATATGATCTCGAGAAGTTTAAAAAGAATGCAGCATTGATGCTCCACTTACAAGCACACAGAAAATGAGCCATTGCATAAATTATCAATTTGTGCAGTGGCGAAACACAACCATCCCGGTTTTGAAAAAACCGTGTGCGGACAGCATTGCGGGAATGCCAAAGTCCAGTTTGCATTTTGCCTAACGTTAAGTATATGAAACGTTGCGTATAGGAAGCACAAAAAATTGATAAAAATAAAAACTTAATAAAATGGCACACAGTAACGAAAAGCTACAACCAAGCAATGTTTTATATACATTGTTAGCACCCGTTGTTTTTAATAATGTACGCTCTACGACTGAGCGAACAAGCAACAGAAAGCGACAATGCTATGGGACAGGTAAATGGATTGAAAAAGGTGAAAAGTACATTAACCACCAATTTAGGTATGACAGTAGAATATTAACGGTTAGTTTCTCAGTAGGTTTTTTCTACAATGGGTGCTAACTGCTTATACGTCAACCAATGGTTGCTATAATTTACAGAATAAGGAAATAACATGAAAATGACAGATAACTCCCTCATGCCGAATCTTTCACTAAGTACCAACAGAAAGGTTTTGTCTGGTATATATAAAATTAGATCTCCATCAAATAAAATTTATATAGGCCAGTCTGTTGATATCGCATTTAGGTTTCATAAATACAAAACACTAAACTGTCATGGACAACCAAAATTATTTGCCTCTTTTCGTAAATATGGATTTGAATCTCATTCATTTGAAATACTTCAATTATGTAATGTTGAAGAATTAAATCAACTTGAAAAGTATTACATTGATTTATTTGGAACATTCAATTCTAAATATGGATTGAATCTGAAAGATGGCGGCGGTAGTAAAGGAAGGTTGTCTGAAGCATCTAAACAAAAAATTATCGCAAAATTAAAAGGGAAAAAAGGGAATAGAAAAGGCTCAAAGCATAGCCTGGAGGCCAGAAAAAAGATGAGTATATCACAGTTAAGTAAAAAAAGGATTCCATGGAATAAAGGAGTGAAAAAATGTTTTTCAAAAGAGGTAAGGCTCAAAATGTCAATTAGTTTAAGAAATAATAAAAACGCCCGCAGGGCTCCGACTTATCAATATTCAATTAATTATAAATTAATACATGCATATAGTAGCATTGCCGAAGCCAGTAGAATATCCAGAATATCAAGAACAGCAATAATCAACAATATTAAGAATCGTACAAAAACATCAGGAGGATTTATATGGAGAAACTCAAGGATAACTCATTGATGCCCTACGGCAAACACAAAGGTCAGAAGATGGCCAATGTTCCTCCTGATTACCTGATCTGGCTATTTGAAAACAACAAATGTACCCCGGAAGTAGCAAAGTATATTGCCGAGAACCTCGATGTTCTCAAAGCGGAAATTGAATTGAAACAGAAAAGCAGATAGGATCATGAACCTCTACAAGATGTCCCGCCTCCTGATCTGGCTCACCCGGGGAAGGATAATAGCAATAACCCTCCTCCCCTTTGGGATATTCACCAGGGATGATGAGGTAAGCACCAAAACAATCAACCATGAGCTGATCCATGCCGCACAACAAAGGGAAATGCTTTACCTGGTATTCTACCTCTGGTATCTTATTGAGTGGCTCACAAGGCTCCTTATTAACGGGAGACAGGCATACATAAAGATCTCATTCGAACAGGAAGCTTATTCCAATGACAAACATCAGGGATACCTGGTCCACCGCAAGAGATTCGCATGGATTAAGTTTCTAAGATGTTGATAACTCTTACTGAACTAATGTCGTATATGCGAAACATTTATACTAAATTGCTTACCGATACGATCATTGATTTTACGCAGGGTAGAAGGGAGGCTAAAATGGGCCTAATGGGAACAGACCGTCTGTGGCGGCCTCCCTTTTTAACAGTTCATTGAAACCTTTTGAAAAGGGAGGTCCGACAAACAAGAAGAAATATTCAAGCGCAGTTTATTTCTGATTGCTTCACCTGGCCGGGCGATAGGGCCTCCCGCACGATATACAAAGCCATCCGGAACACAAAATATGGCTTATCCGGTTAGAGAGAAGAGTGGGGGCTGGCAGTTAGAGTAAGTCCAGCCCCTTTTACGTGCGAGGTGGTGAAATGGCATCACACTGGTCTCATACGCCAGAGTTCCTGTTCGAATCAGGCCTACGCACAAATTAAGCGAGGAAACGCCCGCTTAAGAACGACAGGATACAGGCGATGAAATAGAAAAACAGAATCCCATCGAGTTCATTTTCGTCCTTTGATAGCGGAGGGGAGATAATAAAAAAGGGAATTATAATCGGAGCCAATAGCAATGTGGAAGCTCCAAGAATATAAAGAAGGGCAGATTTGATGTGTAGGTCAGTAAGGAAGAAGAACAGAATATAAAACAAAAACCAGAGTATGAGTGTTCCTGTTGTCCAGATTTTCGGGTTTATTCTCATGTCGTGGTTATTAACAATGCAAATGTTCATAAAAAAGATTTCCAATTCAAAAAATATTTGTAAGTTTGTGGTGCTAAGTTTTATCAATGGAGCAGAGATGCCCAAATCCCAGGGCAATTTTTTTGCCTGTAAAGATAAAGATGTCGCACTCCCTTGCTTAGACCGTAATAGTTTAAGCAGCTCCGTTGAGGAACTTAGCAAAGGGCGAGGCGGCATCCCTCATTTATTGTCGTCACAAACAAATGCTATAATGCTAAAAGACTCAACAAGTGCCATTGGCACATCGAACGCTCCCTTAAGTGCGGAGCAAATCATCGAAGACTTACTGCTACAGGACGATCCACAGAGAATGAGAATGCTTCTCCGTGGAATGGCTGACAATTATCTCCTTGAGGAGAACGAATCTTCCTTCCGCAGGGCATCATGGGACTGTTACATGGCTCTCGATCTCCTTTTACAGAGAGTGGAACTACTAAGAACCGAAAAAGAAAGGAGGGCTGCATAATGATAAGAACCTATCAATACCAGGAAAGCCCTATTCAGTTCGATGAAGTAGATGGGCAGATTATGGCGAACGCCACGCTTATGTGTCAGGTTTTTAAAAAGAAAACTATTAATTGGTTGCGCCTTGAAGGAACCAAGGAATATATGGACGCAATAGTGAGGAAAAATCACCTTTCATTAGATCAGCTTGTTACAACCAGACCGGGGAGTCCGGAAAACGGAGGTGGGTCGTGGATTCATGAAAAACTTATCATAAGGCTCTCGCAATGGTTAAATCCTGACTTTGCCCTGTGGTGTGATGAAAAGATAGCAGAGTATTACAGGACTGGTCAGGTAGCGAAGAAGGAGGATACACCTCCCTCCACCATGGCCGAAGCCATGCTCCAATCCTCCCGTCTTGTCACCCAGATCATCGAGTTGCAGATATCAACATCCAAGAGGGTTGAAGAAATCGAGACAAAGCAGATCGCAATAGAGGAGAAGGTCCAACAAATGGAGGCCGTACAAAAGGAGAATGAACTATCCCTCTTTGATGTTCCTGTAAGCTCCGAGGAGATAAAGGAATTAACGCTGAAAGCCCAGGTTAAACAGCTTGTAGCGAAATATGCAAGGGCGATGAACGTCCCATACAAGGCAGTATATGATTCCATCTACTCCGATCTTAACTACAGGTACAACATCCTGCTCAGGGGAAGGAAGAAGCAAGAGAAGGAAACCTGGCTTGATGTTGCTGAGAGAACCGGATGTCTGAATTATCTGTTTATCATTATCTCAGACAAAGTAACCAGGGCCACTAAAAGAGCTTAAGTCATGAAAAAGATAAAAGCCTACCAGTGCGGTTTCTGTGATAAGATATATCTCAGGTATTCCTCCTGCTACTCTCACGAGAAGAAATGCTTCTATAACCCAGCAACCAAGAGCTGCCGATCCTGTGCTAATTTCTTAATTGAGGACAGATACAATAAGGACGAAGGATTTTTTGAAGACATCCCGATATGCAAAGCCAGGGTTCTTGTAAGCTGGAAGAAATTAAGAAATGACTGTGAAAAATACAGCGTAAGGCTTAGTATAGTTTAATCCGGTTGAAAACTATTCCTTAAATATGTTCTGAAACACAAAAAAACAACCAATGAAATCAATCCTTATATTGTAAGCAGTTAATCATTATGACATGAGCGAACCAACCAATCTTGAACGGACGGTGTTAACCAATAGCATCGTCAACAACTTTTTACTTAACAGAAATCTGCAGGAATACAAAGATCTTCTTGAAGAAATGTTTCTGAACTACACAACCACCAACGACTTTGCCTGTTCTCCTCCGGAGATACGTAAAGCCGATGTAGATATGTACAGGGAAATAAGAGATTTCTTTTCCGAACTTGGACGGATCAAAGTTAAAAAGACAGAACCTTTGCCCGAAGGGGCGGTGTAAAAGATAAGGGAGGTTTAACGCCTCCCTTTCTTATTTAATATCCACGGGGCAAAATAGGCGGGGCAATTAAAACACTATCTTAATTTGCCCCCGTAGCGCTCCTCAAAGTCAAATGTAAGATAATTGAGATAGCTGTCCGCCTCGACATGTCCACCAAAGACAACAATGATTTGCCTTATAGAATACTGGCTCCTTCCGAGTAGCATTATGTCATCGGTTCCGAAATCACGGCCGTTATTCAGAAGCATCCAGGTCTTATTATCGGTCGTCCCAAACACTGCTACGGAGAATTTTACCACCGGGGTAATGTCGTTCTGGATGTTCCCCCCAAGGTTTACCCTGTGGATCTTCTTGAGGTAAGCGCCCGATATCTTGATTGGTCTTGTCTGACCGAACACCAGGGCCAGATCGTCCTCTACAGAGCGGAAGTCTTCCACGTTCATCTCATGTCGTCTTGCCACCCGGTTAGTGTCGTAAGCATATAATGTAGGATAATCCGTGACGAATGTATTCCATGCCTGGGATATCTTGAACCATATTTTGGACTTAAGCGAATAGACCCAGCTGTAATTAGGATTGGATGCCCTGTTAGTGACGATGAGTTCAGAATTGACGTAATCGAATCCAAGTGCGGCTCCCGAAAGGTATTCGAGGAATTGTACCGAACAATGGACAAAGCTCATGCCTGAGAGGTTGGGCCCGGAAAGTAAGGTATTATATGCTGCCAGTCCCGTGAGTCTGCTTGTTATCTGCCCCTCTGCCGTTTCGCTGATCTCAATGACCTGGTTGCCGCTTATGATAAAGAGGCCCCTGCCCGAAACAAATGCTGTCCCTCCGTCAATAGGTGTAATTGATTTGGGATTATTGCATACCTCCCGGGAGAGTGGAGTGATTGTATTTATTAATGTTTCACCCGTTCCTATGCTCATAGTCCATATTCCTTCATTGGTGAAGGCGTAGATGGGGAACTGGCCGAACTGACCCGATGATAAGGCAATAGCATTGGTTGATAGTCCAAGGACCTTGCCCTGAACCCGGTAGGAGTTGATGGCGGGGTAATAAAAAGGGTTGTTGATCTCTGTTGCCTGGATGCGGTCGTGATCGTAGTAATAGTTTGCGTTTTCCGTGACAGTAATGCCGGGGATTATCGGGAGTAGCTGTAGAAATTCCCCAGACAATGCCCCTGGAAGAGGGACGGACGTTCCTGAATCTATGACGTCCCTCCCTTTTATGTATGCGAAATTATGTGCCGGGACTGATGTAAGTTTGGCTGTTGCAATTTTAGTCACTACCCCTGACTCTCTTATAAAAATCCTTGCACTCCTCGCCCTGCTGTCCGGGTAACCGAAGAATGGGGTGGCATAGGTCTTCCCAAGAGCAAATGCTATATTCCCTGATGAGCTGTTCCTGTAATTAAAAGTCTGCCACCCCGAGAATGCTTTAACAACTTCTCCTCCTTTGACTAATATTTCGTACTCGATCCCTATGTCATAAGCGGCTCCGTTTGTATTTGTAAAGGTTGCCCCTATTATTGATCCAAGCGGCCATCCCTTGAATAAGATATTTTTAATGTCACTAAAGAATATCCTCTCATTGTAAGCGAATAACGTATTTGCAAAGAGTTGATGGTGGCTGTTATTGTCTACAGGCAGGACGCTTCTTGTTGCAAGATCGGACACCGTTTTATATTCTGAGTCCAGTATATTAATCCATGTTGCCTCGGATAATTCATCCAGACCGAACTCCTTGAGAAGATAATATATCTCTGTCTCTGGGTCGGGGGAGTAGTCTTTTAGCTCATCAAGATCATAAGTTACGCTAAATACCCGGGGTGGGGTGGGATCCCACCATTTTTGATTCTCAATTATAAGTCTATGCTTTTCCCCCTCGCTAACTATTTCCGGAGATTTTGGCATTGAGACATATACCTTAAACTTCTTGATGATATTCTCATACTTTGTTTTAAAATTAGCAAGCCATGGGCCTATATTGGGAAACATGACCTGGATCCCGTAGCCGGTAAATGATGTTGATATGCTCCACCCCGGAGTGCCGTCAAGAATATCTGCACCGAAAGTTTCCTGAATATCTATCTCAGATGTTGGGACCTGCTGCGGTATGGTGTGTTTAACAATTGTCCCGTCAAACAACTCCCATGCGCACCTGACAAGCACGTTCCCCGTCAGGTAGCCCTTGTCTGCCTTACTCCTCTGCATTTTCACATACTGAGACAGCATGGCGTCCCCTATGTCTGTCTCGGCAGATATCGTAAATATTTTACCCGACTCATCATTCGCTGAGTCGGCATTCCTTCGCACAATTACGGATGGTAGCGAGGAGGGCAGAAATTCTTCATCAAAAACATCATAACCCCCATCCGTCACATTATATATCAGCAGGAAAGGAACCTCATTTGTAATATCGGATATGATAAGCGAATTAGATAGCGAAGCAAATCTCATATTAGAAGATAATGGGATGCTTGTTACTACCTCTCCTCCCGATACTTCGTTTGTAATTATCCAATACGACAACATAAGCGGATTGGTAAAACTTCCCCAGTAAACTCTAATTGTATCACTAATCCGATGTATCCACCTTACATTAGCCGGGTACAACGGGGCTGAATCCCAAATATAATCCTTTGTCCCTACCGGCCTCAGGGCTCCATCTTTAGGACGAAGGTTGATAAGCTCGTGAAATACGCCATCCTTGACGGTGTTATCGGGCAGATTGCGGATAATACCGCCAAGTTCAATCGCTTTGCGTTCCATCTTGTTTTGATTTTTCTATGTTTGCCATAATGACATTGAAGATATTACTGGCAGGAACCTCTCCTTCCGGGGAGTCCTTGCCTTTGCCTTTTGTATGCTTCTCTACCTCTGTGATGATCTTCAGGGATTCAGCCAGCATCTTGATATTATTGGTTCTTCTTATCAATTCCCTGATCCTAACAAGCATCTCATACCGGATGATATTATAATCCGTGTCGTTCTGAACAAATTTAACAGGGAGCTCGCTTTCAGAACCTATGGTATTACTTATTTCAGGAATAACATCCTTAATCGGACCTAAAGGGGTGAGTGTTACTTTTCTTTTTATAATTCTCCTTGTAGAAGGTTTTTTTTGGGCCGGTATCTTAAGCCCTTTTTCCTGCATGGCCTCCTTGAGGCCGGGAACATCATCCAGGTATTGCTCTGTCCAGTGCCTTATCAAACGCTTTGATATTCCGGTCTGCCTCTCCCATTCCCTTCCGTTGAGATCAAGGTCAAACCATAATCGGAGCAGGGTGAGCTTATCTTCAATTGACCTGTAGATATAATGAGTCCCCTTGTTGTTCGCCATAATATCTTTTTCGCAAAGGTCGGAGCAATAAGCAATACATTAATGGTTAATAATCCAAAATTCAGATTAATAACCACCGACATTCTTCAATCAAATGGTATGTTGCGAGCACGTTAACGAAACATATCTCACCATGATAGGAGGAATACTCGGAGGGCTCTCGTTCCTTGGGTCCCTGTACGGAGGACTAAAATCGGCACAATCCAATAATGCAATAGATTCCAAGCTCGCAGGTCAGCGGTCTGAACTGCAGACCTGGTACGATAAGGAGTATAATCAGAACTACATGGATACTGACGAAGCTAAGTCAACCCTGCAGGTCCTTCGCAACCAGATGGGACAGCGCATGAAGGCTGTCGATCAGAATAATGCCATCCGTGGAGCCTCGGATGAAGCAAGGGTAGCAACAGTCGACAAACTTCAACAGGGTTATTCGAATGCAGCTACACAGCTTGCAGGATACGGGACCCGGAAGAAAGAGTATGCTAACCGGCTTTATCAATCCCTCCTTCAGGGACAGAACGCCCAGGAGCTCGGACAGCTGCAAAATAAGGCCGGACAATGGGGCAACTTCATGAATAATGCGGCTAATATGGGGATAGGAGCAGCAGAGGCGGGAGGGGATGGAGCCTTTGAGGATTGGGATAATAAACTTACGAGTCTCTGGAAGAAGAAACCATCGGCCGGGGTGGTGAGAGCATATCAGGACAGGGGAATATTCTAAAATACTATATCATGCCAGCAAAACCTTATCTCGATGATATTCTCAAAAAGGCAAAGGAAACGGCCTCCGTCAATCCTTACTCCGGTCTCTTTGACTATGATGAGATGGCTAAAGAGGAGGAAGCCCGGAAGATCAAATTACAGGAAGGACAGAAGAAGATCCAGCGCACAAACGCTATTGGTGATGCCCTAAGGCTAATATCTGAGGGAGTAACGGGATCTATGGGCGCCTCTATTGCACCAAGGGCAGTTAACCCCGGGATCATGCAAGCCTCACAGCGTATCAATGCCCTCGAAGATCAGAGCCAGAGTAATATGGACCGGCTGAAACTTCAGGACCTTGCCATGAAGGAGAAGGGACTAACTTATGACCTGGGACAGCAGGCAACACGGGATGCCAGGACGTGGGAGGGACAGAAAATAGCAGAGGACAGGACATTCCGGAAAGAAATATCAGATGCAGAACTGGCTTCGAGGGAGAGAATGACCAATGCAGAGTTGGGATCCCGGGAAAAGATTGCTGGCATTAATGCCAATGCTGGTATTCAAGAGGCTATTATAAGGCAGAAACAACAACAGCAAGGTGAAGGTCTGGATGCTCAGAACCCCTACAACCAGCGATGGACACAGCTCTATGGCAAGAAAGCCCCTTACATGACGCTGAGTGATGTGGAATCAGGAGCTAATATCCCGCTTACAGACGGTCAGGCTATGCAGATTGCCAAGTGGATGAGATCGGATCCCGCCATTGATCAGAGGACAAAGATGCAGATTGATGCCGGGGACCTGACAAATAACCTTGTCTTCAAACAGATGATAGCTGACAATTGGGACCGCTACGGTGATATGGTCCGTAAGATGGCTCTCGGGGAGAAGATAAGCCCGGCAGATCAACAGAAGATAGTTGCAGAAGGGAATCTCATTAAGAGAGCAGGAGAATACGATAAGCGTCTCAGTGCGATCAAGCAGGGTACCAGGAGAGGAGATAAGGAATTAGCGGCACTCAATAAGGAATATGCGGACGTGGTGGCCATGGATAAGGAAGAACTTGTGAACACTCCTATTGCTCCAGCAGATTCACAACAGCAGGTAGTGAGCCCTGAACCGACACAGGTAAACCCAATAGGGAAACCTGCCGATCTCGCCAAGGTCATAGCCCCCGTTGCAAAAAGCATCTACAACAGGGCTGAGACAAAAGAAGGGGTAGAGAGAGATTTGAAAGCACTTGTTAATTCCAAATACAAAACTGCTACTCCTGCAGAAAAAGCAGCTATATACAACGACCTTATTAAGCAGTTCTAAAAGCCCTGTGATATGTATGTAACTCCCGAGGATCAGCCGAAAAAGAAATTTGAACTCACTCCCGCATCAGCAAAGGATTTTGAACTGGCCCCTGTCACCGCAGAGGCTTTTATGCCTGAGAACTTGGGAGGGATAGAGCCGGTGGACTTTGGGGCTCCCGAACCCGGACAGGGAGATGCTCGGGGAAAAGCAGGTTTTGTGGAGAATGCTGCGAAGAAATTCAGTTCGGTCTGGTATAAACTCGGCAAAGGGATCACGGAGTTACCACAGATGCAGGAAGGTACTCAAAATGTATATGTTCAGGCATTAGCGAAAGCATATATCAACAAGCAGGTTAAGAAAGGCAGGGTTGACGCACAGGAGGCAGAGTACTATAAGAACAATATGTCAGAGTGGATTCCTAAGATGGGATTCATATACTCGGTTCAGCCCGGAGAACAGACTCTCGGAGAGAAAATAGCAGAGTCGGGCGTAAACGCTTGGTTAGGCAAGACCGCAGATCAATTACAGGGGGAAGCAACCAGATATGATAAATCAGTCACTGGCTATCTGAAGTCCGGAGAATATGGTAAAGCCTTTGGAGCGGAATTAACGGCAGTCATTGAATCGGCTCCTTATATGATTGCAGCAGCCTTTGGTGGTCCTATGGGAGCAGCTGGACTTGGTGCGGTAGTCGGAGCAGAAAAATATGATGAGATAAAGGATCGGGAGGATATGACCGAGGCAATGAAAATCATTGACTCTACCTCTACGGGTGTATGGGAAGCTGTATTTGAGTATTTCGGCACAAAACAAGCCGTAGACTATCTTAGGCGCAGATATGCAACTGTTGCAAAGGATAAAGTTGAAGATGAGATCAAAAATGGCATTGTCGGATTTCTGTCAAAAGCATACAAGAAATTCGGGGTGTGGTTTGCTTCAGTACACGAAGGAACCAGTGAGTTTGCAACCCAGGTAGCGCAGAACCTAACGGCAAGGTGGACAGGAGAAGACCCTGAAAGAAGTATGTGGGATGGTGCTATTGATTCGTTCCTTGTAGGATGGGGTATGGGTACAGGGTCTGTCCTTACAGAGCAGGGCATGGAGCAGATACCGAAGTACTACCAGCGTAAGATTCAAGGACAAAACGCCCCTGCCGATCCCGATGCAGAGATAAAGGCAAGCATTAACGCCTACGGAGAGAAGCTGAAGTTCAACTCCAATGTTCCCCTTGCCGAGGATCAGAACCCTCTTATATCTATTGCGAGCCACAAAATAGAAGATAAGAAGTTCTTTTTAACAGGTGAGTCCGGAGCGATAGGCGATCATGTGTTCACGGCTTATGACTTCGATGCGCTTCAGGAGGCAGGATATGACCTCACTCAGGTCCGGCCACAGCTCATTAAAGCCTCTGACATCCGGGAGAGGATGGATATTCCTTACCAGGAATGGCTACAGCAGGAAGTAAATCAGTTCAAACAGACTCAGGTCCAGGGTCAACAGATGGTTGTCAAGGCCCAGGCCCCTGTACAGGAAGGTCAGGAGATTACATTAGGAGACAAGAACTTTAATGTAACCTTTGTTGATGAGACCGGTATCACTCTTAATGAGATTGACAAGCAGGGAAACATAACCGGGGGTGAGTTGATTGTTCCACCCGAAGATTACGAGAAGGTATTTGGTGTGCCGGCAGCTCAAAGTGGTCAGATATCTCCACTTAACGGTCAGGTTTCACCAGAGGATATAACAGAGCAAGGCCAAGTTATACCCGAACAGGTAACAAATACAGGGCAACCGGCAGGGAATATACCCGAGCAGGTACAGCTCCCGGTCAATAAGAAAGGTGAGATTGAGTACGATCAGATCACAGAACCGGACATGTACGCCCAGGGACTCACTGAGGAGTTTGGTGAAGATGCCCCGGCCATACTTGATGAACTCATTGCCGAGCAAACAGAAGCCCTTGCAAAGGCTAAGAAAGGCTCCAATGCCATTGAGAGAGCAAGGAAAGTAAAGGCTATCAATGCTGAACTGAAGAAACTCTCCGGAGTAAAAGAGATATTAACACCTACGGCCATTGCAGAGGGTCCGTCCCTTGAAGCACCGAGCGCAAGTCCTGTCGTGGAACTACCTGAACCCATAGAACAGGCCACAGAACAGGAACTTGCGAGGCCGGAGGAAGAAGAACAACAGCCCGTAGTTGAGCAAACTACGGCCCAAACTCCATCGACCCCGGACGAGACTGCACCTGTAGAAGCAGAGATGCAGGAAGCCGGGGAGGTGGAGCAACCCGAAGAGCCAGCCACCGAGAAATCCCCGGAAGTTGAACTCACCAAAGCCAATGCCCAGGTAGACACAAAGCCCACCGAGGCACAAAAAGAGGCTGGTAACTATCAGAAGGGACACATCAAACTCTATGGACTTGATATATCCATTGAGAACCCTGTTGGCTCAATCCGCAAAGGGACCGACAAGAAAGGTAACGATTGGGCCATCATGCTCAATAACTCGTATGGGTATATCCGCAGGACCGTCTCCCCGGAGGGAAACGACCAGGTTGATGTGTTCCTGGGTGACAACCTTGACTCTGATTCAGTTTATATCATTGATCAGATTGATCCGGACTCCGGGAAGTTTGACGAGCATAAGGTAATGATGGGATTCACTTCAGCCCAGGATGCAAAGGATAACTACCTGGCGAACTATGAACCCGGATGGAAGGGACTCGGGGATATTACCAAGATGTCTGTTGAGAACTTCAAGAAATGGGTATTCGACAAAGAGGCGACTCAGAAACCATTAGCGTATAAACAAGAGACTCCGGAAACTAAGAAGGAGCCCTGGCAGATGACCAGAGAGGAGTATGGTGAAGAATACTGGAATAACCTATCTGATAATGAAAAATTCAAATGGAATGACCCATCATTAACAAAAGAGGAAGTTCAGAAGATGAATGATGATGTCGTGGCCCCTCATATAAGAGCTATCAAACAGGCATTATCACAAGGGAAACAAGTCCCGGACGAAGTTATTGCCGATTACCCTGAATTAAAAAATTCCACAGTCGATGGAGCAGAGAAAATAGTTGCTGGCTTTAATGAAGATGTAAGAAAGTTATGGAATATAGGCAAGGCTAAAGGCTTTGTCATCCTTCCCGCAGAAAATCTTGTTTACAAACCCGAAGGAAGATCGGGTTATTGTGAAACAAATACTTATAACAAGGTTAAATCTGATCCTGAGAGGTATTTCCCTGTTGGTGGGTATATGATTCAACACGAAAGTACACTTGTTGAACATTGGTGGGTATATGATAAGGTTGAGGGGAGGCATATTGAAGTAACCCCGATGGGATCAGACAGGGGAGATTGGCTTACTGGTTATTTTGGAATAATCAGCTATGATGTAAATGATGAAATAGTTAATTCTGAAAACTTCTATGATGGTCCGCAATTCTTAAAAGGAGGCCATGTCTACCATACATATCTAAAAGAGGATAAGAATCCTCCCAAGATTGAGCCAAGTACCCCCCATGAAACACCAAAAGCACAACCTGATGAACAGAGAGGAGATCAAGAAACAGGTCAGGAGGCTGATAATACTGCAAGCCAGGCTGAAGAAGATACCACTACAGGAAGCGATCAGGCAGGTAAGGAAGGAACTGGAGGAGAGACGGAGTTTGCGGGAGCATCCCTCGAAAACACCCCAAGAACAAGATCGTTAAGGGAGTTTAACAAGGGAGATCACGTCAAGAACATCAAGACTGGCAATGAATATGAGGTTGTCTCCGTGCCAAAGACCGGAGATGTATCCTTGAAGAAACTCGGAGAAAAACAGATTAAGAACTTCAATGGTAAACTGGCTCAATGGATCCCGATCCAAAGAGAGATTAAAGCAAAAAGAGCAAAGAGAACCGTCAAGTTTAAGCCCGATAGCAAGACAGGGAAACTATTATCAAAAGCCCCTCAGTCGTTCAAGGAACTTATACTGCAATTCTTCATTGGCGGGGGAAGGGTGAGTCATTCTGATTTTTTCACGCATGTTGGATGGAAGGCAAGCAAAACAGAGGGGTATATCTGGGCAGTGAAAGGGGCCGCCGTAGATCCCGAAAACAAGACAGAGCAAGGCAAGGCATTTGATTCATTCTGGGAAGATACACCGGAGGAGTGGGGACGCAGAGGAGGAACAGAGGATACGAATGAGATTGCAGATATCTTAATTACCTATCCGTCTATTACCCAAATGATGGACGAACTTAGACGATTACAGTCCGTAGACGAATCCGTACCAGACCGCAATATGCCATCTCCGGAAGAATTAGGCGCTGCCGTGTCTGATGCTGACATAGAGGACGACCTGGCAAATCACGAGGATGAGGTTGTGGGCAGACTTGATGACGTTTGGGATAATCCCGATTATCAGATTATCTTCGATAAATATTCCACTGACAAAGGTCTTGATGTTGATAAGTTACTGGTCGATATCAACAATAATCCGGAAGGAATCAGTAACTTGACACCATTCGGCCTTAATAATAAAGAATTAACCACTCTCAAAAATTATCTTGAAGATGAGCAGTCAAGAAGAAAAGAAAGCCAGGTCCCTGAGAACATTCAAGGACCTGATAAAGATAAGAGCCCGGATAGAGAAGAAGACTCCCCTGGAAGTGATCAGGGAGATAGAGTACGAGGAACAGCAGAGGAAGTCGGGACAGGCGAAGGATCAGAAGTAGTCCCTCCTGGCCGGGAATATAAGTACAAGATGAACGCCCGTCCCTTTGATATAGGGACATATCCCAAAGAGGGCTTTGTAAAAGCAGAGGACGACCCAAGAGGCGGGTTCCAAATCCTTACTTACGACAGGAAACTCACAGAAAAAGAGCGTAATCATTGGTCATTCCTTCCCCTTACTGAGGTAGATGATCTTGAAGGGAAACAATTCGAGGACCAGGACGGTGAGTATTTCGTTGACCTTGAATGGATGCCTAATTATTCCGGGGCTGACGTTTCAATGTTCGACAGTAAGAACCAGCTCGTAGAGAAACCATACTTTATGAGTACGAATGATATCCTGAAGAACATAGAATCAGGGTATTGGGTTGAGAAGAAAGAGGCCGAGAAGTCAAAGGAAACCCCGAAAGATGATATTGACAGACTTAATGACCTGTTCGACGGGGAAAAACCTGCCAATATTACAATTAAATCCCCGGAAGAAGGTCACACGGATGCCCAAGATGAAGCAACCGCTCAAAAAGAGTTATCCCGTGGTTTCAAGGTGTGGAAAACATTCTTCCGGGAGAAAGGAACGGAGAAATGGCGCAAGGCTTATATTCTCAGCGCTCCATTCCTGACTCAGGCCAATGCTTTACAGTCTGCCAAGTTTCAACTGCTTGCAGATGCAAGCGGAATGCCTATTGGTAAGGAGAACGAGGTAATCGCAAATTATGAGTTTAAGGCCGAGGAAGTTACAAAAACAGAGCAAAAATCTCCTTACTCCCCTATCCAGCAGAAGCAGATCGACAAGATCAACAAGGAGTATTCCGAACAAATAGCCAAGAAAGAGGCTGCCATTGTCCAGGCTGAAAAAGACATGCGTGAGGCTCTCCTGAAAGCTGATGAGCGTAATGGTCTCTTTGGTGACACCAATCCCGTTGAGAAAGATGAGATCATTAAGCGTGACGAGCAGGGATTCTCATATTCAGAGGCTACCAGAGCAGCAGTTCGGAAACCCTTTGAGGAAAAAATGGCCGAACTCCGGAAGGAGATAGCTGAGTTAACCCTCGAACAAAAGGGCAAGATTGAGTCGGTCATTAAACAACAGGATTTATTTGCGGACACTCCGGTAGAACCAGCCGAATCAAAGCCAATAGATAAAGAATCCCTCCCTAAACATGAGGACTTTGGGCAAAAGATTGGCGGGGCCCGGAAGGATATGGAGATCACCCGCAAGGTAAGAGATACCGACTCGCTTCCTGCATGGCGAAGGAAATACCACTATGCCAATGCGGACGGTACATTAAATATCGGAGCCCCCATAGATACATCAAAGCCGTTTATTGTTCAATGGGCAAAAGATATTGACAGTTGGGGCGGTAAGAGAACCGTGTATCGTCCGGTAACAACCATTGATACCAGGGAGACGAAGGTATTTAACTCCGAGGAAGAAGCTGAAGCCTACATCCCTATTTATGAGGTATGGAAGCAGAACTTCAGGGTGCGTAAAGTAGGGGATAATTATGCGATCACCAAGACATCATCAACCAATAAGGTTGTTGAATATGCCACCTTCCCCACAGAGGAGGAGGCAAATACCTACATGTACTCCACAGAGGGTGCAACATCACTCCTAAACCACAAAAGAGAGGATTTTAGCATCCCGGCACTCGACAAGGTTGAGAGAACCGGAAAGGACTGGAGGAAGGGCAAAGATATATCCACCGAGGAGTTTATGGAGACCTTTGGATTCAGGGGCGGGGAGTTTGGTAATTGGGTGAAACCTGAGGAAAGGAGGGTGATGCTCAATGCAGCCTATGATTCATTCATGGACCTGGCTGAACTTCTTGGTGTTCCTCCAAGATCACTGTCTCTTAGCGGGGAATTATCAATAGCATTTGGAGCAAGAGGAGTAAAAGGAGCTGCAGCCCACTTTGAACCGGACAGAGCCGTTATCAACCTTACAAGGATGAACGGGGCCGGTAGCCTTGCACACGAATGGGCTCATGCACTCGATAATTACTTTGGACTTCAGGCAGCCAAGAAGGACTATAGCAGGAACGATAAGGGTGAGGTGATAGCTGGTAAGGTCATGAGAACCACCGCAGACCTGTTATCCGTCCGAGGCATGAGGAAAGAACTCTCAGAAATCTTTGATAAGATCATCGAGGCCACCCAGGAGAAATCCGTGACTCGCAAGATGGGTATTGAGGAGAAACAGAAGTACTTTGATAAGTTTCAGAAGAGCGTCCAGAGAGAGGCCGATGACCTTATAAAGAAGTTTACTAATGGAGTAAGAAGATATCAGTATAACCGCAAGACTAAGCAGAGGGAGGATGTTGTCATTAAGGCAACTCCGGAACAAATCAAGAAGGTAAAGGCTATTGCTGACAAGATACTGGAAGGGAAGGGCACTAAACCAGTATGGGAGCGCATTCCCGGCAGTAAAGGGATGGTGGGCAAATACTCATATATCAGCCCTGAGACCCTTGCGCTCGAAGAACTGCACAAAGAGGTATTTGGTAAGACAGGACTGGACCGGGACGGGAATGGCTTTTACAACCTTGGCTATTACGGAGACAGGATGTACCGGGCAAAAGAAACCCTTGACAAGGCGCTGGCCGGAGAATCTGAAACCCTTAATGTCCCTACTGATTTCCTTAAGACAAGCAAGGAGTTTGATAAGTCGAGGGCTAATCCGTATTGGGCAACTAAGATTGAGATGTTCGCCCGTGCCTTTGAATATTTCATTGAATCAAAGCTGCTCGATCAGAATGTGAGGGCTGATTACCTGCAATATGACAAGGCCCCTGTCTATGATGCGGTGTATGGCAAGAACCCTTATCCTCAGGGAGAGGAAAGAGCAGAACTGAATAGGTTATTTCAAGAGTTTTTCAAGGAAGTTAAGGTCAAAACTGACGAAAATAATGTATCTTTGCTATATGAGAAAGCAGAAGAATACATCTCAGAAAACAAGGTCTATTCGCAAGCAAGACCGCAACAAGACTTCCCCGAGGGAGTATCCTACCTGTCAGAGCGGGCCTCAGGTGCTTTATCAGGACAGCTTGATCTATTCGGGACGAGTAATTATACTCCCACCACCGATGATGGTAACGTCACCTATGTCGAAAGACTGATATCAGAAAGAGGGGTTACGTTCCTGGGTGAGAAGCTCACAGGACCACCAACCATAAGAACATCGGCAGACATCGCCTACCTTTTTAAGAATCTCGAATCAGCCACCAGCGAGAATGCCTTTGCCGTTCTGATATCAGAGACCGGAGAATATAAGGTCCTCTATCTTGGAACCGGAGCCACTACCGGAGTTATCATTGACAGTAAGCTCATAGTTGCTGCAGCTAAAGAATTTGGGGCTAAACGGGTAGTTGTGGTTCATAATCATCCTTCAGGCAATCTTAAACCGTCAGGGGCCGATATGGCATTTGACAGGAATATTATGTCGGCCCTTGAATCAATGGACATAGACCTTGATCCAAGCATAATCATTGACCTTGATAGTGGAGAGTTTACAGTCTTCGCTGGAGAGAATGTTGATTATAAGAAATATCGCAAAGAGGACTACGGGACTGATGTGCCGGTAGAAGATAAAACCATCTACCAGTTTGAAAAAAAGAAACTCTATGTTCCTGCATCAGAAAGAACGACAGTAAAAAACTCAGCAGATATCGCTGAATATCTGTCCAAGATGAAACGAGGGACCACTCCCAAGTTGCATGTCATGATCCTTGACAGGAGCCTTCATATAAACAGATATCTGCTCTATGATGAGACAATAAGCAATGAAGAACTTATCGCAGGGCTTCTGTATGAGGTAGGCAAGCATGGGGAAATGGTTGCCCTTGCCTCTAATACTCGCATGTCGCCGGGACTACTTGTTGACTTAGCGGCCAAACTTAAAAAAGTAGACTCCGATATTATTGATTTCATCCAAATCAAACAGAGAGACGATATCATCAATAACTACATGAGTTATGGGGATGAAGGACTTATTAGTGAACCAAAAGTATCTTATGTGAGTGAGTTTGCCGGGGAATATCTGGAAGGGGTAGAATACAAGGCACAGGACATAACAAAGACTCCGGCCTTTAAGAAGTGGTTTGGTGACTCCAAGGTAGTGGATGAGAACGGGAAGCCGTTGGTGGTGTATCATGGCAGTCCTAATACATTCGATACCTTCAATCTTGATAAAGTGGGAGCCCAGGGTTCCACCGAGGGGCATGGTTTCTATTTTACCGCAGACAGAGAGATTGCTCAGGGATATGCCGAAAGAAGAGATCAGGGAGAGGGTAAGTTGTATGAGGTATATCTGAAAATAGAAAATCCTTACTCAAACGAAAAAAGAACAATAACAAAGACAGATGTAAGGAAAATACTCTCATTGCTTCACAAAAAAGACCCGGAATACGCATTGTCGAACTACGGAGATATCGCTTATGAAGGATTAAATAAAGTATTAAATATAGCCGTTGAATCCGAGAATGAGGCAGAGACCGACACTGACCTCATTGGAAGCCTTGTTAATGGTGGTATTGCTCCTCTTGAATCGGTATTAAAGGCAGTTTATGATATCACTGGCAAGGACGGGGTAATAACAAGCTGGGAAAACGGGACTCCTGTTTTTGTAACTGCCTCCCCTACTCAGATCAAATCAGCCACAGGCAACAGAGGAACCTTTGACTCAGAGAACCCAAATATTCTTGAAGAACCACAGGACAATTACCGCTTTGCAGGTGACTGGCTCGAGCAACAGCCGGATATCTTAAGTAATGCCGACCAAAGGTATAACACGCCAATTGAAAAACGTACACTAAAAGAAAAACTTGATGAATTACGAAGGGGATTGAAAGACGTTCACCTTCCTATCAGGCGGTTTGAGGAAGCGATAAAGAAATTAGGGGGAGTCCTGGATGACAGATCAAAGCCTTATCGTGATATCAACCTTGCTTTTGAAAGGCTTGATTATCTCTATAATCAGTTTATGAAGAATAAATTTAATCCAATAAACAAGGCTGTTGCTGCAATAAGGAAAAGTGGCATTCCAGCGGGAGAAGTGCTCCCTTATATAATTGCCAAGAGAGCCACGGAACTTAATCCTAAGATGAGGCAAAAAGAGATTGACGAATGGATTACGTCAAGGAATGAGAGGGACGAAGCGAAAAGAAAGGCTTTCATTAAGGCTAATCCTAAAATCTCCGCAGAAAGAATGACTAAATATGAGTTAAAATTGCTGGAGGACATGGAGGAGGATAAATCAAAGTTTATCGACTCCGTAAAGGATAAGGATTATTCGGGCGTAATGCCGTTTGATTATGACAAAAACGGGCAACCAAGAGGGAATTATACTAATCCGGAGGAACTCGCAAAGGATATCGTAGCTGAATTTGAAAAGAAAGCCGGCAATGATCTAACAGATAATTTATGGAAATCCATCAGGGAGGCCACTGGTGAAATATTGAATATTTGGGAACGTGGATCTCAGTTGTCTCCGGAGGACAAGGCTGAATATGAAAAATCCCAGTATTATGTTCCGCTCCGGGGATGGAGGTTCGGAGCGGCCAAAAGTCTTGTTTACACAAGAGGAGAAGGTTTCTCGAAATCATTAAAACACGCAGAGGGAAGGTCCTCTCTTGCTGACAATCCATTAGCCTATATCGAAAAAATAGCTTTTACAGCTATACAAGAACAGGTAGGTAATGAGGTAAACAATTCCATGGCTAATCTTATTATTAAAAACCTTAACATTCCAGGCCTATTTAATATGGCTGTTCTTAGAAAAGTTTATTATGTAAAACAACCCGACGGGACTACGATGTACACAATTGACAGACCGTCCGAGGACCTGTTTGCAAACAAACTCGCAGAGGCAAAGACCTATACTGAACATGAAAATCTAAGGCCTAAGAGCGCAGCATTAGAACACGAGGTCACTATTGTGCGAAGGCCGGCAGGAGATCTTGCTATCATCTTTAAGGATGATTACTTACAGGTAGCCCAGGCACTCAATAAGCAAAACTATATGCTTCAGCTCCTTTCTGATAAGGTCATAGATACCAGAACAAAGGGGAAGATGTTATCATTAATGTCTAAAGCTACAAATATCCTCAAGGCAAATCTTACCCAATGGAACGTAGTGTTTCCGTTTACAAACCACCTGAGGGATTCGCAGGAGGGGCCGGTGACTCAGTATATAAAACACGGGAAACCCGGACTTAAAACATTAGGGAAATATCCTTCAGCCTACGGAGCCTTATTCAGATACATATTTACAAAACCTGATCTCTCGAAGCAGATGGACCGGGATGTTGTTGATTTCTATGAAAACGGAGGGGCGACAGGATACACACACGGCAGGACTGTAGAGGATATTGAAAAACAAATAGAAAAGGATGTAAGCGGTATGATTCATAGGGGGGTGATTGGGAAAACCCTTGTTGATCCGGTAAAAACACTCTTAAGCGGAATCTCATTTTGGAACCAATTTTTTGAGGATGCTTCCAGATTAGCAGTTTACCGTGCAGCCATATCTATGGGAATGTCAAAAAAGGATGCAGCCTACGAATCCAA
>Ga0172380_10003353_pt1 | contig 22152 bp, 21 predicted proteins | sample Leawe162metaG_FD_119747 | JGI IMG/M metagenome (GOLD analysis project Ga0172380, IMG submission 119747) | Leachate microbial communities from a municipal landfill in Southern Ontario, Canada - Leachate well 162 metaG | ecosystem: Engineered > Solid waste > Landfill > Unclassified | place...
CGGTAGGAATCGAACCTACGACCATCTCCTTAAAAGGGAGCTGCTCTACCGACTGAGCTACGGGCGCTTTGGTGTATAAGGCTAATTTCTGATTTTGCTTATAGAAGTTAGGCTTTTAGCACGACCTAGTATGCAAGGAAAGGACAATAGAAATTATGTACCGTAATCAATATTTATTTATTAATAAATATAAAACGACTAGGTTAAGTATGGCAGATTTTACTAAGAATTTCAACTATTGCTAAAATGCTCTCTTGCTGTTAATATCTGTACATATGAATACTCCTCAAAAAGGTTCTGTGAGATACATAGTATTTAAAGACGGAGATACTTGGTATGCCGTTGGTTTGGAGTTTAACATTGTTGAATCGGGTGATGACCCTCGCATTGCCTTGATGAATCTTTTTGATGCAATGCAAGGATATGTGGAATCATGCAAAAAGATTAAGGGATACCGTATGGCACCCCTAAATCAAAAGGCTGACCCTGAATATGAAAAACTTTGGGCAACTATAAATGCTCCAAAGAAAGTAAAATCTCCTTTTCAGATAAACACATTCGGAGTTACACGAGTCTAATTACAGTATGTCCAAAAATCTCACAAACTGGACATATAAAGAGGTTACTGAAGTTCTGAGGGAACATGGTTTTGTACTTAATCACACCCGTGGAAGTCATTACTATTTTAGAGGATATGCAGGGAAAATACCCCGACAAGTATGTGTACCGTATCATGGCAACAATACCTCATTAAAACCTAGGACATTTAAAGGTATTATGGTGCAGTCAGGATTGCCGAAAGAGGTTTGGTTGAGTGAAAAGCAGTAAATGGAATATTATCATTTGCTCAAAAAATACAAACATTTTTAATTTGGTATAATTATCTTATATTTAATCAAGATATTATAAAGCAATGAAATTATTTACAGAGTTTGATTTTGATAAGCTACCCGATGAAGAAGCTGTTGAGTCATCAGTAAAATTAGAATACATCAAAGAGTTAATAGTATTTGCAAAAAGTGATAAACAATCAGTGTTTATGTATTTCGCATTTGCATTGGCTGCAATAGCATTCGTTATTGAGAAATTTGACACCTCGATTCAGTCGGCTGGTTTTTGGTACCTGACATTTTTCTACATTGGCATCCTTTTTCTCATTATGGCAGCAATGTCATACTTTATGTATTGGAGAAAAATACACCGTACTCAGATGAGTATTATCTCATGCATCCCGAGTTTAAATATTAAGAAAGCGAGAGGATACTGGATTGAATTGTGGAAAGAAAATCAGGCTCTTTTCAAGCTTGGATTAGGGTTTCTTGTTATTGGAAATTCCATAATTTTTATAACTACAGTTTGGGCAAAATTTGCAGAAGCTTTTAATGCAGTCAAATTGCCATTTTAGGGGTAGTAATTATCCCAAACCAGAAGAAGTATTAAGCACTTTAAACAAGGTTAATCAGAGTGAAAGAAAGTTTCTGATGTTCATGAATGCTCTATGGAATAAATTTGAACGAAAATAAAAGGGCCCCAGAAGGGCGAGTCTTAAGGGAGCATTTTTGTGGAGGTACTCTATTGTAGGGCTTAAGCGATATGTTAGTCAAACATATAACTAATCTCTTTTAAAGAGAGAATTTTATTATTTTTGTTTGAGTCTACTTTATTAAAATGTGCATCTATTTACCAAACAGTAAGGATTTAACATATCATGACCGAGAACACATTATTCCTGCTGGTCTTGGAGGAATAATGCGATTGCCTGAAGGATATGTAAGTGATCAATTTAATAACGGGATATCTAGACTTGAACTAGACTTTTTAAGAAACTCAACAATCTCAGTTCCTCGCTCGATTGAAGGACCAGGTAAAAGAGGAAGTCTATCTGACACCAAGTCAACCAAATCAAAAGTCTCTATTATTCAAAATACTGAAGACACAAACAAATATTCTTTAGGCTATATTAAGCTCGGAGCTCCTTTTCATATAACATTTTTTTCTCTTCAATTAAAAACGGGTCATTTTGTGGCAGGAACTGACCCTTCAATTCCTGATATAACGAAACATTTTTGTTCATTTTTTGATCAATGTAGAACTGAAAATATAGGCAAAACACGGATAATCACTGATAACAGTTTACCAGAAGGGCTCATTCTATTTGGCATAGCGAATGAAATTGAGAAAAACTACAACTCTTTTTTTGCCAAGAGCAATAGTACTTCATTTGAATTCACATCTGAAAAAATCAGAAAAATCATTGAACAGAATAACGTGAATGATATATCTATTGTAAAAGAATCGTATAAATCACAAGTGACACTTGAAGCGGACTTTTCCAATAACTATTTTAGAGTTTATGCAAAAATAGCGTTTAATTACCTTGCCCACATTAAAGGGAAAGACTTTGTACTTCATCCATGCTTTGATTCAATACGAAATTGGATTGCTTCTGGAGGAGAAAACACATTTGCAAATATAAATACTGCAATACCAGTAGTTTCTATCATTAGCGTCCCTTTGCCAGAGTCTTCGCATGTTATCCTGATTCAAGCTTATAAAAATAATTTGCTAGCAACAGTATTTTTATATAGTGGACATGCTGTGATTATTGCCTTAAGTACTAGCTTTTCACAAGATTTTGACGAACTTGAGGGTTATATTTGTGACTGGAAAAATCGTCTTGAGTACACATTTCTTGATTATATAAGCGGATTAGGAAAATCCGATGCTTTTATATAAACTCATCAATACTCATTCCGTTAATATCACCCCTCATTTCAGTGGGTGGTAGACACCGCAGATATTGAATAGTCATTGAGATGTCTTTATGCCCCAAAAGCTGTTTAAGCTTTGCAATGTTGTTGCTACTTTTTAAAAAGTTCACAGCAAACGTGTGCCGGAACTGGTGCACGTGAAAACGAACTCCTGACCACTTTCTCAATACAACTACCAAATGTTTTAACCCGTCAAAACTTAGTCGATCATCTCTGTTTGCAGATACGAGCAAGTAGGGTGTAGTTTTGTCTTTCCGTTCACGCATGTAATCCTTTATACACATGATGAGTTGAGAATGTAGTGGTATATAGCGTGTGCGTCTCACTTTGGAAGTCTCAGAGCGTACCGTAAGTATTTTACGATCCATATCTATATCCCGAACTTGTAGTAGCAGGACTTCTTCACGCCTGAGTCCGCAGAATAGAAGTAGATAAAACAAAACAAGATTTCGCTTTTGAATGAAAAGCGTTGCGGAATGAGTAATGATAGCCGTTAGGATTTTCTCTATTTCTTCTTTCTTTAAAAACTTCTTGTCTTCATACTGTGGGGTAGGATACCTCAATTCAGAGAAAGGATTCTGCTTTATGTACCCCTTAATACGGAGCCATTCAAAGAAACTGTTGAGATTTGTCCAGTATGATGCAACGGTTGATTTTTTAATTCCCGTTCTGATGTGCCCTTTGCCGATAATCCTTTTTCTTTCCTCAAGCACTTTAAAGAACTGAGTCATCATTGATGATGTAAGCATTTGAGTTGAGCAATCGGGTTGAAGTTTATGAAAAACCGTAAATACCTGACGGTACTTCGTAATAGTAGCGGGGCGGACTTTACGTACAAACTCGTATTCGTACATAAACCCATCAAAGAGTTCGGGTAATTCTTTTCGCATGCTTTGAGTATTACGCATGCACGTGTTTTCTGGTAGATAACTGGACTACACAAAACATTTGATGATTCCGTCACTTATCCCACACCCGGCTTTCCCATACCATGAGTGTATATGAATAACCATACACATCATGATTCCAAAGAACAGGTCACCTACATAGGGAAAGTGAATTACCGAAATGATAACCGTCATTTCGGAATTAAAAATGCTGACAGGCTACGTCACATCTATTGCATTGGAAAGAGTGGAACAGGTAAATCCACATTGCTACTTAACATGGCTATTCAAGATATCCAAAATGGAAACGGTTGCTGTATCATTGACCCACACTCTGACGTTGCAGAAACGCTCTTACACTACATCCCTGAAGAGCGAATACAAGACGTACTATACCTCAACTCATCAGATGATGAGTTTCCAGTTGCATACAACCCCTTACGACACGTACACCCAAAGTATCAAGACCTTGTTGCTTCCGGACTTATCTCAACCTTTAAAAAGATTTGGAAAGATAGTTGGGGGCCACGCATGGAACATATCCTGAGATTCTCCCTTTTAACCTTGCTTGAATACGGAGACGGAACCCTCCTTGATGTTCAACCCTTGCTCACTGACCCTGAGTTCAGGAATGAGGTGCTTTCCCGTGTCAAAAGTCAACACATTCTGGCCTTTTGGTATAACGAATATGCTAGATATACCAATTCATTACGCTCCGAAGCCATTGCTCCAATTTTAAACAAGTTAGGACTATTCAGTGCAAGTACTGTCCTCCGTTCAATGGTCGGCCAGCGTACTCAAAGTTTTCGATTACAGGAACTCATGGACAATGGCAAGATTATCATTGCCAACCTTTCAAAAGGGAAAATAGGTGAAGATGCTTGTACGCTCATTGGTAGTATGCTCCTTTCAGGTATTCAACTGGCAGTACTCTACCGAGCCAAGCAACCCGAACATACCCGCAGACCCTTTTACGTGTACGTAGATGAAATGCATAGCTTCGTAACCCTCTCCTTTGCAGATATGCTCTCAGAGTCCCGTAAATACGGTCTAGGGCTATTTCTGACCCATCAATACATGGAACAGCTACCTGATGAAATCCGGGCGGCTGTGATTGGCAATGTAGGTACACTTATCACATTCCGTATTGGAGCAGATGATGCACAGTACCTAAAGAAAGAGTTTTACCCAATATTTACAGATACCGACCTTATACATCTACCAAGATACAGCATGTATCTCAAGTTGATGATTGATGGAACAACAAGTCAGCCGTTTAGTGCGAGTACTCTTCAACTATCAAAAAATACACGTTGTGATGTCTCTAAGTATGTCGTAAAAAAATCTCAGAAAAAATATGGTAAACAAAATGTAAAAATCATTCAACCAATTTCAATGGAGATAAAGAATAATAATAAACAGAAGGAATTATTTAAAATAATTATCTCAAAAAAATCACCTTAGTTCAGAACCTGAGATACAAACTCCAAGACCCCCTTTGGATAATAACTTCTGTTGCAAGAATCAAGAAGTTTTTTTGCCTCTTTCCTGTTTGTTATTAAGTCATAATTATTACTAAAATCTTCTGGTACTTTCTTAAACGGTCTACTGTAAAGTAAAATATCGTTCTTAAGCTCGAAGGCCATGAACTCCTTAGCTTCATTGATAAAAGCAATTCTATAGATGTCATTTGTGTCTACACCAGAAAGGTAAATTGTTTCGGATTTTCTTAGTTTATCAATGGTTTGTATAATATCCCTGTAACGAAACGTATGATTATACCTAAGTAGTTCTTCCTTTCGGTTAGGGTAACCACATTTGGTTAAAATATCATTACAGGTATCAAGTCTGTTAACCACTTTTAATTGCTCCGCAGAAATGACAGCCCAAGAGTAGGCATTCTTTAGGTCAATTTCCCTGTAGTAATCATTAATGTGTTCATTGATGCAGCTAATGCACATTAGCTTTTCTTTTGCCGAAAAAACAATAGGCTCATTATTTGATAGCATATTTAATGCTGAGACCAATGGAACCAAATTGTAATTTTCCCATTTTTTTATCTCTGCCTTAGAGCCAATTTTTGGTTCTATGCTTAAAATCTCTATACGCTCTTTAAGAAGTGGTCGTAAAAGAGTCTTTTCTTCTGTTGTAAAAGCAAGTGTTTTCATCTTGTATTGTAATAGAATACAAATATCTTGGTTAAGGAATATATTTGAATTAAAAGTTTTTAACATATTTATGGATTACGAGAAATATAAAACCAACAGCGATTTTTTATACAAGTTTTGTCCTATCAACCTTTACACTTATAGGAATTTAATCAACAATGAATTATGGTTCTCTTTACCTAAAACGTTTAATGATCCGTATGATTGTCGTTTTAATCTACAGCTTGATGAACTGACAGAAGATGGAGTTCAGGCATTTTATCGGGATAAAAATCTAACCTCTGGTGAACTAAACGATAGGCTGCTCTTATTTAGGCAAGATAAAAATGCAATTGTTAAAGAAATTGAGGCAGATTACCATGACAAAATTCATAATGAATTTTTGGTGGGATGCTTTTCTGAAAAATATGACAACAAACTTATGTGGGCACATTATGCAGATGGGTTCAAGGGAATGTGTTTAATTTTTGAAAGAAAAGCTCACGAGGCTTTTTTTCAAGGAGGCAAGGTTAATTATAGCTCCGAAATACCAATTGTGCATTATAGTGGGAATGGAGAACTGGAGGCTACTCCAATATTTCTTACTAAGGATGATATATGGAAATATGAAGAAGAGGTAAGAAGTGTTACAAAGATTGATGGGGGACGTAATCCCATAAAGTATAACCCTAAAGCACTTAAAGGGGTCATTTTTGGCTATCGAATAAATGCTGATGACAAACATGCCATAAAGGAAATCGTTAAGAGACATCCTGAGTACAGTGAGGTCAAATTCTATTGTGCGGTTCCGCATAATTCAAACATAACCTTAGAAATACAGGAAGAAAAATGACGTATCAAGCCCGTTTGTTTACTTCGTTCGGTTAGATAAACAAATCCTCCTCATATTCACTTATAATTTGACCAATAGATTTTATGCGAGTTTTATTAATAACAATACCTAAATCGCTTAGACGATAGATAATACTTGTTTTAGACACCTCTAAAAGATAAGCCAATTGCGTTATTAAGCCCTGGTATGCCTCTTGATTATAATTTTGGTCATTCAGGTAAAAAATCCCTTCAGACAAATTATGTCTTCTCTGGTAAGATAATACCAGTTTCATAACTGGATATTTGTGCAATATTAGATTTGAAGCAAAATAATTAGCTTGCCATTCAATCCAGTGCTTTGGGTTTGTTAACTCATATTTGTTTGTACGAAATGAATATTCTGCATCATCATAACTCTCATATACTTCTTGAGAAATTTCTAAGTTCTTGTGAAGAATATAGTGTCCAAATTCATGGGCCAGAACAAAATAGTACTGTTTTGTTTCTTCCATTTTTGGATGAACAAAAATTGTATTGTTTTTAACGTCACAAGAACCTAGTAGTTTTGAATCACTTGGTAATGCTTTAACCTGAATGCCATATTCACGTTTAAGATAATCAATAAGATTTTTAGGGGAGAATAAATGCCCACTCTTTAAAACTAATGGGTTAATTTTATTAATTTCAAATTCTGCAATAGACTCAATATCCTCTTTTGACAGTTCTGGAATATTGAAATTTTCAATAATACTCTTTGGGGCAAAGCATAGCTTAATTAAGTTCTCTACTTTTTCTGAAAACCGCCTTTCTAAAGATTTACTACTCGGGAAAGTAAACTGAGTTTGGAAGGGGTCACCTTTTGAAGTCTTATGCAATATAATATCATATTTCCTTTCGGTGTTGGCTTTTATTAACATTAGTCCTTGGGATTCGGCATAGTTGAGAGCTGATTTTTGAAGAAAGCTATTTGTTATAAAAATCCCTTTGTTGTTAACTCCTCCAATCTGTGAGATTTTAGCTACGAACTCTTCTATGTCGTCAACTGGAACTTTATGGGAATAATTTTTACACTCAACAAGGTACAACATGGAATAGCGACTGGCGTTGGGAGGCCATAACTCAATAGCCAAATCGAAAATTATATCTCCCTTGCGCCTTTCTGAGTAATATCCCTTTTTTCTATATACCCTTGCGTGTTCTTTTATGATTCCTAGTTCTTCATTCTTTAACACATTTTCAATTAGTGTTAAAGACATCTCCTCAAACGAATCTCCCTTTTTAGTTGTGTTCACCCGATATGTTCTTTAGTTTTCATTAGTTATTTGCAGGGCCAGATCTTTCTTTTGGCCCTCATTCAAATATTTGTTAAAAAATTGAGAGGCCGACATATCCTATTGGTATAAAGTTTAGGCCGAAATTTACATATTCTATTCCTAATCTGCAACATTACAATTGCCTGTTATTGAAGAAAAGCATTTGAGCAGTGTAAGAGATATCATTGAACCCTGCATAAGAAATATGGAGAAAGACAAAAGAGATTAAGTACATATTCCCACGAAGGATTTTTGATATAGGACAACAACAGAGAAAGTTATTTCATTAGCAAGTTCTACATAGAAACAATATCTAACTCAAAAGCCCTTTGTTTAGGGTGTGCTTGAAATAATCTAACGTGAGGCAAGATGGTTTTCACCAGCTTAGTTACTTCCTCCTTGTGTGCAATAGGCATTGAGCAACCAAATATTATTTCTGAAATAATATCTTTTGGAATTGAAACAGCTCTTTTGGGGAGGTTGCTTTTAACCAATCGATATTCAATTTCATAATTCCAAAATTCTGACTTTGTCATAAGCTGAATTATCATTCCTAATTGTGCATACTCGAGAGGTGAAATTACAGGATAGTCTTTAGAGTATATAACCTCACCACCCAATCCTCTTACAAAGTTAAAAAGCTTCTGAGAATCAAACCCAACACAAAATCCCTTATGTGAGTTCGCGTAATGAGCCCACATCAAAATATTATCTACAACAGGAGTAACACTAAATACTCCATAGGTTTTATACAATTTTTGAAGTGTCACTTTGTTAGATATTTCCATATGCTTGTCATCATAGTATTTCCCTTCTGCTATTAACCTTTCTGCTTCATCATATTGTTGTTTTGTTGAAGCACCATTCATTGTTCTTTTGGTGAAATCATGAAAATACTCTCTGCACATTATTTTGTCCGTTTTAAGTAGGTGCCACGCTACTGATACCCCACAATCAAATGGGTCATTAAACTCATTTGCTGATGCATAGTAGATTTCTTGTTCGCGTATCATTCTTTGATGCCATTGATTACCCCAATCTCGAAATTTGTATACTCTCGTTGGTATATCACCATAGGTTGGGTCATTTAGCATTTCGATAACTTTGTCTCCGAGTCTTGTCGAAATAGTTTTTGAAAATGTGTTCATGTAGGTAAATTTATTTTATAAAAATAGTTAAAATATCATTTCTCCAATCGGGAGCCCCACACTTAACCCAAATGAGTGCTTTTTATTTACTTCTTGCCAAACAACTTCAAAATTGATCTCTGTTTTCATTTTCTCTCCCCGAATTGAAAATGGCGCTCCGATACGCCAGTTAACATTTTCTTTCTGATCCCCGTTACCCCAACATTTTTCAACCATTCCACTGAGTCCGACCCACGTTGGCATCCAAACATATCTAAGCGAAATACGATGAGTTACAAACGTTTCAAAATTTCCAACATAAACTGACTGCGAACTGAGTTTTGCAAGAAATAATGTATCAATATTCGTACTTTGAATTATATATTTATCTAGAACATTCGATTCCATAATACCTGCATTGATTGAGTTATTAATCAGGAAAGAATATTTAGCAGTTATTAAGGTAGTCCCTTCATGAAGAAATATATCCCAGATATCTGGCCCACATCTATAATTTTGCTTCCGCCAAAAAAAGTTCAAAGTTGCATTTGCTTCGTAAGGACGATATGTATTTGTGCTAATACTTGTTGTGCTAAAATTTGGAATTGTCTTATATGTAGATTCTGTGATTGGTAAATAAAAATCGACCCCTCCCCACCATCTGAATGCAAGATTATAAAGTTTCTTTTCTTCAATATATTCTGCTTCTTTTACTGCAAATTGTTTCCGCATATTATTAGTGTAATCTGAGATAAAAGATTTAAGTAGTGTATCTAAATCTGAAGATTCTTTATTAATTATTCTGAACTTTGATAGTTCTTCATGAAAATCATAAAACAGCAACTTGCTTAGTCTTAGACGTTCTTTTGTTAATTGGCTTTTTTGGGACGCTTTAGATGTATCTTCATCGTAATAAATTCTACCGTTACCCAAGAAGGTACCCTTAAGGCAAAAACCAATATCATTATTAATCCCATTCTTATTATGTAGAGGAACAAATTTATCTTTTACATTCGCTTTAATGCCTGCGGTCAAGAGTGCCGGTGCGAACCCATCCGATGCTTCGTATGGTAAAAAAGTCCCTCCTACAAGTACACGACCATCTGTATTATCCCATACTGCATATGTTCTCCGAAGCGAGAGGTCTGATGTTGCAGATAAATAAGTTGAAATTTTTTGAGCAAAGAAAGTATTAAGTGTTGCATTGGACGTAAGTAAGCGGTCTTCTTGTTTTCTAAGCAAATAAGGTTTTAGCATGTTTACTTTGATACTATCTCTGCCTACGATTACTATTGAATCATCTTGTCCATACACCCTTGTAAAGGATATAATTAGGAAGAATAATGTTTTTGTTTTCATTTTACTTTAAGTTATAGATTGTTTGTCAGAATAAAGATAGCAACCCTTATTTAATCTAAAAGAGTGAAAACCCTAAATTTTGATAGGGTTTTCACTATATATTTTTTAGTGTTTTCCCTATAATAAAAAAGCACCACCCGCTTATGCGAATGGTGCCTTTCAAAATATCAAGTACTGTTACGCTTGATAATTCAGTTTTGCAAAAGCCTTTTCCCAAAAAGAAACCCAAAATGTCATTGCCTTTTGAAATGCACCAATAACTTCATCCTTTCTACTTTCCTCTATATACCTGAGTGCATTTCCATGTGACCAGATGATATGGTCAGGCTCTACATCTACATGGATAGTTAAATACAAATCAGATGAAAGCAAATCCTTTCGTCCGCACAGGTCAATAATCTTGTTGAAGTAATATGAAATATCTAATGCGGGGTGTTCGATTGCTGCAACATAGCCTGTTGCCTGAGCAGGAGTCATTGAATGAAACAAGTCGTGGAATGACGATACCTGAGTATCTGCCTCAGGATTGCCCCTGAACGTCATATCAACCTCAAATTTAGGATTCAGTTTCTTCATGAGTCGTTGCAGAAGGTCATAGTGAGGTTCGTGGCCGTCCTGCACCATGCCATCTTCTTCGAGATAGTTTTGCATCATAAGTTTTCGGTCTGACCATTCAGGGAATGCTGAAGTACACCGTAGCAGAATTTGTGGTTGATGTCTCGATACAGGATACCAGTATGAAAGAAATGAAAATACCTGTTCTGGTGTCAGAACAGGATTTGAGGCAAGCCATTTCCGATAGGGGTTGTGAGCACTGTGCTTGTAGTCGGTATACTTAGAAAATGTATCAAGTAAAGACTCTGCTTTGTTGATACGCTCGTGTAGGGAAAGATGCTTCATATTAATTACCTCCATTTTGATTAATAACTACACTCAGTCTCTTTTCCTTTGACATGTTCGCCATTTGTCCATCAAGTTGCCATCCCGTATCAAACTTTCGAAATGTCATTTCTCCGTTAATTGGAGTATCAAGATCAAACGGGATATATTTTCTTTCAGTACACCCAATCTTCACATTTACTAAGCATCGTGCAAAAGGACTGATGTTCGTTGCTTTCAGTGAAAAGCGAACAGTCGCCACATTAGTAGAAGGATTTGTTGCAATTCCTGTAATTCCACTAAACACAATGTCATACAGTTTAAGTTTGCATCCATTTTCATCCTGCCCCATGTACCATTGCGCATATTCAGAGTTTATCTTAAGAAAGAAGTTGTAAATATCTTCCCGGTCATCTACGTAATATATTAACTCTTTTCGTTGAAAACTCCTGATGTCAGCACCCCAACACATAGTTTTTCGAAGAGGGATATAGTGTCGAAATAGAATAGGGGTGCCAAGTGCTTTTACAATCAACACTTTTGCCTGAGCATGACTAAGTGGAGGAGCAGGAGTATGTGTGGTACTACCTATAGTGAGAACCCCAACAAGGGCAAAAAGAAATATAAATAATATCTGCTTCATATAGTGTTCCTTTTCATCATTGTTTAACAACTTTTTGAACAAGAACGACATCACGACAAGACACAACAATGGAATAGATACCCTGTGCAAGTGAGGATAGGTCAAATTCTGCGTGTGTTGTACCCGAAGGAAGAAATTGTTTGCCTACTACCTGCCCCACCTGATTGATAATACGAACTTCCGTATCTCTCTGTAGTAATTCATCTTTCAGTTCAACATGGAGTATATCCGCTACTGGGTTTGGGTAACTAGAGATACTAAACGTTGGAGCATTTGGATGTATCACTCCCACACCCTGTTTTGGTGAGACAGTAATATAGTTCAGCTTTGTTTTGGTTTCTGTGGCTATCTGATTATATGCAGTAAGGGTCACAGAATATGTTCCAGTATTTAGATATCTGATTCCTGTAGGGTCATATTTATCTACTTCCTGATACCCTTGGCCTGATGAACCGTCATGGAATTTCCATATGGAGGAAAGAATAAGTGTACTATTGTTATAGAAGTCAATTGAATCACCAACCGTAATGGTTGTATCTGATGCACTAAAATCAAGTATCGGAGGGCCTGATGTCATTTCCAGGTGGACATCATCAATGTAAAAGGCTGTTAGGCCTGAACTATCTATACCTTCAAAGGTCAGTCTCGGAACTAACAATGACGAGTATTTTGATAATCCAGCAGTAGTTGCATTGATTTTGATACTTTCCCTTTGGTATGTTTGGTGAGCATCCCGTACGTTGTTGAATCGTTTCAATACAATTGGTGGTCGAAACGGGTTCCAGTCGTCTGTAATCTTTACCTCAAGCACATCAAATGAATCAGTCGTGTTTCCCGTCACAATATGATACTGGAAGGAAAAGGTGAAAAATTGCGTGTTGCTAAATCCGAAATTGAAAAGTTGTGAAATACTTCCAGTTCCATTCTTGTTTTGCCCTGCATTAATACATCCACAATTCGGGGGAGAGAATGCCATTGCTCCCTCACAAATGGAAGCTATACTACTGTCACTAGGGTCAAGTCGCCATATCCCTGAGTTGTTAGTAAAACTTGTGTCTGAAAGTCGTTCTTCAACGGTGATTTGGCTAAAACTTGGTTTTACCCAAAGGGAAAGTGCAAAAAGGAAGATGCTTAATTGTTTCATATGCTTTTTATTTAAGCATCAAAAGTATGAAAATAAATTAAAAAATACACTCTATCGGGTGTATTCGTAAGAGGGTAATATATCAGGCGTATTTACGATTGTTTTGTTCCTATGGCAGAGAACGATAATCAACCAATACAGGAAGTCATCCAACTTGGTAAGCGAATCAAAGATCTCCGGATTAAAATGGGCTTTACCAATTACGAATATTTTGCATATGAAAAGGGATTTTCACGAGCACAATATGGCAGGTATGAACAAGGAAAAGACCTTCAGTTTACAACACTGGTTAAACTGGTTAAGGCATTTGATATGACACTAGAGGAATTCTTCAGTGAGGGTTTCGAGACAAGAGCACAGAAAAAGAAAAAAATATAGCACTCCTAACTTTCCAGAATAGCCTTTATTGTACTTTCCCTCGTTTGCCCCATTGATTCCTGCACATCTTTAATGAACTTGTTTTGAAGGCTCACTTCACTAATTAACTCCATCGGATTATTAGAAATGTTCTTTGAGAAATCGAGTACTATTTTACTCATTTTGAGTGGTGAATTTTTACCACCAAACATGATTAATAAAATTGATTTATTTTGTTCATTTTTAATTTGATGAGTTTGAAATAACACTATTTGTTCCTCAACGATTGGTTCACCAAAATGAAGAATTTCTTTGGCTGGTTCAGAACTTAATTCTTGCCCATTCTCACTATACCCGTGCTTTAGTAAGTGATTGAAAGAATCTTGAAAAACACCATGTTCAGAAATTATTCTGTATCCAAAATTTTCTTCATTCTGATTAGGAGTCCAATTGTAAAAATGTACTTCAAACTGAATAGCAAAGCGTCCATCTATAGTGAGTATTTTCTTAATTTTAAAAATTGCTTCCAAAAATGGATACCTAACTTTTCTGAATAAAGCCTCAATATAGTGATGTGGTGCAGGTTTTGTCTGCCCATCTATTCTCATGTAATATGTACCGTTTGTTTGGTGTGGTGAAAAGGGGCTTGTCTGAACTTGGATCACTACAACACATGAACCTTCATGTTTAAGGATTTCGACCCTGATACCTTCTGGTAGAGGTACGATACTATCAGAGATCTTGCTGACCACAAAATCTTTTTCTAATATAGTATTCCATGGAGTCAGCGACCCTACAAACGCCTTTTCTCTTTTACCCCCTGTCAATGTACCCTCTGGTGCACCCCAAATCAGTAATCCTCCACTAGAGTTCAAGAAAGCCCCAACTGTCTTTTGAATCCCAGGGAACTTTTCATCTAAGCTACCTTTTAAGTTGATTGACTTAAACTCCAATTGGTCGGTTTCCATCCTCTCAGCTGAGAAGAAGTTTTCAATATCATGGAAAGTCAAATCTTCCAACTTTTTCCCAAAATGGGCAGTACAATAGTCCATATTAATTCTATTTCCCGTAAAGGTCATATATTAACTTTGACTATGCAAGTAGGGGGTACGGGGTCTCCCCGCAAGACAGCGTGACCTGAACGTAAAGACTACTGTCTACGGAGGGACACGCTATCTTGCAACTGCTTCCGCTTGCTAGTAGAATTAGGTTATGACTAAAAAGATAACTCTTGCAGTGGCTTTAGGAATTTGTTTAGCGTTGTTTTTAGGACTTGCTATTCCAAAGAAGAAAACAGAGAACATAAATCCTGTTGATGTAAATACCCAGATACAAACAGTGTCACAATCTAATGCAAATACATTTAAAACGTATAATGATACCTTATTCTCTATTGAATACCCTGAATCCTTAAAAGTTTCACCTGACTATATTTTCTGCGATTTGCCGACTACCTGTAAAGAACAAAGGTTTATTGTGTTCATGGACTCTCACTCCAGTCTAATAAACAGAATAGATATTGCTGAAGGAATGGATATAAAAAAGCTATTACCTAATGGTAAAGAAATCACTATTGGGAGCAACGTCTTAACAATAGATAACAATACTTCAGAAGATCAAGTATTTTGGGTTCAAGGTAAGGGCTATGCCTTAAAAATAACTTTTATGAAGTTTAAAAATGACCCTAATTATAACAATTATGTTGCCCTAAAATCCCTTATATTAAAGTGATCGCTTATAACAGTCTAATTCGTAATAATCATTTTGCTTCTTATGCTCAAATTATCGAAATTTAACAAAACTGTGTAAATCCCTCCAGGAAGATTATTTAATTGATAGGCTCGTTCATTTGAACCTATACGTGATTGAAAACTCTCAGAATATAATTTTTCACCTATTAGATTATAAATATTAAAGTCCATTTGCTCCGCATCTAAGGTTTCAAAGTGAACCGTAAATGAACCCTTGTTCGGGTTGGGGAAAACACTAAAAGTCTGTTGTTCTAAACTTGCACCAAAACCCGTTGGACCTCCAGACCCAGTAACTCCTCCCCATGTCGCATCAAATTTATAATTAGCTGCAAATTTATTAGGGTAAAATGGGGCATTAAAGTTTATCCCAGCTGATAAGCCAGCTATAAGACGTCCGTAGGCTTGAATATTTGGTACTCCACCAATAGTATCTTTACTATAAATATTTTGGTACAAAACGCAATGTGCGTGTGGTCCATCAGAATTTCCTGTTGATCCGATACATCCTAAATATTCACCGATTTCCACTTTTTGTTTGCTCCAGTATTTGTTAATTATAGTTTGATTTATATTTTTTAAATGTGCCACTCTAAAGGCAAACTCAGGCTTTACCGTACTCTGAATAACAATATTATTTCCGAAACCATTACCACATGTATCACCCGGAATAGGATTGCACCCATTTGTGCAAATATTCCATAGGTTAATATAAATGACTTTGCCTTCTATGGGAGCATAGAATGAATCGTTTTCATTTGGAGCAAAGCAACTTTTGGCGGTCTGATTTGTCCAATCATCTGCATAGTATTCACCTAAACTATGACCCTTCTCACCATGGCCTTTAGGGTTTCCATTAAACTCTGATCCACCAATAAATCCATTTCTGCTATCCCAACTTGACAATCTTCCGAAGGGCCAACGCAAGTGTGAAATAATAGAAGTATCTGATAATAAGGTTTCGTTCAATTTAAATTCTTGCCCCATAGTGGCATTTATTGTGATTTGTGTACAGAATATATTATTGTCATTATTTGTTTCTATTACATTGTCAGAAAAATCAATCCAGCATTTGATATATTTAGTTCCCACCCATGAAGCATCTACAGGAATGTGTACCGCAGTTTGTACTGTAACTTCTCCCGTAAGAGCAGAAAGGTCGAAGCCGGGAGAACTGCTGCCGAGAAAATAATCATTTAATGTATTTGTTGTACAGTTATTCGATAACAAATATGATACTCTTACATTTTGTGCACCTGCTAAGCCAACATTTTTCATTTTACAGGTAAGAATTGTGGGGTGTCCCTGCATGACTGGATTGGGGCTTGCACTGACATCAGACAAAGTCAAATCAGCTTTTAATAGAGGTGCTCCATCTTGAGTGACGGTAAACGTTTCTCCTCCAACATTAATATATCCGGTAAGGGAATTGCTGCTACTGTTCGCTTGTACAGAGTATGTCACTTGCCCGGTTCCTGTTTTACTGCTTGTGGTAAAAATCCAACCTTCACTTGTTGTAGCATTCCAAGTACAATTAGACTGTGTGGTTACCGTAAAAGAACCTGACCCACCAGTGGCGGGAAAGTTATTTGAGGGTGATGATAGAGAATATGTACATGGATTCTGAGTTTGCACTACAAGGCTTATATCATCTATCCGAAACGTGGTTGGTTTCAGTCCATCGCCATCAACATCAAAGGACAAAACCATACTTTCTCCGGCATAATCATCAATATCGTCAAATGTGAACTCATATTGAACATAGTCGGTACTATAATGAATGTTTGAGAACTGCCCATGGTAGCCATTCGCAGATTGGTCAGTGAGCCAAACATCAAGAACATCGTATGCAGTATTATTATCTACTTCATCAGTTGATATGTAAGTATAAACCGTCAATACCGCAGAAGACCCTTGAATAACGTTATTAGGTATAGTAACTGTTCTGTAGAGTGATCCTAAAGCATGGTTAACGGGAGTGCCAGAACTGTTACAACCCAAGGCTGTATATCCGGGGCAAGAATTACACTTACTATAGCTTGAACCTGCCATAAACACATGACCAGATTTTGACCAAGGAGATAGTGTCCCGTTGTAAAAATCACGGTTGGAACTAATAAGTTCGGTTTGTGCGTTACTCACCGAAAAAAAAAGAAGCATAAAAAGAAGGGTAATGGTAGTAGTGTAAGTTTTCATAGCTGTAAAGATTTAAGTTTGCATATGTAAAATTATAAGAAAAAAAACAGGACTACCAACTTTTATAAGTATTTATTTTCTTTATAAATAGCTAAACGCTCTTTGTCCTACATGTCTACTTTCTGTTCTTTTTCTATGTCTCTTTCGTAACTACCATTTTTAGATAATTCGCTCAACAACTATTCTTAATCGCTTAAGGTGTATTTTGCAAGGTCAAATCTGCCTAAATCATCGATATTAATTTCAGTCTTTTCTCATGTGTTTCATCATTTTAGTTGGCAGGTAAACATTCTTGCATTGAATCGACTCGCTTCAATTTAGTTTTTAGGGAAAACCCTATAGAAAATTTAGGGTTTTCCCTATTGCGTGGTTTATAATCTGTAGCTAATTTTATGACATCAAATTATATAAACCAACCTATGTCAACTTTCTTACGCGAAACCCAATCAAACGGGTGTGAGTATTTTGTAAATACATCTCACTCATCAAAAGAATTCTATTCTTCCCTCGAAGCAGCACTTAATAAACATGATGCACCTGATATATCATATTCCCGTGTTAGCCTGTCCGAAGGTGGAATATTCTCCCAAAGTCGAGAATACCTTCGTATAACACGTAAAGGGCTTTCAATTGATATCTGTGCTGCTCCTTTCGCTAAAGGATTCTTTGTGTCCTCATGGGTAGGAGAACAAGGGTCAATTGTAATTGACCTCTTGTCACAAATACCTATACTTGGGCCCATCATTGCACGAACTAAAATTAAAAATAAAACATACTTTCAGGCAGATACTGAAGCAATGTTCAAACTCTTCGTGAATGAGGCAATACGAGAAGTCTCAGAAAAGATGAGCAACACCAAAGGTCAAAGAGCAGATTCAACACAACCATAATTAGTCGCTTCAGATGTCTGCATCTATTGCTGAACAGCGTACATCTCAGTTTTACCAATGGGAAGCACAGTGCCGTGGGTGGCAATGCTTTGAAGACCCTGTACATCTTGAACCAATATTCAAACCATTTGCATTCAGACCAACTCCTGTTACTCGTGTTGATGATGGCATCCGACACACACCATTAAGCTTTGTGACCGCACTCGTAACTGGTAAACTGCAAAAAGAAAACACCGTGGAGCATCAAGAAGAAGATGATGATGAACCCACAGCTTATGTTTTTGAAAATGATGCCCGGCACTGTGGGTTCTCAATAATCTTTCCAAAAGAACATACTGTTGAAGCCCATGAAATGGAACAGTTACTCTCTATGCTGTCATATTCAAAATATCCAATCAGTTTTGAAATAATTGCAAACCATGCTGAAATTTCTATCCAAATTGTTTGTCGTGAACCTGACAGAACTCATGTCTACAGCCAAATAAAAGCATTCTTTCCTGATAGCGTTCTGCTCGATAGTTCTGAAACACTTTTTGATATTATCGCAGAATCAGAATGTACATACATACTCGATTTTGGACTTTCGGAAGAATTCATGCGTCCACTTGCTTCACAAGAGCGATTTAAACTTGACCCATACATTGGGCTCTTTGGTTCGTTAGAGCACCTTGCAAAAGAACAACGGGCCGTAATTCAAATACTCTTTCAGGGAACAGTTAATTCCTGGGCTGAAAGTATTATCCATTCTGTCACTGACCGTGATGGAAAATCCTTCTTCATTGACGCACCGGAAATGGTTGACCTAGCGCATGAAAAAATATCGAGTCCATTATATGGCGTAGTTGTTCGGGTGATAAGTCAGGGAGAAACTGAAGAAGAGGCTCTTTCTATATTAGAGAACACTGGAAATGCAATCATGCACTTGTCTCAGTCCAGTACCAATGCACTCCGACCTCTTGCAACCGAAGCCTATTCATTTGAGCTTCGATTGCAAGATGTCGTCCTCCGCCAGTCCCACCGTCAGGGGATGATATTAAATAGTAAGGAGTTGGTAACGTTGGTGCATTTTCCAACCGACACAATAACCTCAAGCAGACTGAAGCATGATGCGAAAAACTCAAAGCCTGTACCAAGCGCAGCATATGGACATGACTTGATACTTGGTAGGAATGTTCATCATGGTAAGGAGCAATTAGCTTCAATCAGTGCAAATCAGCGACTCAAGCATATGCATGTACTTGGTGCAACAGGAACGGGAAAATCTACCTTCCTCTTGAATCTCATCTCCCAAGATATGCAACTTGGTAACGGTATTGCCGTTTTAGACCCTCATGGAGACTTGATAGAGAGCATTCTTGCTCATGTTCCTGAAGACCGAATCAATGATGTCATAGTCATTGACCCTTCCGATGCAGACTATCCAATTGGCTTTAATGTACTTTCTGCTCACTCCGAAATCGAGAAAGATGTTTTGTCCTCTGATTTAGTTGCTGTCTTTCGAAGACTATCCAGTAGTTGGGGTGATCAAATGAACTCAGTGCTAGCCAATGCCATACTTGCAATTTTAGAAAGCAGCGAAGGAGGTACACTGATAGACCTGCGAAGGTTTCTGGTAGAAAAGTCATTCCGTGATATCTTCCTGAAATCGGTTTCTGACCCTTCCATTGTCTATTACTGGAACAAAGAATACCCACTCCTGAAAAGCAGTTCTATTGGTTCAATTCTGACACGGCTTGATACCTTCTTGCGACCAAAAATAATCCGGAATATGGTGGCTCAGAAATCGGGGCCTGATTTTGAATGGATACTGGATACTAAGAAAATTGTACTCGTTAAACTCTCACAGGGTATTATAGGGATCGAAAATAGCTACCTACTAGGCACATTCATTGTATCCAAAATACATCAAGCTGCTATGGCACGACAGGTCAAACACAAAGACCTGAGAACTGATTACTTCATGTACATTGATGAGTTTCAAAACTTCATAACTCCTTCTCTGTCTTCAATCCTCTCAGGTGCCAGGAAGTACCACCTCGGACTCATCCTTGCACATCAGGATATGCAACAACTCACGAAATACGACACAGAGCTTGCCAGTTCCGTTGCCTCAAATGCCGGTACACGTGTTTGCTTTCGCTTAGGAGATACTGATGCCAAGAAGTTTGAAAATACATTCGCCTCATTTGATGCAAACGATTTACAGGGTTTAGATACCGGACACGCTATTGTCCGTATTGAACGTCCTGAAAATGATTTTTCAATTCGCATCACCCCTGTTGAAAGCAAAAGCCAAGAAGAAAGTGAGAAACTACAGCAAGAGATACTGAATCAATCTCGAAAAACATATGGAAGTGAACGTTCTATAGTGGAGGAACAAATTGCTTCAATGATGCATCACCATACTTCAGAGCAGAAAATTGAGGAACAGGAAAAGCCTGTAATACGTGAGGCATCAAATGATGAGCCCGCTTTGAATATCCCGAAGCCACAGGTTACTAAGAATGTGGTTCTACCCACATCACATCCAACAGCAAAGAAGCAGCTTGAAAAGAAAGAACAAAGCCAGCATAGGTATTTACAGACAATAATAAAGAAAATGGCTGAATCAAGGGGCTACAAAGCAAGTATTGAAGAACCAACACCTGATGGCAAAGGACGTGTTGATGTAGCTCTTGAACGAAAAGGAAAGAAAATTGCCTGTGAGATTTCTGTAACATCAACTGATATCTATGAGGTTCATAATATTGAGAAATGCCTGAAAGCAGGATATGACCAGATTATTGAATGTTCAACTGAAAGGAAAACGCTTGAAAACATTCGAAAAGCCGTTCAACAAAATCTATCACCCACAGAACAGGAGAAAATATTAATTGTGGATCCCGATGGTCTCTTTCTTTACCTTGATACTGAAATTGCCAAAGATGCCTCTACGGAAACGTTAGTAAAAGGATACAGGGTTAAGGTGGAATATGATGCACTTTCTGAAGAAGACATGAAGAAAAAGCGGGATGCGATTAGTGAAATGGTGGTAAAGTCGATAAAGAAAATGAAGAAATAGTTAGCTAAAAGAAAGATATTTATATTGCGAGGGTAATATAAAACGCCTCAAAAAGTGACCCCAATTAAGCTACAACATTACTTCGGCCTACCAGAAAACGAACTAGTAAAAATCAAATTACGAACACGGGAGGACTTCGTGTATGGTCTAATTGCACTCATAGGACAAGTAGGCCCTGCATCGGGAACATTTTCAGCTGAACATGGCACCAGTGTAACTATGAGCAAGATTAACGACTATGAGGAGTTCTTAAAATCTCCAAAAGACTACATCGGCCTCACACTGTTGCGCTTCAATTCAAAAGACATCGAATCAATTGATATTGTAGAAGTTCAAATGAACTCAAAAGAAAGTTAAAGTTGTACTAAAACTTCAAACGCTTTTAGGGTTGCACTGTGTGGCATGAACTCATTATTTTCCCAACTACACACCGTTGACCCATCAACTCCCATTTTTACACCCATCTTTTTATGACTCAGCCCATTTCTGTATCTATAATTCCAAACCCTATCCCCAAACGTTTGTTCTGGTCTCTCAAATGGATTACACCCAAGAAATGCAATAATAGCCGGAGCATGTTGCACCTGAGGGGTTGAACGACCATTCTCCCAAAACGTAATGCAATCCTCACTTACCCCAATTAAAACTGCCACCTCACGCTGAAGTAGGTTGAGGTCAATCCGCCTCTTTTTGATATATTCGCCTACAGATTTTGGTTCAAATGGGTACTTTTTTGAGAGATACTTTACGCCAGGGGCCACGATTACCGCTCCGCAAAATGCCAACGCAGGTATGC
>Ga0172380_10003354_pt1 | contig 22149 bp, 21 predicted proteins | sample Leawe162metaG_FD_119747 | JGI IMG/M metagenome (GOLD analysis project Ga0172380, IMG submission 119747) | Leachate microbial communities from a municipal landfill in Southern Ontario, Canada - Leachate well 162 metaG | ecosystem: Engineered > Solid waste > Landfill > Unclassified | place...
CTCCGTACTTCGCGAGGCGCCCGGCGTGCGCGAAGGCGATGGGGAGCAACTCCTTCGCCGGGATCGTGCCGATCTCGCCCAGCGCACAGCTGGACTCCGCGAACCGCGTCACCGCGTCCGTGCGCACGTGGTCGCCCCAGATCAGCAGCGGCACGGGGTGCCACGAGTGCGCGGCCATGCCGGCGGGCGTCGAGTGGTCGCCGGTCACCACGATCACGTTCGGCTGGAGGTCCAGCAGGCCGGGGAGCGCATGGTCGAAGGCGACGATCGCTTCCTGCTTGCGCCGGAAGTCGCCGTCCTCTCCGGCGCTGTCGGTGTACTTGTAGTGCACGAAGAAGAAGTCGTAGTCGTTCCAGTGCTTCTTCACGAGCTCGACTTCCTCGGCGAAGGAATGGGCACCCTCGATGGCGTCCATGCCGCAGAGCTTCGCCACGCCGCGGTACATGGGGTAGACGGTGACCGCTGCCGCGCGGAGCTTCCAGAGCTCGGGGAACGGCGGCATGTCCGGGCGCCCCGACCACCCGCGCAGGAGCACCCCGTTGCCGGCCGCGCGCTCCTTCAGCATCGCCTCTGCGGCGGTGACCCACTGCCGCACGAGGCTGGCCGTGTGCTCGCCTGCTGTCGCGATCGCGGTCGCGCTGATCGGGGGGACGCCCTCGCGCTGGGGGTCGGTCTCCACCAACTGGTCGCTGAGCCCTTCGCCGCGCAGGACGAGCACGAACCGCTGCTCCTGCACCGGCTCCACGAAGATCTCAACGCCGGGCAGCCTGATCTCGCGCAGTTGGCGGCACACCTCGGCCGTCTGCTCCGTGGGCAGCCGGCCCGCGCGCCGATCCGTGATCAGCCCCTGCGCGTCGAGGTTGCAGAGGTTGCCGCGCGCGGCGATGTCGTTCGGACCGAGGTCGAATCCGATGCCGGTCCCCTCCAGCGCCCCGCGCCCGATCTCGTAGACCAGCGGGTCGTAGGAGAAGAGCGCGAGGTGCCCCGGGCCGGACCCCGGCGTGATGCCGTACCCGACCGGCAGCGTGCGCCCCACCGATCCCTGCTCCGCGAGCCGGTCGAGGTTGCGGGTGTCGGCCTCCTCCAGCTCCGTGCGGCCGCGCGGACCGGGCAGGCCACCGAGGCCATCGAGCACGCAGAGGATCACCTTCGTGGTCGCGGGCTGCGAGAGACGGCGGATCAGGTCCAGGTCCACGTTCGTTCCTCCGCTACTCCCGGTCGCGCAGCACGGCGACGCCGGGAAGCGTGATGCCCTGCAGCATCTCCAGCGACGCGCCTCCGCCGGTGGAGACGTGCGAGATGCGATCGGCGACGCCCGCCCGCTGCACGGCCGCGGCGGTCTCGCCGCCCCCCACCACCGTGACGGCGTGGGGCAGGAACGCGAGGATGCGCGCGATCTCGATCGTCCCGCGGTCGAATGGCTCGCGCTCGAAGAAGCCGAGGGGGCCGTTCCACACCACGGTGTTCATCGGCTGGAGCGCCTCCCGCATGTCCTCGATCGTCTGGCGGCCGATGTCGAGGATGCGGAACCCCGGCGGAACGCGGTGGACGGAGACGGTGTTCACGCGTTCCCCGCCCGGATCGGCGATCACCACGTCGGTGGGGATGATCAGCCGCAGGTCGTCGCGCTGGGCGGCGGTGCGCATGACCTCGAACGCGTCGTCGATGCGGTCGTTCTCCACGAGAGACGCGCCGACGTCGATCCCCTGCGCCTTCAGGAAGGTGTTGGCGATGCCTCCGCCGACGCAGATCAGGTCGGCGTGCGGCGCGAGGTTGTTGAGGATGCCGATCTTGTCCGCGATCTTCGCCCCGCCCAGGATGATCGCGAAGGGGCGCTTCGGGTGCGCGGTGATCTGCTCCAGGTAGTCCAGCTCGCGCTCCATCAGCAGCCCGGCGACGGCTGGAAGGTGCCGCGCGACCCCGACCACCGAGGCGTGCGCCCGGTGTGCCGTGCCGAAGGCGTCGCATACGAAGACATCGGCGAGCGAGGCGAGCCGGCGGGCGAACTCGGGGTCGTTATCTTCCTCCTCGACGTGAAAACGCACGTTCTCCAGGAGGATGACGTCTCCCGGCTGCATGGCGGCGACCGCGGCCTCGGCCTCTGGCCCCACGCACGAGCGGACCGCCTTCACCGGCTGTTCGAGGAGCTTGGCGAGGTGCTCCGCGACCGGGGCGTTTCGGAGCTCCTCGATGACCCTGCCCGCGGGGCGGCCCCGGTGCGAGCAGGCGATGACGCGCGCGCCGCGCTCGATCAGGGCACGGATCGTCGGCAGCGACTCGCGCAGGCGCATGTCGTCCAGGATCTGGCCGTCGTCGAACTGGACGTTGTAGTCCACGCGGAGGAAGACCCGCTTCCCCGCCACGTCGATGTCTCGGATCGTCTGCTTGTGCACCGATGCCTCCGGCAAGAACGAGCGGAATATGGGAACGGCGGGTCGCCGGGGGAAACAGCGTGACGCGGGCCGGATCATAGGGGCGCGTGAAGGTTGGCGGCAACGCGGGAACCCCTCACGACTCCCGGCCGACGAGGCTCCTCGCGAACTGCGCGCACAACGTTATGGAGAGTGCGGGGACGCCCGCAGCGCGCAACGCGTCCAGCGCCGCACGCTCCTGCGCCTGTGCCATGGCTTCCGTCACCGCACGCGCGTCCGCCCGCTCAACCAGCGCACGGAGCGCCTCGAGGTCACCCGCGGCCGCGGTGCGGTCCGCGTAGGCGGCGCGCAGCTGATCGCCGCCAGGCGCGCCCATCGCCACGATCACCGGGTAGGTCATCTTTCGCGACACGAGGTCGTCCCCGACCGGCTTCCCGGTCACCGCCGGATCGCCCCAGATGCCGAGGACGTCGTCCACGGCCTGGAACGCGAGCCCGATCCGCCGCCCGAACTCCCGGAACGCGTCCACCTCGTGTGGCGCCGCCCCGGCGAGGAGCGCGCCGATGGCGAACGGAGCGGCGAACATCGCTGCGGTCTTGCCGCCGGCCATGCGGAGGTACTCGTCCAGCGTCACGTCCGCGCGCTCCTCGAACGAGATGTCGAGGTACTGTCCCTCCACCAGCCGCAGGCACGCCTCGTGCAGTTCGCGTGAGGCGGCGAGGACGCGCTCGGGGTCGGCGTCCGTCCCGGCGAGCCGGTACATCGCGAGGTGGGCGAGCGTGAACATGCCGTCACCGGCGTTGATCGCGTGCGCCACGCCCGCGAACGTCCAGACCGTCTCCCGGCCGCGACGGGTGTCGCTGCGGTCCTCGACGTCGTCGTGGAGCAGCGAGAAGTTGTGGATCAGTTCGACAGCGGCCGCTGCCGGCAGCGCCTGTTCCGCGCGGCCGCCGCAGAGCTCGGTCGCCAGCAGCAACGCCAGCGGGCGGAGCATCTTCCCCGGAGAGGCGGTCACCGGGCGTCTCTCGCGGTCCTCCCAGCCCAGGTGATAGCGCATCCACGCGTACAGCCCTTCGGGCGCGTCGCCGATCACGGCTCGCATCTCCTGCTGCACCAGCGGCCGGTAGCGCGCGCCACGCTCCTCCATGCTGCTCACGCGCCACCCCCCGCTGGGACCAGCGACAGTCGCGACTCGGCGGCAGCCTCGATCGCGGCGGGCGAGAAGAGCAGCGGACGCTGACGCCCGGCGAGGTAGTCGGGGATGCAGTCGGCGTATCGCGGGTGGCCCGGGATGCCCGAGCTGCCGGTGGCCAGGATGAACGTCGAACGGTCGAGGTCGGCGAGGTCGATCACCTGCCGGTACGCGGGGGCGATCGCGGCGCTCTTCGGGCCGGTGCGCGTCTCCTGCAGGGTGTAGGCCGCCTGCTGGACGGTGTTCACGTCGCCTCCGAACGGGAACGCACCCGCCGAGAAGAGGCGTCCGACGCCCGGCACGCCGCCGAGGGGATGCGCGGGCCGGTACTCCAGCAGTGCACCCCACCGCCAGCGCCGCGCGTCGGCTCCCAGGCGCCCGCGCAAGAACTCGACCGCCCGCGCCGCCGCGCCCGCCAGCTGGCGATCGCGATCCTCGATGCCGTCGAACCACGGCGCAGTGGCCCGCTCCGCCGCCTGCACGATCTGCCCCTGCATCCGGAAGACGTATGACGATGCCGAAGTGGCACCGGCCACGCCCTCGCCCAGCACCAGCGCGGCTTCCGGTCCGGCGACCCGCTGTGCCAGCGACCGCGCGAGCGCCTCGTACGTGGCGGAGGCGATCGCGGCCCCCGCGCTCTCCGGCTCCAGTCGTCCGTCCCAGCGCTGGAGGATCGGCCCCTCGGGATCGGCGACCGCGCCACGCGAGACGAGGAGGTCGCGCAGCCGCACCAGGTGCGCCGAGTAGCGATCGGACTGGATGGCCTGGAACGACGCGACGTGGTGCCTCTCGCGCGACGCGAGCAGGCCCACGATGCGCTCGGCGCGTCGCGGCTCGCACCACTCCTCGCCCAGTTCGCGGTCGATGCCGGGCGCCTGGTTTGCGCTCACGACCACGCCCGATGGGGGATCGATCAGCCGCGGAAGCTCATCAGAACGCAGCGCCTCGACCGGCCCCGGCGACGAGGCACCCGGGGCCGGTAGCAGCCCCTCGCCCACCTCGCGGCGCGGCACGCGCCCCACCATGCGGTATCCGACGCGGTTGCGAACATCCGCGAAGACGAAGTTGAACGTCGTGCCGGGCCAGCCCTCGACCGCGCGCTCGAACTCGTCGAGGTCACCCGCCCGCGCCATCGCGAGGAACGGCTCGACCAGGTCGCCGGGCTCGAGCGCGGTGGAGCGCAGGGCGATCGCGCGCCGCTCGCCGGGGAGCGCCGGCCCGATCACCGGACCATGTCGCGTGACCAGCACGGGCTCCTCGACGGCCGGGCCGCCAAGGACATCCAGGCGCTCGACGCGCTCCTCGGCGGTGGCCCAGCCACCGGGGGTGCGGTAGCGCGCCGGGTCCGCGGGGTCGAACTCCTCCACGAAGCAGTCGGAGACGTCGGCCATGCCCGCGGTGATGCCCCACGCGACGTGCTCGTTGTGGCCGATCGCGATCCCGGGGACGCCCGGGAAGTCCGCCCCCGCGGCTCGGATGCGATCACCGGAGACGTGGCTCACGTGCAGCAGCCCGGGCAGTCGAGGTTGCAGGTGCGGATCCGCGGCCAGCAGGGGCGCCTGCGTCACCGTGTGCCGCCCGGTCACCGCCCACGCGTTCGAGGCGGCGCCCTGGGGCATCCCAGCCTCCACCGCGGCGCGGTACGCCGCCAGCAGGCGCTCCGCGGCGGGCACGTGCGGCCGCCCGGTGGCGGTGCTCCCGCCCCGAGGGTGGACGGGCTCGATGGCCGCGGCGCGCTCGGCGCCCAGCGCCCGGATGAGGCGCTCGCGCAGGAGCTCCGTGTCCCAGTTGCTGGCGAAGCCGAACAGGATCAGCCGGCCGACGAGCAGCGAGTCCTCGGCGCGCCAGGGCGGCGGTGCCCCCCCGAAGACCTCGTACTCCGGGGGCAGCGCGGCGAGCGAGCGCATGCCCTCGTTCACGCCGCGCGCGTACGCGTCCATCAGCGCGCGGTCCTGCTCCGGCGCCGCCGCGAGGTCGCGCGCAGCCGCACCCGCGAGGCCCAGGCGGCGCATGAAGCGGTCGCCGTCGAGGGAGCGCTGCCCGGTCACCTCCGCGAGGCGGCCCGAGGCGACGCGGCGCAGGAGGTCCATCTGGAACAGCCGGTCCTGGGCGTGCACCACGCCCTGCCCGAAGAGAGCGTCGGCATCCGTCTGGGCGAAGATGTGCGGCACGCCGTGGCGGTCCCGAATCACGTCGACGGGAGCGGAGATCCCCTGCATGCGCAGCACGCCGTCCACCTGCGGGAAGGTCCGCCGAGTCGCCGCCGCGTACGCGGAGCGGCCGAGGCCGCGCGCCAGCCCCAGCCTCGAGCGAGCCCGCTCGGTGATGCGCACCGGCTAGTCGCCGCCGCCCGGGGCGCCGGGGCGGCGCGTGGCGTCGTCCAGCGCCTGCAGCTTCGCCAGGCGCCGCTCGTGGCGGCCGCCCTCGAAGGTGGCAGCGCGGAAGGCGCGCATCACCTCGGACGCCGCGCCCCTCCCGATGGCCCACGCCCCCATGCACAGGACGTTCGCGTTGGTGTGCTCGCGCGCGCGGCGGGCGGAGAAGACGTCATGGCAGAGCGCCGCGCGGATCCCGTGCACCTTGTTCGCGACGATCGAGGGCCCGACCCCGTTGGAGCAGATCAGGATGCCGAAGTCGACGTTCCCCGCGCTCACCTCGTTGGCGAGGGGGATGGCGATATCCGGGTAGTCGCAGGACTCCGTGGAATCCGTGCCGAAGTCGCGCACCTCGTCCCCGAGCGCGGCGAGCTCATCGCGCAGGATGTTCTTGAGCTCGAACCCGGCGTGGTCAGAGCCAATCGCGACGCGCATCCGCTGCTCTCCCGGTCATACGTGGGGCGTGCTGTGGGGACCTGCATCGTATCGCGTTGTCGCCGCTGGATCAGGACGCCCGATCGACACCAGCGCGCGCGTGCGGAGCACCCGGCGCGGCCCACCACTGCACCGCGGCCGCGCGCTACTCCGCGCCGAGGTCTGCCGCGCTGATCGGCCCCGCACGCAGGATGCGGGGACGGTCGCCGGCGAGGTCGACGACCGTCGACGGCGCGGTGCTGTTCCGCACGCCCCCGTCGAGGATCGGCAGGGCGTCGCCGAAGGCGGCGGCGCACTCCTCGGCGCTGGTGGCGGGGGGCTCGCCGTGGCGGTTCGCGCTGGACACCGCCAGCAAGCCGCCACAGGCACGGATCACCGCTCGCGCCAGGTCGTCGTTCGGCATGCGCACCCCTGTCGTACCCGCCTCGGTGACGGCGGGAGCGGCGAGGCCGCCCGGACGGGCGCGGACGACCGCTGTCAGCGCCCCCGGCCAGAACCGCGCAACGCCGTCGAGCGCATGCGCGTCGGCGAGGTACGACCTGACCGCCCCGATGCTGTCCACCAGCACCGCGATCGGCTGCTGCTGCTCGCGCCCCTTGAGGTCGGCGAGCCCACTGAGCGCCTCGGCATCCGTGGCAAGCGCCGCCAGTCCGTACACGGTGTCCGTGGGGATCGCCACGACCTCGCCCGCAAGGATGCGGGCGACGGCCTCCTCGACAGCGCCGGGACGGGAGGCGTCGAGCGTCGGCACGGTAGGATCCGTTCTGGGGTGGCGGAGCGCCTCGATGACCCTGGCGCCCCCGGTTTCGCGTTGACCCGCACGATAGCCACCGATACCATTCCCATCTAGCGCGCTTCTCCCCCACATTCAGGCGGCCCCATGGTCGAGACGACCGACGCCTCCGCCCCCGCGGGTCGGATCCGCACCTCCGGCGACAGCGAGGTGGCGACGTACCTCGAGATCGCGGAGGCCCGTGAGCCGGGACAGGTGCTCACGCCCGCCCCCAACGCGCCCGAGGCTGTCGTGGTCCTTGACTACGGCTCGCAGTTCTCCATGCTCATCGCCCGGCGCATCCGCGAGGCGAGCGTGTACTCGGAGCTCATCCCGTGGGACGCGCCCGTGGAGAAGCTCAACCACCTGAAGGTGAAGGCGTTCGTGCTTTCCGGCGGCCCCGCCTCGGTGTACGAGGCCGGTGCGCCCACGCTCCCAGCTTATGTCGTGAATTCGGGTGTCCCCGTGCTCGGCATCTGCTACGGGATGCAGCTGCTCGCGCACGCCCTCGGTGGCCGCGTCGACCCCGCGGAGAGCCGCGAGTACGGGCACGCGGTGCTCAGCGTCTCGGAGGGCAACCCGCTCTTCAAGGGTCTGCCGGCGTCGCTGCCGGTCTGGATGTCGCACGGCGACCGGGTGGCGCAGCTGCCGCCGGGCTTCCGCTCCATCGCGCAGTCCGACAACGCGCCCGTCGCGGCCATGGCCGACGACCGCGGGCACGTGGCGATCCAGTTCCACCCGGAGGTGGTGCACACCCCGCAGGGCGACCAGATGATCCGCAACTTCCTCTTCGAGGTCGCGGGTTGCACGGGCGATTGGACCGCGGGCAACTTCGTGGAGGAGTCGATCCGCTCGATCCGGGCCGCCGTCGGCGACGGGCAGGTGATCTGCGCGCTGTCCGGTGGCGTGGACTCCGCCGTGGCCGCGCGGCTGGTGCACGCCGCCATCGGCGACCAGCTGACGTGCATCTTCGTGGACAACGGCCTGCTCCGACTCGGCGAGGCCGAGCGCGTGGTTGCCACGTTCGGGCGGCACCTGCAGATCAAGCTCAAGCACGTCGACGCGACGGACCGCTTTCTCGGCGAGCTCGCCGAGGTGACGAACCCGGAGACCAAGCGCAAGCGCATCGGCGAGACCTTCATCCACCTCTTCGAGGACGAGACGCGTGCCCTCGGCCGCGTCGATTTCCTCGTGCAGGGGACGACGTACCCGGATGTCATCGAGTCGGCGTCCACGGGCAACTCCGCAGCCGCGAAGATCAAGACGCATCACAACGTCGGCGGGCTGCCGAAGGACATGCGCCTCACGCTCATCGAGCCGCTGCGCAACCTCTTCAAGGACGAGGTGCGGCGCGTGGGCAAGGAGCTCGGGCTCCCCGACGAGATGGTGTACCGCCAGCCGTTCCCCGGCCCCGGCCTCGCCATCCGCATCATCGGCGAGGTGACGCGAGAGAAGCTGGACATCCTGCGCCGCGCCGACTGGGTGGTGATGGACGAGATCAAGAAGGCGGCGGTCTACTACGACCTCTGGCAGTCCTTCGCCGTCCTCACCGACACGAAGTCCGTCGGCGTGCAGGGCGACTTCCGCACCTACGGCCACACCATCGCGCTGCGCTGCGTCTCCGCCGAGGACGCGATGACCGCGGACTGGGCGCGCCTCTCGTACGACCTGCTCGCGGCGATCTCCAACCGCATCACCAACGAGGTGCGCGAGGTGAACCGCGTCGTCTACGACATCACCTCGAAGCCCCCCGGCACGATCGAGTGGGAATAGGCGGGGGAGCGATGCCCGGCAACCTGGACGAGGCGCGACGCGAGCTCCAGACAGCCACCGACCGCCTGACGCGCGCCGACCAGCGCCTGCGTGACTTCGCCGTGGGGAAGCGCGTGTGGGGCACCGCTGAGCGCGCGGAGCACGAGAGCCTGCGCACCGCCACCAACCGCGCGCGACGCCAGCGCGACGAGGCGCTCGCGAAGATCATCGAGGCCCTGGGCGGGGACGACGAATGAACGTGCTGCTGATCGGCAGCGGGGGGCGTGAGCACGCCATCGCGTGGAAGATCGCCCAGTCGCCCCGCCTGTCGAAGCTCTGGATCGCGCCCGGCAACCCCGGCACCGACGACCTCGGCGAGAACGTGAACGTGGCCGCAAGTGACCTCGATGGCATCGTGGCGCTCGCCGAGCGCGTGCGTGCTGACCTCGTCGTGGTCGGGCCGGAGGATCCGCTGGCCGCGGGCCTCGTCGACCGGCTGACGGCGGCGGGCATCCCGGCGTTCGGCCCCAGCGGCGCCGCGGCCCAGCTCGAGGCGTCCAAAGCGTTCGCGAAGGCCCTGATGAGGACCGCGGGGATCGCGACGTCGTCGTCGCTGACGTTCGACGACGCCGCACGGGCGACCGCCTACGTGCGCGATGTCGGGCATCGTGTCGTCGTGAAGGCCGACGGGCTGGCGGCTGGCAAGGGCGTGACCGTCTGCGACAGCGTCGAGCAGGCGGAGGCCGCCATCGACGCCGCGATGCGCGACCGTGCCTTCGGTGCGGCGGGCGCGCGCGTGGTGATCGAGGAACGCATGTTCGGCCGGGAGACCTCGGCGCACGCGTTCACCGACGGCGTGACCGTCCGGCACATGCCGTTCTCCTGCGACCACAAGCCCGTCTTCGATGGTGACCGCGGCCCCAACACCGGCGGGATGGGCGCATACTCCCCGCCCGGCTGGCTGCCGGAGCGCGTCGCTGAGGCGATCCGCCGCGACGTCACGGAACGCACCGTGCGCGCGATGGCGGATGCCGGGACGCCGTACCGGGGCGTGATCTACCCGGGCATGATGATCACCGCGGACGGCCCGCGCGTGGTGGAATTCAACGCCCGGTTCGGCGACCCCGAGACCGAGGTCTTGCTGCCCCGGCTGCGCTCCGACCTCCTCGACATCTGCGACGCCGTGGCGCACGGCCGCCTCGCGGACGTCCCGGTGGAATGGGACGACCGCGCCACCGTGGGCGTGGTGATGGTGTCCCCGGGCTACCCGGGCGACTATCCGCGCGGCCTGCCGATCTCCGGCATCGAGGACTTGGACGACGACGTGCAGGTGTTCTTCGCGGGCGTCTCCCGCGACGGCTCCGGCGACCTCGTCACCTCGGGCGGCCGCGTGCTGTGCGTGGTCGCGCGGGGCGCGACCGTCGTCGAGGCGCGGGCGAAGGCGTACGACAATGTCGCCCGCATCCACTTCGAGGGCGCGCACTTCCGCACGGACATCGCCACGCTCGCCGAGGAGCCACTCGCGTTCCCGGCGGTGACGCGATGAGCATCTTCGTGCTTGAGCTGGGCGGCCCACCCCCTGCCCCCTCCCCGCGCGGGAGGGGGTTCGGATCGGAAGAGGCGAAGCCCCTTCCGGCTTCCCGGAAGCAGACGTCAGCAGCGAGCCTCCTCGCTCTCCGCGTCGACGCATCTCGATGATCGCGAGCCGCCCGATGACCACCCTGCGCTGCCCGATGGTCGAGTGTCGCCGCCGGATCGACCTCGAGGCGATCCCGGTGCCGCCGGCGCAGCCCGTCGAGGCGCCCTGCCTGCACTACATCGCGGCGTGGGACGCGCCGGGCGGCCGCCTGGGCGAGATGGCCGAGGCGGTGCTGTGGGGTCTGCGCGGCAACCGCGAGCTGGCGATCCGGAACGTGCGCCCCGCCGAAGTCGATCCCCGGCGCGTCGACCAGGTGCGCGGGGCGCTCGAGGCGTCCGCGCGCAGGTTCGCGCATGAGGTGACGGAGGCGGGCAGCGGCGCGCTCTTCGGCGACGTCCACGAGCGGAACCGCGTTGCGTTCGAGTTCGCACAGCATATCCTCGGGCCTGACCCGATAGCGCCGTCCCGGTAGCGGGCGGGAGAAGGAGCATCCGATGGCCGAGCCTCGTGTCCGCGCTTTTGGCGACATCAAGCAGGTGCCCGCGTTTCCCGGCGTGACCCGCCGCACCCTGGCGTCCGGCGACCGGCTCACGCTGGTGCGCATCGACGTCGAGCGCGACCACACGGTGCCGCAGCACGTCCACCCGCACGAGCAGGCGGGCACGGTGATCATCGGGCGGATCTCGATCCGCATCGGCGACACGACCTCGATCTGCGACGAGGGCGACGTGTACCTCATCCCGGGCGACATCCCGCACGAGGTGACCGCGCTGGAGCCCAGCACCCTCATCGAGGTGTTCGCCCCGGTGCGCGAGGACTTCGTCGCCGACCTGGACGACTAGCCAGATCCAGCCCCGTCCCTCCGGGGACAATCGCAGCCGCTTCCGAGCGGAGGTCCACCATGATTCCTCGTTACAGCCGCCCCGAGATGGAAGCCATCTGGTCGGACGCGCGTAAGTTCGAGACCTGGCTCAAGGTCGAGGTCGCCGTGGTGCAGGCCTGGGGCGACGAGGGCGTGGCCCCCGCCGCGGATGTGCAGAAGGTCGTCGCGAATGCCCGCGTCAACGTCCCGGACGTCATGCGCTACATCGAGGAGACTCACCACGACGTCACGGCGTTCCTGCGGTCCGTGGCGGACACGCTGGGCCCGGAGTCGCGCTGGATCCACTACGGGCTGACCAGCAACGACGTGTGGGACACCGCGACCTGCATGCAGATGATCGATGCCCTCGACATCATCATCCGCGGCGTGGCGAAGCTCCGCGAGGTGATCGCCCGGCAGGCCGTGAAGCACAAGGACACCGTCTGCATCGGCCGCACGCACGGCGTCCACGCCGAGCCCACCACCTTCGGCCTGAAGCTCCTGGTCTGGGTCGACGAGCTGCGGCGGCAGGAGGAGCGCCTGGCGCTCGCACGCAAGCACGTCGCCGTCGGCCAGATGTCGGGCCCCGTGGGCACGCACGCCTCGGTCCCGCCGAGCGTGGAGGAGAACGCGTGCAAGCGCCTCGGCCTCGACGTGGCGAAGGTGACGACGCAGATCATCCAGCGCGATCGCCACGCCTTCTTCTTCGAGGTGCTGGCGGGCGTGGGGGCGTCGCTGGAGAAGTTCGCGACGGAGATCCGCGGCCTGCAGCGCACCGATCTGCTGGAAGCCGAAGAGCCGTTCGACGAGGCGGGCCAGACCGGGTCGTCCTCCATGCCGCACAAGCGCAACCCGGAGCTCTGCGAGCGCGTCTGCGGCATCGCCCGCACGCTGCGCGGCTACGCCGTGACGGGCATGGAGAACGTGGCGCTCTGGCACGAGCGCGACATCTCGCACTCCAGTGCCGAGCGCATCATCATGCCGGACGCCACCGGCCTGCTGGACTACGCCCTGCACATCTTCACTGGCGTGATGGACGGCCTCGTGGTCTACCCGGAGCGCATGATGCGCAACCTCGAGCGCACGCAGGGGCTGATCTACTCCTCGAAGGTGCTGAACTCGCTCCTCGAGGCGGGCATGCTGCGCATCGCCGCGTACGACATCGTGAAACGCAACTCGATGAAGGCGTGGCGCGAGGATGTGCCCCTGCGCTCGCTGCTCGAGGCCGACCCGGAGGTGACGTCGCGACTCACCTCCGCGAAGCTCGACGAGGTATTCGATCCGCGTGCATACCTTGTGCACGTGGATGATTCGTTCCAACGGATGGGACTCGCTGGATGACTGCTCACGAGCCGATGATCACGACGAACCTCCCGGGGTTGACCCGGGTCCACCAGGGGAAGGTGCGTGACGTCTACGCCCTGCCCCCGGACGAGCGGGGCGACCGCCTGCTGCTGGTCGCGACCGACCGCGTCTCGGCGTTCGACGTGGTGCTGCCCAATCCCGTGCCCCGCAAGGGCGAGGTGCTGACGCGCCTCTCCGCGTACTGGTACGGCCGCATGAGCTCGGTGGTGCCCAGCGCGTTCATCGCGGTGCTGGACGCGCACAACGCACAGCAGTTCGGTGTCACCGACCCCGCGTACTTCGGACGTTCCATGGTGATGCGTCGCGGCGACGTGCTGAAGGTGGAGTGCGTGGTGCGCGGCTACCTCGTCGGCTCGGGGTGGAAGGAATACCAGGAGCACGGCGTGGTCTGCGGCGTGCCGCTGCCGGAGGGGCTGCGCATGGCGGAACGCCTGCTCGAGCCGATCTTCACCCCCTCGACCAAGGCGGAGCCGCCCGCGCACGACGCCCCGATGACCTTCGAGGAGGTCGAGGCGCTCCTGGGTGCGGAGGTGGCGAACGCGATCCGCCTGCGCTCGCTCGCGCTCTACCGGTACGGGGCGACCGCGTGCGCCGAGCGCGGGATCCTGGTCGCCGACACGAAGTTCGAGTTCGGAATGATCGACGGTGAGCCGACCCTGATCGACGAGGTGATGACGCCCGACTCCTCGCGCTTCTGGCCCGCGAACCAGTACGAACCCGGGCGCGACCAGCCGTCGTTCGACAAGCAGCCCCTGCGCGACTGGCTGGAGGGGCTCGGGTGGAACAAGCAGGCGCCCGGCCCGGAGCTGCCGCCCGAGATCGTGGCCGCCACCAGCGAGCGCTATATCGAGGCGTACCGGCGCATCACCGGCGAGGACCTGCCGGACTAGCGGAGAGCGCCCTCACCCCGCCCTGCGGAACCGAGAGAGGGTGCAGATCCGATCCCCTCGCCCGTGGCGTGGGAGAGGGTTAGGGTGAGGGTCTCTCGGACGACTCCTCCAGGAGGGAACAGAACCGATGGCGTCGTACCTCGCGCACATCAACGTGATGCTCCGGCCGCTGGTCAACGACCCGCAGGGGCTCGTCGTGAAGGACGGCCTGCACGCGCTCGGCTTCGAGCACGTCGCCGGCGTCCGCGTCGGCAAGCGCATCGAGATCACCCTCGACGCGGCGACCCAGACGAGCGCGGAGGAGCAGGTGTCGCAGATGTGCGACCGCCTGCTGGCGAACGCGGTCATCGAGGACTACGAGTTCACGGTCTCGGCGGTCGTCGGAGCGTAGCCGCCCAATCTGGGCATCACCGGGCCGGGTTCGCCCCGGGGCTGCGCGAGCGGCGATTTGCATGACGGGTGTAATCTCTGGGGGATCCGCACCACTGCGTGCGGAGAATCCGGAGTCACCTGATGAAATCGCTCCAGATGCCGGCCATCCTGGGACTGGCCCTGGTCGCGGCGGTCGCCGTAACCATCGTCATCGGGCAATGGATGGGGTTCCCCGCGCCGTAGTCCGCGGGCGGGCTTACCCCGCTTGCCCGCTCACCCCGCGAGTGCGCGCAGCAACGCCTCGTGGATCGCGGCGTTCGAGGTGATCGAGTAGCCCGCGTCGATCGTGCGCGCCCCGGTGCCGTCGGTGAGACGGCCACCAGCCTCCTCGACGATCACCTGCAGCGCGGCGATGTCCCACGGGCTGATCGCGCCCTCCAGCATCGCCTCGGCCGCGCCTTCCGCGACCAGGCAGTGCCCCCAGAAGTCGCCAAAGCCTCGCGTCCGCCACGCGGCCGCCACCAGTGGCTCGAACGTCCCCGGCCAGCGCTCGAGGCTGAGCCGGTGCGATCCGTAGAGTACCTGCGCCTCCGTCACCGTCGCGATCGAGGAGACCGCGATGCGCTCGGGTGCGCCGCCGCGCACGGCGACCGCGCCGCGCCAGGCCCCCAGCCCCCGTCCCGCCCACCACCGCGTCTCCAACGCGGGCGCCGAGGCGACGCCGACCTCGATCGTGCCCTCGCGCTCGCAGGCGATCAGCGTGCCCCACACCGGGAGGCCCCGCGAGAACCCGTTCGTGCCGTCGATGGGATCGAGGATCCAGCGCGCCTCGCCCGCGGCGCCGGGGGTGAAGCCCTGCTCCTCGCCCAGGATGCTGTGCGCCGGGAAGCGCTCGCCAATGCGCTGCCGCAGGTGCAGCTCCACCGCCCGGTCGGCGAGGGTGACCAGCGTGCCGTCCGGCTTCTGCTGCGTCCCGAGATCGCCCCGGTAGTAGGACATGGCGATGTTGTCCGCCTCGTCGGCGAGATCGAGCGCGAACCCCAGCAGGTCGATCGTGGTGGGCTCGGGCATCGGTGGCCTCCGGACGCTACGCGGTCAGCGTGTCCTTCGTCGAGGGCACCTGCCCGGCGATGCGCGGGTCGAGCGTGGTCGCGCGGTCCATGGCACGGCCCAGCGACTTCATCGCGGCCTCCGCGACGTGGTGGTCGTTCGCGCCCGCGAGCTGCCGGACGTGCAGCGCCACCTTCGCGGCGCTCGCGAAGGACTGCAGGACGTGCGACACCATCTGCGACGGCGCCTCGCCGATCATCGGACCGACGAAGTCGAAGGTGGTCACGGCGAAGGGGCGCCCGGAGATGTCGACGGCGCACTGCACGAGCGCCTCATCCAGTGGCACCAGGGCGTCCCCCATGCGGACGATGCCGGCGCGATCGCCGAGGGCGCGGTCGAATGCCTGCCCAATCACCAGCGCGACATCCTCCATCGTGTGGTGCGCGTCCACGTGCAGGTCGCCCTGCGCGGTGACCGCCAGGTCGAACCGGCCGTGCTTCGCGAAGGCGGTCAGCATGTGATCGAAGAACCCGATGCCCGTGGACACCTCGGCGCGGCCGGTGCCGTCCACGTTGAGGGTCACGCGGATGCTGGTCTCCGCGGTCTCGCGTGCCACCTCGGCGCGACGCTCGTGCAGGTTAGCCATGCGCCAGTTCCTCCCCGATCTCACGGATCGCTGCGATCACGCGGTCATTCTGCTCCGGCTTCGCGATCGAGATGCGCAGGTGACGGCGCAGCCGGGGCGCCTCGAAGTACCGGGTGAAGATCCCCCGCCGGCGCAGCGCGTCGCGCACGGTCCGTCCGTCGCCGCGCGTCAGCCGCATCAGCACGAAGTTCGCGTGCGACGGCGCGGGATCGATCCACTCGAGGCGCGCGAGCTCGCGCGTGACGCGCTCGCGCTCGCCCACGATGATCCGCGCGCGCTCATCGAGGATCGCGGCATCCGCGATCGAGGCGATCGCCGCAGCCTCGGCGGCGACGTTCACGTTGTACGGCTGCTTCGCCCGCCGAAAGAGGTCCGCCATGCGCGGGCTCATCACGCCGTAGCCGACGCGCAGGCCGGCAAGGCCGCCCCACTTCGACAGCGTGCGCAGCACCAGCAGCCCCTCCTCGGCGGCGGCACGGGCAGCGAGCGATCGTGCGCCCGAGAACTCGATGTAGGCCTCGTCCACCACCAGCAGCGCCCTGCTCTCCAGCAGGCGATCGGCGAGCGCCTCCGGGAGCAGCCCGCCGGTCGGGTTGTTCGGCGAGGCGATGAACACCGCCTTCGCCCCGCGCGCCGCCTCGACGAGCGCGTCGCCGTCGATCGACCAGTCGTCGCGCAGCGGGACGTCCATCACGCGCGTGCCGTGCAGCCCGGCGTCGAAGGCGTACATGCCGAAGGTGGGCGAGACGGTGACGATCGTCTCCCCTGCGCCCAGGTACATGCGAAAGACCTGCTCGATTAACTCGTCGGACCCCGCCCCGGCGACGACGCACGCGGCGGGCACGCCGAGGCGCCCCGCGAGCGCCGCCCGCAGCGCCGTCTGCTCGTCGTCTCCGTACCACTCGACGTGGTAGTCGACGCGGCGCAGCGCATCCAGCGCGCGCGGGGACGGGCCGAAGGGGTTCTCGTTCCCGTCGATCTTGATCACGTCCGCGGGGTCCACGCCGTAGCGCGCGGCGACCTCGTCCAGGTCCTCCAGGGCCTGGTACTCGGGCATCGTGCGCAACGCCGGGAGCAGCCCCTCGACCGGGTCGAAGCGCGCCATCAGCGCCCCTCCAGCCGGCGCTCGATGCTCCGCGCGTGGCCCGTCAGCCCCTCGGCGCGCGCGAGCCGCGCCGCATACGGCCCGAGGCGACCGAGGTCCTCCTCGGAGAGTGCGATGACGGAGGTGATCTTCAGGAAGTCGAGCACGGAGAGCGGCCCGGCGAAGCGCGCGGATCCGCCGGTGGGCATGACGTGGCTCGGGCCCGCCGTGTAGTCGCCCAGCACCTCCGGCGACGACTCCCCGAGGAAGACGCCACCGGCGTGCTTCACCAGAGGCAGCAGCGCCTCCGGGTGCTCCACCAGCAGGCACATGTGCTCCGGCGCGAACTCGTTCGCGATCACCATCGCCTCCTGGAGGTCGCGGACGATGATCGCGCCGCCCCGGCCGATGGCCGCGCGCGCGATCGCCTCGCGCTCCAGCGTGGCGAGCTGCGCCTCCACCTGCGCGGCGACGGCCTCGGCCTGCGCGCGGCTCGTGGTCACCAGCACCGGCGTCGCGAGCACATCGTGCTCGGCCTGCGCCAGCAGGTCGGCGGCGCACAGGTCCGGCGCGGCCTGCTCGTCCGCGACGACCAGGGTCTCCGTGGGCCCGTAGATGGCGTCGATGCCCACGCGCCCGAAGAGCTGCTGCTTCGCCATCGTGACGAAGATGCCGCCCGGCCCCGCGATCTTGTCGACGCGCGGGATCGTCTCGGTCCCGAACGCCAGCGCTGCCACCGCCTGCGCGCCCGAGGCGCGGAAGATGCGCTTGATCCCGGACAGCTGCGCGGCGACCAGCTTGAGCGGGTTCACCGTCCCGTCCGCGCGCGCCGCCGTCACCCCGATCACCTCGTTGACCCCTGCTACCACGGCCGGGATCGCGGTGTGGATCACCGACGAGGGAAGCGAGGCATCACTCCCGGTCATGTACACGCCCACGCGCTCCAGCGGGCGCACGATCATCCCCGTGCCGCGTGCCGTGAACGAGGTCGGCGCGTGCTCCATCTGCGTCTCGTGGTAGCGCCGCACGCGCTGCACGGCGAACGCGATCGCGTCGCGATCCTCGGGCGAAACGCGCTCGAAGGCCTCCGCGATCTCGTCCGCGGTGACCTCGATGCGCTCGTACGCCGACCCGTCGAAGCGCTGCGAGAAGCGCGTGACGGCGGCGTCGCGCTCGCGCGCCACGGCGTCGATGATCCGCGCGACGTGCGCGGCGGGCGTCACCGGCTCGCCCCACAGCGCATCGATCCCGGCCTGCACGGCGGCGGGGAGCACCGGCGCGGTGACCGGCGGGCGGCGGATCACCGCGGCGCGCGCTGCCTCCAGATCGTCGAAGATGCGCAACGTCGGCAGCGAGGCCAGCGGCGACGGGAGCGGTTCCGCCGGGGTTGTCACGGGCGCCGGCGCGGCCGGCTCCGGCGCCTGGTCCACGGGAGTCTCGGTCGTCATCGGAGGTAGCTCCTGACGCGGTTGTACATGCGCTCCTCTGCATCCTGCCAGAAGCGGTCGATACGCTCCTGATCCACGATGCGGAACGCCTCGGCGAGGAGCACCGCGGGCTCGTCGCAGTAGCTGTTGATCTCATCGGCGCCGTAGCCCGCGCGCTCCAGGTGGCGGGTCATCATGCGCCGGAAGCGGGCGAAGTCGGGCGGCAGCGAGGCGATGTCCTCGGAGACCGTGGTCCACTCCACCAGGTGCTCATCTGCGATGAACGGGATCCTCCCGGGCGGGGTGGTCGCGGCCAGGGCCACGCGGATCTCCTCCATCGCCGCTCGATCCTCGCGGTCGCGGCGATCCAGCTCGTACTGCAGAGCGCGGTCCAGGACGTTGGATCGCGGATCGTTCTGCCGGGGCGAGAACGCGCCGAAGTGCGGCCGGTAGACCTGCCCGATGAACGCCTCGTCCAGCACGAGGTGGGTCAGGTACCCGGCGATGAACGCGGTGGTGGCCGCATCCAGCCCGGCCGGCGTCGCCAGCCTCGGGTGCTCCTGGAACATCCGCGCCACGGAGTCCTGATCGGCAAGGTCGTCGAGCTCGAAGAAGTGCGTCACGTTTCGGTGGTTGCGCGTGATCACCCGGATGTCCGGGGCCGTGCTGCCCAGGTAGTACGCGCCGCGATCCACGTCGATCTCACGCAGGCCGAGGCGGTCCGCGATGGTGCGAGCGTGCGCCATGTGCGACCCGAGCGAGGGCATCGTGTGCTCGACTCCTCTGCCACTCCGGCTGGTGCTCCGCTACGACTCCGCGGCCTCGGCCGCTGCCGCCAGCCGCTCCACGAAGCGGTCGCGCAGCTCGCCCCTGCGTCCCGGCGGGCGCTCGGCCGCGCCGATCACGCAGTTCGTGGACTCCATGATGACGTCAATCATACGCAGCCGGTTGGCCCGCAGCGTGCTGCCCGTCTCGGTGCCCTCGATCAGGATTTCCGCGTCCTCGGGCACGAAGCCCTCCGACGCGCCCGAGATCGGGATCACCCGGTACTGGTGCAGGTGGCGTGACCGCGCGTACTCGTCCGCGAGGCTCGCGTACTCCGACGCCACGCGGATCGGGCGGTCCGGGTCGTCCTTCCGCCAGAGCGCCACGGCCTCCTCAATGGACTCCACCGGCAGGTCCTCGGTGATCACGGCGCCCATGCGGTACTTCGAGCGCTTGAGGTCGCACAGCTCGACGACCGGCGCCGCCGGGAACGAAGCGGTGAACGTGCGCAGCCAGTCCCGGCCCGTCATCGCCAGGTCGAAATGACCGAGCGCGACGGCGCGCGGCATGTCCTGCGGGCGCATCACTTTCACCACCACCTCGGGGTCGCCGGAGATGGGGTGACGCACCGCGCTCCCCTCCTCGTAGCCCCCAAAGGCGATCCCGGCCTGCGCCAGGGACGCGACGGTGTGCCGCTGCGCGTGCCCGTCCGGCACGGCTATGCGGAAGGCCTCGCGCGGCTTCCCGGCGCGCGGGACGGCGCGCTGCACGCCCACCAGCGGCGCAGGCACCACCACGCCCGCCTGCTCGCTGCCGCCGGGCAGCGACACCAGCGGCCCGAGCGCCGCCGAGAGATCGCGCGAGGCGAGCGCGGCGCGGTTGGCGATCAGCCACACGCCTCCGCGGTGAACCTCGCCGAGGATGTCCAGGCCTTCGCGCCGCGCGGCGGAGGCCGGGGCGATCGCCAGCTCCGCGTCCTCGGGGGGCCAGGCCTCGGCCTGCGCCCAGACCTCGTACAGGCGGTAGTCCGGGACGCGCAGCCTCGTCAGGTAGTGCTGCGCGATGTTCGGGTACTCGGTCGCGACGCGCATCACGCCGCCCGCGGCGAGCCCCTCCAGCGTCGCGCCGGGCGCCGCGGCGGCGACCAGCGTCTCGCCCTCGATGTCCAGGCGGCGCAGCGGGACGATCGAATCGTGCGGGAAGCGCACCAGCAGCTCGTCGATCCACATGCGGCTCGCGATGCCAAAATCGTAGTGGCCGAGGGCGACCTGGATCGGGATGTCCCCGTCGGAGAACACGCGCACCTGCACGCCCGGGATGCCGTCTACCTCGAAGCGGTACGAGCGCGAGCCTTCGCCGTAGCCCTGGACGATGAAGTTCGCCGCGCGCAGCCGTTCCGCCACCGGCGCCCGGAGGTCGCCGCGCGGCAGCGCCACGCGGATCGCGCGCGCCTCGACCGGCGCCTGAGCCGGGCTCACGACAGCACCCCGGCCAGGCCGAGGATGTCCGCGGCCCAGCCGCAGCCCGGCGCCGCCAACCCGCCGATGGTCTCCGCCAGGCCGTCGTACCGGCCGCCGCTCACGCATTCGCGCCCGGCCGCGCTGAAGCTGAACGTCAGGCCGCTGTAGTACTCGAAGGATCGCGCGGTGCCCGCGCGCACGTGGAACGGCACGCCCGCCGCCTCCAGCGCGCCCGCCGCCGACGCGAGCTCGTCGAGCGCCCCCGCGGCGCCGGGAACCACCGGCAGCATCGCGGCGCGGAGGTTCGCGACGTAGCCCACCGTGGTCCCGTCCACCTCGGACAGCAGGCGCAGCCCGGCCGCGCCCCGCGGGTGCGTGGCGACCAGGTCGGCGGTCACGCCAGCGTCGCCGTCCAGCATGCGGTCGTAGGCGTCCAGCTGCTCCGTCGCGGAGAGCCCGGCGGCCGCGAAGGCAGCACGCACCAGCCCCGCGTGCGCGAGATCGCACGTCACCTGCTCGATCCCGAGCGCCGAAAGCGTGTCGTGCGCGAGGAGCAGGAGCTCCGCATCCGCCGTGGCGGCCGCCGCGCCGAAGAGCTCCACGCCGCACTGCCAGACCTCGCGGTCGCCCTCGGGGGCGAAGCGGTACACGGGCTGCACATACGCCACGCGCTGCTCCGTGCCCGCACTCTGCTCGCCGTACCACCGCGCCACGGCCACGGTGGCGTCCGGGCGCAGCACGACGCGCTCGCCGCTCCACCCGTCCCAGTCGAGGAAGGAGTACACGCGATCCAGTGCCTGCGGCGAGAGCGTGCCCGCGGCCGTGAAGAGGTGCAGCGGCTCGATGGTGGGCGTGCGGATCTCACGGTACCCGCCCGCAGCGGCGGCCTCCAGAAAGGTCCGCTCGATGTGGCGGAAGCGCGCCATCTCCGCGGGCCCCAGGTCCCGCATTCCACTGCTGCGCAGTCCTCGGTCCGGCATCGCGTCGGCCTCCATGGCGGTCAGGCTGTCGGTTGGGGGCATTCTACGTTCCTCGACTGATGATCCCGTGGTCGCGGGCTCGTGGTGTGGTCAGGGCGCCGGGCGCGCGGCGTCGCCGGGCTGCGCCGTCGCGGGCGGCCTGCACGGGGAACGGTCGACGGATCGAAGGATCGGTGGGTCGTTACCGGGACAGGCGCGCGCGCGACGGCTGTGCATGCACGTGGGTATGTGCATGCCCGCTGGCATGACCAGCCACAAGGCCGTCTACACGACCGGCGGCGCGGGTTCCTGCGAGGCCCTGCACCGGCCGGGAAAGCGCGATCGCGTCTCGGTTCATCGTGATCCGAGCCTACGGGGGCGGCGTGGCACGATCAACACGCCGCTCACGCGTCGCGGGTAGTGATCGCGTCCCCGGCCGCGAACGCGCGCAACTCGCCGCTCTCGAGGCGCAGCACGAGTTCCCCCGAGGGCGCGACGTCGACCGCCATGCCCTCGATGTCCCCCCCGGGCGTGTGCAGGCGCACGCGCCGACCAAGCGTGACCAGGCGTGCGCGCCAGTCGGCGATGAGCTCGGCGGGCTCCACCGTGGCCTGCATGGCCCGGCGCTCGATCGCCCCGGCCAGTGCCGCAAGGAGCGCCTCCCGTGAGGGTGGCGGTGCGCCCGCACCGGCCACGCTGGTGGCGATCGCGGCCACCTCGGGCGGGAGCGCC
>Ga0172380_10003355_pt1 | contig 22143 bp, 12 predicted proteins | sample Leawe162metaG_FD_119747 | JGI IMG/M metagenome (GOLD analysis project Ga0172380, IMG submission 119747) | Leachate microbial communities from a municipal landfill in Southern Ontario, Canada - Leachate well 162 metaG | ecosystem: Engineered > Solid waste > Landfill > Unclassified | place...
ATCGACTGGCTCGCCGATGTCGCACGCAAGGCCGGACGCCGCTGGTGCGTGCGCCTGGTCAAGGGTGCCTACTGGGATTCGGAGATCAAGCGCGCGCAGGAACTCGGCCTTGGCGGCTATCCGGTATACACCCGCAAACCGAACACCGATGTCTCCTACCTGGCCTGCGCCAAGCAGATGTTCGAGGCCGGGGCCGAGCTGATCTATCCGCAATTCGCCACGCACAATGCGCACACGATCGCGGCCATCCACCAATACGCCCGCAACCGCCCCTACGAATACCAGCGCCTGCATGGCATGGGCGGTGACCTGTATGCCGAGGTCATCGGCAAGCAGAACCTCGGCGTGCCTTGCCGCGTCTACGCACCGGTCGGCAGCCACGAGGACCTGCTGCCTTACCTGGTGCGGCGCCTGCTCGAGAACGGCGCCAACACGAGTTTCGTCAATCGCGCGGTCGACGAGAACGTGCCGATCCGCGATCTCGTCGCCGACCCCTGCGAACTGGTGCGCCAGCTCGCCGCCAAGCCGCATCCCCGCATCCCCCAGCCGATCGCTTTGTTCGGCGAACAACGGAAGAATTCCATGGGCGTCAATCTTGCCAACGACAACGAACTCAAGGCCTTCGCCGAAAGCGTCAACGCGGCGCGCAAGCCGTGGCTCGCCGAACCGCTCGTCCCCGGCAGCAAGCCGGGCGGCGAAGCGCGCGAAGTGACCGATCCGGCGGATCGTCGCCGCGTTATCGGGCACAGCCGCAGCGCCGATGTCGGCGTGCTGGAAAAGGCTCTGGCCAATGCCGTCGCCGCCCACGACGGCTGGAACGCCCTGCCCGCGGTCAGCCGCGCGAAGATCCTCGAACACGCTGCCGACCTGCTCGAAGCACGCCGCGGCGAGTTCATCGCCCTGTGCGTGCGCGAAGCCGGCAAGACCATGTCGGCAGCGATTGCCGAAGTGCGCGAAGCGGCCGATTTCTGCCGCTACTACGCTGCCATGGCACGCAAGCTCTTTGCGCACCCGGAAATCCTGCCCGGGCCGACCGGCGAATCCAACGAGTTGTTCCTGCACGGCCGTGGCGTCTTTGTCTGCATCAGTCCGTGGAATTTCCCGCTGGCGATCTTCATGGGCCAGGTCGCCGCCGCGCTCGCCGCCGGCAACAGCGTGATCGCCAAGCCGGCCGACCAGACCACCCTGATCGGCCATGCCGCGGTCAAGCTGCTGCATGAAGCCGGCATCCCGGAAGACGTCCTCCAGTTCGTTCCGTGCAAGGGCTCGGTGCTCGGCAATTCGCTGCTGACCAAACCTGAAGTCGCCGGTGTCTGCTTCACCGGTTCAACCGAAACGGCGTGGACGATCAATCGCACCCTCGCCGCGCGTGATTCCTCGATTGCCGCGCTGATCGCCGAGACCGGCGGCCAGAACGCGCTCATTGCCGATTCCTCGGCACTGCCCGAACAACTGGTCAAGGATGTCTGTGCCTCGGCATTCGACTCGGCCGGCCAGCGTTGTTCGGCCGCGCGCGTGCTGTTTGTCCAGGACGACATCGCCGACAAGGTCATCGGCATGCTCAAGGGGGCCATGGCCGAACTGGTCATGGGCGATCCCGGCCTGCTCTCGACCGATGTCGGCCCGGTCATCGACGCCGCCTCGCACAAGGTGCTGAGCGAACATGCCGCGCGCATGGATCGCGAGGCGACGCTGATCGGCGAAGTGGCCAGCAGCGCAGGCACCGCCAATGGCACCTTCTTCGCCCCGCGCGCCTACGAGATCCCGCGACTGGACATCCTGCACAAGGAAGTGTTCGGCCCGATCCTGCATGTGCTGCGCTGGAAGGCCGACCAGCTCGACGAAGTCATCGATCAGATCAATGCCACCGGCTACGGCCTCACCCTCGGCATCCACAGCCGCATCAACGACACCATCCAGCACATCGTCAAGCGCAGCAAGGTCGGCAACTGCTACGTCAACCGCAACCAGATCGGCGCGGTGGTCGGCGTGCAGCCCTTTGGCGGCGAAAACCTCTCCGGCACCGGCCCGAAAGCCGGCGGCCCGCACTACCTGTTGCGCTTCGCCACGGAACGCACGGTCACCATCAACACCACGGCAGCCGGCGGCAATGCCTCGCTGCTGACCTTGTCCGAATAAGGCCGCATTCCGCGCCCCTTCGCATGGCGCGCGCCGCACGGCGCGTGCGCAACAGGATCAGCCTGATCGCCAGGAATCGCGCCTGGCTCCAGCACGCCGGGAGACTGTCCACGGACGTGCGGCAGTGTCCGCATGCGTGTCCGCTGGCGCAGGCATGACTTCCGGCACAGCAACCGAAGTCATTGATTGCGCATCTCATTTCCTGCAGGCGATCGCGGCTTCACGAGTGGCATGGTGCTTGCTCTGTGTAGCTTGCAAGTCCCCCGCTTGCAGGAGAATCCCCATGAATGCTCGCAAATCCATCAATCGCAAAATGTCCAGCCTCATATTCGGCGGCAGCCTGCTCGCCGTGTTGTCGCTCAACGCAGTTGCCGAACCGACAGCCGTGCTCGACGCACGTGCGCCGTTGCACGCAACCTTGCTGCCGGCGCTCAAGGTCAGCGCCAGCATTTCCAACCCCACGGCTGCCGTGCGCTGGAGCATTGCCGCGGGCCGGCCGACGCCGGTGACCTTGATGCCGACGCTGACGGTCACCCCCGATCCCTATGCCATTGCTGCCGAATACATGGCGGACTTGCCAACGCTGACGGCATCGAACGACGCGCGTTGATCGCCGGGACGCACAAGACGTGGACGGTGCGGCGGATGCCTACAGCGATGGCGCGGTGACGCTGTGCGCCGCGCGTCGCGCCGCCTTGCGTTCGCGGCGGCGCTGCGCGAACCGCGCGAACACCAGGTACAGCGCCGGGGTCGAGAACAAGGTCAGGCTTTGCGACACGAGCAGGCCGCCGATCATCGCGATACCCAGCGGCTGGCGCATTTCCGAACCGATGCCGAAACCGATCGCCAGCGGTAGTGCTCCAAGGATGGCGACCATCGAGGTCATCATGATTGGCCGGAAGCGCACGAGGCAGGCTTCGCGGATCGCCTCGATCGGCGTCAGGCCACCGTCGCGTTCCGCGTGCAGGGCGAAGTCGATCATCATGATCGCGTTCTTCTTGACGATGCCGATGAGCAGGACGATCGCGATCACCGAGACCACCGACAACTCGGTATCGGTCACCAGCATCGCCAGCAAGGCACCGACGCCGGCCGCCGGCAAGGTCGAGAGGATCGTCACCGGGTGAATCAGGCTTTCGTAGAGGATGCCCAGCACCAGGTACACGGCGATGATCGCGAACAGGATCAGCAGGTTCTGACCGGATTGCTGCTGCTCGAAGCGGCGGAAGTTGCCGCTGCCTTCGGCGGTGATGCTGCCAGGCATGCGCATGTTGAAGACGGTCTGCTTGATCAGCGGCACCGCCTCGCCCATGCTCACTCCCTCGGCCAGGTTGAAGTTGATGTCGAACACCGGAAACTGGAAATCGTGGCCGACGGACAGCGGCGCGATGCCCGCTTCGATGCGGGTCAACGCCGACAACGGCACCATCGCGCCGTTGTTTGCACGCACATGCAGCGCGCTCAGCGTATCCAGCCCGGGATTGAGGCCGGTGACGGCATTCAACACCACCCGATACTGGTTCATGTCGGAATAGATGGTCGAGATCTGGCGCTCGCCAAACGCGTTGTACAAGCTGCTGTCGATAGCGCCGATGGAAACGCCAAGGCGTGCCGCGGTATCGCGATCGATGACCAGGTTCTGCGCAACACCGCCCTCGTCCAGCTCGGTGCTGACATTGGTGAATTGTGGCAATTTCCTCAACTCGGCAGCGAGCCTTGGCCCCCAGGCAACCAGCTCGTCATAGTTGCTGCCCTTCAGCGAATAGCTGTAGGACGAATCACCGCCACGCGGGCCACCGCCACCGATATCCTGCACCGGGCGCAGGCGCAGCTGGATTCCGGGCAGGTTCGCGGTCTTCTCGGCAATCCGCCGCATGACCTTCGAGGTCGCCACATCGCGACCTTCGCCGAGCGGCTTGAGATTGATGTACAGACTGCCGCGGTTGCTGCCGGAGCGGAAACCCGTGCCGCCGAGCGAGGATCCGAGACTGGCAACGGCCGGGTCGGCGGCGACGATATCGGCCACCTTGCGCTGCAACTCGACCATCGATTCGTAGGAGATCGAGGCGCTGGCAACCGTGGTGCCGCTGATCATGCCGGTATCCTGCTCGGGCACGAAACCGAACTTGAGCATCGTGCTCAACCAGATCGTGATGAGCACCAGCAGCACCGGTTGCACGCTCATCGTGCGCGGGTGGCGCAGCGACCAGTCAAGCACGCGCGCATAGTTGCGCAGCATCCACGCATGCCCGACATCGATGCGCTGGACGAGGCGCGAGGGCTTCTCCTCCTTGTGCGCCTTCAGGTAGCTGCCGCACAGCGAGGCGGTCAAGGTCAGCGAAACCACGGCCGACATCACGATTGCCGCAGCAATGGTCACCGCGAACGAATGCAGCATCATGCCCATGAAGCCGCCCATGAACAGCAGCGGCAGGAACACGGCAACCAGCGAAGCGGTGATCGAGACAATCGTGAAGCCGATCTCGCGGGTGCCATCAAGCGCCGCCTGCAGCCGCGACTTGCCCATCTCCAGGTGGCGCACGACGTTCTCGATGACAACGATGGCGTCATCGACGACAAAACCGATGGAGATGACCAAGGCCATCAAGGTCAGGTTGTCGAGGGTGAAATCGAAGAAGTACATGACGATGAACGCGCTCGACAGCGACAGCGGTACCGACAACCCGGCAATCACCGTGGGCGCGACGCGGCGCAGGAACAGCAACATGGTCAGGATGACCAGGGCCATGCTGATCAACAGCGTGATCTGCACTTCGTGGATCGAGGAACGGATTGTCGCCGTGCGGTCGTTGAACGGAGTCAGCGTGGCTTCTTGCGGCAACCAGCTGCGCATCAGCGGCAGTTGCGCATGGATGCTGTCGACGGTATCGATCACGTTCGCCGTGGCCTGCTTGGTGATCATCATCAGGATCGAACGATCACCATTGAACCAGGCCGCCTGATCCTTGCTCTCGGCACCATCTCCGACCGTCGCGATGTCGCGCAGGCGGATCGGCACACCGTTTCGCACCGCAACGATCAAGTCGGCAAACTGGCTGCCTTCGGTCAGCGCACCATTGGCGGCGATGGTCATCATGCGCTGGCCGTCGCTGAGGAAGCCCTGCGGCGAAGTCACGTTCGCCGCGGCGATCGCATTGCGTACCTGATCGGCGGAAATGCCCATCGAGGTCAGCTTGCCGAGATCGACATCGATGCGCACCGCCGGTGTTGCGCCACCGGCAAGGGTGACGTCGCCCACACCGGGCAACTGGCGCAGGCGCGGTGACAGCAGGGAATCGGCCATGTTGTACAGCTCGGCCGCCGTATGCGCGGGCGAGGTCAGCGACAGCATCAGCACCGGATCGTTGTTCGGATTGGCCTTGAAATACACCGGTGCGGTGCGCAGCCCGCTCGGCAGATCCGGCATCGCCTCATTGATCGCCGCCTGCACATCGCGCGCGACGCTGTCGATATCCTGATCGAACTTGAAGAAGAGGATGACCGAAGAACGCCCTTCCTTGCTGTTGGAGCCCATCGAATCGACGCCCGCGATCTGCCCCATGTGCCGCTCCAGCGGCGCCGCCACCGTGGTCGCCATGTTCTCCGCACTCGCCCCGGGCTGGTTGGCGACGACGAAGATCACCGGAAATTCCATGTTCGGCAACGACGCCACGCCCAACTGGAAATACGCGATCACGCCACTGACGAAAAGACCCAGCGCCAGCAGCAGGGTGCCAATCGGGCGGCGGATGAAGGGGCCGGACAGGTTCATTTTGATTGGCCTGCGCGACGGGCGTCTTGATTCTTGTTTCGCCTTTTTCGCCTTGAAGCGACAATCAACTTGTTCGCGCAAGCAGGGTTCTTCTGGATTTCTTTACGCTCCTTCGTCGCGCACCGCTGCAGGAATTTCGCTCGCTTCTCACCAATCAGCATCTCCGCGAATGTCGGGATCCACTGATCTTGTTTTGAAAGAGCACGCTCCTTCGGAGCGCGGCATCCCTGCCGTTTTTCACTCGCCTCAGGCGAGCGAGTCACTTCTCTTTGAGTGGCCAAAGAAAAGTAACCAAGAGAAAGGCCACCCCGATGCAGCGGTCTCCGGGCTCCTGCCCTCCGACTGCGCGAAGCGGTTCCGGGGTTGGCTGACAGTGCATCCCTGCACTGACAGCCGACTGGCTCGCATCCCTGCGAGCCACCCTGCGGGCAATTCCTCCACCACTTCGCCGCTGCATAGGGGCCCCATTCACTGCGCATCCTGCGCAGCAGAGCCGAAGTTGAAGCTGAAGCAGATTCCGGCACACTCCCGCATCCAGCTTTTCCTTTTCCCCTTGCGGGAGAAGGTGCCGACTGCGAAGGCAGGATGCCGAAGCGAACGGTGGAGCCGGCCCGGAGGGCGTGCCGCAGGAGCGGCACGTTAGGCGGATGAGGGGGGCTTTGGCTTTGGCTTTGGCTTTGGCTTTGGCAGTTGCTCTGGCGCGCACGATGCGCGCTACCAGGGCCCCCTCGGTCGCGGCGAGCCTGCGAAGGAAATGTCCGAAGGATGGCCCACACGATGTGGGCCAGTTCGACGCCAGTCCAGGGATGGACTGTCGGCGAACCCCGTAGCAGGCTCGCGGACCTGGAGCACAGGAACTGTGCGGAAGGCGCGAGTGTGTGGTGACTTTTCCTTTGGTTACTTTCTTGACTCCGGGCATCCTGCCCTGCGCCCTTCGGGCCAGCTGCGCTGTTCGCGCCGCTCCTGCGGCGCAGTGGACACGCAAAGGAAAGTGACTCGCTCGCCGCAGGCGAGTGAAAGCCCTGGCTTGGGCTCACCACAGGCAAGTGAAGGCCCTTGGGTTCACGCGCCGCAGGCCAATGAAAGCCCATGGCTTGCCGAGGCGCACACTGCACAGTACGGCGGCAACGGACCGACAAGATCATGTCGCCTCCTGCGCCAGCGACGATCCGTGCCGTTCGCGACGCGCCTTCAGCCAGTCCGAGATCCGCTCCATGTAGAGATAGAGCACCGGTGTCGTGTACAGCGTGATCAACTGCGACACGAGCAGGCCGCCGACAATCGACACGCCCAGCGGTTGGCGCAATTCCGAACCGATGCCGGTGCCCAGCGCCAGTGGCAAGGCACCGAACATCGCGGCAAAGGTGGTCATCAGGATCGGCCGGAAGCGCAGCAAGGCGGCGCGGCGGATGGCGTCGTGCGCCGGCATGCCTTCACGCTGCGCGTCGATGGCGAAGTCGATCATCATGATCGCGTTCTTCTTGACGATGCCGATGAGCAGGATGATGCCGACGATGCCGTCGATCGACAGGCTGAAGCCGAACAGGGTCAGCGCCAGCAGCGCGCCGACGCCCGCCGGCGGCAGGGTCGAGATGATGGTGATCGGATGGATGTAGCTCTCGTAGAGGACGCCAAGGACGATGTAGATGACCACCAGCGAGGCGAGGATGAGCAGCACCTCGTCGGTCATCGAAGCCGAGAATTCGGCGGCCTTGCCGATGTAGTTGCCACGGATCTGGGGCGGCATGCCGATCATGCTTTCGACTTCCGCAATGGCCTCGACTGCATCCGACAGCGAATAACCCGCAGCGACGTTGAACGAGATCGTCACCGCCGGCAGCTGGTTCTGGTGGCTGATGACGAGGGGCGCATTGACCACCTTGGCATCGACCAGGGAGGCCATCGGGATGGTGCCGCCGGCGCCAAGCGCCATGCCGGTATTGCCCTGCGATCCGATGCCGCTCGGCGTGGCCGAGTTGCTTGATGTGGCCTGGCCGAGCGTGGTCGCATTGCTGCCGCTCAAGGTGCCGCTGCCGCGCACGCCGAGGCGGTTGAGCAGGTCGGCGCTGTTGCGGAACTTCGGATCGACTTCGAGGACGACGCGGTACTGGTTCAACTGCGTGAAGATGGTGGAAATCTGGCGCTGGCCAAACGCCGAATAGAGCGTGTCGTTGATGGTCTGGATCGGCACGCCGAGGCGGCTGGCCTGGTCGCGGTCGATGCTCAGGTTCAACTGCAAGCCGTTGGCGGCCATGTTGTTGGCGACATCGGCAAGCTCGGGGCGTTGTTGCAGGGCACCGGTCATGCGCTCGGCGAAGCGGCCCAGTTCCTCCTCGTCGACCTCGGTCAGCGCGTACTGGTATTCGGTCGGTGCAATGCGGTTGTCGAGGGCGATGTCCTGCACCGGCTTGAGAAACAGCGCAACGCCGGGAACCCGCTCGATGCTGCGTTGCAGGCGCGGCAGGAGCACCTGCAGGCCATCGCGCTCGCCTCGCGGTTTCAGGACGATGCTGAGCTGGCCCTGGTTGAGGGTGGGATTGATCGAGCCGGCACCAATGAATGCAGCGACTCCACTGACCGCAGGATCGGCACGCAGGGCCTCGGCAACGCGCCGGGTACGCTCGAACATGGCCTCGAAGGCAATCGTCTCGTCGGCCTGGACGACACCGGTGATCATGCCGGTGTCCTGATCGGGCAGCAGGCCTTTCGGCATGGTCACGAACAGCAGCACGGTGAGGCCGACGGTGGCGGTCAGCACCAGCATGGTCAGCCGGCGATGGCCAAACACCCAATCGAGGCTGTGGCCGTAGCCGATGACCAGCCGATCCCACCAGTCGCGCTTGCCCGCACGTCGGGTGATCGCGTCACTGTCCTCGTGCGGCACGTTTTCGCGACGCAGCAGATAGGCGCACATCATCGGCGTCAGGGTCAGCGAAACGATCATCGAGATGCCGACCGCGATCGACAGGACGACGGCGAACTCCTTGAACAGGCGTCCGGTCACGCCGGGCATCAGCAGCAGCGGCAGGAATACCGCAATCAGCGACACGGTCAGCGACAGCACGGTGAAACCGATTTCCCTGGCGCCGGTTTCCGCGGCGTCCCCGGGTTCGCGCCCTTTCTCGATGTAGCGCACGATGTTCTCGATCATGACGATGGCATCGTCGACAACGAAACCGGTGGCGACCGTAAGCGCCATCAGCGACAGGTTGTCCAGCGAATAGGACGCCGCCGACATCAGCGCAAAGGTGCCCATGATCGACAGCGGCACGGCCACGCTGGGGATCACCGTTGCCCACAGGCGGCGCAGGAAGACGAAGATCACCGCGATGACCAGGCCGATCGTCAGCAACAGGGTGAACTCGACTTCCTCGACCGAGGCGCGGATGGTCACGGTGCGGTCGGCGAAGACATCCAGATGCACATTTGCCGGCAGCAGCGCGCGCAATTCCGGCAGCAACGCCTTGATGCTGTCGACGGTCTGCACGATGTTGGCGCCGGGCTGGCGGCGGATGTCGAGGAGGATCGCCGACTTGCCGTTGGCCCAGGCGGCGAGCTGGTCGTTTTCCACGCCATCGACGACCTTGGCGACATCACCGAGGCGAACCGGCGCGCCACCCTTGTAGCTGATGATCGTGTTGCGATAGCCGTCGGCATCGGCAATCTGGTCGTTGGCACCGATGGTGAAGGACTGCGACGCACCGTCGATCGTGCCCTTGGGACCATTGACGTTGGCCTGGGTCAGCGCCGAGCGCACGTCCTCGATGGTCAGGCCCTGATTGGCGATCGCCGCCGGATCGACCTGGATGCGCACGGCCGGACGCACGTTGCCGGCAATGCTGACCAGACCCACGCCGGCGACCTGCGAGAGCTTTTGTGCAAGGATCGAATCGGCAAAGTTGTTGACCTCGCGCAGGGGCAAGGCATCGGAACTCATGACCAGGGTCAGGATTGGCGCATCGGCCGGATTGACCTTGTTGTAGACCGGCGGATACGGCAGGTTGCTCGGCAAGGTGCCGCGCCCGGCATTGATCGCCGATTGCACATCCTGCGCGGCCGCATCGATGTCGCGATCAATGTTGAATGACAACAGGATCGTCGACAGACCGGCCGAGGAATCCGAGGTCATCATGGTCAGGCCAGAGATCTGCCCGAACTGGCGCTCCAGCGGCGTCGTCACCAGCGCCGCCATCGTCGACGGACTTGCGCCCGGATACTGCGTGGTCACCTGGATCGACGGCGCGTCGATATCCGGCAAGGCCGATACCGGCAACTGGCGGTAGCCCATGCTGCCGAGCAGCAGCACGCCAGCCATCAGCAGCGAGGTGGCGATCGGCCGGCGGATGAAAAGGGTCGAGAATCCCACGAGGTCAGTTTCCTTCGACTGGGCCGGATTGGCAGTGAATACGCGCGACGATCGCGCAGGACACGGGATTCACGTGGCGGCAGCGAGCGAGCGGGCGTGCCACTCAACCTTTCCCGCTTTCGCCCTGCTTCCTTGCTTCGCCCGGCACAGGCTTCGGCGCGGCGACTTCGCCGGGGGCCATCGGCACCACCTTGGTGCCGGTCTTCAGGCGGAACTGGCCTTCGGTGACCACTCGGTCACCGGCGGCGAGGCCGCTGGCGATCAGCAAGCCACCACCATCAACCGTGCCGGCTGTCACCAGTGGCTGCATCCTGACGGTCGAATCACCCTGCACGAGCCAGGCATATTCGCCATCCGGGCCTTGCTGAACGCCGGTTGCCGGCACCACGATGCCATCCTTGACCGTGCGCACGGCCAGGCGCACGTTGACGAACTCGCCGGGCCAGAGACGGTTGTCCGCATTGGGAAATTCGGCCTTGAGCTTGAACGTCGCCGTGCTGGTATCGATCGAGTTGTCGATGACCTTGAGTTCGCCCACGGCGACCGGGCTGGAATCGATGCGCGAGAGCGCGGTGACCCGCAGCGGCGTCTGCCCGGCTTCGCGAACCTTGGCCATGTCCTGCTGCGGCAGGTTGAAGAGCACGTTGAGCGGACGCGTCTGGGTCAGGACGACGATCGCGCTGCCGTTGGCCTGCACCAGGTTGCCGGCGTCGACCTGGCGGATGCCGGCAAGGCCGTCGATCGGGGCGACCACGCGAGTGAAGCTGAGCTGTGTGCGTGCATTGTCGACTGCGGCCGCATCGCCGGCGATCATCGCCTCCTGCTGGCGCACGACCTGGCGCTGGTTTTCCAGATCCTGCGCGGAAACGAATTTCTTCGCGATCAGGTCCTCGTAGCGTTGCAGCGTGCTGCGCGAAGCGGCCAGTTGCGCCTCATCCTGCTTCTTCTTCGCCAGTGCCTGATCGAGTGCGGCCTGGTAGCTGCGTGGATCGATCTCGGCTATCAGGTCGCCCTTGCTGACCTCCTGGCCTTCGGCGAAATGCACGGCCGTCAACTGCCCGCTGACCTGGGCACTGACGGTGACCGTGTTGAGTGCCTGCACGGTTCCCAGTGCGCTCAGGTACAGCGGCACGTCTTGTGTGCGCGCGGCAACGACGGTCACCGGGATCGGTGCAGCATCGCCACCCGCACCCGGCGGGCCACGCCGCGCTCCGCTTTCGCCGCCGCTGCCAAACATCCGCCAGCCGAGAATGGCGGCCACGATGACGATGATGATTCCCGCAATCAGCTTTCCGCGCGACATGCGCACATCCTTATAGTCATGGGTCGGCGCAGACCCTCGAATTCTTGCAGATGGACCGCCTCTGCCTGTTCCGGGCGGCGACGCGCGTCCGACGATCCGCCTTGCCGCACCGCCATCCCCTGCGGTCAGGCTCTGATTGCAGGCCGCGCGCGAAGTTTCGCAGAAGATGATGGAGAAACTTCGCAGGAATCAAGGATACGCGTTTTCAATCTGCCGCCGATTCATGCAGAGCGGGGCATCATGTCGAGCCATGCGCATGCAGGTCAGGCCTGGCGCCATGCCGCCAGGCGTCGAATTGCCGCAGCAGCCAGAGGATCGAGTCCGCTGTCGTCGATGTCGACATGGGCGGCAAGCTGTTCGCACATGCGTGGCGTCCAGAACTTGCGCAGGTGATCGGCGATGCCCTGGATTCCCGCATCGCGCTCGGGTTCGCTGACGAAATAGCGGGCAATGTCGTTGGCCATGGCGACCAGGCGTTGCACATCCATCGATCGGGCACCGTGTGCGGCTATGTGATGCCGCCGAGTGTAGACGACCTGCCCGGCATCCCGCGCGGGCCGGCTGATGAAAAACGAATCCACACGATGGCCGCGGTCGTGTGCCGGGAACACAAGGCGTCGCCCGGCGCTTGCGCATGCTCCGCTAGCCGCCGTTCCTGCGCTTCAGCAAGGGCAAGGCGCAAACCGACAACAAGGCAAACACGCCGCCGAACAGGAACGTCGTCTGCGAGCCGTATCCATCCCACAGCGCGCCGGCGGCGACGCTGGCAACGAGCAGGGCAAGCCCGGATATCAGGCCGAACACGCCAAACCCGGTACCTCGCCAGGCAGCGGGCGTGGAATCGGCGATCATTGCCGCGATCAGGCCCTGGGTCATGCCCAGATGCAGGCCCCAGAGGCCGGCGCCGAGGAATACACCGAACGGTCCGCTGGCCAGGGCAAGGGCGAGATCGGCAAGGATCAACACGGCCATGCCGGCGGCAAACAAGCGCATCCGTGACCAGCGATCGGAAAGGGCACCGACCGGCCATGCCGAGGCCGTGTAGACCAGGGCCATGATCACCATCACCAGCGGTACGGCGGAGTTGGACAAGCCAACCTGCGAGCCGCGCAGGATCAGGAACGCCTCGCTGAAGCGGGCCAGCGACAGCAGGCCGCCAACCACGACGATCATCCAGAACGGCTTGCCGAGCGCAGCCAACCCGGCGCGCGAAATGGGCAGGCGCGCAGGCCGCTCGACCTGATCGGGTTCGCGCACGACAAACACGATCAAGGCAACGGCGACAATGCCTGGCAACACGGCAAACCAGAGCACCGTATTGATGTTGCCGAGGAACATGGCCATCAAGCCCACCGCCAGCAAGGGGCCGATCACCGCACCGATTGAATCCATCGACTGGCGCAAACCAAATGCCGCGCCGCGGATCTCCGGCGGCGTGATGTCCGCAATCAAGGCATCGCGTGGCGCTCCACGGATGCCCTTGCCAAAGCGATCGAGCAGGCGGGCGGTGACCACCGTGCCAATCGAACCGGCCATTGGAAACATCGGCTTGACCAGGGCCGCAAGTCCGTAGCCAAGCAACACCAGCGGCTTGCGCTTGCCGAATGCGTCGCTCAGGTAACCGGAAAACACCTTGGTCGCCAGCACCAGCGATTCCGCAGCGCCTTCGATCAGGCCAATCGTCAATGCACTCGCCCCAAGTGTCCCGGCCAGCAGCACAGGCAGCAGGCTGTGCACCATTTCCGAACCGATATCGGTAAACAGGCTGACGAAACCAAGCGCCCAGACACTCGCTGGAATCTTCGCCCGCCGCGAACCGGAATCTTTCATGATTTCCCCCGGGAATCCCGGACTCATAGTACGTGCCCACCCCGCATTGGGGACAGCGGACCGATGGGCGGAAGACTTCAGTCCACTTCCTGGGATATCCCGCCGCCACCGCATCCACCGCAAATGCGCACAATCGGCAATCGCAGGGCGGGAGCTATCCCGCCGCCCGCGTCCAATTCGTGGCCCAACAATCCGCAGCGCACAAAAGTGCCCAACCACCTTCGCGCCCTTGTACCGGGCGGCAGCTTCTTCTTCACCGTCGCGATACTGGAAAGACAACGCGCGCTGCTGACCCGGACATCGACGCGTTACGCTCGGCGTTCGCGCGAACCATGCAACGCCAGCCGTTCACGATCGACGCCATCGTCGTTTTGCCGGATCACCTGCATGGCATCTGGACCTTGCCACCGGGAGACACCGACTACTCGAACCGCTGGCACGCCATGAAGTCGATCTTCTCGCGTGCAGCACCTGCCGATGAACGTCGATCCACGCGGCGGATTGCCAAGGGCGAATGCGGGGTCTGGCAACGTCGCATCCGGGAGCATCCCATTCGGGATGAAGACGATTTCGCCCGTCACGCGGATTGCATCCCTATCGATCCGGTCAAGCATGGTCATGCACCTCGTGCCGCCGACTGGCGGCACTCCACATTCCATCGGCGAGAAATCTCTCACGCTCGCCGGGCGCAGTGCGGACAATGCGCCCGACGAGCGCAGATACCAGCCATCGGTTCCGAAAACGTGGATCACGCTGTCAATATCAGCCGTCTTGCTGAAGCGATGGCCCACAAGCACGAAAATCCGATTGCCATAATGCTGGATGTCCAGCACATCGTTGACACTGTCGTTTGCCGCGGGGTTGCTTGTGTTGGGAAATATCACCTACTGGTTTTGTTGATACCCAAACACCCAAGGATTTGTCCAGACGACATCCTGTCCAGCCCTGTTGTATCGCGTCAGAACGAGTTTTCAGGTGTACCGCCTCCGTACCGCTGGCGGACGTCCGGGCGGCAGCGATTGCGGACGCGCTTTCACGGTTCTACGCCGAATTCGCGCGGCGTGATCCCTGGGGGCACCGACTTGCGTATGTCAACGCATCGGAGCAACCGCTCCCTGCCAGAGACCGCCACCATGCGTCGTTCCCTTCTCGCTTTTGCCCTGCTCGTTGCCGCAGGCCCCGCCCTCGCCGTCGATGGTCTGCTTGATTCGACGTTCGGCATCTTCTCGACCGGTCGCAACGTTGTCGCGATCGACGAGGGTGGCACCAACTCGGACACACTCGCGAGCACGCTGGTCGCCGCCGATGGCTCGATCTTTCTGATCGGCACGACCGCAGGCAATGCGGGAAGCTCGCGCTTCTCGATCACGCGACTGACCAGTGACGGCATTGTCGATCTCGATTTCGGCGACGGCGGCAGCGTGCTTCCTGCCGTCACCAACGTCCGCGCCACGCGGGCCAAGCTCGATCCGACCGGAAACATCCTGATAGCCGGTTCGCGCGGATTTTCCGGAACCGATCGCGATTTCATCCTGTGCCGCTACAACCAACAGGGCCAGCCAGTTGCTTTCAGTGGGCTGGGGACCAATTGCGCGACGATCGCCTTCGATTTTCCGGGCGGCAATCTTACCGATGTCGCCAATGACGTCATCGTCGAGCCAAACGGAAAGTTTGTACTTGCTGGCGTTTCCGGTGTATCGGCAGCCCGCGATCGTGCCGCAGTGGCGAGATTGATGCCCGACGGAACGCCGGATCCGAACTTCGGAACGGACGGCAAGAGCGCCTCCGAGCCCAACGGCTTGCACATCAATCGATACAACGCCATCGCACGCCGACCCGACGGCAAGTACATCGCTGTCGGCGAATCGGGCGACAAGGATGGCGCGAATGGAACGGGCGCATTGTTCGCGCGCCTGACAACCGTCGGCAGCCTGGATCCCAGTTTCCAGAACGGCAATGGCCATGTGCTGTATTCGCTGGACCTCGGCGACGAGTTCAATCGGGATGAATCAGCGAGTGCAATCACGATCCTTGCCGACGGCAAGATGCTGATGGCCGGCAAAGCCCAGATCAGCTCCAACAGCGAGCAGTTGATCAGCTTCGTGTTCAAGCTCAGTCCACTCGATTTCGCGGCTGTCGACCCGGCATTTGGCACCTCGGGCTTGGTCAAGATCGGTGCAGGCTACAGTTACACACACGGGGAAATGCTTGTGCAGAGTGACGGCAAGATCATCCTCGTCGGCACCAGCAGGCCAAGCGCGGCGCAGGCGCGCGACGTGCACATTGTTCGCCTGCTCGCGGATGGCTTACTCGACAACGCGGGCTTTGGCAACGTCGGCCGTGCCAACATCGATTTCGTGCTGCCGGGCGAACTTGATTTCGGTATCTCCGGCGCCCTGCAGAATGGCCGCATCATCGTTGCCGGACACTCGCTGCAAGCGGCACCGCAGAACTACAACTTGACCGTTGCCCGCCTCAGCAACGACCTCATTTTTGCCAACGGCCTCGACTGAGCAACTGCTGGCTCACGCAACAGCATTACCCTGCAAGGCGACAGACAAGAGAGGCCAAAGAGCCCCAGGCCATCGATCCGTGGATTATGATCGGATCGATGGCCGACCTTTCGCCCGCGATCACCTGCGCACTTTCCGATGCCGACGAGCCGGCTGGCCGTGATCGCCTGTTCGCCCTGGTCTACGAGGACATGCTGCACATTGCCCGCGCCCAGCTTTCGCGCAACCATCGCGGCAACACGCTGGATACCCGGGCCCTGGTCAGCGAGGCGTATCTCAAACTTGAACGCGCCGGATTCGACTATGCCAACCGCAAGCATTTCTACGCGACGGTCGCCTGCGCAATGCGCCAGGTCGCCATCGACCACGCGCGATCGCGACTCGCCGAGCGGCGTGGCGGCGATGCGGTCTTCGTTGGCATTGATTCCCTTGCCGATCATCCGCTGCCGGTCGATGCGCAAGCCGAGCAGCTGATCGCGATTGACGATGCGTTGACCAAGCTCGCAGCACTCGACGAGCGCCTGGTCAAGGTGATCGAACTGCGCTTTTTCGCCGGCCTCGAAGTCAGCGAGATCGCCGATCTGCTCGGCCTTTCCGAACCCACCATCAAACGCGACACGCGTGCGGCAAAGGCTTTCCTGCAGCGCGAACTGGTACGCCCGCCCGGCTAGCGCGCACGGTCACCTTCGATGATCTGCGGAATCGCCGGATTGCGTATGTCAGAGCGCTGCCGAACGTATGCGGGATAACGCAGCGCAGACGCAGCGAAGTTGCTTCAACCGTCCACCACTCGCGCCAGACTTCTCCGGGATCGACCGCAGGGAAACCGAGAAACCATGCAAGCCGAAAACTGGCACCGCGTCCGTGCCCTCTTCGATGCCCTCGTCGATCAGCCAGCGGAGACCTGGGAAGCTGCACTGGATGCTCAGGGCGTCACCGACCCGGACTTGCGCGAGGAAGTCCTCTCCCTGCTGCGCGCGGACAGCGATGGACTGTTGCGAACGGTCATCGATGCACAGGCACCTGAGATCCTGTCCGATTTGTCCGAACAGGAAAGCGAGCTCGCCAACCAGCGTCTTTGCGGGCGCACGGTCGGCGCGTTTCGCCTTATCGAGGAAATCGGGCGCGGCGGCATGGGCACGGTCTGGCACGCCGAGCGCATCGACGGCGAGTTCGAGCAGAGCGTGGCGATCAAGTTGATCCGGGCCGGCTGGGATGCTGCTGAAATGATCGGACGCTTCCGCGCCGAGCGCCAGATCCTGGCCAATCTCAACCATCCGAATATCGCCCATCTGATCGATGGCGGCGTCACCGACGATGCGCTTCCGTGGCTCGCACTCGAATACGTCGATGGCACCGACCTGCGCAGCTACTGCGATGAACGTCAGCTTGGCATCGAAGCACGCCTGCGACTGTTCCTGACCGTCTGCGCGGCGGTCAGTCATGCGCACGCGCATCTCGTCGTGCATCGCGACCTGAAGCCGTCGAACCTGATGGTCAATCGTCGCGGCGAGGTCAAACTGCTCGATTTCGGCATCGCCAAGCTGCTCGACCACGATGCCAGCCACGCCAGTCTGCAACGCATTTTCACACCGGAATACGCGGCACCCGAGCAGGTGCGCGGCGAATTGGTCACCACCTCGGTTGACGTCTACGCGCTCGGCCTGCTGCTCTATGAGCTGCTGACCGGACGTCGACCGTACAAAGTCAAGGATTCCACCCCGGCTGCGTACGAACGCGCGATTCTTGATCAGGAGCCAACCCGGCCCAGCCTCGCTTTCGGCAACGATGACGATGCCGAAGATCCCGTCACGCGCGCGGCGCAGCGCGAAACGTCGCCGCAGCAGATGCGCCGTGAGCTGCGCGGCGATCTCGACGCGATCATCCTCAAGGCCCTGCGCAAGCAGCCTGAGGAGCGCTATGCCAGCGTCGGCGATCTTGCGGCCGACATCGGCAATCACCTGCAAGGTCGCCCCGTCGGCGCGCGCAGCGGGGGCTGGCGTTACCGCTCATCGCGATTCTTGCGACGTCATGCGGTGGCTGCTGTGCTGGCTCTGATTGCGGCCACCGCCTTGCTTTGCGGGTTTGCCGCGGCACTCTGGCAAGCCAATGAAGCGCGCCTCCAGCGCGATGTGGCTCGCAGCGAAAGCGACAAATCCCGACAAACCGTGCAGTTTCTTCTGGATATTTTCCGCAGCGCCGACCCTGCCAGAACCAAGGGCGAAAAGATCACCGCCGAGGAGTTGCTGAAGAGTGGCACCGAACGCGCCGAGCACTACCGATTCAAGGATCCCGCCGTGCATTCCGATCTGCTCATGGCGATGGGCGAGGCCTACCTCGGCATAGGTGCCGCCAAGGATGCCTTTTCACTTTTCCAGCGCGCGTTGGATGTGCAGACGACCCGACTGCCTGCGGCAAGCAGCAAGCGTGTGCATGCGCTGACCCTGCTCGCGCGGGCGCAGGGCAACCTCGATGACTTCAAGGGCGCTGCCGCGAATCTCGACGAAGCGGCACGTTTGTTGCCCGCCGATGCGGGCGACTCGGAACTCGCCGCGGATCTGGCCGTGACCCGCGGCATCAATCGCATGTCGCAAGGCGACATCACCGGCGCGATCGAGGACCTGTCGCGTGGCACCGCGCTGTTCCTCAAACTGCGCGGCGCGGCGGATGACACCACGGCCAGTTCGGCGATCACCCTGAGTTGGGCCTACGACGACCAGGATCGACACGCCGAAGCGCGGACGATGCTTGAGCCGATCGTCAACGCGATGCGCGCTTCCGACGCCACCAATCCGGTGCGTCTGGCCGATGCCCTCGATGCCCTCGCCAACACCTATGTGACAAGTGCGCAAGCCGCTGCGGCATCGCAGATGCGCAAGGAAGCACTCGACATCACCCGACGCGTTTATGGCGATACGCACAGCTACGTCGGCATCCGCCTCAACAATCTTGCTTTCAGCCTGATGCGTTCACACGACTATGCCGGGGCCAATGCCGCGATGAAGGAAGCCAGCGAGTTGCGCAAATCGCTTGACCCGCCTGGCTCGCGTCGACTCGGCAGCAGCCTCAACAATCTGGCCTCGACCGAATACGCGCTCGGTCACTGGGCCGAAGCCGAACGGCTGTGGACACAAGCACTTGAGATCCGCCGCAATGGCGCGGACACCACCGATACCGCCTACACGCTGAGCGGCATCGCCGCAGCGCAGCGCGAACAATCCAGGCTTGGCGATGCACGCAAGAATATCGACGAGGCGGTGGCCCTGCTGCGTGCGCATCCGTCACCCAAACCGACCCATCTCGCACGCACCTTGATCGAACATGTCGAGGTCGATCTCGCGCTGGGCATCGTTGCCTGCGCGGACGCGGAAGAAGCGCTTGCGCTGATGACGAAGCATGCCAGCCAGGATGATCCGCATCGGCTGTATGTCAACGCAGTCGCCGCCGGTTGCGCACTGCGTGCCGCCGACAACGCCAGCACCCGGCAACGCGTGATCGAGGCGCAGGCAGCGATGCGCGCCGAATATCCGGCGGATGCCGCGCATCTCAAACAGGCCTTGCGCTACGCCATCCCGAATTCCTGAGATTTTCGGCTATGCAGCTGTCCGTTTGTCTGCCGCGCGCCGCTCGCGCATCAACTGCTGCCGGGTCAGTGCTTTCTCTGTAAAAAATAGACGTAAAACTGGAGATGCCAATCGACGCAATCATCTAGCACGAACTGGATGCCACGCAGGCATCGGCCCATTCTCGCCGTGACGCTACTCAAGCGATTACTCAAGCGATGCTGTATTCCTGCAATGCAAATGGATTGAGGAACTGGCGGCCCCACAGCGCATTTCGCTCTGCCTCGCCCAACCCCGCCTCGTCGCACACATTCAGCCAGTGTGTGTTCACCGCCTGCAACTGCACATCGATGATCCCGCGCGCATCGGCCTGAGACAACTGGAAGCGGGAGGCCGCATCCACGCACAGCGTCAAGCGGCTGAAACGATTGTCGCCAAGTATCTTCATCGCCTGGGTGGCTTCCTGCCCGGCGCGCGGCTGCGGGCAGAGGTCGTAGGCTGGCGTCAGCAACAGCGTTTCGCCGTCCCAGAACGCGGCGTGATTGCGTGCGTGGTCGTCGGTGTTGCCGCACAGGATGTTGAACACCAGCCGCGCGAACAACTCGCGCAGCGTGGCGCGCGGATTGACGAAGCGATGGCGGATGATGTCAGCCAGTTCTTCATAGCTGGCATACGCAGCCATCATTTCGTCGAGTGCCAACAGGGTCAGCGCCGACACCTGGGCGCGTCGCCGCCAGCGGCCATCGGCATCCGGCACACGATCGAAGCGCTCGACCAGCAGTACGTCCTTGCCGGCCGCCTTTACCAGTCGCACCGGTGCCACGTCCATGCCGGCCAGCGCGGCCAGCCGCATGGCAAGGAATTCCAATTTCACCACGGGCTGCACGTCGGTGCTGCTGGAGAACTTGGCGATCCACTTGCGGCCATCGCCGTCCAGAGCGGCTTTGGGCCGAGCCCCACCGATCGAGGTGCCATGCTGGATGGCCTGCGCCAGCGAAGGAGAAAGCGGCAGGCCCTGCTCCACCCGTTCGGCGCTTTGCAGCAATTCCTCCAGCGCGGCATCGCCACCCGCGCGCGGACGGTACTCGGTAGCCGACGACTGGAAATCCAGCGCGCCGATGCGGTCCGATCCCGATTGCAGCAGATAGCTCAATTCATCGAGTACGGCGGTATCTGCATCGCGACCGGCGCCACCCAGCAGGCGATTGAGGATGACCCGCCGCCCCCAGGCATCCGGCGCGGCGTCGCGCAGGCAGCCAGGCATGCTTAGTCCGGTCGGCAACGGCAGCAGACCGGATTGCAGCGGCAGTTCTGGCAGGTACAGCGGCACCGCGTCCGTGCGCGCCAGATAGCTGCGGCCGTAGTTGAACTGCAGACCCTGCGGCGTGGGCGCGAGGCGACCGGCCACCACCGGCTCGCCGCGGTCCGGCAGCCAGGTCCAGACAAAGGCTTCGCGCGGGGCGGGCTCGGGATCAGAAGTCATCCTTCACCTCCGCGCGCGGGGCGTGCACGGCCTTGGGCAGCAGTGTCAGTCGGTCCTCGACTTCGCGATGACGCTTTTGCAGTACGCCCAGTTCAGGCTCGAACAACACCACGCCGAGGATCGCGGCCAGCTCGAACACCACGCCAATCTCGCAACGTGGATCACCTTTTTCGATGCGGTACAACAGATCGCGGGAGATCCCGGCGCGCTCGGCCAAGGCCTGCGTGCCGATCTTCTTTTCGATCCGCGCGGCGCGCAGCAAGCTGCCCAGCAAGGCCAGGGCCTGCTGGGTGTAGCGAGAATAGGTGCGGGCAGCAGGCTTGGCCATTTTCACAGTTTAGTCTTGCTGATAAGACATATCAAGCAATATGTCTTACATAAAATGTGTCATGGAGACCAACCCGTCGCTGCCCAAGCGACGATCTCGCCGCATCAGGCGCGGGAACTGGAGATCGCGGGCGCGGATAAGTCCTCTCGGAGAACCGACGCACCCGGCTGCTACGGGCGCGTTTCGCGGCACGACACTGGACCCCGGGGTGCGCCGGGATGACGCCGCTTATGTAAGTGCCTTTCGACTCTGACCCCGGTTTCCGACCCCGGTTTCCGAGAAATCAGGGGTAGTCCACTAGCCATGGGATTTCCCCGGCATCCGCCGTCGCCTGTGTTTGGGTTCGCATCAGTGGAGCTGAGGCGACTACCTCAAGCGGGATTTTGGTGCGTTGACAAGGAGCATCGCGGCTGAAGCCGTTCCTACAGAACGCTACGGAACGTTGGGTATGGTTGCGGAGGACTTGCGTTGCTTGCGCAGCAGATTCTGCTGGACATCGCTGAAGGCGCGATAACGTTGCTGCCAGTCGGAGGGTTGGGTTACGCGGGTGATTTCGACGGCGGTGACCTCGTACTCGGGGCAGTTGGTTGCCCAGTCCGAGTTCTCGGTGGTGATCACGTTAGCGCCTGAAAATGGAAAATGGAACGTGGTGTAGACGACGCCGGCTTGCATGCGTTCGCTGATCTGCGCACGCAGCACGGTTTCCCCGGCGCGACTGGCGATGCCGACCCAGTCGCCATCGACGATGCCCCGCTGCTCGGCATCGTGTGGATGGATCTCGAGGAGATCCTCGCCATGCCACACCGTATTCGGCGTGCGCCGCGTCTGCGCGCCGACGTTGTACTG
>Ga0172380_10003356_pt1 | contig 22142 bp, 22 predicted proteins | sample Leawe162metaG_FD_119747 | JGI IMG/M metagenome (GOLD analysis project Ga0172380, IMG submission 119747) | Leachate microbial communities from a municipal landfill in Southern Ontario, Canada - Leachate well 162 metaG | ecosystem: Engineered > Solid waste > Landfill > Unclassified | place...
CGTTCCGGCCGCCAGGGCGATCCGGGTTCCTCGCGCTTCTACCTGGCACTCGACGATTCGCTGCTGCGCATCTTTGCCGGTGAGCGCCTGAAGGCGATCATGGAGCGGCTGAAGATGCCGGAAGGCGAGGCCATCGAGCATCCGCTGGTGTCGCGTTCGCTGGAGTCGGCGCAGCGCAAGGTGGAAGGTCGCAACTTCGATATCCGCAAGCAGCTGCTGGAATACGATGATGTTTCCAACGACCAGCGCAAAGTGATCTACGCTCAGCGCAACGAATTGCTGGAAACCGACGACATTTCCGAAACCATCACTGCCATGCGCGGAGGCGTTGTCGAAGAAATCTTCCGGGTTCATGTGCCAGCGGAGTCGGTCGAGGAGCAGTGGGATATCCCGATGCTCGAAAAAGTCCTGCAGGCCGAGTTGCAGCTGGACGTGCCGGTCGCCGAGTGGATCAAGCAGGAGCCTAACCTTACCGACGACGAGATTCTTGCCCGCATCGTCGCCGCAGCCGATACGGCCTATGCCGAGAAGGTCGAGCTGGTTGGTGGCGAATCGTTCCATCAGTTCGAGCGCAACGTCATGCTGCAGAGCCTTGACACCCACTGGCGCGAGCATCTGGCGGCGCTGGATCATCTGCGCCAGGGCATTCATCTGCGCGGCTATGCCCAGAAGAACCCGAAGCAGGAGTACAAGCGTGAAGCCTTCGAGCTCTTTGAAGGCCTGCTTGATGCCGTGCGCAACGACGTGACCCGCCTGCTGGTTACTGTCCAGATTCGCTCGGCGGAAGATGTCGAGGAAACGGCGCCCCATGCCGAGGTGCAGAACGTTCAGTACCACCATGCCGACTACGACGAGGCGCTGGGAGCTGCCGAGGGCGATGCGCCGAAGCCGCCGCCCGCGCATGCGGTACCGAAGATCGGCCGTAACGATGCCTGTCCCTGCGGCTCGGGCAAGAAGTACAAGCACTGCCACGGAAAATTGAGTTAATTCCCTCGGCAGTTGCTGCTTCTCAAGGCACAGGGCGTGACGCAGATGCGTTATTCTCTGTGCCTTCGTCATTAATAGTCATTGTTTTCGAGATTCAACCATGCCAGTCAATTACGCCACCCCCGCCCCTGAAGCCCTGTTCCCCGTTGCCGGTGTCCGTCTCGGTGTTGCCGAAGCCGGCATCCGCAAGGCTAACCGCCGCGATCTGACCCTGATCGCGCTGGATGCTGGTGCCACAGTGGCCGGCGTGTTTACCGAGAACCGTTTCTGTGCCGCGCCTGTCCAGGTGTGTCGTCGCCATCTGGCGGCAGACAACGGGATTCGTGCGCTGGTCATCAATACCGGTATTGCCAACGCGGGCACTGGCGAGCCGGGCCTGAAGGCTGCCGAAGCGACCTGTGCCGCCGTCGCCCAGGCGCTCGGCATCGCGGCTGCGCAAGTGCTGCCGTTCTCCACGGGCGTCATTCTTGAGCCGCTGCCAGTTGAGCGACTGATTGCCGGATTGCCGACGGTGGCGGCCGATCTGAAAGCCGATAACTGGCACGCCGCCGCACACGGCATCATGACTACCGATACCATCGCCAAGGCGGCTTCGCGCCGGGTCGAGATCAACGGCAAGACGGTCACCATTACCGGCATCTCCAAGGGGGCCGGCATGATCAAGCCGAACATGGCAACCATGCTTGGCTACGTTGCCACCGACGCCGGCATTGCCCAGCCGTTGCTGGCAAAGCTGGTCAAGGAAGCGGCCGACGAATCCTTCAACTGCATCACCGTCGACGGTGATACCTCGACCAACGACTCCTTCATCCTGATCGCCACCGGCAACTCCGGGGCGTCATTTGCCGATGCTTCGGCCGTTGGCTATGCCGCGTTGCGCGAAGCAGTGATCGACGTCGCGCGCGAACTGGCGCAGGCGATCGTCCGCGACGGTGAGGGGGCGACCAAATTCATCACTGTCGCGGTCAGGGGCGGCACGACCCGCGATGAGTGCCGCAAGGTCGGTTACGCCATCGCTCACTCGCCACTGGTGAAGACGGCGTTCTTTGCCTCCGACCCCAATCTCGGCCGCATCCTTGCCGCCATCGGCTACGCGGGCATTGTCGACCTGAATGTGGATGGCGTCCGCGTCTGGCTGGGCAGCAATGGCGAGGAAATCCTTGTTGCCGAGCAGGGCGGCCGCGCTGTCAGCTATCGCGAGGAGGACGGCTCGCGCATCATGACGGCCGCCGAGATTACGGTACGCGTAGACCTCGGCCGCGGCGATGCAGCAGCCAATGTTTTTACCTGTGATTTTTCCTACGACTACGTCAAGATCAATGCCGACTACCGGAGCTGATCACGCATGACCGATATCCGCCACGACCTGACCCGGACAGTACTGGCCGTCGCCTGCATCGCCGGACTGGTTGGAGCCTCATTCTGGGTGCTGCGTCCCTTCCTTGGCGCTGTGATCTGGGCGGCAATGCTGGTTGTTGCTACCTGGCCGTTGCTGCGGCGCCTGGAAGGCATCCTCGGCGGACGCCGCAGTCTGGCGGTGGCGATCATGACCGGCGCACTGGTCCTGTTGCTTGTCGTGCCGCTGTGGGCGGCGATCGATACCATTGCCGATAACAGCGGGCGCATCGCCGACTGGGGAAAAACCTTGCTCGAGAATGGATTGCCGCCGCCCCCGGATTTTGTTGCGCGCATCCCCTTTGTTGGCGAAAAGATCGCAGCCAAGTGGGGTGATCTGGCGGCTGGCGGCACGCAGGGCCTGATCGGTAGCCTTTCGCCCCACGCTTCAGCGATCGGTAAATGGGTCGTTGCCGAAGCTGGCGGCGTCGGGTTTGTCTTCGTCCAGTTCCTGCTCGTCGTTATCATCGCGGCCATCATGTACGCCAGCGGGGACGCTGCGGCAAGCAAGCTGCGGCGCTTCGGCCGGCGTCTTGCCGGCGAGCGCGGGGAAAATTCAGTGGTGCTCGCCGGGCAGGCCATTCGCGGTGTGGCGCTCGGTGTCGGCGTCACCGCCATTGTGCAGACAACACTCGGCGGTATTGGCCTTGCTGTTGCGGGCGTCCCCTTCGCCGGGTTTCTCTCGGCATTGATGCTGATGTTCTGCATTGCGCAGATCGGGCCGGGGCTGGTGCTCTTTCCGGCCGTCGGCTGGATGTACTGGACCGGCGATGCCACCTGGGCGACCGCACTGCTCGTCTGGAGCGTGCTGGTGACGACGCTGGATAATTTCCTGCGCCCCTTCCTGATCAAGCAAGGCGCCGATTTGCCCCTGCTGCTGATCTTTGCCGGTGTCATCGGCGGCATGCTCAGCTTCGGCCTTGTTGGTCTCTTCATCGGCCCGGTGGTGCTGGCGGTGACCTATACGCTGGCGGAGGCCTGGGTTGCCGATGCCCTGGGCGCTGACGCGAGCAGCTCAGACCCGCACTAGACGGATCAGGCGGAACCAGCCGGCCGCAAGGGCTGGCTGGTTGCTCTCCAGCTTTAATCCAGGCGAATTTCCTAGCACGTCCTCGAATACCACATCCAGCCGCGTCGCCACACGACGCGCCAGCGGATTAGCCAGTCGCCGCAACAGCGCTGGCTGCCCCGGCTTGAGGAACTTGTCAAAAATCAGCACCATACCCCCAGGTTTTACAACCCGAGCGACTTCGTTCAGGCAAGCATTTGGGTCAGGTACGACCGCCAGGATCAGATGCAGTACCGCGTGGTCGAAGCTGGCATTGGCGAAGGGCAGGGTGTGTGCGTCTCCCTGAACTGGCGAAAAATCGAGGCCGGTATGGGCGCGGTGGCAGCGTGGCTGCGCGCGGCGGAGCATGGCAGCGGTCAGATCCAGCCCGACATAGTGGTGTTGCGGCGGCAGCAGCGGCAGGTCGAGTCCGGTGCCGATACCATTGATCAAGATACGCCCCGGCGGCTTCGGCAGGTGCTCCAGACTGGCGCGGCGTGAGGCGCGCGTGGCCCGGTCAATCGCCGCGTCATAGAACGGAGCAATCAGCGTGTAACTGGTCTTGAGGCTCAATGGCGTACCGGCAAATCGGGTGGTCGGCTACGTTACCGAGTCAATGAAGCACGCGCGGGACGGCCAGCGTGAATTCCGGGATATCGGCCTCGAAGTGCGTGCCATCCTCGGCCACCATCTGATAGCTGCCGCGCATGGTGCCAACTGGCGTCGGCAGGGCACAACCGCTGGTGTATTGAAAACTTTCTCCGGGCTGGAGCAGCGGCTGATGGCCGACAACGCCCAGCCCGCGAACTTCCTGCACCTCGTCATCAGCGTCCGTAATAATCCAGTGCCGCGACACCAGTTGGGCGGCAATATCGCCAACATTGCGAATGGTCATGGTGTAGGCGAAGACGTAGTGGTCGTTCTCCGGGTCCGACTGGTCGGCGAGGAATTCCGGGGTGGAAGCGATCTCGATAGCGTATTTATTGTCGTTGCTCATATTCTCGGCGGGTCTTTGCAAGCCAGCATATCTGTATTGTCGATGTCATCCCGGACATTCCACCCGAAATGCCAGGGTAAGACAAGCGGACGGCTGCCGGGTTCTTGGTAGAATCGCACTTTCTGTCTTCGCACGGGTATTGCCGCCATGCACGTCATCGCTCCCAGCATCCTTTCCGCCAATTTTGCCAAGCTCGGCGAAGAGGTGCAGAACGTCATCGCCTCGGGCGCCGACTGGGTCCATTTCGACGTGATGGACAACCACTATGTACCGAACCTGACGATCGGCCCCCTCGTCTGCGAGGCCATCCGTCCGCTGACGCAGGCGCCGATCGACGTGCATCTGATGGTCAAGCCGGTCGACCGCATCGTGCCGGATTTTGCCAAGGCCGGTGCCAACATCATCACCTTCCATCCGGAAGGTTCCGAACATATCGATCGCACGCTGGGGTTGATCCGTGACTCCGGTTGTCAGGCGGGTCTTGTCTTCAATCCGGCGACGTCGCTGGAACACATGGACTGGGTCATGGACAAGCTCGACGTGGTCCTGCTGATGAGCGTGAACCCCGGTTTCGGTGGTCAGTCCTTCATCCCGGCCACCTTGGACAAGCTCAAGGTGGCGCGGGCGAAGATCGATGCCTACTTCGAGCGTACCGGCCGTCGTATCCGGCTGGAAGTCGATGGCGGCGTCAAGGTCGACAACATCGCCGAAATCGCCCGCGCTGGCGCCGATGCCTTTGTTGCAGGTTCGGCAGTTTATGGCGCCGGCAAAGACACTGACCCGCAGCGCTACAACTCGGTGATCGCCTCCTTGCGCGCTGAGCTGGCGAAGGCGTGAAGATCTTTCACCGCCAAGATTTTTCTTGGTAGTTCCGCATTTCTGATTTTCCGATGATCCGCTCCGTTACCTTCGATCTCGACGGTACCCTGCTCGATACCGTTGCTGACCTCGCCGCCGCATGCGACGCGATGATGCTCGATCTCGGCTGCGCACCGCATGGCGTGGAAAAAGTGCGCCGCTTCATCGGCAAGGGCATGGCCGTGCTCGTCGAACGCTGCCTGACCACGCCCGAGGGGCCGCCCGATGCAGCGCTCCTGGCCCGGGCGATCTCCCGTTTCCGCCATCACTATGCCGAATCTAACGGCCGTGAAGCCACCGAGTACGCCGGCGCGCGTGCAGGGCTGGAGGCTTTTCGTGCCCTCGGCCTGCCGCTCGGCGTGGTGACCAACAAACCGGCTGCCTTTACCGGCCCGCTGCTGGAGCGTGCCGGGTTGGCCGATTTCTTCGTGGTTTCAGTGTCCGGCGACACCACGGCCAACAAGAAACCGCACCCGGAGCCGATCCTCCATGCCTGCACCATTCTTGGCGTGCGACCGGAAGAGAACCTGCACATCGGCGACTCCGACAATGATCTGCTCGCGGCCAGGGCGGCGGGGTGTATGGCCTTTGCCGTGCCCTACGGCTACACCGAGGAAGGGCCTGTGGACACGTCCAACTGCGATGCGCTAGTATCCACCCTGCTCGAAGCCGCGCACCGCGTGGCCGAAATCAACCAGACAAGCCTCTACCCATCGTGACCCGCAAGCTTTTTGTTATCGAGACGGAAATTGCCTCCGGCGCCTGGCGCCGCGAGTGGTGGCGTTCGCGCCAACATTGACGATTCCGTCCGTCACCGGGGGCGGACAAGAACACCTAATCCCCGGAACGAATAACGAAAAAATGAAACGCTACGCTTGAGGGCATCATGACCGAAACCGAATTCAACGCGCTTGCTGCGCAGGGCTACAACCGTATCCCCGTCACGCTCGAGACCTTCGCCGATCTCGACACCCCGCTGTCCATCTACCTGAAGCTCGCCGACACGCCGTATTCCTACCTGCTGGAGTCGGTGCAGGGTGGCGAACGCTTCGGCCGCTACTCCTTCATCGGCATTTCCAGCCCGACGCGCATTGCCGTCTATGGCCATCAGGTGCTGGTGCTGACCGGCCAGCGCATCTCGGAGCGGGAGGACGACACCAATCCGCTCGACTTCATCGAGAAGTTCATGACGCGCTTCCGCGCCGCACCATCGTCGAACCTGCCGCGCTTCTGCGGTGGCCTGGTCGGTGCCTTTGGTTACGACACGGTGCGTTACGTCGAGACAAAACTGACACGCACCCAGAAGCCGGGTGATCTGGGCACGCCGGACATCCTGCTGTTCCTGTCCGAAGAACTGGCCGTGGTCGACAATCTCTCCGGCAAGCTGACGCTGATGGTTTACGCCGAACCTGGCGTACCGAGCGCCTATCAGAAGGCGCAGGCACGCCTGAAGGAGCTGCTGGCCAAGCTGCGTGCACCGGTCAAAATTCCTGCTGAGTCGGCGACGCCGTCGCAGCCTGCGGTGTCGGTGTTCGGCGAGGCCGCGTTCAAGAAAGCCGTGGGTCGGGCCAAACAGTACATCAAGGATGGCGACATCATGCAGGTTGTGCTCTCGCAGCGCATGACCAAGCCCTTTACCGCCAGCCCGATGGCGCTCTACCGAGCGCTGCGCACGCTCAACCCGTCGCCCTACATGTTCTATTTCGATTGCGACGATTTTCATATCGTCGGCGCCTCGCCGGAAATTCTGGTGCGCCTCGAACATGAAAACGGCGAGGGTGTCGTGACCGTTCGCCCGATCGCCGGCACCCGCCGGCGCGGCGCCTCGCACGAAGAGGATGCGGCACTGGCGGTCGAGTTGCTGGCCGACCAGAAGGAGCGCGCCGAGCACGTGCAACTGCTCGACCTCGGTCGCAATGATGTCGGTCGCGTGGCGCAGACTGGCTCGGTCAAGGTCACTGAAAACATGATGATCGAGCGCTACTCTCACGTGATGCACATCGTTTCCAACGTCGAAGGCAAGCTGCAGCAAGGGCTGAACGCCCTCGACGTGCTCAAGGCGACAATGCCTGCTGGCACCCTCTCTGGTGCGCCCAAGGTGCGGGCGATGGAAATCATCGACGAGCTGGAGCCGGTCAAACGCGGTATCTACGGCGGTGCCATCGGCTACCTTGGTTTCAACGGTGACATGGATCTGGCGATCGCTATCCGCACTGCTGTGCTCAAGGATGGTCAGCTGCACGTGCAGGCCGGTGCGGGCATCGTCGCCGACTCCGATGCCAATGCCGAATGGACCGAGACCCAGAGCAAGGCCCGCGCAGTCTTGCGTGCGGCTGAAATGGCCGAGCACGGCCTCGACACCCGGACCGAGTGAGGACGCTGCCATGCTGCTGATGATCGACAACTACGACTCCTTCACCTACAACATCGTCCAGTACTTCGGCGAGTTGGGGCAGGATGTGAAGGTGTATCGCAACGACGCTATCTCGCTGGCCGAGATCGAGCGGCTCAAGCCCGAGTATCTGGTGATTTCTCCTGGCCCTTGCGCGCCGGCGCAAGCCGGCATCTCACTGGCGGCGATCCGCGAATTCGCCGGCAAGATTCCGCTGCTTGGCGTTTGCCTCGGCCATCAGTCGATCGGCGAAGCCTTCGGCGGCCGCATCGTGCACGCCAGGCAACTGATGCACGGCAAGACCTCGCCGGTGCATCACAAGGATATTGGGGTGTTCAAGGGGTTGCCCAACCCGTTGACCTGTACCCGCTATCACTCACTGGCGATCGAGCGCGAGTCGCTGCCGGATTGCCTCGACATCACCGCCTGGACCGACGATGGCGAGATCATGGGCGTGCGCCACAAGACGCTGGCCGTTGAGGGGGTGCAGTTCCACCCGGAGTCGATCCTGACCGAGCGCGGTCAGGATCTCTTGAAGAATTTCCTTGAGGAGCATGCGCGATGAGCCACGATTCCCATAAATTCACCCCGCAAGAAGCCCTGCAACGCGTCATCGAACACCGCGAGGTCTTCCACGACGAGATGGTCTCCCTGATGCGCCAGATCATGGGCGGTGAGGTGTCGCCGGTGCTTATCTCGGCCATCATCACCGGTCTGCGCGTGAAGAAGGAGACGATCGGCGAGATCGCTGCGGCCGCCACGGTGATGCGTGAGCTGTCGACCAAGGTGCTTGTTCAGGACGATTTGCGTCTGGTCGATACCTGCGGCACCGGCGGTGACGGTGCGCATACCTTCAATATCTCCACCGCCGCCATGTTCGTTGCCGCTGCTGCCGGTGCGCGCATCGCCAAGCATGGCGGTCGCTCGGTGTCGTCGCAATCGGGGAGCGCCGATGTGCTGGAAGCGCTCGGTGCCAATATCAACCTGACACCCGAGCAAGTTGCCACCTGCATCGCAGAAACGGGTATCGGCTTCATGTTTGCGCCGAACCACCACAGCGCCATGAAGCATGCCGCACCAGTCCGCCGTGAGCTGGGTATTCGCACCATCTTCAACATCCTTGGCCCGCTGACCAATCCGGCGAACGCGCCGCAGCAGGTGATGGGTGTTTTCCATCCGGACCTTGTCGGTATCCAGGTGAGGGTGTTGCAGCGCCTTGGCAGCAAGCGGGCGCTCACCGTCTTCGGTCGTGAGGGGTTGGACGAAATTTCCATTTCCGGCGAAACCTTCGTCGGCGAACTCAGGAACGGTCGCGTCGAGGAATATGTAGTGCATCCCGAGCAATTCAATCTCGCGGTGCATGATCCCAAGGTGCTGCGCGTGGCCAATGTTGAGGAATCGAAGGCGGTGTTGCTCGGTGCGCTGGAGAACAAGCTCGGCGCGCCCCGCGACATCGTTGCACTCAACGCCGGGGCCAGTCTTTATGTGGCGGGTTGTACCGAGACGCTGGCTGAAGGCGTCGATCTGGCTTTTGAAACCATTGCATCGGGGGCGGCGCGCGCCCGTGTCGATACCTTTGTCTCTTTCACCAAGCAGTTCGCATGAGCGATATCCTGAAAAAGATTCTCGCCACCAAGCGCGAGGAAGTGGCTGCGGCGAGTGCTGCCAAGCCATTGGCCGTGCTCCGTGCCGAGGCCGAAGCGCAGTCGTCGGCGCGTGATTTTGCCGGTGCCCTGCAGAATAAGGTGGCAGCCGGACAGGCTGCGGTCATCGCCGAAATCAAGAAGGCCAGCCCGTCGAAGGGGGTTCTGCGTAGCGATTTTCGCCCGGCAGAGATTGCCGCAGCCTATGAAAAGCATGGCGCTGCCTGCCTTTCCGTACTTACCGACGGCCAGTATTTTCAGGGGGCGCCCGAGTATTTGCAGGCAGCGCGCGCTGCCTGCCAGCTGCCGGTGCTGCGCAAGGATTTCCTGGTCGACCCGTATCAGGTCTTCGAAGCGCGGGCGATGGGTGCCGATGCCATTCTGCTCATCGTCTCCGCGCTGAGTCTGCCGCAAATGCAGGAATTCGAAGCCATTGCCTTCGCTTTGGGCATGTCCGTACTCGTCGAAGTGCATGACGCTGCCGAGCTGGAGTTGGCCCTGCAACTGAAGACGCCTCTGCTCGGCATCAACAACCGCAACCTGCGCACCTTTGAAGTCAGCCTGCAGAACACGCTCGATCTTCTGCCGCAGATCCCGCCGGGAAAGCTGGTTGTTACCGAAAGCGGCATTCTTGCCCCCGCCGATGTCGCCCTGATGCGACAAAACGCCGTCAATGCCTTCCTGGTCGGCGAGGCTTTCATGCGTGCGCCGGAGCCCGGCGAGGCCCTTGCCGTCTTGTTTGCGGAGTGATTTAGTGGGTTTGTTGCATTCGTGCAACAAGTGCGTCAAATCCCGGGGGGGATCGTGTTGTCAAGGTTGCTCTGCCCCTGCCTGTTTGCCACAATCCGTTCAACTTCTCGTATCCGAGAGGTAAAGCTTGGTGGAACGGCTTGCCGAACTACTGATCTCAAACCTAGAGGAGATTCACAATGCAAAAGAAAGTAATCGCACTGGCAGTTGCCGGTCTGGTTTCGGGCGCTGCTTTCGCCCAATCCAACGTCACCATCTACGGTGTTGCTGACGCTGGCTATGTTTATGGTTCCGGCGAGCGTGCTGGTGCCGTCAATAAGAACGCCAACTTCTCCGGCATCCAGTCCGGCCTGCTGGCTGGTTCGCGTATCGGTTTCCGTGGCGAAGAAGGTCTGGGCAATGGCCTGAAGGCTGTCTTCACGCTGGAATACAACATCGATATCGATGCCAACCAAGGTATTGGTACCAACGGCGCAACCGGTCTGAACGCACGTCAACAGCACATCGGCCTGTCGCATAACAAGCTGGGTACGGTTGCTCTCGGCCGTCAATACGCTCCGGCTTTCTACGCTCTTGGCCGCAACGATCCCTTCATGTCCTCGACCGGTATCGGTTCGCTGGCCCGCCTGTCGCTCGTGGGTAACAACACGATCAGCGGCACCAACGGTGCTCGTTGGGACAACGCTGTCACCTACACGTCGCCGACCTGGTCCGGCTTCTCGGTTCGTGCTGCTTACAGCTTTGCTGAAAACGGCCAGCAAACCACGACTGCTGGCGACGGCGTAAGCCGTGGCGATAACGGCAAGTACGGTATCGGCGGTAACTACGCCAATGGCCCGCTGAACCTCGACGTCGTCTATCAGACCCGTCAGGATGCCAACGCCCTCGCAGTCGCTGGCCCGACCTCCTTCTCCGCTATCGGCGGCACGAACTTCGCCAAGCAAGACGATATCAACGAATGGTACGTCGGCGGTTCGTATGACTTCAAGGTCGTGAAGCTGTTCGCCAGCTACCAGGACATGAACGACAAGAACGGTACCTCGGCTCAAGAAGCCAGCAACGACATCTGGCAAGTTGGCGCCACGATGCCGGTCTTTGGCAACGGCAAGATCCACGCTGGTTACAGCCGTCTTGAGTGGGATCGCACCGGCAACGACCGTACGATCAAGGCTTGGAACCTGATGTACACCCACGCTCTGTCGAAGCGCACGACCCTGTACACCGGTGTCACCCGCTTTGACAACGGCGACGGTGCTCTGGCAGCCGCCAGCAACTCCACCGTCGGCGCTGCAGGCGAGAAGAACACCACCTACGCCGCTGGTATCAACCACTCGTTCTAATCTGACTTTCAGTCAGTTGAACGTAAAAACGGGCGCTTCGGCGCCCGTTTTGTTTTTCTTGCCTTGGAAATGCGGGCGACACAATGCCTTCAAATTTTCAAGCCTGTCAGCCCAGCAGAATCAGGTTGTCGCGATGTATGAGTTCCGGCTCGTCGATATAGCCGAGAATGGCTTCTATGTCGCCCGAAGGTTTGCCGGCGATACGGCGGGTTTCGCTGCTGGCGTAGTTGGCCAGGCCACGGGCCAATTCAAGGCCATCCGGGGCGATGCAGGCGACGACCGCGCCGCGTTCGAATTCCCCCTCAATGCTCGAAATGCCTACGGGCAGCAGGCTGCGGCCATCCCGCAAGGCCTTGACGGCGCCGGCATCCAGCATCAGCTTTCCTGCCAACTGCAGGTGATCGGCCAGCCATTGCTTGCGGGCTGCCAGCGGCTGCGTTTCTGCGACCAGCAGGGTGCCGATGGCTTCGCCTGCAGCAAGGCGAGGCATGATGTCGGGCTCGCGGCCGCTGGCGATGGCGGTATGTGCGCCACTTCGTGCTGCACGTTTGGCTGCGAGCACCTTGGTGATCATGCCGCCACTCCCGATCGCAGTGCCGGCTCCGCCGGCCATGGCCTCCAGCCTGGCTTCGCCAGCGATGGCTTCGCTGATCAGCGTGGCATTTGCATCCTTGCGCGGATCAGCGGTGTAGAGACCGGGCTGGTCGGTAAGGATGACCAACGCTTCAGCCTCGACCAGGTTGGCGACGAGCGCACCGAGGGTGTCGTTGTCGCCGAACTTGATTTCATCGGTAACGACAGTGTCGTTTTCGTTGATGATCGGGACAACGCCGAGCTGCAGCAGGGTGGTCAGCGTCGAGCGTGCGTTCAGATAACGCCTGCGGTCGGCCAGGTCTTCATGTGTCAACAAGACCTGTGCAGTTGCCAGCCCATGCGCGGTAAAGGCTTTCTCATAAACCTGCACAAGCCCCATTTGTCCCACGGCTGCAGCTGCCTGCAATTCGTGCACGGCGTGCGGACGTTTGCTCCAGCCGAGCCGCTGCATGCCGCAGGCGATGGCGCCTGACGAAACGAGGACGACTTCCTTGCCTTGGGCGCGCAGCACGGCGATCTGCCGTGCCCATTCACCAATAGCTTCAAGATCGAGGCCTGTCCCGTTGTTGGTGACGAGGGCGGAGCCGACCTTGATGACAAGGCGGCGGGCTGAGGCGAGGCGGGAGGGAGGTTTGCCAAGATTCGTTGTGGCAAGAACCGCTTTGAGCATTGGCAGCTGGTCGGTAATGATTTTCCAGACGAGTTCGGTATCCACGCCGAGATACTCGTGCGCCAGAATATTGCGGAATGCCGCGATAGCGCGCCAATCGGTCTCTGGAGCCAGAGATTCAAGATTCGTGACGCCATGATCCTTTATGCACTGGCCAACAACTTCCAGATTGCGAATGACAGCGTCGCGAGTTTTCTTGTCAGCGAAAAACGCCCCCCTTCCGTCGGCGGTGTAGGCCTCAATATCAGCAATGCAGCCTAGTGCGTGCTCCAGATAAATGTTCGCAGACTTGTTGCTCATAGTGGAATTGCTTCGCGCAGGATTCGTTCTTCGAGAAACGGAGAAAGCCCTCTTTCCGAGACGACATCAACGGGTGCTCCGATCAGGTGTTCAGCGTCTTCCTGAAGGTGGATAAGGTCAAACAGCGAGGCTCCCGGCGAGAAACTGACCAGAAGATCGACATCACTGTCTTCGTTGGCGTCGCCGCGTGCGACGGAACCGAAGACGCGCACATGTCCTGCCTTGTGCCTGGCCGCCAGCGCAATAATTTCCTCGCGTTTTGCGAGCAGCATGTCGAAGGTGATCATTCAGCCTCTCTGGGCGCTCCGTCTTGATCCGGGATTTCGTCAAAATCCTCATCTGCCGCAGATTCTACCGCAGCAACCGGCGGCGCCATCTGCAGCAAAGCGTCGTAAATGGCATAAACGACGGGTCGGCAACCTTCGCCGCTGATCGCGGCAATGCCGAACCAGCGATCTTCATGGCCATAGGCATCGAGGAATGCCTTGATGCGTTCCTCGCGCTCTTCTTCGGGGATCAAATCGAGCTTGTTCAGGATCAGCCAGCGCGGCTTGGCGGCAAGCTCCGGGCTGTACTTCTCGAGTTCGGCAACGATTGCCTTGGCATCCCGTACCGGGTCGGCATCAGGATCGGGTGGGATCAGGTCAACGATGTGGAGCAGCAGGCGCGTTCGGGCCAGGTGCTTGAGAAACCGGATGCCGAGGCCAGCGCCGTCGGCGGCGCCTTCGATCAGACCGGGTACGTCGGCGATGACGAAACTCTTGTTTTCATCGACGCGCACGACCCCGAGGTTCGGGTGCAGCGTGGTGAAGGGGTAGTCCGCGACTTTCGGTCGTGCCGCCGACACGGCGCGGATAAAGGTGCTCTTGCCGGCGTTCGGCAAGCCGAGCAGACCTACATCGGCGAGGACGCGCAGTTCAAGCCTGAGATCAAGCTCTTCGCCGGGTTCGCCCTTGGTGCTCTGGCGCGGCGCACGGTTGGTGCTGGACTTGAAGTGGATGTTGCCGAGACCGCCCCGGCCACCCTTGGCGATCAGGACTGACTTGCCATGCACATCGAGGTCGGCAATGACTTCGCCGCTGGCCGCGTCGGTAATCACCGTACCCACGGGCATGCGCAGGTTGATGTCTTCACCGCCTTTGCCGTAGCAGTCGGCGGTGCCGCCATTTTCGCCGCGCTGGGCGAGAAATTTGCGGGTGTAGCGATAGTCGATCAGCGTGTTGATATTGCAGTCGGCGACGACGAAAATGTTGCCACCTTTGCCCCCATCGCCACCATTCGGGCCGCCACGCGGGATGTATTTCTCGCGGCGAAACGAGGCCATGCCGTTGCCGCCGTCGCCGGCAGCCACGTAGATCTTTGCCTCGTCGATGAATTTCATATTTCGTCTTTCAGTAACAAAAAAGCCCTATCGCAGGGATAGGGCTTTTTTCGCTTTGCCTGCGAAGCGTCGTGCGAAGCTTCGCGCCAAACTCGCCGTGAATTAAGCGGCGGGAACGATGCTTACCGTACGGCGACGCAGAGCGCCCTTGACGGCAAACAGCACACGGCCTTCGACCAGCGCGAAGAGAGTGTGATCCTTGCCCATGCCGACGTTCTCGCCCGGATGGTACTCAGTGCCGCGCTGGCGAACGATGATGTTGCCGGCCGGAACCAGTTGACCGCCGTAACGCTTGACGCCGAGGCGCTTTGATTGTGAGTCGCGGCCGTTGCGTACGCTACCGCCAGCTTTTTTGTGTGCCATGTTTCAGCTCCTTGCTTTAGGCTGCGATTACGCGTTGATCGCGTCAATGCGCAATTCGGTGTAGTTCTGGCGATGACCCTGATGCTTCTGGTAGTGCTTGCGACGACGCATCTTGAAGATCTTGATCTTGTCGTGACGACCCTGCGAAAGCACGGTGGCCTTCACTGAGGCTCCGGAAACGAGCGGGGCGCCGATCTTCACCGATTCGCCTTCGCCTACCATCAGGACCTGGTCGATAGTGATTTCTGCGCCAACGTCCGCCGGTATCTGTTCTACTTTAAGTTTTTCACCAGCGGCAACGCGATACTGCTTGCCCCCGGTTTTTATGACCGCGTACATGTTGGACTCCATACAAAACGTGAAACGAAGAACCGCGCATTATACGGATTTTTCGCGCCGCGTCAAAGGCTTGTATTGAGTCGCTTGGGCTCAGGGAAGGCGGCCGGCGGTAATCATCCGGTTGTAGAGGATGCTGGCGGGTAGCCAGGCGACGACATCATCAAAATCTGTCGTCGGCGTGTGACTGACAAAATCGTTGTCGGTATCAGAATTTTCCTGCTCATCGGCACTGGTTGGGGCGGTGTTTGTGCCGCCAGAGGCATTAAAAGCGCCTGCTCCATTTTTTCCATGGGATAGCAGAACAACAGGCAGTTGTGTTGCCAGCGTTGTAGCGCAGCCCGATGCAGCGCATACGCGAAGATTGGGCGCGGCAGTAGCCAGCGTGAAACCTGTGCTGCTATCGGAAAAACTGGTGTGAACGCGATAGCGGATACGGTTACTCCAACTGTCCCAACGTGAAATTCCCAAGTCTGACCAGGGAAGTCGGCCTTCCTGAGAGGTGCAGGTAGACCCGGCGCGATTTTCAAGGCCGTCATCGTCAGTATCCGGGCAGGGGAGGAAGGGCTTCCCGTCTGTTGCCGAATGTGTCATCGCGTAGCCCAGCAAGGCTTCCTTGCCTTCATTCAGCCAGAGGGCGGTTTCGTTGTAGCTTCTCTGGTCCATCTGGGCCGAAAGCGGCGGCATCAGTGTCGTCAGCAACAGGCCGACGATAACCAGAACGATCGCCAGTTCTGTCAAAGAAAATCCGCGCACTATTTTCATGGGCATGGCTGGGCTGTGCACGGCAGGACAGTCAGGCTGGCACCGCCAAGGGTGAGTACCGCCCGAGTTGGCGCAGCCAGTGCCTGATAAGTCATCAAGCCGAACCAGCCGTTGCTTGTAATCCATCCATTGGCAGTTGCCTCCATGACGGTTGTCAGATCATTGTACGGTAAGCCGCCAGTGGTCGCGCCGGCATTGGCGGAGCCATCGGCATCCGTGTCAGCGAACGGAAAAGTGGATCCGTTTGTATTGTAGTAATTTCGCAGCCCATAGGTGGGAGGGGTGTCGGTGTCGGCGCCGCGAACTTCCGCAAGAACCCGTCGAATGACAGGGGCGCTTATTTCTGCAGCAGTGATTCCTAGCAGGCGGTCATTGATTGTCGTGCTCGTGGCTGCAAATGCGTTGTCGCCATTGTTGTTGGTGCCGTCCAGATAATTCGCTGTCAGCGGCGGCGTTCCGGCTGTGATGGCTGAACGCGTTTGCGTAGACAGCATTGGGCCGGGGGCAAAGACGATCGCTGCGTAGCCGCCAGGCTGTGCGTCAACGGTCAGCTGGCCGGGCGTGCTGCTATTGATCGGAGCTGTGCGAAATCCGGGGGAGAGTGCGTACCACAGGGGTTCTCCGTAGCCATCCAGAATCTTGTCCAGCTTGAGGCTGTACCACGGGAGTCGTCCAATTGAAGTCGCCACATTACTGCAACTGCTTAGCTGGCTACCTTCAGTAGGGAAGCCGATCCTGCTTGTGTCTTCGGGGCACGGCATGCGTCCTGGGGTGTCGGAAGTGGCTGCGTGGGCTATAAGCGCTTCTTTTGCCGCCAGAAGCGCGGTGTGCGTCGCCCGCTCTCTCGCCGCATCAAGATCTGCCTGGCTGAGTTGTCGGAGCAGCAGGCCTGCACCAATGACTACGACCAGCAACAGGGTGCCGATCAGTGCGGCGCCGCGTTCTATTCGGGTGCGCGAGAATTTCATGCTTGAGCTGCCAAGTCCAATTCGAAGCCCGAAGCTAACGTTTTTGAGACGCAGGCGAGCGATTGATGGTGATCGTGCCGTCTCCAAGCGGGTTTCGCGTCTCCTGTGTCCCACGACTCAGCGTCTCGCCGACTCGTACGTCGGCCCTTGGGGCGTCGCCGGATTCGATGATCACGCGCTCGTGGCCTTGTGCTGTAGGGTGAGCGATCACTCCTGTACGGGTTTGCGTGTCATCTTGCGCCTGGCCGTTGATCCAGGTCGTGCGTTTGCCGGAACTGCGCCGCACCTGTCCATTGACGACAATCTGCGGGTCTTCGGCGATCACTTCCGATTCCAGCATGTTCAGCGCGCGCTGGCGATCCAGCAACTCGCGCCTCTCCGGCGTGAAAAACAGGCGCCCAAGTTCCTCTTCTGCAACAGCGCTGCCGGAGCAGGATAGAACGGCGATTGCGAGCAGCCAGCGGTTGGCACATCGGCGGGATTTCATGATGCCCCCTTGTTGGGCAGGATGGTAATCCAGTCAAGCTGGCAATCAGCGTTGAGCAGTGCGGTTTCTCCCGCAGATGACCCCGTGCGGGTCGTTCGTGTGACAGTGCAGCTACGCACGCGCACATAGGCCTTGGCTTGGCGGCGTACGTCGTTGATGAAGTTGAGCAGGTCGCCCTCGTGCAACAGTTTCATCTGCAGCTTCATTGTGCTGCTTCTGAAACTGAACCCCGGCAGTGCGGCGCGCTCTAGCGTTTGCTGTGGCGAAAATTCGTACTGAACGTCGATCAGTTTGCGCGTTTCCTTGATGCCTTTGATCAGTTCAACCCAGTCCAGGCGCTGTTCTTCCCCGATGATGCCGCGCGCGCGCAGATTGCTGTACAGCGCCGATTTCTCCCTGATCTCGTTCTCTTCGGCGCGAACCTGTTTGAGTTTTCCTTCGAATTGTTGCAACTCACTGTTAGCAACCGTCTTCGCCTGGGTGGCGGTGCGCACTTGCTGGTCTGCCAGCCAGGCGAGGCCGAGCCCGACGGCAATCATGGCGATGGCAGTGGCGAGGCTCACCTGGATGCGCGCAAAATCGCTGCGATCGAAAGTCATGTTGCCTTCCTCCGGGTGATTTCCAGCGCAAACGGACGTGTTCCCGTATCGGCGGTGCCGTCGTTGCCGCTGCGCAGTGCCTTACCGGAATCGACGTCGAAGGGCTGTTGCAGCACGCGAACCTGCAGGGCCGGGTTGGTGCTGAGGGTGTCCACAAATTGCTGGAAGGCTCCCAGTATCTGTCGCGGTGTCGCCCGGACACCAAGGTTCAGGGTGCCGCGAATCACTGCCGTCTGGCCACCTGCGTTTGCCGTGCCGACCGTCGCAGCTGTTGGTGCGGACGTTGTGTCGGTGGCGCCAGCTGTTTTCCACTCGATCGTGCCGACATCGACGGCAGGTGCGCTGGAAAGTGCGCTACTGATTTCGCGATAAAGCAGCTCCGGAGAGGCGCCGTTGCTCTCCAGTTCTGTATAGCGGTTCATGATCTGGCGCAAGGTGTCGTTGCTTGTCGGAATCGCCGGGAAGGTGCGGGCGATTTCTTCGTAGCGCTGACGTGCGCTTTGTGCCTGGCTGGAGATTGCGGCCGCGTCGTTGCTCAGGCTGTAGGCACTGTAAAACTGCTTGGCAGAAAAAAGCGCGCAGGTCAGCAGTGCCGCAGCACCGAGCCCGTAGAGGGCGTTGCGTACCTGCCACAGTCGATAGTCATGACGCAGTGCCGGTTTGGCGAACTGGGCAGCGGGAGGGGTTGTCGCAACAATGTGCGAAAAAATTGTATCTGCATGACAGGTTGTCGGTGCGGTCTTCAACCCGGTATGGCGGCTGCATTTTTCAGTGCTGACGATATGGTAAGCCAGCAATTCGGTACTGATACAGCTGGTTTCAACTGCCGGCATCGCCTGCGGGTGGGCAACGATGATTGCGCGTAGTGACTGGTTTCTGGCGATCAGGCGTTGGCTGAGCAGGTACTGCTGGAGCTTGACCGCCTCAGTGGCAAACGCTTGAGCAATGCCGCCAATGCTGGTGTTGATCAGCGGTGATATCCGGCTGAAATGAAGCTTGCCACGCTCGAAATAGGTCTCGCGAATGCTCTGATCCTGCAGCGTCAACAGGACGCAGTGCTCGTCAGCGATCTTGAGTTTCTTCAGCAGGGTCTCGCCGAGGAAGGGTAGCGAATAAATGCCGGCGATGGCCGCCCGTGCGTCGCGCAGGGCAGATACCCAGGGGTCCAGCGCGGCCTGGCCTGTCAGCGCTGCAAGCAGCAGCTTTTCATCCTTGCGCCGGGTTTTTTCGTGGCCCAAAGAAATCGAGGCGGTATAGGGGGTGGTGTAGAACAGCTGCGAGAGCTTGCGGGTGATTACGGTGTTGCGGTCGTTTCCCTGCAGAAACGGGATGGTTTCCAGCTGAAACCCCTCTTCCGCAAGGTTGACCAGCAGCGTGAAGATGCTTTTCGGATGAGCGCCGACGTAGGCGCTAAATGCTTCGAAGCCCTGTGGCGAGGCGTCGAAGCTGCCTTCGCTGCGAACAGCACCCCCCAGCCACTGGAATGCGGCCATCTGGTGGGTGCTGAGATAGAGAATTCGGCGCTCTGGCATCAGGTCTTGATCTTGCTGATGACGTCGTAAACCGGCCCAAGTACCGACAGCATGATCCAGCCGAGCATGCCGCCAAGCAGCATGGTCAACATTGGTTCGATCATCGCCTGTACCTTCTCGACCGACTCCTTGACATCGCGGTTGTAGAAATAGCTGACGTTGGTCAGTGCGTCGTCCAGCGCGCCGGTGCCTTCGCCGACCTTGAGCATGCGGATGATCAGCGGCGGAAAAAGGCCGACGGCATGAAACGCTGCCGTCACGTTTTGTCCTTCGCCAATCAGTTGTTCCACACGTATCAGTCCGTCCTCGATGACCCGGTTGCCGACCACGGCTTGTGTCGTGCGGATGGATTCAAGAATCGGGATGCCTGAAGAGTAAAGCAGTGCAAAGGTGTTGGCGAAACGGGACAGGATGATCTTGCGGATGATCTCGCCAATGAGCGGCAGTTTCAGCTTGAGGCCGTCAAAGCGCAAGCGTGCTGCCGGGTTGGTGTGCAGCAGGAAAAACCCGATGGCGCCGATGACAATAGGCAGCAGCAGAACAACATACCAGTAGGCCACCAGCGCGTCCGAGACGAAGAACAGCACCTTGGTTTGCGGCGGCAGTTCCTGGCCCATGTTCTTAACGAACATCTTGAGTTGCGGCACCATGTAGATCATCAGGAAGAAGGTTGCCGCCATGACGATGGTGCCGACAAAGGCCGGGTACATGATGATCTTTTTGGTGTGGGAGGCCAGTTCATCTTCCCACTTCAGCGATTCGATCAGGCTCCTCAGGACTTCCGGCAGGCGCCCGGTGGTTTCGCCGGCGCGGACCAGACTGACGAACACCTGGTTGAACACCGAGCGGTGAGCGGCCATGGCGTCGGAGAGGTTCTGGCCGCCCTCGATCGATTCGATGATGCCGGCGATGACTTCGCGAAAACGCGGATGCTCGATACTGTCGCGCAGGTCGGAAAGCCCGTCGATGATGGGCACACCAGCCCGTGTCAGCTGTTCCAGGTGGAAGCAGAAGGTGATCAGTTCGCGCCGAGGCACCTTGCTGCCACCGAAGAGACTGCGGTTGGTGATCGGCTCGCCACTGACCAGGTCGAGCTCCATCCGCTTCAGGCGCATTTCAAGGTCGATGACATTCAGCGCGTCAATGCGCCCGTGCGCCATCCGCCCATCCACTGTGACCGCCTTGTACTGGAAGACGCCCATGGCTACATCCGGTCGGTCAGGTCGACGACTCGGCCGAGTTCCTCGATCGAGGTCGAGCCGTCAAGAACGCGGCGCATGCCATCGTCGGCGAGCGTGCGACAGCCCATCTCCCTCGCCAGGTTACGCATTTCGCGCGCCGTGCCACGGCGGGCAATCAATTCGTCCATGTCGCCATTGACGCGCAGCAATTCCATGATCGCCAGTCGTCCGCGGTAGCCCTGGAAATCGCAACGTTCGCAGCCGCAGGGCCGATAAATTACCGGTCGGGGCGTGTCCTGCGGGATGCCGAGCAGGCGAAGTTCGCCTGATTCGGCCTGGTAGGGGGTCTTGCAGTGGGTGCACAACTTGCGGATCAGGCGCTGGGCGACGACACCGATGATGTTGCCGGCCATGATGTCCGGCAGGATGCCGATGTCGAGCAGGCGCGGAATGGCGCCGATGGCCGAGTTGGTGTGTAGCGTCGAATATACCTGGTGGCCTGTCATCGCAGCGCGGAAGGCCATTTCCGCAGTATCCGTGTCGCGGATCTCGCCAACCAGAATGGCATCCGGGTCTTGCCGCATCATTGAGCGGATGCCGTTGGCGAAATCCAGCTTGGCCGACTCCGAAACCGATGTCTGGCGGACCAGCGGCATCGGGTACTCGACCGGGTCTTCGAGGGTCATGATGTTGATGCCCTCGGAATTGATGTGGCTCAGCACCGAGTACAGCGTGGTCGTCTTGCCGCTGCCCGTCGGGCCAGTGACGAGGATGATGCCTTCCGGACGGGCGATCATCAGCTTCAACTGGTCGAGGTGGTCTTCCGCCAGCCCCAGTCCCTCCAGCGGCACGATGCCCTTCTGGCGGTCGAGGATGCGCAGGACGACGTTTTCGCCGTGGATGGTTGGCTGCGCAGCAACACGGAAGTCGACCTGGCGGCCGCTCATCGACAGGTTGATGCGGCCATCCTGCGGTGCACGTGTCTCGGCGATGTTCATGCCGCTCATGACCTTGATGCGTACAGCCATCGCTGGCCAGTAGGATTTGTGAAGGGCACGGATCTGCCGCAGCATGCCGTCGATACGGTAGCGGATGCGCAGAAAGTTGGCTTCAGGTTCAAAGTGCACGTCGGAGGCATCGCGCTTGACCGCGTCGGTCAGGATCGAGTCGATCAGGCGCACGACCGGCTGGCTGTATTCGTCGGAAGATGCCTGCAGACTGCGGTAGTCGATTTCGCCGGTTTCGATCTCGTGCAGGATGCCGTCGATCGAAAGCTCGTAACCGTAGTACTGGTCAATCGCCCGGTCGATCTCGGATTCGCCGGCGAGCAGCGTTTCCACCTCGACATTTTCCGGTAGCAGCGAGCGCACCTTGTCGATGGCAACAATGTCGTTGATATCAGCCGCCGCCAGCGTCAGGCGCAGGTTGTGGTGGTCGTAGTCGAGGGGTAGTACGCGGTGACGCTTGGCCAGCTCGCGCGGTACCAGTTTCAATGCCGCCGGGTCGATGATGGCATTGGAAAGATCGATACTCTGCTTGCCGAGGCTTTCCGACAG
>Ga0172380_10003357_pt1 | contig 22126 bp, 21 predicted proteins | sample Leawe162metaG_FD_119747 | JGI IMG/M metagenome (GOLD analysis project Ga0172380, IMG submission 119747) | Leachate microbial communities from a municipal landfill in Southern Ontario, Canada - Leachate well 162 metaG | ecosystem: Engineered > Solid waste > Landfill > Unclassified | place...
TCGGAGATCTCGGCCGCCGCCTTCTGGCTCCGTTCCGCCAGTTTGCGCACCTCGGACGCCACCACCGCAAAGCCCTTGCCGTGCTCCCCGGCCCGGGCCGCCTCAATGGCGGCGTTCAAGGCCAGCAGATTGGTCTGCCGGGCAATCTCCTCGATGATCGAGATCTTGCCGGCGATCTCCTTCATGGCGCCCACCGTCTGATTCACCGCCTTGCCGCCCTCCTGGGCGTCGCTGGCCGACTTGAGGGCGATCTTCTCAGTCTGCAGGGCGTTATCGGCGTTCTGCCTGATGTTGGACGACATCTGCTCCATGGAAGATGAGGCCTCCTCGGCCGCGGCCGCCTGTTCGGTGGCCCCCTGGGACATCTCCTGGGAGCTGGAGGAAAGTTCCTGGCTGCCGGCCGCCACGTTGTCGGCCGATGACTGCACCTCAAAGACAACCTCTTTCAGTTTGCTGATCATGGCGACAAAGGCATTGCCCATTACATCATTACCGGAGGCCGGATTGACCGTGACGGTCAGATCCCCCGCGGCAATCTGCTCGGAACAGCCGGCCAGCCCTTTCAACTGCACCACCATCTTTTTCATGGCCAGCATGAGCTGATCCTGAGCGGAGCGTTCTTTCACCTCAACGGCCAGGTCCCCCAATGCCAGTTGTTCCGCCACGTTGGCAACCGTCTCCAGCGCGACAATCAGGGTGTTCAAATTGTTTTTGATCTCATTAAAGTCGCCATTATACTTCTCGGTAATCGGCGGCGGGATCTCGCCCTTGCTGATCCGGTCTACATATTTGGCGGCCACGTTCAGCGGCCCGGTGACTGCGTCCAGGGTCTGGTTGACGCCGGAGATAATCTTCTGGTATTCGCCCTGGTGCCTGGCTGCATCGGCGCGGATGGCAAGCTGCCCTGCTACCGCGGCTTCCACCAGCATATTCACCTCCTTGATCAACGCTTTGATGGCCGCCACCATTGTGGCCATTGCCCGTTGCAGCTGTCCGGTCTCGTCATGGGCCGTGTCATCGAGAACCACATTCATATCGCCGCCGGCTATCTTTCCCGCAGCGGTTATGCAGGCGCTTAATGGCCTGGTGATCGCCCTGGTGATGACCAGCGAGAGCCCCAAACCAATAAGAAAGGCACCTGTGGCCAGGGCGGCGACAAGCTTGATGGCGTTGCTGACCATGTCGCTTGCCTCCTTGCCCGCCTCATTGACCTGCTCGGTCTGAAACTTGACCAAAGCTTCAATGTTGTCCAGATACTGTCCCTGCGCCTCGCTCAATTTCCCCATCAGTAATTGCACGGCTTCGTCACGGTTGCCGGCCTTTATGAGATCAAAATACTTTGTCTGATGTTCACGGTAAGGGCCGATGCCTTCTTCAACGGCAGCCAGCAATTTTTTCTCTTCTTCACCCCGGATCGTATCCTGCAACAGCTTCACATTGCTGTTCGCAAGGTTCTTGGCTTCCGCAATACGTTCATATTGTTTTTCAATTACCTTGGGATCGGAGCTGAGCACAATATTACGGGTTGACCGGGCCGCCAGATTAATGGCAGAGGTGATATTATTCGCCTGTACCGTCTTGGGAAAACGATCGCTAACCACCTTGGCGAACATTTCCTCCAGGCCGCGCAATTGTTTATACGAGACACCGGCCATAATCCCCATCAGTATGAGAAGGGTGCCAAAACCTATCCCCAGCCGCAGCCCGATTCGCATGTTTTTAAACATCAGTTTTCTCCTCGATAAAAAGTTAACCGGCAACAGCCTGTAATACCACCATCGAGCCTCTTCTCACTGTGCTCGCCTGGATGGCACATTTTCCTTCGTCCGCCGGCAGAGTGCGGATGCCCTGCTCGATCCCGGCTCGCCAGCCTTTCCCCGCGGGCTTCAACCTGAAAATCTACGGAAGACTCACCTCTTCCACCGATCTGACCAGTTGGGGGATATCGAGAATGAGGGCCACGCTGCCGTCGCCGAGTATCGTGGCGCCGGACATGGAATCCACATGCTTAAAGGCCCGGCCCAGGGATTTGATCACCGTCTGGTGCTCGCCGATCACCCGGTCAACGACGAAGCCGACCCGCGTGCCGTTCACCTCGGTGATGACCACCTGCTCGATGTCCGGCACCGTGCCGGCAATAGCAAATTTCTGCCGCAGCGGAATATAGGGGACGAGATGGCCGCGTACCGTGGCCATGTTCCGGCCATGGGCGGCCGCCACGTCGGCCCGGGTCAGCTCGATGCACTCATCCACCAGGGAAAGGGGGATGAGAAAGCGGTCTTCGCCGATCTGCACCAGCAGGCTCTCGATGATCGCCATGGTCAGCGGGATCCTGATGCTGATCACCGTGCCCTGGCCGGGACGGCTGTTGATGGTGATGCTGCCGCGCAGGGCGTCAATGGCCCGTTTCACCACATCCATCCCCACCCCGCGCCCGGAAACACTGGTCACCTTGCTGGCGGTGGAAAAACCGGGGGCGAAAATCAGGTTGTAAATCTCCTGGTCCGGGAGTTCGGCGTTGGGGGCGACCAGGCCCTTTTCCACCGCCTTGGCCAGGATCGCCTCCCGGCCCAGGCCGGCGCCGTCGTCTTCGATGGTCAGCATGACACTGTCGCCGGAATGGACTGCCGCCAGCCGCACCGTCCCCTGCCTGGGCTTGCCGGCCGCCTCCCGCACCTCGGGCTTTTCAATGCCATGATCAATGCAGTTACGGATGAGATGAACCATGGGGTCATTCAGCCGCTCGATGACCGTCTTGTCGAGCTCGGTCTCGGCGCCCTCGGTGGTCATCTCGATCTCCTTGCCCAGCTCACCGGAGAGGTCGCGCACCAGGCGCTTGAATTTGTTGAAGGTGGTGCCGATGGGCAGCATGCGGATATTCAAGGCATTGTCCCGCAGTTCGGCGGTCAGCCGCTCCACCTCTTCGGCGATGCTGATGAGTTCCGCATCCTCCCGCCGGGCTGCGGTCTGGGTCATGCGGGCCTGGATGGTCACCAGTTCCCCCACCAGATTGACCAGCACATCGAGCTTTTCCGCCGGCACCCGGATGCTGGCCCCGGCCTCCTGGGCCCTGGCTCTCTCCTCCTTTTGCCGGCGCTCCTGCCGCACCTCTTTTACCTGCTGCTGCTCCAGCAGGGCGGAATGGACCTGGGTCGGGGTCACCATGCCTTTTTCCACCAGCATCTCCCCCAGCCTTTTCTGGTTGGCGAGGGCAGAGTCGATATCGCTGGCGGCGATATCGCCCCGCTCCACCAGGATCTCGCCGAGCTTCTTGTATGCCTCGTCGCCGCCCTCGGCGTTACCATCCCCGTCAAGGGTGTCGATTCTGATCTCGCAATCATCCTCCACGAAGATGAATACATCCTTGATGGCGTCAAGACCCGCGGCCGTGGTCAGGATAATATCCCAGAAGATATAACAGGACTCCGGATCCAGCTCCCCGAGTACCGGCACATCGCCCATCTGGGCAACAATCCGGCAGTCGCCCAATTGCCGCAATTCGTTCAGCAGGGCGACCGGATTGGTGCCGTTGGCAAAGACATTCAGGGCTGGTTTGAAGCGAATGCGATAGGTGGCGGAATTTTCGTCCCCGGGCGGCTCGGACGGGGACGGCTGCGGCATGGCTGTCTCCGCCGGAGGGGCCGCCGCCTGATCCTCGTTCAGCAACTCCTTGAAGCCTGCGACCAGCTGCCCGGTGACCGCGGCATCCACCGCCCCCTCCTGTCCTGCGCCGTCGAGCATGACCTTGATCTGATCACGGGCTGCCAGCGTCAGGTTGATCATCTTCCGGCTGACAATAAGCTTGCCGCTCCGTACCCGATCAAAGGCGGTCTCCACCTGATGGGTGAAGGCGGCAATATCATCAAAACCAAACATGGCCCCGGACCCTTTGATGGTATGCATGACCCGGAAAACCCGGCCGATCAGCTCCGGGTCATCAGGTCTGTCCTCCAGTTCAAGCAGGGAATTTTCCAGCTCCGCCAGGAGTTCGTAGGCCTCTTCCTTGAATGTGTCCGCGTATTGATTGTCCATCATCCCAGCACCTTTTTCACCACTGCCAATAATTGTTCGGGTTTGAACGGTTTGACAATCCAGCCGGTGGCCCCGGCTGCCTTGCCTTCCTGTTTTTTCGTATCCTGCGATTCGGTAGTCAGCATGATGATGGGGATAAATTTACAGGCAGGCAGCGCCCGGGCCCCCTTGATCAGACCGATGCCGTCCAGATTGGGCATATTGAGATCGGTGATCAGCATGTCCACCTTCCGCCCCCCAAGCTGCTGCAGGGCGTCCCGGCCGTCCACCGCCTGCACCACCTCGTAGCCGCTCTGCTTGAGGGTAAAAGCCACCATCTGCCGGATGCTGGCCGAATCATCGGCCGTCATGATCACCTTAGACATCATTGCCCTCCCCCCGCCCAGATACAGGTATGCTCCGTGTCCTGAATACAGCCGCTATGCCGGTCAAAACCTGCGCCATGGGCCGCTGCCGCGATAACCTCATTGCCGGTTTTCATGACGGAAAAACGCTTGTTGCCGGCAATCGCGCTGCGATGGGCGGAACAGATGAACTGCAGGCCGATCAGATCAATCTCCGTCACCTCTGCCAGATCAAGCTGCAGGGTTTCGGCAGAGTCCATGGCCTCCAGGAGCGCGGCCTTGATCTCGGCCCCGTGCTGGATGGTCATGCTGCCCGCGATGGCAACCAGCCGGGTCCCGGGCTGGTCCGCCGGAATGTGCTGATGCACTGCAAACTCCTCCATATTCTTATCCTCTCATGTTAGTTAGCCTATTAGACTGTAGTCTGTTAGGCTAAAATCCGTTCACAAAAATGGTTGAAATCATGGGGTCTCATCTGGCAATTTTCCATCACTGACAGACTAAACCCCTACAGACTATCGGCCTGAGCAGTTACGAAATCAAAATAACTCCACATTATCGCCGAGATCATCGCTGCCACCCTGGGGAGCTTCTGCAGCGGCCTCCTGGGGCGGCCCAAGCAACGGCTGCGCGCCTGAAGGCAACGGCTCATCCGGCCGGCCATTGAGCACCGCGGCATGGATATGCCGTTCGCTGTGCATGGTATAACGGCTGTCGGCAGCCCGGAGCTTTTCCGTTTCCAGCGCCCATTTATCCGCCGGCAGCAGGGCCTTGGCCTCCCCGGTAATGGCGGCCAGCATGGTCTCCGCCTCCCCGATGACTGCCGCCACCCTCTGATGCACGCTCATTCCGCTGACCACCCCTTCAATATCAGCGGACAATTCCTGCACCATGGCATTGGCGCGGGCAAGCTCCTGCGCCACCTCTCCCTTCATTTGCTGCAGCGAGGCGAGCATCCCCTCCACCTCCTGCCGCATCTCCCCGACCCTGGCCTCCATGGCGGCCGCCTCAGCGCCGACCGTCTGGCACAGGTCATCGGTAAGGGCTTTGATTTCGAGCAGGATGCCGGTTACGCCTTCCGCCTGCTCCCTGGCCTCCACGGAAAGACGGCTGATGGCCTCGGCCAGCACCCCGAGGCCGCCGCCTCTGCCGCCCAACCCATCCGCCTGAATGAGAAAATTCAAGGCAATGAGCTTGATGGCGTAGACAATATTTTCAATATCATCGACAAAGTGAAAAATTTCGCCCATCATACCGGCCGCTGCGGTCATGACCTCGGACAGCTTGCGGCTGGTGGCCGCAGCGGCAGAAAGCATGGTGACGACCTCCGTCAGGTCATTGCCCATCTCCGTAAAAAAGGAAGACCCGGCCTGGTCGGTCACGCCAACCAGCTCCACGGTGTCACTGGACATCCCGCCCTCCTTGGCCGCGATTTCCCGTAAACTGGCGATAATGCTCTCCACCGCGTTCCGCAGTTCCGCGGAGGCATGGCGGAGCTGGGCGGCCTGAATCTCACATAACATTCCGGTCTCCACCGCCAGCTGGTCCCGGTCATCCGGCTTCTCATGCTGCAACAGCCCGGGGCCTGGCTGACGACCGGCCAGTTCATCAAGAGATTCAGCCACATGCTCGATCTGCTGCCGCACCGTGTCATGAGCCTGCAGAGCAACCACCACCTGTCCCAGGTTCTCCGTCACCACCGCCGAAGAGAGGGAAATGGCCCCAGCCGACGATGAACAACGATCCACGATACTCGTCAGCGTCTGCAAACTCAGGCGGGTTTTGCCCAGAACCGCCTGGATACTGCCCTGCTTCTCGGCGCCCATGTTCACCACCTCGGCCAGGGCGTTGCGGATGTCTGCCGCCAGTTGATCTTTCTGGAGAAGAATGGCATCGGCTTTACCGATAACCTCATCGGACAATCTGGAAACATCTTTAGTCAGAGATTCAAAACCCGCCGAATTTTCACCCAGCCGGGAGCTTTCAATCTTTGTATAAACCCCCAGCATCTGCAAACTTTTGTTCATGCGGGCAAAACCGGTAAGGGGGGTGGTAATCCGGTCAAGACTTTGCAGGATCGTTTCCAGCGACTGCCGCCCTGACTCATTGCGGGCATCGGCAAGATGGCTTTCCAGGTCATTGAGGATGGCGGCAAGCCCGTTCATGGAGGCAGAACCCTTTTCCCCGCCCAACCGGTTGACCAGACTGCTGACGATGGCGGTTATCTCTCCGGCCCGTTGATAAAAATCCTGCAATCTTTCGCCGATGGCCAGAAACTCATCCTCAGTGGAGGCGGAGACACTGCCGAGCCGCGAGGAAACGAGCCGGAGCTGGGCAACCCAGGCTTCACGCCCCGAAGCTGTCTGGCTGGCAGGATCCGGCGGCACGAGGGCCATTCCTGGCCCAAGCCGCGCTTTCAACGCGCAAGACAGACTGCGCCAGGAAAAATCGCCCATGAATACTCCTATGTGATGGAACTGCTCGGTATTTACTTGTTAATATAGAATGCTGATGACGTGAAACAAGCCGCCGTCAGCCGCGTTTGATTACAACTATCTGGTCATTTCGACGTACCTTCGTACGCCTCATTTCTGGAGATCTGCGCGCTCGTGCATCAGCAGATTTTCAACCCGGAAGGGTGTGAATAATTCAGGCTTTCGTCATTTCGATTTTTTGGGGGAATCTACCAACAAGTAGATAAGGCGTGGTTTGGAATTCTTCTTTTTGAAGTTCGCATTTTTTTGAGGAAGCAAAGTTCACGGGTAACTGTTTCAAGCGCGTGAGTTATCCGCTTCACTATCTGGCATATCAGCCAGTTGCAATCCCCGCTCGTCCGGAGAACCAACCTGGAACCTGCTTTTGCGCCACGGTAAATCCACCTATATCAGACTGTCTGCGATTGTTATATCATTTTTTATTGTGGAAAGTATTAAAAAAATGCCGGAAAATTTTCTGGGCAAAAAAAATTCACATGTTCACGATGCATTAGCGCCGAGGACGCGCCCTTGCTGGCGGCCACGGTCACCGGCGCAGCAGATTGGCCAGAATCAAGCCGAAAAAATAGCCGGTCAGATCCGAGTGGTACTGCCAGCCCAAATGGGAAAAACAGGAGGCGCAGAGGGAAAAACGCCAGGTGCAGCCGGTAAACCAGGTGCACTCAGTGGTGGGCGGCCCCTGGTTGATGCAGCCGGGAGCCTGGGAAAAACAGCCGATTTCATAAACCTTGCCAAGGGGATTGGTAAACACATGGCGGTGGCTGCCGTTTACCGCAATCATCCGGGCCGCGGTGGTGATTTTTGCCCGGCAGAAGCGGCAGCGGAAAAATTCCCCTTGGCCGCCGCCAGCGGTCTTTTCTTCGCTTTTCCCCTCAATCCTGCCATCAAGGCGGAATTGCCCGGATCCCCGGAAAAACAAACCGGCATCAAGACTGAGCCCTGGTAAAAAAATAACATGTTCAGAGAAATGCGCAAAACGGCATAAGGAGCCGTAGCCAAATTGAAAAAATGGCCATGTTATTTCGTAACGGCTCCTAACTTCTCCGACGAATCCTCTCGGCACAGAACCCCTTCCCGACATGGCAATCCCCTCAGTTTCCGCCAGAAAACGGCCACTGCTGCTCATGACGCTCGACAACATAACAGAACCGGTCCCAGGAGAATTCCCTGCCGCTGACCGGGCAGCGCAGTGTCACCTTTTTCTCGTCAACATCGGCCACCAGCCAGTCCCCGCGGCGTTTGCCGTCAACGATGTGAATCTTCTCCCCTTTATGAAAAGGATACTGCTTAAAAAGCGTTACCTGATCAGCCATGGATTCTCCCCGCTGGTTATGGAAAAACAACCCGCGACTCCGTTTCTCCTCATCAATTGTATTATGACAGAATACCTTGATAAAGTGAAAAATCTGCTGCGGCCATTGACACAAAAGGATTGTTAACTCCCCTCAGGCCGCAAGCCCCTTTTAACATAATATGCACCATCCTTCTTTTTTTCACCTTGTTATGGCACCGGAAAAAATTATATAAAATGGTAATGAGGATGTTGACCTATTACCACCTGTTCATCTTCACAACATATTCAGGAGCCGGTACGAAATAACCTGTACAATTCCGAGTGTTCCGTTTTCAGAATGACTCGGGTATTTTCCACAACGGCTTATGGGGAGCAAAAATGATTATTAACTGGGCATATTTCAGAAAAGGGTGCGCATCCTGCCAGAAGGCCCAGGAATCTCTCGGGCGCACGAAGGTGCAAATCAAAAAAGAGGTAAACGCTCGACAGGAGCCCCTGGAGGCACAAAAAACCTGGGACCTGCTGGCTGACAGTAATAAGATACTGATCGCCTCAGGTAAGAAAATCAGGGAATATTCGCCAGGGCCTGACAAAAAAGAGGAAATTCTAAAAATTGTTCTCGGCCGCAGCGGCACTCTGCGGGCGCCGACCCTGAAAATCGGCAATACATTTTATATCGGATACAGCAACGAAATGTATGATGAGTTGGTTGGCAAAGGCTGACATTTTTCATGCTAGCCAAAGTTTTCACCAGCAGTGTCCTCGGCGTTGAAGCTCTGCCGGTTGAGGTCGAAGTTGACATTGTTTTCGGCCTGCCCGCTTTTTCCACCGTTGGCCTTGCCGAAGGTGCGGTGCGGGAAAGCAAGGACAGGGTCAAGGCGGCCATAAAAAACAGCGGCTACGAATTCCCGGACAAAAAAATCACGGTCAATCTGGCCCCGGCTGACATCAAAAAAGGTGGAACCGGTTTTGATCTGCCCATCGCCCTGGGCATCCTTGCCACTGAAGCAATTGTCACCTCCGAACAACTGCAGAATTTCGCCGTGGTTGGCGAGCTGGCCCTTGACGGCCTGGTCCGCCCGGTGCCCGGTATCCTGCCCATGGTTCTTGCCGCCCGCGCCGCCGGACTGCGCGGCATCATCGTTCCCTGGGACAACGCCGCTGAGGCGGCTGTGGTAAGCGGTATTGACGTCATCGCCATCAGCTACCTGCATCAGGCGGTTGATTTCCTGTCAGACAGAAAGGTTATCGCCCCCACGACCGTTGACCTTGACCTGCTGCTTGCCGGTCAGAGAGTTTATGATATTGATTTTTCCGAGGTCAAGGGACAGGAGCATGTCAAGCGGGCCTTGGAGGTTGCGGCAGCCGGAGACCATAATGTACTGATGACGGGTCCGCCTGGCTCGGGCAAAACCATGCTGGCCCGGCGGCTGCCCACCATCCTGCCGGATCTCACCTTTGAAGAGGCCCTGGAAACCACCAAGATTTACAGCGTCTGCGGCCTGCTTCCCGACCGGTGCAGCCTGATGACGCAAAGACCGTTCCGCGCCCCCCATCACACCATTTCCGATGCCGGCCTGATCGGCGGCGGCAACATCCCGCGGCCCGGCGAGGTTTCCCTGGCCCATAACGGTGTTCTATTTCTCGATGAGCTGCCGGAGTTCAAAAAAAACGTGCTGGAGGTGCTCAGGCAGCCCCTTGAAGACGGTCAGGTCACCATTGCCAGGGCATCAAGCACACTCACCTTCCCGGCCCGTTTCGTTTTAGTGGCTGCCCTTAATCCCTGTCCTTGCGGCCACAAGGGGGACATCAACCACAGCTGCACCTGCACGCCCCTGCAGATCAAACGCTACGAGGAAAGACTATCCGGCCCCCTGCTGGACAGAATTGACATCCATCTGCAGGTGCCGGCCGTGCCTTTTCAGCAGGTGGCCTCTACCACGGAGGGCGAAAATTCCCGGACCATCAAGGACCGGGTCATCCGGGCGCGGGAGATCCAGAAACAACGATTTCATGGGAGAAAAGGAATTTACAGCAACAGCCAGATGAACAGTCGTGATCTGAAAAAATTCTGCAGTCTGGATAAAATCTCTCTCGACCTGCTGGAACGGGGCATGGCCCAGCTCGGCCTTTCCGCCAGGGCCTATCACCGCATATTAAAAATCGCCCGCACCATTGCCGATCTTGCCGGAAAAAAGGATATCGCCTCCGACCATATCGCCGAGGCGATACAATACCGCCGCCTGGACAGGAGCCGATTGCCGTGACAGCAACCTGCCAGGCTGCCTACAAAAAATCCCGGCCTTATTTCCCCCAACACTATTTTTTTTAACAAATCAGCGGGATGGGCTTTGCTTCTCAGCGCGCGATGTGTTAAAAATTTAAATGAAAATTCATTGAGCCTGTCATAATTTTTCGAGGGAGCGACATGAACAAAAGACATGAGGAACAGAGAAAGAGCACCCGCATCCCCGTTCAGTTTGATGTAACGATCCTGCACGAAGAGGATTATCTCATTTCGTTTACCCGGGACATCTCGGCAGATGGCATGTTTATCACCACCCCCACTCCCTTGCCAAAGGGTGAGAAAATAACCATTGGTTTTACAATAGGCGCGGGAAAAGCAATTTCGGTAAAGGCAAAAATTATCTGGATAAACATGGAGGGTCCGGAGATTGACCGCGGCATGGGAGTGAAATTCATCAATGTCTCGCCGAAAATGAAAAAAAATATCCTGCTGCTGGTCAACCGCATCGCCATATTACCGGATGACGCCCCGGTGAATTAAAGCAGCCGGCAAACCAAGGCTGACACCTTTCCATCCTGGCCGGCAAAAGAGAATCCATCCTCGGCCCGCGGCAGAAAATTTCATCGCCTCATCCTCCGCCGGTCATCCCACCCCTTGCATATTTTTCCAACCCATCCGGCAACCCGTATGCGGGTGACGGAACATAAACGATTTTCCACCTGATTTGCCGCTTCTGTTGAACCGGCACGGCACCCCCCTCACCTTCACTTCCGGATCCAATCAGCTGAAGAAAAGATGAATCTTTTCGGGGGGAATCGGCAGAGAAACAATGGCCGGCAAGACGATAAAAAGCGAGGAGCAAATATAAAATTTCTGCTGCAAAACCCTCTAGGATTTTCGCCGTTCCGGCTGATTGCGGCGCTCACTAGGGTTGGAAAGGGAGACGATAACCCCGCTTCGCACGCTTTTTCTTCTGTCCTGTCTGTTTTTTCGCCTCTCTTTACGTCCTGCTTTTTTATAAGAAGGACTTTTTTCCGGATCCTTTTTCACAACCGGGGTCTTGCCGATAATAATATCCATGATTGTTCTCCTTGACTGATCGAATAACTTAAAGAGCCGTTCCGAATAACTTCTTCATTATTTAACCATTTCGTTACCGCTCCTTGTGCCGTCTCTGGCATCCAGACGACGATATAATCTTAGCTCTTTTTATCGGCAAGGCAAAGAAAAAAATTACCTTCTATTTTTCAAAATGCATATTTTTTTTGGCATCCCCCTTGCAGTTCAGCGCAATCCTGCCCATGGTATGCCCGCAGGTGCCGGGTCAGCAGAAAATTATCCCGGCAAAAACCTCTTTTTTTTTGTACCATATTTGCTCTTCCTGTCATATTATTTATGCAATAATCAGCAGACAAATGTCATGTCCGGCCCTTGCTGACAACAAAGGGCCGTAACACCATTATCCAAAACCCTATCAATACCAGCAAAGAGGTGCCAGCATGGCAAGAGTTGCCGTCATTATCGGTGATATGTTTGAGGATTCGGAATACACCGAACCGGCCGCGGCCCTGCGCCTGGCCGGCCACGAGGTGATCCTGGTGGGATTACAGGCAGGGCAGACGGTGCACGGCAAAAAGGAGCGCACCCCCGTGACCATTGATCTGGCCGTGCAGGATGCCCGGACGGCGGATTTCGACGCCCTGCTCATACCGGGAGGTTATTCGCCGGACAAACTGCGGGCCGAACCCCAGGCGGTGGAATTCGTCCGGCAGTTCATGCAGGACAACAAACCGGTGTTTTCCATCTGCCACGGCCCCCAGCTGCTCATAAGCGCCAGATCGCTTAAGGGGCGGCGGTTGACCGGCTGGAAATCAATCCGGCAGGACATCATCTATGCCGGCGCAAATTTTATCGATGAAGAGATGGTAGAAGACGGCAACCTGATCACCAGCCGCAGCCCCAAGGATCTGCCGGCCTTTATCAGGGCCTGCCTGGCAAAGCTAGCCAGTTAGCGGTAGCGGAAAGTCTTTTCCCTGCGCCTATTCCATGGCCTGGAATTTTTTCATGAATCTGCGGTCGATATAATCCTTGATGAGAAAGGCGAGCCGGCCGTCAAGCTCCAGCCTTCTCTTGCGCAGAATGCCGGTGCCGTCCCCCATGTTGAAGATGAGCAGGTAATCGCCGCCCGGCGAAAAGGGCTGAAGATGCCCCCCTTCCAGGGCGGCCAGCAGGTTATGAAGCAGCACGGGATTTTGGCGGACCGCGTAAACCCCTACCTTATCAAGGGGCTGTTCCAGGAAATAAATGCAGTCGCCGCCGCCGAAAATCTCAGGGAATCCGGGGCACTGCAGATACCTGTTCACCAGCAGACCGCCGTCAGGGCCAACAGGCAGGCCGGACTCCTGGAAAATGGCGGACGGTTTCACCCCCAGGGAGAGAAAAATAAAATCCGCCTCATGCTGTTCGCCCGATTCCAGGGTGAGTCTGCCGGTAGCCACCTCCTTGACATAACCCTGCTCCAGGATGTGAATGCCGCGGCCCTGCAAGGAACGAAGCGCCTTGCGGCGGACGGATTCCGGAAAACGGGCCATGAGCTTTCTGCCGGCAAAGATATGGATATCGGCCGGATGCCGGCCATGATCACGCAGAAGCCGCCAGACGTTGCCGGCCACCTCCACGGCAGAGGGGCCGCCGCCGATGACGGCCACGGAAAACCTTCCCCGACCTGCCAGCTCGAGCAGCCTGGCCTGGGCCGCCATGAGCCGTTCAATGGGTTTTACCGCAAAAATTCCCTCCATCCCACCCCTGACAGCGGTCTGCGGCACATGGCTGCCGGCGTTGCAGGACAGGACATCGTAGGCAATCGTCGAACCGTCTTCCAGCACCACCTTCCGCTGCGCCGCTTCAATGCGCACCACCCTGCCGAGCACAAACCTTCCCCCCTGTTTTTCCACCACATGCCGGGTGGCGAAACGGATATCCTCCGGCTGGTAAAACCCGCCGAGCATGCCCGGCCCCATGCCGGAATAATAATGAAAGTCCGAGGGCTGAATCACGGTCACCTGATGGCCCTTTCCCAGGAAACCGCCAAGATTCGCCAAGGTCATCATATGGGCGTGACCGCCCCCCACCAGCACAAGCCGTTTCCCCATTTTATCTCCGCAGGATATTGATGGTTTCGCAAATCCGGCGGCCTGCCGGAAGAGTCAGGTTTACTATAGGCAATGATCAGGCAGGGGTCAACTGGTTCGTGGGGATCAGAGCCGGGATCACTTCACCAGCTTTGGATAGCGGGGCGCAACCGGTTTGCGGCCGCAGACCTGCTGGTATTTTTCCGCAGGATAGCCCAGGGCGATGACCGCAAAAACCGATTCCCCGGCAGGGATGGCAAGCCGGCCTTTAATAGCCGGGTCGTGCCTGATGGCCTCCACGGCAAACCCGATGAGACAGCTGCCGAGCCCCATGGCATGGGCTGCCAGCAGGATATTCTGGGTGGCCAGCAGGGCATCTTCGGCCGGACAGCCGGCTTCATCCCTGCCCCCGACCAGCATCAGCGCTGTTGCCCCGTGGAACAGGCGATCCCGGCCCTGCTCTTGCCATTCACGCAGGCCCCGGGCAATGGTCGGATAATAGCTGCGGTAGTAGCTGCCCAGGCGGTCTCCGGCAAAAAGCCTTGATGCCAGCCGCAGCAGGGGATTTGCCGCCAGGCTGTTCAGCTTCCTGAAAAATGCCGCCACATGGTTGCCGAAGCTGACCACCGCTTCCCGTTGGTCGAGAATGGTAAATGTCCAGCCCTGGCTGTTGGTGCCGGAAGGGGCGGTGGTGCCGATTCGGACCAGGTCTGCCAACACCTCCCGGCTCACCTGCTGCCCGGTAAAGTTCCGGCAGGAACGCCGGGAACGCATCAGCCGAACCAGGCCGGCCAGATCATAATCGCCCCAGGGCAGCCAGTGCAGATCCTCTTTGAAGGTGGCAAAATCCATGGCAGCGGCGATAACCGGGACGATAACCGCCCCCACCGGGCAGACTGCCTGGCAATGGCCGCAGCTTAGGCACTCGGTCCCGCATATGGCCGCCTTATCACCAACCAGACAGATCGTCCGGTCAGGGCAGACGGCAACACACAGACCGCAGCCGATGCATTTGCCACTGTCTATCCGCGTGGCAACCGGGCCACTCATTACTTTTGCCGCAACCTCTTGCCCAGGGCAAAGGCCTCGCCGATCATCGGCCCCACCCCATGATATTTTCGGCCGCCAGGAGAGAAAATCATTGGTTGGAGTAAAGCGATATCGGGAATATCATTTTCACCCAGGATCTCCTCATCGGCTTTGACATCGATAATTTCGCCGATAAACTGGGTATGCAGGCCGATTTCCACGATCTGTTTCAGTTTACACTCCAGCACCAGCTGAAATTCGGCAATATACGGCGCATCAACCACGTCGCTTTTTACAGCGGTAAGCCCCACGGCAGCCAATTTGTCGACACTCCTGCCCGAGGACAGGCCGAAATAATCAACTTCAGCGGCGTATTTTACAACTCCCACATTGACGGTAAACGCCTCGCGGGCAATGATGCAGCCATGGGTGTAGGTCGCCTCCCGTAAGGAAACGGCAATACAGGGAGGCGCGGAACAACAGATCCCTCCCCAGGCGGCGGTCATCACATTGGCCTTGCCGTTCTGATCATAGCTGCCGATCACCCACACCGGAGTCGGATACACCAAGGTATTGGGGCCTAATGATTTTTTCATTTTCTCCTCACTTTCCCTGCTTGCAATTAACTTGCTTTCAGTAAAAATTCCGAATATATATTTAAGGTTTTACATTTGACTGTCTCGTATTTATGCCCCTTGCGGGTGAAAACACTCTCGACAGCCGTGCAGTGCATGATATATCCCTGATTTATCGTCACGAAAATTCGGTCTCAGAACTTTTACCCTCAAGGGGTATAAATACGAAGCCGGCACATTTCACCATTATTAAGCATGAAATTCGCGATCTGTCTATTTAATTACTTCCCCTATGGCGGCCTGGAACGGAATTTCCTGAAAATCAGCCGGGAATGCCTGACCCGGGGCCATACGCTGGATGTATTTACCATGCGCTGGGAGGGTGAAAAACCGGACGGAATCAGCGTCAGCGAGCTTGCTCCGCAAGGCTTGAGCAATCACCGGCAGGCCGCGGTCTTTGCCGCCGAGGTGGCAAACCGTCTGGCCGGACAGCACCATGATCTGGTCCTGGGCTTTAACCGCATGCCCGGCCTTGATCTCTACTATGCCGCTGATGTCTGCTATGTTGCCAGAATAAAGCGGCAGCGCTCCTTTCTGGCCAAGCTGACTCCCCGCTACCGCACCCTTGCCGCCTTTGAGCGGGCCGTGTTTGCCCCGGAGTCGCCCACCCATATTATCATGCTGTCGGAACAGGAAAAAGGTATTTATCAATCGACCTATGGCACTCCGGACCACCGGTTTCATGTTGTCCCCCCCGGAGTGGACAAGAAACATATCCGGTCCTTTATCAACCCGGTAAACAGGGAGAAAATCCGGGTGCAGCTGGGACTTGCCCAAGAGGACAACCTGCTGCTCATGATCGGCTCCCACTTCCACACCAAGGGGGTGGACCGCTCGATCATCGCCCTGGCAGCTCTGCCCCCGGCATTGAAAGGTACAACCTATCTCTTTATTATCGGCAAAGGCAAGGAAAAATCCTATCTGCGACTTGCCGAAAAACTGGGCATTAGCGGGCATGTCCGTTTTCTGGGCACCAGGGAGGACGTGCCATTATTTCTGGCCGGTGCGGATTTCCTTCTCCAGCCTTCCCGCACGGAAAATACCGGCAATGCCATTGTTGAGGCCCTGGTGGCAGGCGTGCCGGTCATGGCAACGGAGACCTGCGGTTATGCCGTGCATGTTGAGCGGGCCGGAGCCGGCGGCATCTTAGCCTCCGCCCCCTTCCGTCAGGACAATATGAATACCATGCTGCGGGAAATGCTCCTCTCCGCGGAGAGAAAACGCTGGCAGCAGCAGGCCCATGCCTATGCAGATTCCACGGACCTCTACAATCGCTTCCAGGTTATCGTTGATCTCATTGAAGCCACCGCAGCCCAGAAAAGGGAACTGGCGCAAGGGTCATGACTTTTTCCTGCAACTATGCGGAGCCTGTTTCTGTTCGCAGGCATGGCCAGGGACGGCAAGGGCTGCTGCTGATTAACGAGAGTTATCAGCACCTTCTGCAGGGTATCGGTTTCACGAGCTTCGCCGCCGTGTGGGCTTATGCCGGCGGAGAGATCGTCAAAGAGAAAGGGGAAAGAACCGTCATCCGCGCAGAATTTCCCTGCCCGGCAGAGCCTTACGCGGAACCTGGTCAAGGGCCGAGGAAAGACGCCGTTTTCTACCTCAAGAAGCATTGCCAGCTCCTCAGCCCATGGCAGCGGCTGCGGTGCCTGCTGCGGCCGGCGGGCCCCTGCGGTGAGGGCTTGAAAGAATTTTACAACTACTGCCAGTTCCGGCAAAAGGGGCTGGCCACCGCCGTTCCCGTGGCGGCCGGGATCAAGTTTTCCTCCTTTTTCCGGGCGGATTCCTTTCTGCTTACCCGCGACTTTTCTCCGCTCACTGCCCTGGAGGATATTGTGCTGCAGCAGCCGGCAACCCTGCAGGGCCCGGAGAATCAGCAAAAAAAGAGCAACATCCTGCGGGCAATCGCCCGTTATGCCCGGCACATGCATGACAACGGCATGAACCAGAAGGATTTCAACGCCACCCATATCCTGCTGCAGGACCCGGAGGCCGATCGACCGCAGGTGGCCCTGTTTGATCTCCAGCGGGTGGACCATAACCCGCTGAACCGGTTTTACTGGCCGATCAAGGCCCTGGCGGAACTGAACTTTACCCTGCCTTCCGCGGTTTTCAGCGAGCGTGACAGGATCTTTCTTTTCTCCGCCTACAAAGGCAAAGAAAGTCTTTCCGCCCTGGACCGCTGGCAGTACCGGCTGATCAGGCGCAAAAGCGACAGCATCGCCAGGCACACCAGGAAAAGAGGGCTGGCCCCCAAAATGACGGGCACGGATCAGGAAACGTTATGAAATAATTTCAGAACTCCTGATGTCGTGACGTAATTGCAATGGGTTAAGCCACCACTATTTTTAATCAACGGCTACGTTTCGCCGCATGCCATTGTGCAACAGAATTGATATTTTCCAGACTATGGGCATTGCTGAAAAAAAACCAGATATCCTTTCCGCCATCCATGGAGAACAGGCAAAGCAGTACGAGCAGCAGGTGCGGCTGCTCATGGCGGGTGAACTGCCGGACGGCTGGGTCTGGATCTCCTGTTCCCGGGACACGGCGGTGGCGGTGACCACCGCTGAGCCCCATGTCTATTACAAGGAATTTCTGCCCCGGGACAGATTTGAGCAGATCAAGGCGCTGTTTCGCGGCAATCGCTGCGAACGGGCCTGCAGACAGGCGGGCGTATTACTGGCAGCAGGCCTGCCCACCCCCGAAATTCTCTGCTGGGGAAAGGGCCGGCACAATGCCTTTCTCATTACCAGAGGTTTTAGCGGTATCGGTTTTTATCAGTATCTCAAAGCCCATTTCCCGGCTCCCCTCACCAACCCGGTTGATATCCGGGAAAAACGGTTATTTCTGCAGGAAGCCGGTTCCCTTATCGGTAAAATGCACCGCAAAGGTATCGTGCACGGCGATCTGAGGCAGAACAATCTGCTGGTCAAAAAAGAGGGGGAAGATTTTCGTTTTACTCTGATCGACAACGAAAGCAACCGTAAATGGCGGCGCATTCCCCGGTCACAGGTTGTTAAGAATCTGGTCCAGTTCGCCATATATCCGGATAATCTTTTAAGCGGGTCGGACCTGATGCGTCTCTTTAAGGCTTACAGTGCCAACTATCCGCGTTTTTCCGGCCAAAACAGAGAGAAACTTCTGCAGGCTGTCTTTCTGCGCAGCAAGGCGCGTATTCTTGAATCAAGGTGCAACTGGGAGTGCAAAAAATCTTGCCGGGCGGTGCAGACGGACAAATTTTCCGGGCAATACGTTGCCGATAGTATTCTGGCTCACCAAATTGCAACCGGCGCGGATCTCGGCCAATGGTTTCAATTAAGTGATACCACCCTGAAGCATGATAAAAGTATTACCGTCAAACTCGTGTCTGGCCCGGAAGGAGACATAGTTGTGAAACGTTTTACCGCCAAAAGTTTCCTCTATCACCTGAAAGTCTGGTGCAAAAAAGAACGTATTTTCCAGTTATGGAAAATGACTCACTATTTTCAAGCCCTCGGCATTCCGGTAGCCCCCACCATGGGCTATGCCCTTGAAGGGAGAGGAGCGTGGCGCACGGTAAGTTATTTTTACAGCCAATATCTCGCGGATACCCGTAATCTTGTCGAGTTATCCCGTAACAGAAATTTCTTTCTCGTTTGGCTTGATGAAAAAAGGATCCTGTCGCGGATTGCCGGCGCACTCGCCAAATTACACAATAACGGTTTCTGCCATGGAGACACAAAGTGGACTAATATTCTGGCCCATGCCGACACGGGGGAATTCTGGTTTATTGACCTTGACGGGGCCTCGCAGGTCAAGTCGATTATGGGACATGAAGTATGCAAAGACCTCAGTCGTTTTCTCGTGAATATGATTGAATACAAGCTCCCTGAACGTTATCTTAGTGAATTTATCACTGAATATTGCCTCAAGCGAAAACTGAACAAAAAACTGGTGCAGGCAACAATAAAACCCTACATGGGAAAAATACTTAAACGGCATAAAAAACACCAAAAAATCTGATGAGAATAGATGGATATCACTCGATTGATTGAAAAGAAAAAGATTTGCTGCGCCTTGTGCGGCAGTGACCAGGATGAGTTTTTGTTTGAGGGCAAGGATCGGCTGCATGGGTTTGCCGGCACCTTCAGCTATGTCAAATGCCAGAAATGCGGCCTGGTATATATGAATCCCCAGATTTGTTCCGAGCATATGGGATATTTCTATCCCAAGGACTATGCTCCGCATCAGGCAAACACCAAGCGGATACAGGACAAGGATGCCGCACGCGCCAATTTAAGAAAGAGGCCGTTTTTTGCCTGCCTTGACAGCAAGTTGACGCAAGAGTCCAGGGTATTGGATGTGGGCTGCGGCAATGGATTTTTTTTAAGCCAGGTACGGGCCCTGGCCCAATGCCAGGTCTATGGCATAGATATTTCTGAAATTGCCGCTGAATCTGCGAAAAAAAATTATGGACTGGATATATTTACCGGCACCATCTTAGAGTCGCCTTTCCCGGACAACTCTTTTGATGTCATCACAGCATGGTCCTTTCTGGAACATGTGAACAATCCTGCCGAGGTTTTAAGAAAGCTTGCAAGTCTGCTGAAAAGGGATGGCCTGTGTATCCTGACCACCCCCAATTTTGACAGTTTTAATGCCAAGCTGTTTCAAGACAAATGGTATCACCTTGATTGTCCGAGACATCTTTTTATCTTTACCCCGCAAACGGCAACCGCACTGCTCGCTAAAACCGGGCTAGCGGTGACAGAGATAATCCATGACAAGTCTTCGAAAGGTGTTGTAGGGTCCCTACAGTACCAATTCTATGGGGATAATTATAACCCCAGACATGGGAATCGCCTGAGGAGATCATCCCTGATAAAAAAAATCGCCTCCCCTTTTGCCAGACTGGCAGCTATCACGAAAAAATCGGACGTCATGGCCATCTGTGCGAAAAAGATCCTTGCTTAAAAAATGGAAAAAAGCTGCTGATTAACTGTCACGGAAATTCGGCGTCAGGACTTTTTGTCCTCAAGACGATAAGTACGAAGCCGTCAATCTTTCATCTGGGCGGGGCAGTCTGGGTGAGCCCATTTTCCAGGGAAGAAATCATCTTCTGGAAAGTGCTCTGCAACGAAAAATTGTCAACACATCGTTTCCTGCCGGCCTTGCCCATGGAATTTCTCAGAGCATTGTCATTAGCCAGTTGCTGAATAACCGTCAGCCACTCCTGCTCTCCTGCGGCAAGAAAACCATTGACGCCATGCTCCACTATCTCCTTGTTCACCCCGGTTGGCGAAGAAATGACCGGCAGGCTGGCCGCCATGTACTGTATAACTTTCAAGGCGCATTTCCCTCGGGTGAAAAGGTTGTCGGGCAAGGGCGCTATACCGATGTGGGCTGAAGCCAGATCGTGGGCTTCGGTTTTTTCCGACCACCTGATCGGGACAATATTGAGCTTGTCTGATTCTAAGGTAAAATCGGCAATAATCTTCAAACGTAAGGCAGGGATGACGCCTGCCGCTGCTTCAAGGGCAGGCAGCGCACTTTCCAGGTGTTCTCTGGTTGCGCTGCTGCCGATCCAGACCAGATCAAAAAATTTCTGCTCCTTATCGACATTGAGATCGTATTTATCGGTATCCAGTGAAGTCGGCAGGACAATTATCTTACGGGCAAAGGGTCTTGCCCGATCCGCCAGGTAGTTGTTGCCTGCCCAGACCTGATCGGCTGAGGCAATGCTGCGGATAAAACTCCGTTCCCGGCTGTTTGATGGCTGGCCCCGGTCTTTTTGAAAAACGGCATCATCATAGTCAAATACCAGATATTTTGAGGCGAAACGCAATAACTTGAAAAAAGGGTAGGAATACGTTCTCCGCAAAATGACGACTGCATCGGAATGTGCTGCCTCAAATAAAATACTCTTTCTGGTTGCCAAGGATCGATTATCTTCTATATGTTTAAAAGACCAACCCCCAGCCTCAAACATTGCAGCATATTGCAATGCCCTATACCTGGTGGACGGAGACTCAGCACCTTTCGAGACAAATAAAATCTTACGCGGGGACATAATTTATAAAGTACTTCCCATAGCTGCTCCAGCCTATTTGATTATCTCATTTTTCTGCAAAATTTTTTTGAATTCCCAGTCGTTTAAAAAACCTTGCTAATTCCATAGAAACTTTATTTTTATTTTTTAATTCCTTTGGAATAATTAAAAGATCATTTGTTGACAATGATATTTCTTCAATAGTATAGGCTTTTTTAATATTTATTTTATTTTTCCACTCAAAACCCTGAAAGAAATAGTCTTTTAAATCTCGTATCATTGAAGTATATCTCAACTCTAATGTTTTAATAAAAAAATTATTTACCTGCTTGAATTTATTCAGACCGGACTCATCCTTTGTCATATAGTAAACCTGAATCCGTGAAGTATCCTGGATTCTCCCTAAAAATTGGTGCCCGCGGAAAAATTTTCAGCACCGAAACTGCCAGAATTCATTCTTTACTGGCATATTGCTGATAAATTGGGACATCGTTCCCGTTGCTCTTTGAAAAATTGCTATATTTGCCTGTTTTTAGGCGTATTTTTCCGGCAGGGCCTGATCTTCAGCCACTTTCCTGTAAATATCTCTTCTTTTGGTTATTAACCAAAGGCAAACCGATTATAAACGTCCTGAAACGCATCAAATGCGCAACAGTGGCGGCTGAACCGCAGCTTCAGTTTCCTGCCGGTCTCTATCAGTCTGGCCGCACGGTACATGAGTTCCTGAAGTCGAGTAGACCGGTTAGACCAAGAATATAAGAAAGACAGATGAACTTTCATAAACGCCCCGCCGCTCGCGGCTACTACGTGTCAACCCGCATTAGTCACATTTCCCTCGTCGTCTCCGGCCCCTCACAGAACCGTGCTTGCGCTATTTACGCACA
>Ga0172380_10003358_pt1 | contig 22125 bp, 13 predicted proteins | sample Leawe162metaG_FD_119747 | JGI IMG/M metagenome (GOLD analysis project Ga0172380, IMG submission 119747) | Leachate microbial communities from a municipal landfill in Southern Ontario, Canada - Leachate well 162 metaG | ecosystem: Engineered > Solid waste > Landfill > Unclassified | place...
AAATAAATTGAGTAAAAAAAGAGAATAGTATTAGCAGTAGTATATTCTTTCTCATCTCTCCCTCCATTCAATTTCCGAATCTGCACTTACTGTTTTGCCCGTGTACTTATCTTTTATAGTTACTGTTATCTGATAGCTACCCGGTTCATATTTACCCATATCAAGTTGCAAATACATTTGAGCATCTTGTTCTTGGGTTTGATAATTGGAAGTAAGCATAACCTTATTTCCTTTCCCTTCAAGTCCAACTACACTTAGAACGGAACCTAAGACGCCATCTTCCCCTTTCTTTTGCAATGTAATAATCTGCTCAAAATCCGTTATACTATTTCTTGCCTTCAGATTGTAGATTTCATAGTAAAGATACAGTCGGGCACTGTTGGAGAATTGATTTGTAGGATTTGGAACAACGGAAATATTCTTTCTTTGTATTGAACCGACTAGTTTAGTTTCCAGTTCTATTTGACTGGCAAAGACTAAATCACTTAATTGTAATTCTGCGTCTTTAAAGCTGCGTACATTAAACTTTCCATGATACGCTGCAACCCCCTTATCTTTCTTACGCATCATCTCGAAAGCCAAATTTCCGCTTTGAGGAACAGCTTGCATGTAAAGGGAATTATTATAAAGAGCTTCGTTAACAGCAATCTTAGAAATCGTCTCCTTCTTCTCATACTTTCTATTAAAGTTGCGGTCATTAAAAAACAAACCGACTTCATAACCTTGTGCGAATTGTTCTTTGGTTGTTGCCGTATCATCAAAATTAATTTGATAACCTACATACAAATCCGTTTTGCCTTTATCCGATGATGCAAACTGATATGCTTTGTAGGGAACTCTAAATATTGGTCCCTTGAAGTTGGGATTATATTCTTCCGGCTTGGTATGGCGCATATCTAATTTAATAAGATCATCAGTATTTCCGGGATACTGGGGAATTGCTTTAGAAGTATATGGACTGTTGAACTGAAATTGATTTGTCAAAAATTGATCTGTGAATGCAAGTGTGAAGTTATTATATACCCAAATATCAGTCTTGATCAGTCTTATAAATTTAATTCCAGTATCAATCGTATTTGGTCTGTACCGTATTTTTTTGCTAGGGAAACCATATCTGATCAGCGTTTCTCCACGGTCGGATTGCCAACCTTTAATATTTTTCGCTTCGGACCCGAATCTCAAATTAGCGTATGTAACTCTCGCAAAATGTTCAAGCAGTCTTTCATTAACATTTGTAATAACTAACGGGTCTTTACTATTCCAATAGCTGTTTACTATTTGATTAAGCTCGTTTTCGCTGTACTGTTTCTTTTCATCCAAAAAAGATTGCAATAAAATCTTAACGCTACCAATTAGAAAATCTTCTTTTTCTTCATTCGTCATCAAGGCAATCGCTTTCTGAAATTCGGAGTACGATTGTTCCGGCTCATTTAACCGGTAATATAAAAAGGCAAGAGTTGCATGATAGCTGAAATCATTCTCCTTTTTCCTTAGCAATTGATTAAGAACACCAATTCCTTTTGGATAATCACCGGAATCCTCATATAAACCGGCTAAAGTTGTATACGCATCATAAAGTAAAGAATCATTTTTAATAGCTAGCTTCAAATATTCTTCCGCTACATCAAAACTATTCTTTGCCTCTTTTTCAAAACTTAACTGCGCATCTTGAGATACTTCCCATTGCTGTTCCTTCAACTTGCTTCTTGCGCTGGCAGAAGTAATAAAATAATTGTCTCCGGTTGTAAAAGTTTCCTTTTGAAAAGAATTGTGATAATCCAGATAGTCATTATATGCAAGTCTTCCCATTCTAAAATAAGCAGAAGAATTAGCCGGACTTATTTCAATAACCTTTTCGTATTGATCTCTTGCCCGTTTACGCGCGGTAAGATCATCCCTCACTTTCACATCTATCATTTCCAGATATTTTCCATACTCAAGTCTATACTTAATATTGTTCGGGTCTTTATCAATCGCCTTTGTAAAATAATCATCCGCTTCGTTCATCTTGTAATAATCATTGTTGTTCTTGAGTATCATCGCAATTTGAAAACTTGCTTCAGCAATCGAATCATCTTCCTCAACAAGCATAAAATACTGAAGAGCCTTTAAGGTGTCCTTACCCTTTAATGATTCAACCGCTTTTAGGTAATTTGATTTTTGTGAGGTTTGGCAGTGGTAAACTGATGAAATGAGAACTAATAACAGTATTCTTTTTATCATACACCCTCCATCCAGTAGTATGCAAAACAATATTTAGTTTAAGTACCACAATAAGCTATAAGCAATAACGTTTTTCTCGGAAATATTGTCAAGGTAATTTTATATGCCGGTAGGGTAAAACGTAAAGATGCCCGATTGTAACTCTTGTATTTAATTCAACTCTTTAGCACAGTGCCGGCGTGGCTTACTTATCCATTTTTATTATTGATAAACTCTTATTCAGCTCTTTTAATTCTATAGTCTTTGGATCAATTGCCGCTAAGGCACTTACTACTTTTTTGAATTCTTCAATATTTTTTTCAGCACTCATTATTATTTCTTCACGTACTCCTTCATCCTTCATATCCAGTATTAATAGCTGAAGCGAGGATGTTGAGTTTTGCAGAATATCTTGTACAGTTCGTATAGTTGCGTTAAATATCTCTACTCTTTCGTTAATAATTTTCCTTCTCATGTATCTATCGAACAGCCAGAATCCGCAAAGGAATAAAACTGTTATAGGGATTGTCCAATAATACTTCTCACTCTCCATAAACTTTAAGAAACTAAGAACCGGATATATATCCAATACCAGATTGAAGAATAGCATTAACACAACAATAGCTGAAAATATGAGGACGGTTTGCGAATTATTTTTCAATATTTTCATTTAAAACCGAAAATTAATTATGGGAAATTCGGCGATTACACTTTACAAAACAACTAACATTTAAGAGCCCCGCGACTATTTCGAAAAAATTTAACCCGTTCAATTTTCGGGGCGGTCTGGCTGAGAAAGCTTGTTATGTGTAATTTATTAAATATTAAATCCAATATTTATTAACAAGACTTTATTCCAAAGATTACCATAATGATAGGAGTAAAATTGGGAAAAATCTCCTGTGTATTTTAATTCTATTAATAACGGTAGTTTTAATACACCATTTACATTGCAACCCACTCCTAATTTATAACTAAATATAAATTTATCGATTTTATCATGTGTAATATTAATTGCATTCAACGTATAATCCGCAGATGAGCCTATTATTAAATAGGTCGGAATATTTCCAAAACGAATCGTCGGTTTTACGTTAAATCCAAGTTCCATATAACGTAGATCAATTTCAGCAGTGTAATCTGTTTTTAGTCCATCTCCATCAGGGTAGTCTAATGTTGTGTATACTACTTCCGTTGTTTTGCGTGAACCTTTTTGGATATAAGATAACTCTGATTCTAAAATCAAATTTTCATCTAATTTATAATTCAGAAACAGTCCAATAAATGGATTGATAGAATTACCTTGATAATAATCTCCCGAGTTAAAATATATACTTGGTTTTGTATCTGTTGCACTTATGCTACTACTACTTATTCCTACTTTAATTCCATATTCGAACATATTTTGAGCATTCAAATAGTTTGTAAAAAAAATTATTACTAGAAAAACTAATCGTGATAAATTTTTCATTAAGATCTCCAATGTTTAGTCAATAACGGCGTGGCTTTTCACCCGTCCACCCAGAACAGCAATGATACAATGAAAAACCAACACCAAATATTTTCAATTAATTTATTTATTAGAACAAATTTTATCACTACGCTAACTTTGCCTACCTAACACAATAACTTCACAAATGCCGCTTTGAAAAGGAGTTTATCCTGATGCCTTATATCGGGACTGACGGGTGGGAAAGCGGGTTAGGCATTTTATTTCAATAACAACATTTTCTTAGTTTGGACAAATTCATTCGCTTTAATCTGATAAAAATATATTCCACTTGTAAGACTATTACCATCAAATGTTATAGAATAATTACCGGCAGATTTTTCTTCGTTTATTAATGTAGAAATTTCTCTTCCTAACATATCATAAACTATAATTCTAACATTACTTTGTTTGGGTAAAGAATAGTTTATTATAGTGCTTGGATTAAATGGATTTGGATAATTTTGGTATAAACTAGAAATAGAAGGGGGATTCATATCTATCTTTTTTACACTTACTAAAGTTGAATCCCCATAAACTTTATTTTCCAGTAATGCAGCTTTTAAATATGATTTAACTTCAGGAAAGCCATGATTTTTGCCCTCCGCTTCTTTTACTCCAACACCTTTCAAATAATATACACTGTAATACGCGAAAGGTATATCGTAATACATATTAATTTCTTGCATTTCTTTACCCCAAAACGATATTGTGTTTTTACTTTTTACTAGATAACTGCCCAATGAATCACCAACATTTGAATTATAATTTACTAGTGTATCCTCCCTTGCGGGAAATTCCCAATTAGCATGTCTATATTTATAAATGCAATTGGTGTCCGATCTTTGGTATTCATATCCAATAGATGAATCAGTAACTATTTTTATAATACCGTATCTTTTTTGATCTATAATAGTATCTCTTATTACTTCTTCATATTTTTTCGAATAATATGAAAGTTGCTCAGTTATATAAATCCATTTATTACCAATTATTAGCGATTTTGCACAGGCATTTTGAGCTTTTACATTATTTGTCATCACTAGGGTTAAAATAATAATTAACAGGTGTAGATTTGTTTTATTCATTTATGTTATGATGCCTAACAGCGTGGCTTTTCACCCGTCCGCCCATAACAGCAATGACAAACTGAAAAGCTACTACCAATATTTTTTAACTAATTTATTTACTTAGAACAACTTTAATAGCTTACTTAACTTTGTCAACCAAACCCGATGACTTCTCAAATGCCGCTTTGAAAAGAAGCGGTCGGGTGGAAGAGCGGGTTAGGCTTGTCTTTATAATTTTTTCTTATTTGATATAATTGCACCATTTTTTATATCAAAGTATTCTTCAATTTTCGATATATCTAAATCTATTGCTGAGACCACAATTGGATCTTTCTCCTTAACAAAGAATATTAAATTCCAGAGCGGTAAACTCTTTTTCCTTATGTCTAATACCCACTTTTTATTTCCATTTATCTGGATATAATCTTTCTTAGCAACAATTATTTTTACATGCAATGAATCTATAATTTTAGTTGCGGTTCCTTGATAATATGAGTAATCATCAGCGATAGTTTCAAACTCGTCTTGTTCAGAATCTTTTTTCAGTTGCTTGTTTGTATATCAGTTGGATATACTAAAATCGCACATGAAGAATCAATGTTTTGTAATTTATTAGTATCAATCTTTTCTGAGGTTAAATAGCTTTCTAGCTTGTAGAGTAAATTGTAATCAACTTCATTTTGTATATCCATTGGTTTTGAAACAATTGAATCAGTTTTATTTTTATTTAGATCAGCCGCTTCTTCGGGCTTAATATTTTTTTGACATGACATTATAAAAATGCTAACGATGACTATAATCGATCTTTTATAAATCTTCATATTCTTGTTTTTAGATTCAAGCCTAACTATTAATTATCCCGATTGACTTCAACACTCTTGTGTCTCATATCTACCGGCATTTACTAAGTTTTTAATTTTGTTTGTAATAAGAACTGATGAACAAAAACTCTATTTATGTTATTTCACTCTTCGATCTACACTCTACGTTCTAAGTTCATTTTTTCGGTTCCCCCGGCAGTTTTCAATAAATGGAACCCCGTTTAACTGAATTCAAATTAGTTATTGAGGTTTATATAATCAAGACCATAAAAAAACGCAGAAAGACACGCAGTATAGAAAGTAGAGATGCACCGAGTGCGTCTCAAAAACCAAAAGAGACGGATTCGATCCGTCTCTACAAAACATTATGCTAAAACAAAATTTTGTTTTCTTATACCAAGCCCCACGCTTTAGCGTTAGGTTTTAGAAAACCCATTTCAATATTCTTAATGATAGCGCCACGCTTTAGCGTGGGGTTTATAGAGCAGTAGGTATAAATGGACTTTAGTCCAAAGCTTTTCTTTTCTGTTTTTACTGAATTCGACTTAGAGATGACTTACTTTGCTCTAAACCCAGAGACGGATGCGATCCGTCTCTGCTAGTTTATTGTAAAGACATGCCATGGCATGTCTCTACAAAAACAAACTAACCCAAACCATATCAAAATGCTTAAAATGAGCTAAAAACGAAATATTTAACAGTTTAATGTCTCAATAATTCACTTTCACACTTCATTTAACCACTTTAATTTTGCGGCAAATCACTTTAAGAGCTCATTTAAGCAGATTAACATCTCACCAAAGGACTTTAACTGTCCATTAATTTAGAATGAGAGGACGTTTAAGAACTTTAATTGTGCGTCTAATCAAATTAAGAGGGCATTTAAGGATTTTAACTGTTTAATAATTCACTTTGCGCGGGCATTAAAGGAAGTGAAGAGGTCATCCAATCAAACTAATTCTTCTTTAAATCAGCGGAATTCTTCTTCTATAATTTTAACCGCATTCAAACTTCTTTATGCTGGTTTCGTTACTCTTTATTCCAAATAAATTGTTCTTCAATTAAGAATGAGTTTCCATTTACAAAAAAAGCCGCTTCATCTAAAATGAGGCGGCTTTTCTAAATCTAAGTCTCAGTACTAACTACTAAATACCAAGTACTCAAAAAGCTATTTATCCCGGAAGCCGATCGTCATCGGCACACCTTCAAAACCAAACTGCTTGCGCAGCTGTCTTTCGAGAAAGCGCTTGTAAGACTCCGGTATGTATTTGTGTTCGTTGGCAAAGAATAAAAAGATCGGGTAATGATCTCCAACTTGAGTGATGTATTTTATTTTAACTTCTCTGCCCGTTGGTGTTGCCGGAGGAGGCGTCTGTTCAATTACCGGAAGCATTACATCATTCAACTGGCTTGTAGGAATTTTTTTGTGTCTTTCTTCATTAACTTTTTTAGCGACTTCAATAAGTTTGTAAATCCTCTGTTTTGTTAATGCGGAAATAAAAATTACGGAAGCGTAATCTGCCGTCGGCATATCTTCCTTAACTTTTAATTCAAATTCCCTAGCTGTGTTTGTATCCTTCTCAATTAAGTCCCATTTGTTAACGCCAATAATCAATCCTTTTCTTCTGCGTATTACTTCTTCAATAACTTTCTGATCTTGATTATTTATTCCCAGCTCGGCATCAAGAAGAAGAATAGCAACGTCGCAGTTCCAGATGGCGCGGTAAGTGCGGACGTTTGAGAAGAATTCAATATTCTCTTTCACTTTGGATTTTTTTCTTAAGCCCGCCGTATCAACAAGTACAATTTCTTCTCCGTAATATTTCAGAACAGAATCTATACTGTCGCGTGTAGTTCCGGGAATATTTGTTACAATACTGCGGTCGTAACCCAGAAGCGCGTTAACTAGAGATGATTTACCTACGTTAGGTTTTCCTACAATAGCAAGGTGCAGTCTCTTATCGCCAATTTCATTCTCATCCGGAAAGTTTAAGTTGGAAAGCATATCATCAAGCAAATTTCCAAGATTTCTTCCGTTGAGCGCGGAGACATCGTAAACGTTTTTGAAACCAAGCGAATAGAATTCCGCTTTGTACATTTCAAATTCGGGAGTATCGCTTTTGTTTACAAGTAAGTAAGAAGGCTTTGTAGCTTTACGTAAAATTGCTGCAACTTCTTTATCAATTGGTGTCATGCCGGTTCTGCCGTCAACAACAAATAAAATCATGTCACATTCAACCAAACCGATTTCAATCTGCTCTCTAATTGCAAGTTCAAATAAATCTTCTGTATTTGGTACGTAACCGCCGGTGTCTATTACACGAAATATTTTACCATTCCATTCAACGTCGCCATAATTTCGGTCGCGCGTAACTCCGCTCACGTCATCAACAATTGCTATCTCACTATGTGTTAATCTATTAAACAGAGTGGACTTTCCTACATTCGGTCTCCCGACAATTAATACTAATGGTGAAGCCATTTATTCCTTTTCCCTAAAATCTGTACTGCAAATGTAACTCCGGATAGTAATACGAAGTAAACCCATTTTGAAATTTTTCCAAACTGGTATGCAGTTCGATGTTTTTATTGTATGAATGAGCCGACCATGCGGCATCAAGTGCGCTTATTATATGATTAACGAACACTACAATAACCGCTTTAGAGGCTATATTGTAATAATCGTTTGCTTTTCCCCGTTCAACGGAGTAATAAACGAAGTTCTTAGTTAGATTGCTTCTATCAGCTTTATATTCAAAAGGAGTGTTTTCATCGCCAAAATCGTCCCAGCCTACATTGAATTGAGGATACTTGCCGATAAGTTCGAAGTATTGCTGCTCTCCATAATATGGAAGTTTGTGAGAGAAGTATGAACCGAGATCGCTTTCAAGTCTGTTTAGTTCAATCCAGTTTACTTTTCCACTTGTTGTTAGAACATTGTATTTGGATGGATCAATAGCGGAGTTTATGCTTTTTGTGTTAGCCGGATTGGAAACCCACTTAGCATATCTAACCGCGCTCCAATGCTGATCTGCATAGCCTTGGAAAAATGTTGTCTGATCATTTCCCTTTTTATCATAAGCTAAACCAACCGCAATTGCTGCTGCTTCAACAGCAATAAATATTGCCGATTTTAAATAACTCTCGCTGTAGAACTCTCCGGCACCCGGGAGAAGTAAAGAGAGTCCGGCGGCAACCATTGGTTTTTTCTTGCTTACACCTTCTTCCAGCGGCGATTTAATAACAAACTCTTGCGTAGAAACATTTGCAGTTTTAGAATCCAATGCTAAAACTCCGCTTAACTTAGTTTTGTTCTGCTTCAATTCTTGTGCATTGATGAAAACCAATGGAAGAAGAAGTAAAATCAGCAACCTTTTCATTCTATACTCAAATTTGTTTTAAATGATTAATGGAAGAAAACCGCAGAGTCGCAAAGACACAAAGTTTTACAATATGAGAAACGATTCTTCCCTTTGCGGCTTAGCGTCTTTGCGGTAATTATTTTAAAAGCTAAAGTCGAACAGAATTCCGCCGTAGAAATTCCATTCTTTGCCATACTTAATAACTTCGCCGCGAACGGTTTTATTAAACTCATCAAACGCGTATGCCGCGTTAAAGAATAAGCTCGTCGGGAAAATATAAAACGAATTAAGTTTTATTCTAAGTTCGCCTCCAATTCCCTTCTTAAAATCTTTCATTTCGGGGAATGAACCGGTCCACGCGTTTCCGTAATCGGCATAAACAGAGAAATAAACTTTGTCTAAGTATAAATGCCCAAAACGTGTATCAATGTTTTTAAACAATGGAAATCTGTAAGTTAAATTCAGCCAGCCCAACTCGTTTCCGCTTACGGAATAGAATGGATAACTCTTCATTCCTATTAAACCGCCCAGATAGAAATCGAAAAAGTCCGGTACAGCCGGGCCAAATATTGTTCCGGCGCGGAACTGCGCGCTTAATGTTTGATCTCCGCCAAGATGAAAATATTCTTTCCAGTTTAATTCCAGTTTAGGGAATTTGAAATCGTTGTAAAGGGGTTTTAGAATTCCATCAACAACAGTGTAGTTGTTCTCATTGTTGAAGCGGTTCATTTCGTAATCGAATTTGATCTCTACTTTTCTTCCAACCGGATTAATATCCGCATCAATAGTAGGAATTGTTAATTCGTGACTAATCTTTAATTGGAACGCACGCCCTATGTAATACTTATCGCTCGAAGCCGGATAAAGTATATTACCGCTTTCGGGCAATATAAAACTTCCCAGCTCGGATGAATACTGGCTAAAAATAAATCTTCCTTCCAGCATTGTTCCGTCGGAAAAGATTTTATGCTTTGCTACAATATCAAACTCGAACAAGCTGTAAGTAACTTCAGCCGGAATTCTATAATCAACTCTCGGCGGAATGAAAGTAGAATCAATACCGAAATCTAAATCAACATTTGCGCCGCGGCTTACGCTGTAAAGTTCAAAACCAATTTCTGGACGCAATCCAATATTATAAAAAAGAGGAAGTTTATCGCGATAATCGAATTGAAGAAAGAGATCTCGTTCTAATTTTCTATTTATCGAAGCACTGCCGAAAATTGAATAACGATTAAGAATATCACTCGACGCAACATAAATACCGGGTTTAATTCTATCCAAACCGGAATTGAAAGTGCTGTAATTATCATAACGTATAAATGGTAGAATACTGATCTTAGAAAAGAAACCCGAATATTTTTCCGGTGTGTATTCCGGAATTTTTGTGTCGTCATAATTTCTTAGCTTAACAATATCAAACTTGTTGATATCTCCGTTCGGTTTGTTTTCTTCAAGCGGAGGATTATTCAGCCAAACATATTTTTTTGTCAAATCGACTTTAGCTTGTTCCTCTTTACCAATTACGAAAATCTTGAATCCGCTTGCAGTATAGCCGGCATATGCAATTTCATTCTTGTCATTAACCGCCGGCATATATGCGCCGCCTACAACATTTGTTAACTGCTTCTTCTCTTTCGTTTTCAAATTGAGAGAATAAACATTGAAGATGCCGGTTTCATCGCTGGAATAGTAAAGCAATCCATCTTTAGTCATAAATGGATTTCTTTCATCTGCTTCCGAAGTTGTCAGCAGTTCATAACCGGAACCGTCGGCATTTATTCTCGCTACATCTCTATTGTCTTTAATAGAAAAGTCGAACAGAATTTGAGAATCATCAGCTGAAAATTTCGGATTGAAAAGCTGTTCCCCTTGTTCAAAGAATGTTAGCTTCTTAAAATTCTTTCCATCGATATCGACAATTCCAAGATTAACAGTTCCATCATTCTGATAAATGAATGCAATCTTTTTCCCATCATGAGAAACACTTGGATTGTTTGCGCGCAAACCGTGCGTTAATCTCGTTTCTTTTTCAGCATCTAAATCATAAACGTACAAGTCATGTATATTAATCCATTTTGGATTATCATCGCTAAGTTCGGCATAGATTATTTTGTTCGTTCCCGGAATGAATGAAGTGGTTGAGCGCACTTTTGCTTTTACAAGCTTTTCGCTCTTTGTAGTAAAATCATAAAGATATAATGAAGAGAGACTCATGTAATCATTCGATTTACTCGAGATATAAAGAAGCTTCGTTCCGTCGGAAGAATAAGTGGGATGAAAATTGCCGAAGCCTTCGGAAGCAATCATCGAGCCTTCAACTTTATTTGCCATAACATCGGCCATTCTCTTCTTATAATCTTCTTTTAGAAAACTCGACCATTCATTATAAATCTGATTGCCATCTTTGCCAAGAACATCTTCAAATGCCGCATCAATTGTAAAGTTGGTTAGTTTGCCAAGTTTATGACTTACTTCTCGCAATTTATCTTCACCATACTTTTGCGAAATGTAGCGTGTTAGTGCAAAACCGGAATTATAAACAGATTCGTTGCCTAAACTTGTTTTCTCAAACACTCCCATCTGATTCCATGTAAGCAGTTTATTCTCTAAAGCGTAACTGCGGAGAATCATATCTCTATGCGTGTCCCAATTATCATAATTAAATTCTTTACGCATGTACTGAGCTGTTCCTTCAGCAAACCATGCCGGAACATTTATTCCGGGAATTGGATAAGAGGCAATAAAATTCGGAAAGCCGTAAAGAATATCGGGCCGGCGTTTATCTTCATAATTCAAAAACTGCAAATAGAAAACCGGAAGCGTGCGGGAAAATTTTAATCCCGATTGTATCTGAACCATGTGAGTGAATTCATGCGAGATTACATTACGAAGCCAGTTGTGAGTTCCGCGTAAATCGAAATCGAGTGATGATGCCCATATCTCAATTTTGTTGTCAAAGAAATATGTTGCCCCGTTTGAGTAATCATCGATGTCTTTAATAATGTAATCAACAGTTTCCGGTTCATATTGATATAGAGATGTAATCGGTTCCCAAATTTCATCGGCAATTTTGGCAACAACTTTTGCAGTGCGTTCTGCTTCTTCATGATAATGAACGCGAACATACTTCCCTTTTATTGTTAGCCATGTATAATCCGGATTGTATTCATTGTACTGCGCAATAAGCGGAGACAACGAGAGAAGGAATATTAAAATTATTTTTCGCATGGATTATTTGATCACCGCAATCTTTATAATTTTGTTTGCTGATTTGCCGCTTGAACTTACTACTTCCAGATTGGCATAATAAACACCGCTCTGAACTTTCCCTATCTGCCATTCAATTTCGTTATCCATACCGCCGGTTGCATTGCCGGTTAGTGTTGTTACAAGTTCTCCGGAAAGATCAAATATTTTAACTGTTGCAGTTGAGTTTTCAGCAACATAATAACGAATTTTTGTAGAACTGCCGTAAACCGGATTAGGCCAGTTGTATGCTTTGGTTGTTGGGAAGAAATCTGAACTTGGTGTATAAGTATTTGTTAACTCTAAATAAGCGTTACCCGAAGAGTTGCCATATTCCGCTGCCCAACTAACTTTACCTTGAACCGGTGAAAGTTGCCATGCGCTTAAGTGTCCATTGTAATCAACAACACCAAAAACCGGTCTGTAAGTTGGTAATGGCCCCATTGTAGAAAGTTCTTCGCTAAATAAAACTGGATTTGAATATGGACCTAGAAAGATTCCGTTTCTAAGCGGATATCCACTTATAGTTTTGCCGTTTGAAGGATTAAAAGCGTAAAGCTCACCTGCATTTGAGATAACTAAAATTTCTTGAATACCATCTTTGTTAATATCCGCTACTAAAGGTGTGCCCATAAAAAATCTATCTTCAATTGTAATTGGGAAATTTTCGAGAAGAGTACCATGAAGATTGTAAGCAAAAAGTCCAATATTATTTCTAGTAATAAGAAATAACTTTCCATTGCTAAATAGATCCGCAACTGCAAAATTTGGCCACCCATTTTCACCATGCAATTCAAAACCATCTTCAAATTTGCCATTTCTAATTACCATTACTTTTGGAACTTCACTCTCATCCAAAAATGATATAATATTCAAATAATCGCCATTTGAATCTCTGACAAGAATATTTTGTAATACATTACTTGCGATGAATGGCATCTGATTTCCCTTACTATCAACTACTAATCTATTTGCTGCATCACCACTAATTAAGGAATAATAACCATCTAAGTCCTCAAATGGTCTGTTTATCTTTGTAATTGAGTTTGAGGAAACATTTTTGAAAGAATCTTTTGGAAGACTTCCATCATGTAATAGTTTTTCTACATCAACTTCAACCAAACTGCCATCATTCATCCCAAATGTTAAATAAAGAATTCCACTTCTTTTAAAAAAAACAAGGTTCGATTCTATTGATGATGGTGTTTTAATTGTTAGAACACTATTGTTTATATTGTTTGAAGAAATATCGTTCGAGTAAATGTTGAGATTGTCGAAATAAGATGAAGCAATAAATTGCTTGCCATTAAGCACGGTTCCTATCGCTGTATATCCTTCACCAGGCATTTCAGTCTCGAGAAGTAGTTTACCTTCGGTAGAATATTTTCTCATTTGCCAAAAACTAAAGACAATGTATTCATATCCTTTCGCCCCTTGAAGCATCAAAATATTGTTGTAAGTTTCTGGAGAAACTGAGGGAAGATTAAAACTGGCTACCAACTTTTGCTGATCATTTCCATACGAAACATTAAAACTCATCTTGTTGCTAAGTTCAGAAAAAGAATCAAGTGTAATTAGACTGTTGCTGCCTAAGTTGGAATTTGTATTCGGCTTACTGCTTGGCGAAAAAGTATTCTTGTAAAACTTTGTTTTGTTACCTTTATGCCAAAAATCCTCATACGTTCCTTCACCTATGATTAAACCATCTTGGAATATTGAAGTGAACGATTCACCAATGTCTTGGATGCCATCGGCTTCTTCAATATCAACACCTTTGTACATCAAATCGGAATTAATTTTATTTTCGCCAATCTTTGCGTTAATTATGCTTTCATCAATGTGCCAAATTACAATTCCATTTCCCGGAACTGCGGTATCATACTCATCTACGTCAATTACAACACCGCCTTTGATATCTGCCGGATAAATATTGAAAAATCCACTTGTATCCGGAAGAAAAGTCTTTTTAAAAATCTGATTCCCTTTTTTAATCGTAAGTATCAAATTATCTTTCTTTGCATCTTGCTGGCGGTTTTCAACAAGATAATATTCTTGTGAACTGATAGGGACTTTTAGCAGTGTCGTATCTGAAGCAGCTGCTGTTTCTCTAGTAGCTATATTAACTTTCCCGCCCGATATTGAAACTTCTTGTGGTTGTTCCCAGCCTATATACATTTTTTCCCAAGGCGATGTCATAGGAGGAAACAGACCAGCATTAGCAACCATGCCTTGACTATCCATCAAACCGAATCTTCCGATTGCACTTATGCCGGTTTCAGTATTGAACAAATCCGGTAATCCAATGTGGCTTCCAATATTTGCAACCAATATTCCGTTAATCCCAATTTGCTGAAGTACAACTGAACCATCAATATATTCTTGTTCACGAGATTCCGTTTCAGACATAATGACTGTATTCGGAATTATCCCGGATTTAGTTGAAAAGCCTTGGAATTGATTTCCAAAAATACTTTTTAACGTACTCGCACTAAGATAAAGCGAAGGCATGTTGCGGTTAACTATTCCGCCTCCAATGGAAGATGCACTACTCACCCCGGCATGGAAGATTATAAACAAATTATAATCAGAAAACTTCACGTTTGAAAATTTCTGATCAGCTTGTTCCCACACCTCTTTTGAAAACTTTCCGAGTGGAGAAAAGTCGTTTGATTTATAACCGGGCACATATTCACGCATCGTTTGAGAAACCGTAATTACTTCAGGCAAAACTTTGTAAGCGATATTTAACTTGCCTTTAGAAACTTTCGAGAAGTAATTCTTTGCAAACAGAAGATGATCAGCAAAATACTCGGCATTGTGAGGAAGCGGATCAAAAATTGTATCTCCATATTCATGCGTATAGTGAGAGCCGAATTTTCCCGTTCCAATTGTAGCATCATACTTATCTTCTTGAAAATCCACCATTACAGCTAAAATCTTAAGTGTATCCGAAGAAGAAAAATTCTGAACTTGGTTTTGCGGAACAGAGAATCGCTTATTATAAGATTGGGCAGAGATGCTGCCCAATCCAATAATCAATATTAGAAACCCAACTAAGTTTTTCATTTATGGTTAAATGCCTCTTGGAAATCCTAAAGTAGATTCGCTCTTCGCTCCCCAATTCATTGAAAGTGAAAAGCGAAGTGTGTTTGAAAGCGGATGGTTTTCACTGCCTTTAAATACATCTGTTGTAATGTAGCTGAAATCAAATCCGTAAGAATCGTAACGAATACCGGCACCGAGTGTCATGAATTTTCTATTACCGAACGCCGGATCTTCATAAAATAAGCCTGCTCTAAGGGCAAACATAAATCCGTCTTTTGGATTTCCATACCAATATTCTAATCCGGTTGATGTAACGATATCACGCATCTCTTCACCGAACGATTGATCCGACCATGCAGAAAATATTGCTTGATACCAATCTTTTCTCTTGGTTGTTGTGGTGACGGTTGTTGTGTCTGTACCTAGAATATCATCCTTAATATTTGTCTTACCCTTATCTACGAGAAGCTTGCTAAAGTCCAATGTCCATGTAATTGAATTGTATTCATCTGAAAATGGCTTAACAGCAAAACCTAATCTGAAGTTAGTTGGAATAGGATCGGCTTGCGCTTGATCTATGTAATAAATTTTTGGACCAAGGTTGCTAAGGTTAACACCTAAGCTGAATTTGTTTCCAAGATCGCCAACAAGTGGTATATCAAATGTTTCAGGTCTCCACATAGCAGCAACGTCGAAGCTTACGGAAGTAGCAACACCGGAACCTTGTTCTTGTTCTGTTGGTTTATCTGCCAAGCGGCTGTGGATTAATCTGAAGTTAACGCCAAGTCCCCAATCGTTGCTAAGCTTTGTAGCATAACCAAGTGTAAAAGCAGCATCGAATGAACGGAATTTTCCAACCGGATCCGGTGAGTTTGAGAGTGTTCTGACAAATTCGCCGTAATTCATGTATGTAACACTTACCAAAAGACTTCCGCTAATATCTTCAATGTACTGACGATAAGTTGCATAATCATAAAAGATGTCTAAATTAAATTGCGGCAGCCAGTTACTATGTGTTAAGTTAACTTCTGAACCGGTTAAGAAAGCAATACCAGCCGGATTCCAAAAGATAGCCGAAGAATTATCCGCCAAACCTACGCCTGACTCACCAAGTCCGCCCGCGCGTGAATCCGGGGCTAATAATAAAAACGGCACTGCTGCTTCGCCTTGAGCTTTCAATACATTCGCTGATATGAACATTGCACAAACAATCATCAGCATCGAGATTTTTTTCATTTATTTTGTTCCTCCTAAGATTAATTTCATTTTTTTTAATACTTGTCATGTTTTGTTCCGAATTACCGGTACTCAACATCTCAATCTATTTTTCAAAGAGATTCTTCTCCCACTCTTGGCGGGATCAGAATGATAAATAACTTATTTAATTACAGAGAGTTTACCTAAGACATTGTCTTTGAAACTCCCATCGGCTGATTCTACAATTAATTTATAGAGATAAGTCCCGTTAGCAATTTGATTTCCATCTTCATCTCTTCCATCCCAGTCTATCTTAACAAATTTTTCTAGGATATCATTAGATTCGATAGTTTTTATAAGTCTTCCGGCAATTGTATAAATTTTTATTCTGGAGTTGAATGTTGAACTATAATTGTGCTGAAAAGTAAAAGTTGTATTTGATGTCATCGGATTCGGATAGTTTACCAAATCTCTTATTACAATACCTTTATCGGCAGATACTACAGTAAATGCAGCTTCTTGCGATGAGAAGTTATTGAATACGTCCCACGCCTTTACTTTTATTTTGTAATCACCGGTTGCCATCGAAGAAAAAGTATATTTAGTTAAACCGGATTTGCCGCCGGAATTAAGATCACCTACAAAATTATTTGTAAGATCGTAAGTATTTGCCGCGTCCTCATTTAGAATCGCTTCCAGCTTATGTCCAATTCCGGTTCCGGTTGTATTCAAACCGGTTTGATCTTTGAGCTTAGCAATGAGAGTAAAGTTCGGATTAACTAAATAAGAACTCTCAAAGTTGGTGTCGTCAAAAAATATCTCTATTTCCGGACCTTTGTTATCGTTCGGTGTACTCTGATCAGTACCACCAACTATTATATTGCTTGTATAACCAACACCATCCGTATTCGAATTTGAAACATAAGCCACAATTTTGCCATTCTTATTTTCGTAAGAAATATCTTTTGGAACAACAAACTCAGTTTCAAACTGTCCGTTTTTAACTGATGCTCTTCCTTTAAATATCAAACCGCCTTGCTGCTTTGCAGTGTAATTCATTTCTTGATAATAGATGCTTCTTTCAGAATCATAAACAGTAAGTATTACTTCACCATCAATTTGGTTTATCTTTCCTTCAGCATTGCGTACGCTGCCTTTTAATTTAACAGTACTAAGTGCACTAAGTTGAATCTGCGATTGCGTACTTTTCCCATTAACAGAATCTATGTTCACCGGTAAAACCGGAAGATTCATTCTAATAGTTGGATCGCCAAAGAGATGATACTTTTCATCATTTTCTTTATCAACCATATATTGTTTTAAAAGGAAATAAGCTTTTCCAACTCTTATTGGAAGATTATTAGCATCTTTTGTTCTAAACAGATTTGTGTAAAGGGAGTCATTCAATGTAGCATTATATTGAGAATACACAATACGGGAAGCAGTAAATGCCAAAATGGAACCGGCATCCTTCATATTCATCATTGTCTCTGTAGAACTTTGCTGTTTTGGATCGTCATATTTTCCAAAATCGCAAGTAGCCGCGGTTAAGAAAAAGTAATTGGAATTCTGAAGTTGAGGAATTGATGTTGTCTTTTCAAAAACATTTTCATGTGCCCAAAGCTCTGGACTGCCGTGACCAACGTAATTTAGAATGAGTGTTCCATTATTAATTGCATTTATAATTGCTTTATTTACTTCCGGCTTTCTTCTTCCAAGTCCAACATAAACAGTAGGATACGCAACAAGATAAATCTTATTCTGGAAAAAGAATTTTGGAAGAATTTGGTTTGCTAATGTTTCTGATTGTGATGTATGCATATCACCATTATCTTCACCCGCACCAGCAGGACCATCATCAGCAATCAAAGTTATTGAAGTTCTCCAATCACCTTTACTTTGCACTGTTTCGTAGTTAATAATTTTATCAATTGCGATATCAGCTTCTTTAGCAGACTGTACATTTAATCGGCCTATAGCAACATCTGGTTTTAGGTCTGCACCGGAAACACGTGCAAAGTAATCATCAGATGTATAAGAATAAATCTCATCCAGCGATTGCTGAGTTTGATAGGTCGGTACAAGATTGATATTATTTTTAACAGTATTCAAATAATCATAAGTACCGTCGCCAAAAAGAAGAACATAAGAAGGTTTAATCTGCCAGCTATCATAAGCAAATTTTATAAAGTCGCGAATAGCAATCGGATCAAATACGCCGCCGGAAAATTCATTCATTATTTCATCAACATAAAAGGCTTGGGCTGTCAGTTTGTTTGGAGAATCAGTAGTTCTGTATTTGATATAACGTTCAGCTTGAGTTTTTAATTCCTTAGGTGCAATTACAATCAATTCACTACCGCCAATTGTCCCGCGTATGTTTGAATTTTCTACTTTAACGGTTCCGGTTGGAGTTTTGTAACCGGCTGATGTTACCGCAAAATATTTTGATACCGCTCCTTTTGTTTCTGAAGCTTGAAAACGTGCTTCGCCGCCGCTAATAGCAGAATTTGTAATCATCTTAACATTTGAAATGTCGGAAACATCAAAAATCTGTATCGCGCCGCTGGAAAAATTTGTAAATGTATAATCCAAAGTTGCAGTAGTGTCTTTAGAATAAACAGTAAGATTATCACCCACAGCACGGAGATACTTGTTATAAGCTATTTCAAAATAATCCAGATATAATTTGGTACTTGCTGAAGGATCTACAACCGAAATTTTTAGAACGCTTCTTTCGTCAGTCAGCCCACCTCTATAAGTTGCTTGCGCAAAACCTTCACCACCGTAATCATAATGGGAATCAATTCCCCAGATAGAACTTGTAAATATCTGGCTTCCACTCTCTTCAATTTTATAGTTTGTTGTTGAAGTTGATGTATGTGCAACTCTAACAGTATAGTCAATCGGAGTGTTTATAACCCAGCCATTAAGAGAGTTTAGAAAAGTGCGACTCTTTACACTAACATCTAACAGTTCTCCAAAATATTCTCTGCCCGATTCTCCAATGTTTACGCTGTCTTTTTCATAACTCTTAAATGCTCTTGTAAAAGTCTGCTGAGAAGCATTACTCACATTAAGCGAAGGTTTGTCTGCCATTCTCTTACCGGTTGAACCGCCAAACGTTAACCAATAATAATTTTTCTTTGAGTAATAATTCTTTGAGCGCATCAGCGCTTTATAATCCTTGTTGTATTCCCAAAAATCGGATGGTCTTGCATAGAATAAAATATAATCAGCGGCATCAAACTTTCCATCTTCTTCACCAAAAATCTTAATCGCGTTCTCAATTAAACCGGTGTTGTTTGTTTTGCGCAAATCTTCCGGAAGCGGCGCGCCGCCGTAACCAAATATTCTAATCGTTTTAGGATCTAAAGAATTAACATCAACCCCTAAGTTTTGCAGAAATGTTCTATCAATCTTGTAGATTCCCTCTTCATTAGTTTCAAAACGAAACCATGTTCCATCAGCTAAAACCGAATTCGATATTTTTTGTAAACGGGTCTGCTGCTCTCCCCAGTTCCTTGCTACCGACCAATTTAGAATTAATGAACTGAGAGTTTCATCATTAACTACTGTTTTCTTATTAACAGAAGAACCAAAGTTAATTCGAAATACTATTCTACTATAAACTTTAATTTGGCTTAAAGCCGCATTGAATTGAACCGGATAGATTTTAATAGTTTGCACGGGTAAATTTCTAACTAAACCAAAATCGCCAAAAGCGATCAAATCAGATTCTACTGCTTTGTAGTAATCGGGAATAACATTGTACACGAATTGATTGCCGGAGCTATCCTTTTGCATAGTTGGATTGGGAAGATATCTACCGGATAAACTAGTAAAACTTGATGAAATAACTTGAATTGTGTTTCCGGTTTCAGCCGGGACACCAACGTTTAGTTCTTTTAACAGAAGCTGAGGTAATCCGGCTTTCCAGCCATTTTCATTGCGTAGACCCGGTATATCTAACCTTATAAATGATAATCCACTATATGTAGCAGTAACTGTGTCTTTAACAATCGGTCGGTATTCGATAACAATAGAATTGGCGTCTGAGGAAAGAACCTTTAAATCTTGCGCAGACATAGCGAGATTTAAAACAAAAAAGAGAAACATTATTGAGAATTTGGTTTTCATAAACGCTTTAGAGTTATTTAAAAAATTTTTGCCAAAAAATGAATATCAAAAGCGGTAAACAAATTCTCTATACTATTTCTCCAATTTTCTAGGCAAAATTTATGTAAGAACTGCTTATAATGTCAAGACAATAAACAAGTTTTAAGCTTAGAGCTTATTTATTGCATTACCCTAAAATGTGACTACTTTATCTGCCCAAACAACAAGATCTACACAATCAACCATAGTAGAAATTGGGCAAGCTTCTGTTTCCGACAAGCTTCTGGATTTCAAACAAGTTCCGCATGCCAATATTTCGCCTCCAACAGCTACAAATTGTTTTAACTGCTCATCAACATTATACTTTTCATGAGTTAGCCCCTCACACTCTACGGCTTCTCCCATCAAAAACAATTTTACTTCGTGTCCTTGCTTTTTGGCTGTTGTTGCAAAGCGAAATGCATTCCATGCTTTTTCAAATTCTTTTGTTTCAAGAATGATTCCAATTTTCATTCAAAACCCTTTCAATAATTTATAAACAGTAAATACAAATAAACTTATTAAACACCTCGCTACTTCATCAACATTAATTTTTGCGTCTTCACAATTCCGCCGGATTTAAGTACAGCCAGATAAACTCCGGAAGATAATTGGGAATTAAGAACTGAGAATTGAGAATTATAATTTCCGGGATTTTTGTATTCATCAACCAATGTTTTTACTTTATTACCGATTGTATCGTAAATCTCGAGAGAAACATGACCAGCCTTTGCGAGTTGATAATCAATCTTTGTTTCCGGATTAAAAGGATTAGGATAATTTTGCAATAATTTAACTTCGCTTGGAATCTCTTCTGTTTTTTCAACATCAGTTACAAACTCATAAACACGAACGTAATCAACATTCATCGAAATTGGAAACTGCATCGTTCCATTCGGATTGCCCGGCCAGTTGCCGCCAATTGCCAAATTCAGCAAAATAAAATGAGGAAGATGAAATTCTTCTGTGCTGTTAACACTATTGGAAATGCTGAAAGTAAAATAAGGTTTGTTATCTACATACCACTTTATCAGAACAGAATTCCATTCGATTGTGTAAAGATGATATCGAGAAACATCGAATGTTGTTGTTTTTCCTTCCGAGACATGAGCCCCGGCAGCATTAGCCCAGTGAATTGTTCCGTTAACAGAAGTAGCATTGTTAACGTGTTCCATTATATCAATCTCGCCACACTTTGGCCAGCCGATAAAAGTAATGTTATCACCGAGCATCCAGAATGCCGGCCAAGATCCTTGCCCAATAGGTATTTTTATATACGCTTCAATTTTTCCATACTTAAAACTTCTTTTGCCTTGTGTTTTCATTCGTGCCGAAGTGTAACTCTTTCCGCCGTATGATTCTTGTCGTGCGGTAATGACCAACTGACCGTTTTCAATCTTAGCGTTTTCCGGTCGGCTCGTGTAGTATTCCAGTTCATTATTTCCCCAGCCGTTATTGTTTCCAACTTCAAAAACCCAATTAGATGTATTTATACTTGGCCCGTCAAATTCATCAGACCAAACCAAATTCCA
>Ga0172380_10003359_pt1 | contig 22124 bp, 17 predicted proteins | sample Leawe162metaG_FD_119747 | JGI IMG/M metagenome (GOLD analysis project Ga0172380, IMG submission 119747) | Leachate microbial communities from a municipal landfill in Southern Ontario, Canada - Leachate well 162 metaG | ecosystem: Engineered > Solid waste > Landfill > Unclassified | place...
CTGGTGCATACCCGAGTTCGGCCATGGCCAGCACACCATCACCGTTGCCCAATTTGACGTGCGTGCCGTGTGGATTGGCGGGATCGCCCGGCACACCATCTGTCAACACACCTTGCAGGTAATAATCATTGCCAGGTGGCGTGTATTTCATGCGCACCGCCAGTGCCGCCATAGGAAAAACTGGAGGGCCGTTCTGCCCGGCTTGCGCCATGTCATTCGCCATGCCGTAGGGCGGCTGGATAAAAACGCCAGAGGTATCGGTAACGTAAAACTCGGAATCAACCGGATAAAGACCGGCCAGCACCGAGAGGCCGTTATCGGAAAAGTTTTTTTGCAGCCAGGCATGATAGAACTGCGCGGTATTGCTGCCTGCCTCGATGTTGTCCGCACCGACAAAAGCACCGACGTAATGGGTGTTGAATTTGCTGCCGAGCTGGCTGTGATAGTGGATGTAAGCGGTGGAATCATCCCAACCCAGCAGCTTCTCCATGTCCAGACCGATTCTCGCTTCGGTGTGTCCCAGCCATGCAGCACCGCGCTGGAGGCCACCGGAGACATTCGCCAGCACATCGCTCTTGTGGCTGAATTCCAAAGTCACTCCCTTGTTAAGGAGATCAGTGCGTGTTCCGCCCCAATCGCCCGTCAGGGTCGTTGCATTCCAGTCCGGATTCTCTTCTGCGATTGCATTGCCGATTCCGGCAAACAGCGCAACCACCATCAGTGGCAATACAGCTCCTACACGCATGACAATTCACTCCGTGGTTGTTGATAAAACGCTTAACGCGACAAATTTGAAAGTCACACCCGGAAGAGGCTGACTGCCTCCTGTAATTCTTTGGCCAATTGCTCCAGATGCACAATATCACGGGTGTTCGATTGCACCGCTGCATGATTCTCTTCCGACATTTGTGCAATCTTCTCGACATTACGTGCAATCTCGGTACTGGCCAGTCCTTGTTCACTGACTGATGCCGCGATATCGCTGACTCCACGGTTTGATTTCTTGATTGCATCGCCTGTCCCGGCCAATACCTCGGCGACATGCTCGACCTGTTCCTGTGTTGCCTGCAAAGAATGCAAGCCCGCCTGTATGGCGCCTTCAACCAGATCAGTTCTTTGGCTCAAAGAGTTGGTGATCCGATCGATCTCGTTGGCCGACTTGGCGGATTTCTCCGCCAGCTTGCGCACTTCATCCGCCACTACCGCAAAACCGCGCCCCTGTTCGCCGGCGCGCGCCGCCTCGATCGCCGCATTCAGCGCGAGCAGATTGGTTTGGTCGGCGATATCCTTCACCTGTTGAGTCATACCGGAAATGGAGCGGGTGCTGTCGACAAATTCCCTGACCGAATTGGTGATCTGATTGACCGCCTCCTGCACAGCATCGATCTCGGCCATCATCACCGTGACGCTCTCATTACCCTGGGTCGCTTGCTGCAAGCTATGCTCGGACAGTTTGCGCACATCGTCGGTATTCGCTGCCACCGAATTGATGCTCACGGTGATCTCTCCCACCGCCGCTGCCGTAGAGGCCGCCGCCTCACTTTGCGCCCGTGAGCCCTGTGCGATTTGCGCTGCAGAGGCAGACAACTGGGCCGCAGTTCCGGTCACCTTGGCAGCACCATCAAGCACCCGGCGGATGATGCTGCCGAAACTGTCGATCAATCCATTGAACGCTGTTGCAGTTTTGCCGATTTCATCTTCGCTGCGCACTATCACACGCCTGGACAGATCGCCGCTCATCTGCATTTGCAGCATGGCCTGTTGCAGCTCACGTGTCGGGCGTGTAACAAATCCGATCAACCAGCCGATCAGGAAATACAACAGCACCTGCACCAGCACCTGTGCACCCCATAGAATGGCATCCGCCTTGGCAATCAAGGCATACTCTTCCGACATATCCAGGGTAATACTTGCCGCACCGTTGACCGATCCTTCCGCTACGGTGTGGCACATCAGGCAGTTGGTGCCTCTGAATTCTTTTCTGGCGATGAATGGCACCACAACACGCAAGGCATTTGTCCCGGACTTCTGCATCAGCTCGGTTTGTTGTTTTCCGCTTGCCAGCGCTTGTCTATCCAGACCATCCTGGGCCTGCTCGGATGGAAGGCCGGGGCCGTACTGCTCGATCACCGGTGTATGGCGCATCACACGCAGTTCAAGCACCTTGTCCGAAGCGCCCATCTTCTCCACATACAACTTGCGTTGATCGGCGTCGCTGATGATACCGTTGAGCATCAGCATGTTCAGCCCGTTCAGTACCCCATCGGCCGAGACCTCTGCTTTTTGCCGCGCCTCCTCCAGCACGTGCTCCTCAAACGCATTCAGCGCCACACGCTGCGCGAGCAACATGATCGCCAGCAGAATAAGCTGGATTGGGATTTGCAGCTTGCTCTTTAACGATAGCTTGCTCCACCAGGTGCTCATGTTTTTCCCATTTGCGTCTTTCGGTATCGTTGTATCAGGCTTCTCCGGTGATGCTTTAATTCTTTTCCACACCCTCTGCGGCAGAGTTTTCAGGTACCGTATCCACAGGCAGCGCATCTGTTGCAAAACTCACACCTGACGCAGCGGCAACCCCGGAAGCCCCCAATATATCCTCCGAACTTCCATTTTCCGCATCGATCTGTACCGTGCCACCATCCTGCCGTGCAGCCTCTTCCGCTTTCTTGTTCATCACGATGATGCTAATGCGCCGGTTGATCGGATTCAATGGTTTCTCGTTATCGAACAATACCGCCGAGGACAATCCCACCACGCGCACGATTTTTTCTTCAGCCAGACCGCCAACAATCAACTCACGGCGCGAGGCATTGGCACGATCCGCCGACAACTCCCAGTTGCTGTAACGCCCGCCTGCCGTGACATAAGGCTGTGCATCGGTATGTCCGGACAGACTGACCTTGTTCGGCATGTCGTTCAGCATCTTGCCGATCTCGTGCAGGATGTCGCGCGTGTAATCTTCCAGCTTTGCGCTGCCGCTCTGGAACATGGGGCGGTTCTTTTCATCCACGATCTGGACACGCAGTCCTTCAGTCGTCAGATCCAGCAATATCTGGCTTTTGAACTTCTCAAGTTTTTTGTTGCTCTCGATAGCGGCTTCGATATTCTTTTTCAGTTGCCGCAACTGCTCAATTTCTTTCTTCGCCTCTAGGCGCAGAAACTCCTGTCGCGCAGCTTTCAGATTGATGACTTTTTTTTCCGGCGGCAGCTCGCCTTTCTTTACCTGGCCTTCACTGCGGGTAAGGTCCTGCCCGCCCCCCTTGATGATGCTGGAGCTGTCACCGCTGCCGCTGCCGCCCATCAATGCCACCTTGAGCGGGGTCTTGAAGTATTCGGAAATGCCTTGCAGATCACCTTTGGCTGTCGAACCCAGCAACCACATGAGCAGGAAGAATGCCATCATCGCCGTGACAAAGTCGGCATAGGCGATCTTCCATGCGCCACCGTGATGGCCGCCAACCACCTTCTTGATGCGCTTGATAACGATGGGGCGCTTGTTCTTGTCTTCAGCCATGATGGGCGCTTAGCGTTTTTGTTTGACGTGCTCTTCCAGTTCGGCGAAGCCGGGGCGCTCGGTCGAGTTCAACACCTTGCGTCCGAACTCGACCGCCATTGCCGGTGCATAGCCATTCAGATTCGCCAGCAACACCACCTTGACTGCCTGAAACATCTTGCTTCCTTCCTCTGCCTTCTGTTCCAGCAGCCCGGCCAGCGGCCCAACGAAGCCATAGGCCAGCAAGATACCGAGGAAGGTGCCGACCAGTGCATGCGCGATCAGCATGCCCAGCTCGGACGGCGGGATTCCCACCGACTCCATGGTGTGGACCACACCCATCACCGCCGCCACGATACCGAAGGCCGGCATCCCGTCCGCCAATTTGGCGAGGACATGCGAGGAAACCATGGATTCATGGTGGTGCGTCTCGATCTCGACATCCATCAGATTCTCGATCTCCATCGCGTTCAAATTACCGCTCACCATGATGCGCAGATAATCGGTGATGAATTCGACCACATGATGGTCGGATAATATTTTTGGATATTTGGCGAAGATCGGGCTCTCTTCCGGCTTTTCGACATCACCCTCGATCGACATCATGCCCTCCTTGCGCACCTTGCCCAGCAACTCGTACATCAGCGCCATGAGCTCCATGTAAGTCTGCTTGTTGTACTTGGATCCCTTGAGCAGGGATGGCAAATCCTTGAGAGTGGCTTTGATTGCTTTCATGTTATTGCCGACGAAGAACGCACCCAGTGCACCCCCGCCGATCATCAGCAATTCCAGCGGCTGCCACAACGCGCCCAAATGGCCGCCCGCCAAGGCAAAACCACCGAATACGGACCCTATCACCACAACATATCCAATGATGACCAGCATGGTTCTATCCCTCACCCATTTCGTTTCGATTACTCTTCATGCTAGCAGCACCTGTTCTGATTCATACACAGAACAGCCCGGCTTTTCTGCAACTGTTCTTGTTTTACGCTGTGCAGATGCCCATAAAAAGCCGCTACTGCTGAAGCTCTTCAGTAGTAGCGACATCATTCGGTGAAACTTTAGGAAGAGTAATGTGGTCGGGTTTGCGCGCGTGCTGTTGGGGCTTCAGCCCCTTACAGCCACGACCCGCCCCTTGCGGGTGCGAGCCGACATTTTTACTGCTGAATGAATCCGGCCTACAAACCCGCTGCGGCGCTCTCCACCTGCTTCGACTTCTTTGTCTTGCCCGCGCGTGACGGCGGCTTGCAGATGCCGCAGGTATAGGCTTCGCACAACTCATGCGTATGCACCACGAACTGCCCATCGCATTCGTGGCAAGCCGTCAGTTGCATCATGTCTGCCTCGAAAAAACGGATCAGAAACCAGGCGCGGGTGATACTCAAGACCGGTTCATCATCGTCCACTTCAGCCTGCTCCAGATAGAGACGATAACTCTTGACCAACGCCTCGACCCCGGACACACCCGCGTGCTTCAGCATGAACTGATAAATCCCCATGAATAGCGAAGAATGGATATTGGCCGACCAGCTCATGAACCAGTCGGTGGAATAAGGCAGCATACCTTTGGAGGGGGACTCGCCTTTCACCTCCTTGTACAACTTGAGCAACCGTTCGCGGCTCAGATGCGTTTCTTCCTGCAACAACTGCAAACGCGCGCCCATATTGATCAGCTCCACCGCGATCTGAATCTCGCGCGCCTCGTTCACCACACTCTTGTTACGCATCACTTTCGCTCCCTGATTTTTTAAGTCGGACCGCAGCCCTGACACGGTGCGGGAAGGGCTGCTGGCGGCGGCTCCCACAATCGGCTGCTACGCAGTAACGTGTCGCAGCCGCCAGTCCGACAGCTCTCCGTAATACATCCACCGCGTCGGACTGGAGTCCGACCTGCACTACCTTAGGCGGCGAGCGCTTCGACCGGCTGTCCCGCCATCAGGATGGTGGAATGCGCCTTCGACATCATTCGGTCCTTGTTGTAATCGGTGATCATATTGAGCAGGAGACGTTCATCAAAACGGAAACGGCACAGCAGCATATTGGATGCCGCCATCTTCAACAGCTGCGCCGGCGACAATCCGGCGATCAGTTCGGCCAGCTCCTCGCTCACGCCCAGACGGAAGATCGCGCTCGCCTTGTCGTTGCGGATCATCTGCTGCGCCAGCATCATGTAAGAAAGATTGGTTTCGCGGATTTCTTCGTGTACTTGAATCGTGTTCATCATTACCCCCCAAGAATGCTGTCTCAATTCGACGATCGCATTCTGCGAGAATGAGGCACAGAAAAAAATCAGAGGTATTCCGATTTTTACCTAGGGAATTCATCCATTGCGCAACTAGGAAAATTTCCTACAAAAAGCGACCACCCCCGCCACGACTCATGATCAGGGCGGAGGTGGTTTCGGATATGTGACATGCCGCGAGGAGGAGGCAACATGGTGCACGCCAAGGTTAGCGGCAGCGTTTGCGGAAACTTTAGGGGAAATTGAAAGTATTTTTCCCCGGCTCTACAAACAGAGTGCCAGCCCAGCATATCGAACCAAAGACAGCCCCACAATCTGATTGCGAAAGAAGGCGCATGCGGCCCACAAACATCATCAGTCAGCTAGTTTGTCACAACCCTTTTTTGCCAGCTTGCACACCAGCTCATAATCGCGACGTGCCAGATCAAGACGTCCCATTTGCTCATAGGCCATCGCCCGTGCAAAATAGGGCTTGGTACTACGCCCCATGCGTTTCCGTTCAGCAATATCGATGGCTTTGGTGAATGCCGCCACTGCCGCATTCCACTCATGCTTTTTGAGCAAAGCTGCACCCAGATTGTTGTAGGAGAAAGGCCAGTCTGGCTGCAACTCGACTGACAGGGTTAGATCGCGGATAGCGGAATCGTACTCATCCACCTTGACTAATTCTGTCCCTCGGTTGTAGTAAATGCGATACACCCCCGGCAGCTCTTGTTTGTCCTTCACCAATTTCACCGCATCATCCCACAGAATCAAGGGGTGCGAAAACGAAGCAAGCCGGTCCATGGAGATCGGAAACATCGCCAGCGCCACCGCCCCGACCACAATCCCTGCCATGCGCTTGTCCAGCCTGTCCAGCAATAGCGGAAGCAGCGCACACGCACCCAACGCCCACAGGTAGCTGCGATAAAGCACAAAACTTTCCTGGATGCGAATGGTGGAAAACTCCGGCATGAACATCAACCACGGAAATAGCAGTGCAAAGCCGAGTAGCCCCAAACGCCCACGCCTGAACAGCAGCCAGGCCGCCAGCGCGCCCCAAGACAGAAAGGCGAACAGCGCCAGGAGATAGCCCGACCACAGCGAGGCCGCGAATGGCTCGCGCATATCGACTGACATCCAGTTAGGATTCGGGAACAACCAAAGCGCGACATACTTGAAGAACAGCCAGCCTTGGGTCAATACACTCAATGGATAATTCAAGTCACTGGCTGATTCGGCCAACATGTCAGGCGCGTAGATTTCGTAGGCCGACCCCAGAATTCCCCTTTTTGCCGCCACCACGAATAGCGCCACCAACACCAAACCCGCAATCGGCACCCATCTTTGTTTGATTTTTCTACGCCAATCCCCATGCAACAAGATGGTCAAGGCCATCAAAATGGCTGGCAGCATAATTGCGTGTTCCTTGCTGAACACCGCCAGATAATAGAACAACACGCTCGCCCACAGCCACGGTTTGCTTTCTCGTTCATCGCCGCGCAACCAGGCCAGCATCGCCAGCAGACTGAACAGGGCCGCCAGCAACATGGTGCGCTGTACTAGATATCCTGCGGCATACACGGCTATCGGGTGCAAGGCAAACAACAACGCGGCTGCGAACGCAAGACCACCTGCATTAAGCTGCTCCCGTGTGCGTTGCTGCAACAACGATTCAAACAGACGTGCCAGAAAGAAAAATAATGTAACGACGACAGTCGCATGCAATAACAGATTCTCAATACGAAAATGCAGAATATCGAGACCAAACAAAGCCTTGCCCCACGCCAGCGAGGCATAGGGCAAAGAACGCAATTCAAAAGGAGAGTAGTGATAATCATCTATCGGCTGATGTTCTGTCTCTCGCAGCATAAAGAACGGAAGATCATCGAATACGATGGGGTTCCACAGAAATTGACCGTACAGGGCAGACACCGCACACAGCAGAAGCAATACGAACCACACGCGCATTTTTCTCGACATAACTGTTCACCTCACCCCATAAAACACAAAAGCCGGGAGACCCGGCTTTTGTGACGGCATTAACTTAACCGTTTATTTACACCATTGGTTATCTTTACAAGTACCCGATGTTGTCCAATCTATACCGGCAGAACCAACCGTCGGTGTCAGAATATAAGTTACACCTTGGGCGGTATTTGCCGGATCAGGTAGCCCGGTTGTAGCAGTAACAGTGATCACACCTGCCGCTGTCGTTGCCTTGCTCTTGATGAGCTTGCTTCCGGTTACTGCAGTACCAGCCGCACCAGAGTCCATATCATCCGGAACACCGCCGGTAGAACCGCCCGCACACCAAGTTGCGGTGCCACCGATTGCCACAGCTTCATCAGCAATACAGATTTCCACTGCAGTCTTCAGCGCAGCCGTACCTTGTACCAGTTCAGTCGCCTTTGCCTTCTTGGTGTAGTCGCTGTAAGCAGGGATCGCCACAGCAGCCAGAATGCCGATAATCGCAACCACGATCATCAGTTCGATCAGGGTAAAACCTTTTTGGACTTGTTTCATTGTCTATCTCCTTTGCGGGTTATAACGTTGCCCTTGCGGGCACACACGGGGTGTGCGGGTTAATAGTAGCAGGTTACGTGCCATCGTCAAATGCCGGGATAGCGGGGGTTTGACACCTGCCTCACGATAGAAATGTGACTGAAAGCGCCGCAAAGGTGACGTTTTTTGTCAGTCAGGGCTTGTATCCGGGAATGCTTCCTTCAGCCACATCATCGATTTGTTCAGGTGACAAAAATCGGTGTGCATATTCAAGATAGACCCGCTCGCGGATAAAGGCGTCGAACAGCTCGGGATCGATATGGCCGTTCAGTTTGAAGTTGCCGAGGATGTTGAGCGATTCCGTCAGCGTCTTTCCGGGCTTGTAGGGGCGGTCTTTGGCGGTGAGTGCCTCGAAGATGTCGGCGATACCCATCAGCCGTGCCTGCACCGACATCTGCTCGCGCGTCAGCCCTTTGGGGTAGCCTTTGCCATCCATGCGTTCGTGGTGGCCGCCCGCGTATTCCGGCACACGTTTAAGGTGCTTGGGCCAGGGCAAGGATTCCAGCATCTTGATGGTGACGACGATATGGTGGTTGATGATCTCGCGTTCGGCCGCGGTGAGCGTGCCGGCCCGAATCGTGAGATTTTCCAATTCATCCGCCGACAGAAAATCTTCAGCCACGCCCGCCGCGTTGCGCCAGCGATAGCGGGCAATACGCTGTACACGCTCGACATCCTCATCCGACATCTTTTCGCCGCCAATATTGCAGTGGCGCAGGAATTCGCGGTCGTCATCCGCTTGGGCGACGCGTTGCATGAATAAATCCTCGCTGATCACTCCACGCAGCATCTCGATCTCTGCATCGCGCTTGAGAACTTCAAATCGGGTATCAATAAGCCGGATACGGTCAAACAGCGTATGCAGCTTGGTCGCCTTGTCCACCACGTGCACCGGCGTGGTGATCTTGCCGCAGTCGTGCAAGAGACCAGCCATCTTGAGTTCGTAACGATCCTGATCGGTGAGTTTGAAGTCCTTGAGCTCGCCCTCGTCGGTACGGCTGGCAGCCTCGGCCAGCATCATGGTCAGCGCCGGCACGCGTGCACAGTGCCCGCCGGTGTAGGGTGACTTATCGTCGATCGCAGTGTTGATGAGTTTGATGAAGGATTCGAACAACTCCTCCAGTTGCTGTATGAGGCGCCGGTTGCTGATGGCTATGGCGGCCTGCGAAGCGAGAGACTCCAGCAGTTTCTGGTCGTCAAGCGAGAATTGCTGCACCCCGCCTTTCTCGTCCAATGCATTGATGAGCTGCAACACGCCGATGATTTCGTGCTCATGGTTCCGCATCGGTACGGTCAGAAAAGAGTGCGAGCGGTAGCCGGTCTTGGCATCGAATTGCTTGGTGCCGGAAAAGTCGAATCCCTCGGCAATGTAGGCATCGGGAATATTGACCGTCTCTCCGCTCAAGGCGGCATGACTGACCACCATGGCATGGTTGTCCAATCCGTCTTTGCATAATTTTATGGGATAAAACGGGATAGGATTGCCCGAAGTGCCACCCATACGAATATCAAGCGATAGGTTATGTACTATCTCGAAAGTAAGTACCTGCTCTTCGGTATCGACCAGATACAGCGTGCCTGCATCTGCATTGGTGATCTTCATCGCCGCACTCAAGATGCTTTCCAGCAGCTTGTCGATATTGCGTTCGCTGGAAAGTGATGCGCCAATGGCATTCAAGTCGTTCAGACGATTGAGCAGGCCTTCCAGCGTGGCGCGCTGTACCTGTTCCTGCGCCTTATAAGCTTTGACCTTGGTGGTGTTCATTTTTCCCTCAACTCATCACTGCGGGTTAAACCCCGTCCGTCTGAGTTATTTGATGCACACCGAGCGTACTTGTTGGATGTCGGTGATGCCGCTCAACACTTTTTCGATGCCGTCCTGTTTCAGGGTGCGCATGCCTTCATCCAGCGCGATGGCGAATAACTCGGCAACACGCGCGTGCTCCTGGATGGCTTTTTTCGCCGGGTCGGTACCGATCAGTAATTCGTGCAGACCCACGCGTCCGGCATAGCCGGTATTGGTGCATTTTTCGCAGCCGACCTTTTCATACAACGTGATCTGTCCTTTGTCATCGCCAAATAGCTTGACCCATTCTGCGTACTGCTCCTTCATGGCCGCGTTCGGGTCTTTTTTCCATCTGTCTGTATTCTTCATTTCTTCCGCGTATTCGGCAAGCAGGGTCTTGATTTCATCCTGCGTGGCGATGTGTGCTTTTTTGCAGTGTTTGCACAGCCGCTTCGCCAGACGTTGCGCCAGGATGCCAAGCAACGCATCCGCAAAGTTGAACGGATCCATTCCCATATCGAGCAGGCGGATGATGGATTCCGGGGCGCTGTTGGTGTGCAGGGTGGCGAATACCAAGTGACCGGTGAGTGAAGCCTCGATACCGGTGGCAACCGTTTCCTTGTCGCGCATTTCACCAACCATGATCACGTCCGGGTCGGCACGCAGAAAAGCGCGCATGATGGTGGCAAAATCCAGACCGGCTTTTTTGTTGATCTGTACCTGGCGCAATCCCTTCTGCGTAATTTCCACCGGGTCTTCCACCGTCCATATCTTGGTGTCGGGGGTGTTGATGTGCTTGAGGATGGAGTGCAGCGTGGTGGTCTTGCCGGAACCGGTCGGGCCGCATACGAAGAACAATCCATAGGGTTTGGCGATGGTCTTTTTGATCAACTCCAGATTGCGCTCGGAAAAGCCCATCTTGTCCAGCGGGATCGGTTCGCCTGATGCCAGGATACGCATCACCACGTCTTCCACACCACCCTGAGTGGGAATGGTTGCCACACGCAGCTCGATATCGATCGGGCCGAATTTCTTGAATTTGATCTTGCCGTCCTGCGGCCGGCGCTTCTCGGAAATATCGAGATCGCACATGATCTTGAGTCGTGTCACCAGCGCATTGCGATAGGTGGCAGGGATCTCGATGTAGCTCAACAGGGAACCGTCCTTGCGCAAGCGGATACCGGTCTTGCCTTTACCCGGAAGCGGCTCGATGTGGATGTCGGATGCACCCATTTTGTAGGCGTCGACGATGATCTTGTTGACCAGCTTGACCAGCTCGTTGTCGGCAGCCGCATTCAGGTCTTCCTGGTTGACGCCACCGCCCATTTCTTCTTCATCTTCGCCGCCGAGAGAGGTAAGCAGATCGTCCATCGATTCGGCGGAGTCGCCAAAACTGCCGGTAATGTCGCCAGCCGAACTGTGCCCGCCGTAGAAGGCATCCAGCGTGGACTTGAACTCGCGCTGGGTGCAGACCTTGTAGATCAGCCGATTCTTGGGGAAGATGTTGTTGACCACACGCGAAGCCTGGATTCGCTCGGGATCGGTGGTGAGAATAACCAGCCCTTCCGGTGTTTCGTCAATCGGCAGCCAGTGGCTGCTTTCCACATACTCGCGGCGCAGGTTGCGCAATAAATCGACAGGCTTGACCCGATCCTGCTTGAATGGCTCGTAGGGTACATTGAAGAATTTCGAAAGTGCCGCACCCAGCGCATCGAGCTTGATGCCGAATTCGTCGATCAGCACATGCTCGATGTCGATCCCTTTGCGGCGTGCGGTGCGCGTCGCCAGTTCGAACTCTGCCGCCGACATAACTGCATCCGCCACCAGATAGTCATATTTTGTCTTGATCGCGCCGCTCTGTTGCTGGCGCTGGCGCAAGGCGACGGCGAGTGTCTGCGCAAGTTCCTTCACTCCCTCTTCCACCGCTTCAGGGAAGGGCTGTCCCGCTTTGTTGTTGATGACCTGCATCACCCCAACCAGCTCGCCCGCCTCGTCCACAACCGGTGCAACCATCATCTGCTTGGTACGATAGCCGGTGCGCTTGTCCACATCCTGCAGGAAACGCAGTGTGCTGCTGTGTGACGCCAGTTCCTGCACGTCATACACATCCTTGATGTTGAGCAGTTTCTTGTGTGCGGCGCTAAAGCCGGCAATACTTTGCTCGGCGATAGGCAACTTGAGATCCTTGAATGAATTCAGCCCGGTCTTGACCTTGGATATCAGCGAGGCTTTGTCCTCGCCCACCACGTAGATGGTGAGCCGGTCAGCATTGAACAGAGAGCAAATATCCTTGCTGACATCGAGCATGATTTCATCGATGTTGCTCGTTGCATGGATTTTGTTGGTAACGTGATTGAGGTTCTTGGTGAATTCCAGACGCACACTCATCTCGTTTGCATTGCCCTGTAGCGGACTATTCATTATGTTTTCCCTCGCCTACTGTTGCGATACTCGCGGTATCGACCACAATCCATTTTCCAATACATAAACATCATATCCGGCTTGAGCCAGAATGAACGCGGCAGCCGCACTGCGCCGGCCACTCTGGCAATAGGCGATGTAGCTCACGGTGCGGCTGAGCACGCCGATTGCATTGCGGATATCGTTGAGCGGCACATTGATCGCTCCCGGCAATTTGTCGTAGCGGTATTCCGGCGGATGACGCACATCCAGCCATACCGCGCCCTGTTTCACCTTTTTCTTTGCTTCGGCAAAGCCGATGTGGTGCAACAAAGGTTCTTTCATCAATTCAAGGAAATCCTGCTTTTTCATACGCAGCAGCACACCGTTGCTTTTCATGGTGATCGTGGCATTGCGTCTGGCGTCCGAAATCAGTGCTTCTTCGCCAAACACATCACCCGCCTTCAGCTCCGCCAACAGCAGATTGGCACCACCCACCAGGCGGGTGACCTGGGCGCGCCCGCTTTCGATCAGGTAGTAGTAATCACCCTCCTCGCCCTCGCGCACGATCACGTCTTTATCCCACACCGCGATTGCTTCCACGCGATTGAGTAGCTTGCCGATGTTCGCCGGCGGCAGATGAGCGAACGGACCATTATTCAGGTTCTCCGCGCTGAACATGCCGGAATTCAGCAGCCGCCTGACCGCCGCCTCACTCCCACCCTTGTCGATTTTAGGCTTGACGTCGTCGTGGCTGGCGAACTGATCCCAGGTCACCATGCGATCCAGCAAGTCATCATCGACGCGCAACAATTGCACACGACTCAACGCGCTGGCGGTCACGATATCCGGCTGGCGCTTGCCGATCGGATGGCGCGCCCATTCGGAATCGGCACGCATCGTGACCTTGTTGCCGTCGGCATAGGTCAGCTCCAGTTCGCCGCGCACCAGATAGACAGATTGCCCAAGCAGGGAATGATTCTGAAACGGGTCTTGCCCCGGCACGACATTTTCGATGTGGCAATAGTCAAGCAATTCACGCAGGCGCGCCGGGCTGAAGCTGGAGATCGGCTCCAGCGCTGCAAGTACTCGGATATCCAGTGTGTCATTCATGATGTTTTCTAAAAATCGAACTCTTGGCCGTTTTGCAATATTCTCGGATTGACGTGGTGCAGACGCTCGTCAATCTCGTGCATGGTCAGCTCCACTTCACCCGGTTTCAGGTGGGTAATGTATATCTCCGGTTGCAACTTGAGCTTGGCCAGTTCCTCTGCCAGCAGGCTTGGGCATAAGTGCTTGGACAGGATCGCCAATTCCTTCTCGGCATCACAAAAGGCGGACTCCACAATCAGATAGCGCAGATTGTCGATTTGGTTGACCGCTTCCCACAGTGCATCGCAGGTCGTTGTGTCGCCGCTGAACACCAGACTCGCCACACCGCTGTCGATATGAAGACCGATCGCCGGCACCACGTGATTGACCGGCAACGGGGTCAGCCTGCGCCCGCCGATTTCGACGGCCTCCCCCAGTCTGATCTCCTCATAGCGCATCAGCGGCCGCTGCATGTTTGGAATCTGGGCAAAATCAGGCCAGATCGCCCAATTGAAAATGTGTTGCTGCAAAATATGCAAAGTCTCGGCCGTTGCATGAATGACGATGGGCTGGTTGCGCATGAAACCAACACTATCGATCAACAGTGGCAGACAGGCGATATGGTCAAGATGGGAGTGGGTGATGAACACGTGGTCGATCACGCTCAACTCTGCCAGACTCAGTTCACCCAGTCCGGTTCCGGCATCGATCAGCACATCATGGTCGAGCAGGAGCGAGGTGGTGCGAAAATTGCCACCGATCCCGCCACTGCATCCGAGCACCTTGAGTTTCATTGTGCGCCACTCATTTCGTTTTAAAAATAAACACGCCGTCCCATTCCGCGCCGGGCGGGTTGGCGCGGTAATAAGCCACGCGCTCGGCATAAACCTGGTACAGCTTGCTGGTTGGTGCCATGTTGTGCAGGCTCAACAGCTCCAGCTCCGCCTTGTCCCATTCCTGCTTACGGTAGGAGCGCAAGGCCTGATGGAACAATTTGACCTCGTCCAGCACTGCCTGTTCAACTTCACCCGTCAATCCCAGCGGTTCAAAGATTGCCACCGGCTCCACCTTGCCCTTGACGCGCACCTTGTCCACTTCGCGATAGACGAATTGCGGTGCCGCCTGCTTGGTCATTTCGCCGACCATGATCTGTGCCCCGTATTCCTTGGTGATTCCCTCGAGGCGGGAGGCAAGATTGACTGCATCTCCCATCACGGTATAGGCGATGCGTACTTCGGAACCCATGTTGCCCACACTGACCCGACCGGTATTGATGCCGACACCGACGCGAATCTCCGGCCAGCCGCGAGCTTTGAAGTGCGGCTGCAACTCGGCAAGCGCGCGCTGCATTTTCAGCCCTGCAAGGATAGCACGCTGCGCATGCTCTGCATCCGCCAGGGGTGCTCCCCAAAACGCCATGATGCAATCTCCCATGTACTTGTCGATGGTGCCGCGCTGCTCGTAGATGATGCGCGACAGCGGCGTGAGAAATTCATTCATCAGCTCTGACAACTCTTTCGGTTCCAATCCCTCCGAGATGGTGGTGAAGCCACGCACGTCAGAGAACAGAATGCTCATCTCGCGACTGTCGCCCTCCATGGATACACTTTCCGGATGCTTCGCCATCTCATCTACCAGATCACCGGGCACATACTGCCCGAATAGCCCAGTGATCTGCTTCTTGGCGCGCGACTCGACAAAATAACCAAAGGTCATGTTCAATCCGAACAGTACGAGGATCAATAACAATCCACCCGCCAGCGGCATCGCCAGGTCGGCGTAATCCCACAGGATACGGTTGATCGCCACATCCGCAGTCAACGCACCAAGAGCAAGCAGCATGCCGCGTACCGGGGTCAGCAGCGGCAAGATCAGACTCAAAGCCATCCCCACCAGCAACAACAGCACCACGTTCGCCCCCACCATGTAGGGTGGGCTCTGTTTGAGCTTTTGACTGAGAATGCCGCTAATCATGTTGGCATGCACTTCTACCCCCGGGTAAACCTCGCCAACGGGTGTACTGCGCATATCCATCAGGCCGGGGGCGGATGTCCCCACCAGCACGATTTTGTTCTGCAAATCCGCAAGGGGAACCTGATGATTCAATACGTCAGCGACCGAGATGTATTTGAACGTGCCACGCTGGCCACGGTAGGGCACCAGCGTGCTGACCTGATCGTCCACCGGAATGGTCAGACTGCCCTGTTCCGCTTCCAGTGTGAGCCATTCCAGACCACCGTAACCCTTGCTTTGCGCACCTGCGAATCCCGGGGTGAGTCGCGGCCAGCCCAGCACACTGCGCACCACTGCCAGCGACAGCGATTCGTAATAGGCACCGTCATGCTGAACCACCATCGGGATGCGGCGCACGATGCCATCGAAATCCACCAGCGGGTTGAAGTGCCCCGCCGTGGCGGCGTTGGCTTGCAACACCGGCAGGTTGGCGCCGTAGCTATCCCATTGCACAAAATTGATTGCGCGCCCCTTGAATGTCCCTGTTGCGAATATTGGCGGCGGTAATACACCCGACTTGCTCTGCGGCGCCCCCGCCTCGCTGTTACTGAAGTAATAGCCAAGCACGGTATTGTGCTGCTTCAGCTTCGCCGCAAACAAGGCATCGTATTCAAGTGTCGGTTTGATCTGGTTCAATACGGACTGGAACTGAGCGACATCCTTGAATTGCTTGCGCCCGAGTTCCTGTAACACATTCAGGCCGGAACTGGTGTCCGGCTCGGCAAACACCACGTCGAAGCCCACCGTCACCACACCATAATGATCGAACAGGTCATCCGTCAGCGTGGCCAGCTTGTCACGCCCCCATGGCCAGCGCCCCTCCTGTTTCAGACTTTTTTCATCGATATCGAGAATGACGATACGGTCATCCGTGCTGTGGGGCAGGGACAACAGCATGCGGTAATCATAAAGTTTGGCGTCAAGGAATTGAACGAAACCAAGCCGATAAAAACCGGCGGCATCGCCCAGAAAGAGCAACATCGCCAACAAGCCAAGACCGATCAATAACGCATGTTTCTTCATTGATCATCCCTTTCAGCGGCTTGCACGACTAGGCGGCACATCGGGTCGATCCTTATTCAGGCCTTGAGGTAGAACTCCATCTTGATGCCGGCCAGCTCGATCACGTCATGGTCATTCAATTGGTGGGGCTGCTCTCCAATGGTGGCGCCGTTCACCAGCGGAAAATTGCCTCCTTCGACGTGAGTAATGAAATAGCCGTGCGGGCGACGTGCCAGTACCGCAACCTGCACCCCGGGTTTGCCCAGTGTGGTGAGATTTTTGCTCAACTCCAACTCCTTGCCCAGATTGGGTCCGTTCAATATCTGAATCACGGCAACCGGTGTCGCTGCTGCAGGCGCTGCAGGTGCCGCCTGCGGGGCGGGCACCTTGGGCGCGGTTGCGTTGAGTTGCGTGGTTGACTTGGGCGCGGTTGCGTTGAACTGCGTGGTTGAATCGTATTTCGCACTTTGTGCCGCAGGTGCGGCTGACGTCTTGACTGGCGCACGCAATACCATGGTTTTCTCAAAGTCGGCAGCAGTGGTCTGGGTTGGTTGGTCGTTCAGGTACTTGAGCTTGTATTTCCCGATTTCGATCACATCGTTGCTTTGCAGGAAATGCTTCAGGGTCGGCGTACCGTTGACCAACGAACCATTGGTGCTGTTAAGGTCCTCGAAGAATGAATCATTGAGGATGGTGATCACGGCGGCGTGCTCGCTGCTCACGGCCAGATTGTCGATGGCGATGTCATTATGCGGTTTGCGCCCGATGGTGATGCGCTCCTTGTTCAGCGCGTACTCTTTAATCACCACACCGTCCATGCTCAATATCAGTTTTGCCGGCATTTTGTATTCCCCGTAATAACGCTAATCAATTCCTGAACCAGGATTTCAGTGTTTCCCACCAACCATGCGGCGCAGGATAACTTGCCTTGACCTTCACCAGAATGACCGAGACATTGTCGCGCCCGCCGTTGTCATTCGCCTGTTCGATCAACTGATTGACTGCCAGTGCCAGATTACCCTGCAACATCTGCACTGTCGCACCAATATCTTCATCTTCCACCATGTCGTTCAGCCCATCCGAGCAGAACAGGTAGATGTCGCCAACCGCCACATCGTACACATGCACTTCGGGTTTGACCTCGGTATCGATACCGACCGCACGCGTCACCAGGTTCTTGTTCTGGGACAGCCGCGCAAGCTCCTTGCTGAGCACCCCGCTGTCGATCTGTTCCTGCAACAGGGAATGGTCGCGCGTGATAGTTTCGAACGTTTCACCGCGCAAGCGGTACAGGCGTGAATCCCCCACATGTACCACCGCCACACGATTGTCGTAAAACAGACCCGCAACAACGGTAGTGCCCATGCCCGCGTACTGTGGTTGACTTTGGGCGGCATTATAAATGGACAGATTCGCCTTCTTCACGTTGTCGCGCAGCAGCGCAACACCGACATCCTCATGCGACCCCGCCATCCTCTGTTCCGGTCGCACCGTATCAAGGTGATGCCGGATCTCGCTCGACAGCACCGACACAGCGATACCACTGGCGACCTCACCGGCGTTATACCCACCCATACCGTCCGCCAGCACCGCCAGTCCGTAATCTGCATCAAAAGTGATGCTGTCCTCGTTGTGGGAGCGCACCATACCGGGATTCGTTTGACCGACAATCTCCAGTGCTTCATTCACATTCACTTGGCATCCCCTGTTCTTCTCACTTCAACGCGGAGGCACACTGGCGTATCGCTTCCGCCATCGCCGCACCACCCTCGAAACGCTCCTCCACCTTTTTCGCCAGAGACTTCTGAATGATGGCCACCACACACGGAGGGATATCCGGCTTGATACTCAAAATATCAGCAGGTGGCTCATTCGTGATCCTGAACATCAGCTGCGCCATGGAATCCCCTGTGAAAGGAAGCTTACCACAGGCCAATTGATACAAACTCACTCCAAGCGAGAACAGATCGGAGTGACCTTCTATCTTGACACCGGACAACTGTTCGGGCGACATATAGGATGGCGTTCCCAACACCATTCCGGTTTTAGTTTTGGAGGAATCAGTAATGCGCGCGATACCGAAGTCGGTGACCTTGACGGTATCGCTATCCATGTCATACATGATATTCGCCGGCTTGATGTCACGATGCACTACATTCAAGCCGTGCGCATAGCCGAGCGCATCCGCCACCCGGGCCATAATTGAAAGCATCTTGGGTAATGGCAACAGATTGTCGGCTTTGGTGTAAGCAACCAGATCCTTACCCTTGAGGAACTCCATCGCAATATAGGCCAGGTCGTGCTCTTCTCCCGCATCGTACATGGTGACAATATTAGGATGATTCAGACGCCCCGCTGTTTCCGCTTCACGGAAGAAGCGTGCCTTCACATCCTCCAACTCATCCGCCTCAAACTCCTGTGACAAGGCCATGGTCTTGATCGCCACGATGCGGCTGATTTTTGGGTCCTTGCCAAGATAGACCACCCCCATCGCGCCCTTGCCCAGTTCTTTTTCGATCTCGTACCTGCCCAGCATCGGCTTGGAAAGCCCGGGTTGGTCTAGTTTCATCGTACTTTCGTTACTACGGCCAGAACTGCCGCCCAGGATCACGGTCTCGGCCATGGATTTGGATTGCGCGATACGCGCTTCCAGATCACGGAATTTCGGATTGTGGCCGGCCATGTATTTGAACACTGACTCTGCTTTGTTGAATTGCCGCTTGCGCTCGAAATCCAGCCCAAGGTTGTAGAGCACATCCATCAAGCTGTCATCCAGTGGCACTTTGCGCAACTTGTCGAACGCCATGTCCAACTGCCCCTGCCCCTGGAAGGCCAGACCCAGCATGCGATTACTTTCCGCCGAGCTGGCATCAGATATCTCCTTGCCTTTTTCCGTCAGCAGGAAACGCTTGGTGGTCAGCATCAGATGGCCCACGAGCAATAAAGTCGTCGGCAACATCAGTTGCAGCCACATCGCCTGGGTTGTCATCAACACAAAATACGCAGACAGCAAAGCCGCGAACAACACACCCGTGATCACTGCACCCAGTCCGGCGCCGAGTCGCGGCAACAACAGGATCAAATACAGCGCGATAAGCAGGAAAGCACCCAACTCGGCCCACATCGACCAAGCTGGTGCCACAAAAAAATCCTGCTTGAGAATGCTGGAAACCGAATGCGCCAAAGCCAGCACCGGCGGCGTCGCCGCCGAAATTGGTGTAACTTGCATCGAACCGACACCTGCCGCCGTGGCACCGATCAGTACGATCTTGTCGCGATATTTCTCCGCCGGTATCTTGCCGGTCAGCACGTCATAGAAGGAATCCACCTGAAAGGCGGGACGCCCGCCCTGATTGGCGTAAAAGTAAGTATTCATGCGCAACGCCGGGTCGGTGGCAATCTGCAGATTACCAAGGCGCACCCCTTGACCCAGTGTCACCTGAATATCCTTGGCCTCCAAATTCAGACTTTTCGCCGCAAGCATAAGCGAGAGCGAAGGATAGTATTGATCGTAATAGGTGATGACCAGCGGCTCGGTGCGTATGCCGCCGTCCACATCCGGCATCACGTTCAGGTGACCGATGGCGGCGGCCTGTTGCCCCAGAATCGGAATCGGCGCCAGCGCGTAGAGGGCTGGAATCGGTGAGGCCGCATCCGTACCAGCCTGCACATTCTGCAGTTGGTTCTTCAATACATAATCGGGTAATGCCGCGTCCGGATTGCCTTGCGGCTCGCCCAATTCAAAGAACAGCCCGAGCAACACGTTGTGGATGTGCCCCATGCTGTCGGCCAGCTTCTGGTCGTTGTCCAGATGCAGCAAGGCCTCCTGCATCAATCCCTGCAATTCCCGCCATTGTTCGGGATGGCTCTGCGCCAGTGTGGTCTGCTCGAGAATGGCGGCGATGTTCAGGATGTAATCCAGCCCGGCATCGACCTGCGGCTCAAAAAACAAAGCGGTATGACCGACGATCTTGGGTTTGCCCTCCCCCAACACATCCAATAATTTGGCCTGTATTTCGCGCGGCCACGGCCAGCGCCCGAGATTGGCGATGCTCTGGTCATCGATGGCAATGATGGCGATACGGTCACTGGGCTGGCGCGAAGAGGCCAGCACCCCCCAGTCGTAGGCCTTGCGCTCCAGACTCTGGATCAGATCAGTGTGGGCGCCAAAAAAGAAAATCACCGCCAGCACGGCGGCAAAGAACCAGTCTGCTTTCCAGAACGATGTTTTTTTCATGGCTACCCTGACCGTTTATTCTTTTTTCTATGAACTTGCGGACAGATACTAAAACAATTTGCAACGTCAATCCATACCTGATTGATTTATCTATGCTTTGGTCGCATCAACGCACGACCATGACAGGCGCGGCAGATAAACGAAGAACTCGTTCGGCGACCGACCCGAGCAGCCATTGCGTCAATCCCTCTTTGCCTTGCGCCCCCATGATGATGAGAGAGACTTCCTGCGCATCGGCATACTGCAGAATCGCATCGGCCGGCCGACCGATACTTATGTGATATTGGTAAGAGAGTTGTGCAGCATCGAGCACGGCACGCGCCCCCTGCAATGCCTGCATTCCTTGCTCCCGCTGGTATTCATCAACCACCTGCTGGTCGAACAGAAGCTTTACATTGAGTGTCGCCACGCTCCACTGCACATTGAGCAACGATAATTGCGGTAGCTCCTTCATAGTCGCAGCAAGGGTGACCGCCTGTTCAATCGCATGCAGGGAATGTTCTGAGCCATCCACCGGAATCAACCACTTCATTTTTTCTCCCTTTCGTGTTGAGATGAAGCCTCAACCTCCACATGCATCAAGTCTCTGACCGCTACCAGCCCAGCACGGTGGCGCGCAATCAGCCAACCCGTCCCCAGCACCAGCAAGGCGCACACGCCAGGCACCACCCAGTGCAGATAATGATGCGTCTCGAGCAAGGACCTGAACAACACCTCGCTGACCAACATCTCGCCCGCCACATAACCCAGCAACGCCCCACCCGCATAGATGATGAATGGATAGCGGTCGATTAGCTTGAGCGCGAGTTGGCTGCTCCAGGCAATCATCGGGATGCTGACCAGCAGGCCGAACACCAGCAACCACACATTACCCTTGGCAGCTGCTGCCACCCCCAACACGTTATCCAGACTCATCACGAAGTCGGCGATGATGATGGTCTTCACCGCACCCCACAAGTTTGCCTCGGCCTTGATGCTGCCCGCGCCGTGCCCTTCATCTTCCGGCAAGATCAGCTTGATACCGACCCACAACAACAACAGTGCGCCGATAACTTTCAGGTAAGGCAAGGAAAGCAGGCTGACCGCAAAGAAGGTCAGCACGATGCGCAGGCCGATCGCCCCACCCACGCCATACATGATGCCTTTGCGACGCTGCGCCTCGGGTAAATTGCGGCAAGCCAAAGCAATTACTACCGCGTTGTCGCCCGATAACAGCAGATCGATCATGATGATCTTGAACACATCCACCCAAAACTGGGGGGTTTGCAGCATTTCCAGCATCTAGGAACCTTTATGGAGAAGGGAGAAGGGA